>JABAOC010007680.1_pt3 | contig 17909 bp, 18 predicted proteins | sample 7062161 | NCBI WGS metagenome assembly JABAOC01 (sample SAMN14538625, study PRJNA623070) | marine sediment metagenome | biome: marine biome [ENVO:00000428]; feature: marine pelagic biome [ENVO:01000023]; material: deep marine sediment [ENVO:00002113] | place: India: Gulf of Khambhat ... | reverse complement strand
TCGACGTTTCCTCGTAAGAGAAGGCCTGGTGCAGGTGGCGGATCTGGTAGATCAGGACATACGGGGTTTCCTTCGCAGTTTCTCCGTAAATCTCGTAATAGAACATCAGCACCGGATCTGCATCTCCATAACTCCTGGATACGCTGGGAATCACCATGCTCCCCCTCTTGTTGAATCTGGATTCTTCCGGGCCGTCGGAGACCTGGCGAATAAACTCAATGTCGGAAAAGAGGATCTTCTTCTTCATCCGGGAAGGGATGACGAAGTCCCGCTCCAACTCGAACTCCGTACCTGAGTTATTGTCAACCAGCTTGATCCTCAGTTTGTATCTCCCGGAGTACAGCGAGAGGGGCAGTTGGTTCACCAGAAAGTCCGAGGGTGAACGGGTCTCGCCGTAGGTGTCTACAACGTAACTCTCCTCCATCGAGGTGCCGGTCACCTGCTTGTTGACTTTGTTGGATACGACGAGCTGCACTTCGTAGGAGGCTCTGAATCTGTCCCCCTGCTTGACAAAGGTGAGTGCTTTGCTGAATATCTTGTAATATACCTCCAGCCTGAATTTCTCCCCCACCTCCTCTCGGAAGGCGGCCTGGTCTACGAAGAAAACCCTCTGTCTTTCATCCAGATAGCCGAAGTCCGTCTGTCCCGGGACCGAGGCGGGCACGACGGCCAGGCACATGCACAGAAGACATAGGAAAGCGAAGACCCTCATTCTCGTCCTATCGAAACCAGCCTTGAAAATTCTGGACCGTTCCATTTCTGATACGCCTTTTCTCTGGAAAAGAATAGTCCGCCGGCACCGGTTTCGCAACAAAAAACTCGGCCGCACAGGTTCCACATTTTCCTCTCTCTGGCCTCCAATGGACTGAGACGGCAGGAAGAGCCCATTCTCATTCGTATCTGAGCGAGACGATGGGATCCAGTTTGGCAGCACGATAGGCGGGATATATGCCGAAGATAAGCCCCACGGAAACCGAGAAGGAGAAGCCCAACACTATCCAGGGCAGCGACACTCCGGCGGCTAAGGGAGTGACCGCACCCACAAACTCCCCCAGGAGAAGACCAATAACTATACCCAGGATCCCCCCGCTGCCGCTTAAGGTCATGGCTTCGATAAGAAACTGCCACAGGATGTCTTTCTTTCTTGCTCCGATGGCTTTCCGAATGCCTATCTCTCTGGTTCTCTCTGTTACCGACACCAGCATTATGTTCATCACCCCCACTCCTCCCACCAACAACCCGATGGATGAGATTATCACCATCACCATGTAGATCGCCTTGGTGATGTTCCGGTACATGTCCATGAGGTCTTCCTGCGTGGCCAGCGCGAAGTTGTTGGGCTTGTCCACCGCCAGTCCTCTCCGGATTCGCATCACCTGGGTGATCTCGTCCATAGCCTGCTCTATGACCTCCGGGGTTGCCGGCTTCGCCACCAGCAGAAGTTCCTTCTCTTCCGGGTACAGTTTCTTGTAAGTGGGGTGAGGCAGAAGAACGAAGTTGTTCTGGCTGTCTCCCAGGATGGAAGGTCTCGTCTCCATGACTCCGATGACGGTGAATCTCTTGGGGGCGAAGTTCCGGCCTGCCAGGCTGATCTTCTTGCCGATCGGGTCCAGGTTGGGGAAGAGCGCATCCGCCACGTCCCGCCCTAGAACCGCTACCATGGCCCGGTAATGTACGTCGCTGTCGGTGAAGAATCTTCCCTCTTCGGCGTAGTTGTTGTTGACCGTCTCATATGTCGGCATGACTCCGATGAGTTCGAAGTAGTTGACCTTATTGTCTTCGTACTTCACGGTCTTGGCCCCGGGTCCCCAGTTCTGCGGAGAAACTGCTTCCACCGAGGGACACAGTTCCTGCACCGCCATGGCATCCTCGAACGTTATGGCCGGACGGTTTCGCTCCTCCTCCGAGGGACCCTCGAACCGGATGCCGATCTCGAACCGGGTAACGTAGATAACGTTCGAACCCAAGGACTCGATTTGCTGAGCCATACTCTTATTCAGGCCGGTGATTATGGAGACCATGGCAATGACCGTGGTGACCCCGATCAAGACGCCCAAGACGGTCAGGAAGGCTCGCATCTTGTGGGCCTTGATGGCCGCAATTGCCATAGAGATGGCCTCTCTTATTTCAAAGATGTTTATCATGGCGTCTCGCTACGTCAGAAAACTAGGTGAAGAGCACGACCTCTACTCGTACCTCAGGGCCTCAATGGGATTCAGTCGGGCGGCCTTCATGGCCGGAAATATCCCAAAGAATATTCCCACGGAGGAAGACACCAGCAGAGCCAGTATGACCGACCACAGCTCCACCGATGCAGGCAAGGGGCTGGCTGCAGCGATCAGCTTGGCTATCAATGCGCCGATTATTATGCCGACCAAGCCTCCCACCAGTGCCAGGGTTACCGCCTCCACCAGGAACTGCCAAAGAATGTTTCTCCTTCTGGCTCCCAGCGCTTTTCGAATGCCTATCTCTCTGGTTCTCTCGGTGACCGAGACCAGCATTATGTTCATTATCACTATGCCGCCGACCACCAGCGAGATGGAGGCGACTCCCCCCATCACTATCAAGGCCATGCCGGTGAACTGACGGAAGAAATCCNNCGAGGTCAGGATGGAGAAGTCATCCTCCTTATGGTAATCCACTCCCCGGCGCGCCCTTAAGATTATTCGGCACTGATCCATGGCATCCTGCATGGCCATGAAGTCCCTGGCTTTGACGAAAAGGGAAAGATACATCCTGCGCGCAAAAAGCTTCTCGTAGGTGGTGATGGGGATGAGCACGTAATCGTCCTGGTTGTTTCCCAGAAAGGCGCCCTTCTTGGCTGCCACGCCGATGATCCGGAAGTAGTGATTGCCGACCTTGATGTCCTTACCCATGGGGTCTTCATTGGGGAAGAGATTCTCTTTAATCTCCCAGCCGACGAAGCATACGCGTCGGTTGCGCTGCACTTCGAACTCGGAAAAGGTTCTCCCCTCATACACGTCGCGATTGGAGATCTCGGTTATGTTCGCCGTAGCTCCCACTATGGACATCCTGGAAAGGTGCTTGTTCTTGTACTTCACCTTGGTCCAGGTGACAGCCTGAGCTCCCACTTTCCAGCAGTCAGGACAGTTCTCCCTTATCGCCTCCATGTCTTCCAGGGTGAGGTTCTTCCTCTTCCTCTGCTCATGCCATTGTTCATCCGAGGTGATGATACCGAACTTTCTGATCAGAAAAGTGGTGGAACCCATGCTGCTGATTTCTGCCTCCACGTAACGGTTCATTCCGGAGATTATGGAGACCACGGCGATCACCGTCATCACACCAATGATAACGCCGATGAGGGTGAGAACCGAACGCAGCTTGTTTGCCACCAGCGAGGCCAGGGCGATAAATATTCCTTCTAGAAAGTGCATGTCACATTTGGCTTGGGGTTGGGCACCGCTTTTGTCTATAAGCGGTGAAAAATATCTCAACAGACTATGGCTTTGCTCTCTCCTCCTTCTCGATCGCTCCGTCGCGGATGTAGATTACCCGATCAGCGTAGGAGGCGATATCCTGCTCGTGAGTCACTATGATAAGTGTGTTTCCCTGCTGGTGAAGCTTCTCGAATATCTTCATTATCTCGTGCCCGGTCTTGGTATCTAGGTTTCCGGTGGGCTCATCCGCCAAAATCAGAGATGGATTGTTGACCAGGGCCCGGGCCAGGGCGACTCTTTGCCTTTCACCTCCGGAGAGCTCATTGGGCTTGTGAGTGGCTCGCTCCTCTAAGTCCACCATCTTCAAGGCCTCTCGAGCTTTCCTTTTCCTGACCTCCGACTCGGTGCCGTTGTACACCAGCGGGAGCTCCACATTGTGCGCTGCCGTGGCACGGGCCAGANNAAACCGATCTCCTTGTTTCTGATTCGTGCCAGCTCGTCGTCGTTCATCTGACTGACCAGCTTGCCGTTCAAGTAGTAATCGCCCTCGCTGGGAGTATCCAGGCAGCCAATCAGGTTCATCAGGGTGGACTTTCCGGACCCGGACGGACCCATGATGGCGGTGTATTCCCCCTTCCCTATCTCCAGGGTGACGCCTCGCAGGGCGTTCACCTTCTCCGCCCCCATCTCATATGTTTTCCAGAGATTTACCGTCTTTATTAACACTTACTTCCTCTCCTCAGGCGACTTGCCAGCGCAAGGGTTTGGAGTGGTGCCGGTGAGAGCTGGACTCAAGCCGGGTTGCGGATTGCGTTGAGTCTTTCCAGCTACTGGCCCCTCTCCTCTGAAGACTTCCGCTCACTTACCTTAACCTTGTCTCCATCTTTCAGCGTTCTCAGGATCTTGTAGCTTCCGGTTACCACCTTGTCCTCCTCTTCTATCCCCGATACGATCTCTATGTTCTGCTGGTCCGCTATTCCGGTGGTAACCTTCGCGAATTTGGCCCTGGCCTCTTCCACAACGAAGACCCCCTCCACTTCGTTCTTCTCCTCCTCGTTTTTCCTCTTAGACTTCTTCTCGGACACGCTGTCGGTGGAGGCTAAGGCACCCTCTTCCTTCTTTTCCTGTTCTGCCACGGTGTCGGACTTCTCCTCCCTCATAACCACCGCCTGAATCGGGACGCTCAGCACATCGGTACGGGAGTTGGTGGTGATATCCACCGAGGCGGACATTCCCGGCCTTATGGTCGGCACCTCGTCCACCAGCGTGACCTTCACCAGGAAGTTGGTGACCTGATCCTGGGTCCCCATACCGCTTATGCGAGCGGTGTGTCCTATCTCTGTGACTCTGCCCTTGAAAGTGGTATCCGGGAACGCGTCAATGCTGATCTCGGCCTCCTGCCCCAGCTTGACCTCGGCTATATCGGTCTCGTCCACCTCCACCTCCGCCTCTATCTCGCTCATGTCGGAGACGGTCATGATCACCGTGCCCGGGTTGTTCATGGTCCCGATCATGACTATCTCCCCCACCTCCGCGTTCAGAGAGGTGACCAGACCATCCATCGGCGAGGTCATGGTGGTCTTGCTCAGGTTGTATTTCGCTCGATCCAGGTTGGCCACAGCCTGTTCGTGCCTGGCCCTAGCCAGATCCAGGTCGGTCTTTGCCATATCGTACTGCTCCTGGGAGGTCAGCTTCTTCTGAAAAAGCTCCTTCTGCCGATTGTAGCTCAACTGCGCCTGCTCCAGGCTGGCCCCGGCCGAAGAAAGCTCGGCTTTGGCCTGGTTGAGCGCCGCTCTGTACTCGGTATCATCCAGCTGTACCAGGAGATTACCCCTCTTAACCTGATCCCCCTCCTCAACCGGCAGCCTGGTGATCTTTGCCGGGACGTAAGCCGAGATCTTTACGTCCGTCTTGGGAATGATCTTGCCGTAGGCGGTGACTATGGAAGTGAGGTCACTTCTTTCCACCTTCTCCGCCTGCACCGCGTAAGTTTTCTCCCCGCTTTTGAGAGCGTTGGCCACGATGATGATCGCCACCACCACTACCGCGCCCAGAACGACGATCACTTTTTTCTTTTTCTTCATGTTGCCTCCAGTGAATCGACTTCCACAGAGTAAACCGGAATATCTGTTTGTGCGGATTACTTTTTTGCGTCTGGTTTCAGGATAAGGCTTCCACTATTGTTACGAGTCGCCTCAGATTTTTGTTCATCCAAACCGGACTTCTCTTAAGACTCCTTTCTATTTGCCCATCGCCTTCTCAAACTGCGCCACTGCCAGATTGTAATCATACAAAGCTTCCACCTGGTCCGATTCGGCCTGCTTCAAGCTGACCTCCGCATCCAGCAACTCCAGTATGCTCGCCGATCCAAGATTATATTTCTCCTGCACCAGCTCCAGATCTTCGCTGGCCGATTCGACCTTCTCCCGGGCCAGATTGATTTTCTGCTGCGCTTCCTGGACATTCAGATAAGCTTGCTTCAGCTCCAAGGCCACGTCTCTTTTGGTCTGGTAGAAATTCTCCCTGGCCGAATTCCTGTTGGCCTTGGCCCACGAGAAATTATAATTCTTCTGAAAATTGTCGAAGATATTCAGGCTGATAGAAGCCGAAAGCCTCCAACTGTACTCTCGATCCCGGATATACTTTATCTCCTCCAGCTCGGGATTACTCCAGGAATAAGAGCCGGAGAGGTTGAGGTTGGGAAAGAATCCGCTGCGAGCCATTCCCAATTGGGCCTCGGCCGACTTGAGATCGAACCGGGCCTTGCTCAGATTCGGATTCAGTTTCATTGATTGTTCAAGAGCGCTGTCGTAAGAGTAATCGAATTCCGGCATGGCCAGGTTTTCCTCCACGTCGATGGCGGCATCCACATCCTGACCCATCCAGTTGTTCAGCGTGGCTCTGGCGACCTTGACGCTGTTCTCGGCACTGATCAGTGCCAACTCGACATCACCATATTGCACCTTGGNNCAACTCGTATCTGGTCTCGGCGATCTTGAGTTGCTCGTTCGCCCGCTTGAGTGCTTCCTTCTGAATCTCCAGGAGCATCTTTGACTTCAGCACGTCAAAGTAAGCTCGCTTCACCGACAGAATCAGATCCTGGCGGGTAAACCGGTACGAACTTCGCGCCGAGTTCCTGGAGGCGGTCTTCTCTCTGATGTCGAAAAAGTTGTAACCCCCCAGAGACCAGCTCTGCCCGGCACGGATACTGGCCGAGTAGCCTTTGGAGGTACGGACGCCTGTCGTCTGGATAACCGTCTCTCCCAGCAGCGGATCGTATGTGGGGAACTCACTCGGTCCGTAAACGGTACGAGAATAGCCCAAATCGGAGTTCAGGCTGGGAAGCAAACCGCCCCAGGCGGTCAACACCCTTCCCTTGGAAGCCTTGTAAGACTGCTCGGCGGCAATCAGCGCAGCGTTGTGTTTCTCTGCCAGTTGTATGCACTCCTCCAGCGAGTAAACCCTGGGCGACACGGTTCCGGGCTGCGCCCAAGAAAGATTGGTTAGCACTATCAGCAGGCAAATCTTTGACAGAACGACTCGTTTCATTTTCCTTCTCCCTACGGTTAGAAGCCAAAGGCCCCGCCAAACGCACTGCCCAACCCGGACTTCACAAGTATCAGAAGTATCCAGAGGATCAAAACGGCGGTGAAAGCCTTCTTCGTGCTGAGTCTGTACATTACCCCCAGGCCAATGGAAATCAGGATCACCTGCCACAAGTTAAAAATGTCGAAACCCGACAGAACAGAGTAGAGAAAACGGCTATCGGGATCGGCAAAGGGAAGCAGGGCCAAACTCGTCTGCACGTTCAACGTTCCTTTCATAAAAATCAGCGGAAGCTTGACGATCAGCGCAGGTATTGCCACCAGCGCAGAATAGGAGTAGACCGATAGCACCCTTCGGTAGTTCGAGTCTCCGCCCAGCAGGACATTGAAAACGAAGAACAAGGCCGCGCTGAAGACCACTAACAAGAAGAAGCCAAACACGGGCACCATGCCTACCTGCCAAATGGGCGGCCGGTTTGTTTCTGCGAGCCTTTCTATGATTCGCTCCTTCTGCTGCTGAGGTATGTTGTCCATTTCCTCGATTCTCTCCACCTGCGCTTTCATGATCTGCGGAAAGGTGACATAAAGAGACCCGATGCTCAGAAGGATAACGATCAAGAAAGGCACCAGCCAGGTTGGCCGGGCGTTCAGGCTCTTAAACACCCTTGAAGGCTCGAAGAAGATATTAAAGATTTTGGATGCGCCCCCCATGGGCTTGACCTCAGGCTGAACGGAAGGGATGGTCTGTTCCATTTCTTCTCCTTTCCCCTGAGCTTCAGGTTCTCACCAGTGTTAGACGGAATTCTCGACCAAAAGTTTCAGCAAACACCCAATCCAGAGCTAAGCGTCCAGCAGGCAGTTAAAGCTTTCCTCTCCATTCCATCATTCTTGCGACCTCGGCTTGACCCCGCACAGACTCGACACTTGCGTTGAAACTCCACTGTCGTCTTCCGGTCTGTTCTTTTCTCGATATACCCGCAAGGCAGGGAAATATTCAAGGGTACGACCGTATCCTGAGTGTGCGACAGGCTAGACGAACAATGGCGCCAGAACCAGAGACACCATGGCCATAAGCTTTATCAGGATGTTCATGGACGGGCCGGAGGTATCTTTGAACGGATCGCCGACGGTGTCTCCGACCACAGCCGCCTTATGAGCGTCCGAGCCCTTTCCACCCAGGTTCCCGGCCTNNGGCCTCGATGAACTTCTTGGCGTTGTCCCAGGCTCCGCCGCCGTTGGCCATCATCAGAGCCAGCAGCACGCCGGTCAGGGTGGCTCCGGCCAGAAGTCCGCCCAAGGCTTCCTTTCCTAATCCGAACCCCACGATTATCGGCGCGAGTACGGCAATCATTCCGGGAAGGATCATCTCCCTCAGAGCAGCCTGAGCCGATATGGCCACGCATCTTTCCGAATCCGGCTTGGCCTTTCCTTCCATCAGTCCGGGGATTTCGTTAAATTGCCTTCTGACCTCGGCCACCATCTTGAAAGCCGCTCGCCCCACCGCAGTCATGGTTATGGAGGCGATGAGAAACGGCAATATCCCACCCAGGAAGAATCCTATCACCACCTCCGGCTTGAGCAGATTGATCAGCTCAAGCTGCACCGCCTGGGTGTAAGCGGAAAACAGTGCCAGGGCAGTCAGAGCAGCGGAGCCGATGGCAAACCCCTTTCCGATGGCAGCGGTGGTATTGCCCAGGGAATCCAGTCTGTCGGTGATCTTTCGCACTGCCGGTCCCAGTCCGGACATCTCGGATATGCCGCCGGCGTTGTCGGCAATGGGACCGTAGGCGTCCACGGACATGGTGACCCCTATGGTGGAAAGCATACCCACCGCGGCGATGCCTATGCCGTAAAGCCCGGCCAGGTTATAACCCACATAGATGGCGATGCAGATCACCAGAATGGGCCAGGCCACGCTTTCCATGCCCACCGCTATGCCGGTGATGATGTTGGTGGCGGAACCGGTCTTCGAGGCCTCTGCAATTCTTCGGATGGGGGATGAGGACGTATAGAACTCGGTAAGAAGTCCCATCAGGATGCCGGCCAGATTTCCCGCCAGGATGGCCCAGAAGACCCCGGTGGGCAGCTTCAGGTTCACAATGATAACGTAAGTGGCAGCCAGGAGCACAACCGCCGCGACATAGGTGACCGCTCTTAGAACCGCTGCCGGGTTGAATTTCTTGAATATCTTCACAGATAGCACGCCCAACATGGATGCTACCAGTCCCACCAAGACGATCAGAAGAGGCAAAGACATGTATTCCAGTTTCATGGAGGCATACTGAACTCCGGTAGCGGCAATGGCAATAGATGCCACCACCGAACCCACATACGATTCAAACAGATCCGCTCCCATTCCCGCCACGTCGCCCACGTTGTCCCCCACGTTATCCGCTATCACGGCCGGATTCCTGGGATCATCCTCGGGAATCGATTTCTCCACCTTCCCCACAAGATCCGCCCCCACGTCCGCCGACTTGGTATATATGCCGCCGCCCACCCTGGCAAACAGGGCTATGGAGGAAGCACCCATGGAGAATCCCACCATGACCGCCGGGTCCAATCTGTGAAAGAAATGATAATACAGACCCAGGCCGAAAAGGCCCAGACTGGCCACCGACATGCCCATCACCGCTCCGCCGGAGAAGGCTATGTTGAGGGCCTTGGTCTGCCCCGAACCCCTGGCAGCCTCGGTGGTGCGGACATTGGCCCGGGTGGCGGCATTCATGCCCAGGAAGCCGGCAAGCAGCGAGCAGACCGCTCCCGAAAGAAAAGCCACGCCGGTCCAGATACCTATTTTCCAGGACAGCAGCGCGAATACTACCAGGATGAAGAAGACCAGGATGGAGTATTCCTTTTTGAGGAACACCATGGCTCCCCTGTGAATAACCTCGGAAATGTCCTGCATCAGTTGGGTGCCCGGCGTCTGCTTTTTCACGAAGAGGAAGAGACCGAAAGCGAAGCCAAGCCCCACCACTCCCAGAATGGCCGAGACAATTCCTAAGTCCATCTTAACCCCTTTCTTCTTGGGACGTTACCAAGCTGAACTCCCCGGTTCTCGGTAAAGGCTGTGAGCACCCTCGTTGAGCAAAAAACCGAACCGGCCCTGCCATCCTCATAAAAAGAAAGGCAGTCTCCTTCGAACTGCCTTCTCGTTTTCGGCGTCTGGGCACATTCATCATTGCTGCATTGGGCCGGCGAACTTCTCTTTTGCCGGAGAAATCCCTACCTCGACCTCTCCTTTAAGATTCCCCCGCGGACTGACCTGAGTCTGTTCTCCCCTGCTGCGTCCGCCCCCTGCAAGGTCGTGCCGTCGGTTCGCTCGACCAACGCTCGGGAGCGGCAAGCTCGATTCTTCTTCTCAATGCGTGCTCATTTCAGGAGGAAGTCAACCTTATAGGTGATCCTCACGGCTACCGGATGACCGTTGCTCAGAGCCGGCTTGTATTTGATCTTGTACGCAGCCTCCAAGGCGGCTTCCTCGAAGCCAGCCTTACAACCTGACGCCTTGACCACCCAAGCATCCCTTACCACACCGTCCTCGTCCACAAGGGCCTCGATCCACAACCTGCCCTCTATTCCAGTCTGAAGAGCCAGAGGCGGGTACTCAGGCAGAACCTGATTGATAGCCACCGGCTCCTCGTCATGATAAACGTATTCCCCGCGCTGAGGAAAAAGCTTGGCTGCGACCCCCTTCACGAAGATCGAGTCCGAGCCCCCCGTCTCCAAGATGCTCTCAACACTCCTGTCGAACAGGCTCCCCAGTTCCTCCTGGCTGGCCAACACAGCCTCCTCTGATGCCTCTTCGTCCGGGACTGCGGTGGCAATTCCAAGCCCGATCGGAACGACATCCCGAGCAGCTACGGGAACTTGCGGTGCTTGCGTCAGGCTTATGGGCGGAGGAGGGGGAAATAACTCGATGGGCTCATCAAACCCGGTTGGAGGGATCGGCTGGCGAACGTGGGATTCGGCAGCGGGATACAGCAGAAGTCCACCGATAACGGCAATGTGCAGAGCTGCAGCTATGACCACTGCCAGACCCAGATTTTTCTGGTAACTTCTCTTCAGTTCAAGCGCACCGTAGCTGATGCAGGGACCAAGTCTTTGGGGAATGGTTGAGGCGCCGTTTTCTCTCATGGGATCGCACCTCCCTTCATTTCGGTCATCTGGTCCGGTTACGCCGGTACCGGGATGACGATGAAAGCGACACCTGAGATCAGGCTTGATTCAATCTACCCATTCCTCCTTCTTCGGATTGCACTTTGTCGCCAAGCGCTGTTGCCCCAGGCCATGCTCCACGATCTGTCTCGGCTGGACCGCCCGACCCGAGAATCCTCGTCAGGCGGAGCACCTAACTCCCAAACCACCGGGCTTCGCAGCAATGGTCGTCTTCAGACCGCCAGCTCTTACCTCAGGGTAAAGTGGACCGGGTAAACCACCCACACGGGCACCGGCTGATTGTTGCTGATTGCCGGCTTGTACTTGATCTTGTAAGCGGCCTCTAATGCCACTTCCTCGAAACCAGCGCTGGAGCCCGACTCCTTGAAAACGATGGCGTCTCTAACGTTGCCCTTCTTGTCCACCAGAGCCTTGACCCAGACGGTTCCCTCAATCCCGGCCTGTCTCGCCAGCTGAGGATAGTCGTACCTGACCTCGTTCAAAGGAACGGGAGGCTCATCATAAGGTGTAAACTCCTCCGGCGGAGGCAGGTACTCCTCCATTGGGATCTCAATGGCGATGGAATCTCCGCCGCCTTCGCCTCCTATGATGCTCTGGGCACTCAGATCAGCGATCTTCCCCAACTCCTCCTGGGTCGCAATGGTCATCTCCTCCGGCGCTTCCTCGTCAGGGACCGCCTCCGGAATTCCTATGGAGGGCGGCGCAATCCCGGGAGCGGCCACCGCCACCTGGGGAGCCTGGGTTTGACTGACCGATGGAGGAGCAGCCAGCTCGGTAATGGTCTTGATCCTGACCACGCCTGCCGCCTGGGGGGGCTTCTGGCCTATCTTGGATATGATCAGGAAGCCGCCAATCACGATCAGATGCATAGCTCCAGCTATGATCACTGCCAAGCCAAGGTGTTTCTGGTAGCATCTCTTTAACTCGATGGCGCCGTAGTTGACAAAAGCACTCGAAGCCCTGGGAGGGTTTGCTCCTTTTTCCGGCTTCATGGGCTGGCACCTCCTGTTACTTCAGCCATCTGCCTTCTATCGAACTCGGAAAAAGGCGAGAGGCTGAAGCGATAGCTGAAGTTAGGCCGACTCTCCTTTATCTGCTTCTCCACAACCTGAATCTCGTCGATGACATCCACCATCCTGAAATATCTGGCTTCCTTGTCGATCTTCACCAGGGTCACCAGCTTGGGTTGTCTTCTATTCTGCTCCAGAAGCAGTTCCCTCAAGGAGTCAAAAGGAACCGGCTGTGGAGTCTCTCTGGCCATGTTCCACCACAGATTCTCATCCGCGTCTATGCGTAAGGTCAAGAGTCGGGATTCCGCCACAGGAACCGGATTATCGGTGGGAGGCAGATTCACCTCCATGGCCTGCGGCTGGCTGAAGACCGTGGTAACCATGTAGAAGATCAGAAGCAGAAAGGCTATATCCACCATGGGAGTCATGTCTATGCGTATGGCTATCCGTCTCTTGGGCCTTCTTAAGCCCACTCCTTTCTTCTGTCTGGGCGCTGCTCCGCCTACGTCAACACCTGCCATTTTGGTTCACTCCCTGTTATGTCTCCGGCTGGGTTTCCTTCTCCATCTCGGTGACCATGCTGAACTTGCTGATCTTGATGTCCTGCAGCGAATTCATGATGCTGTTCATGGTCCCGTATCTTACGTCCTTGTCTGCTTTGATGACCAGAAACCACTTATAGGCTCCTGGCACGGTGCCTCTGATCTGAGTTATCACCATGGGAAGGGAGGCGGGAGTGGCCTCCTCGTAATGCCTCACCGGCTCGGAGACCTCCTTTCCCTCCCTCTCCACCTTCTGTTTGGTGATGTACTCCACCATGACGCTGTCTTCCTTGGTGACGGTAATGTAGATCATGTCCGACTCGGGAAGCTTGATCTCCGAGTGCGATGAGGGGAGGCTCACGTGCAACTTCTCCGGCGGCTTAAACGATGTCGTCGCCATGTAGAAGATGAGCAGAAGAAAGGCGATGTCCACCATGGGGGTCATGTCGATCCTGATGTCTACTCTTCTCTTCATTCGTTTAAGCATATCTCAAACTCCTTTTCACCCATCCTGCCTGTTCTACTTGACCTTCGCCTCCTTGCTTTTCAGAAGCTGAAGCACCTCGTAGGAAGCCTCATCCATGGTGTAGTTGAATGCGTCCACCTTGTTCACGAAGAAGTTATATGCCACGATTCCACCGATACCGCTGAGCAGACCACCTGCGGTATTAACCAGGGCCTCGGAGATTCCTATGGCCAGCTGCTGGGCGTCGATAATCCCGCCCACTCTGTGCCCGGTGGCGGCAAAAGCGCGGATCATTCCGATGGTGGTTCCCAAAAGCCCCACCATGGTGCCGATGGATGCGATGGTGGAAAGTGCGATCAGGTTACGCTCCAGAAGAGGCACCTCCAGGGCATTTGCCTCCTCTATCGCCCTTTGAGTCTCCTCCAAGCGTCTCTCCGAGGTTTTCTCGGTGACCACAACCTGTTGGTACCTTTCAATCCCGGATCTCAACACGGCGGCCATGGTTCCTCTCTGCTTGTCACAAGCCGCCAGAGCGCCATCGAAATCATCCTGCTGAAGCATGGAGATCACGTTCTTAAAGAAGGATTGAACCGAAGCTTGCCCCTTGGCCTTATTCAAGGTGAATAGCCTCTCCAGAATGAAAGCGAAGAGCATCACCAGCAGTGCAATAAGAACCGCCACCAAGGGACCTCCTGCACGCAAATACTCGGGCAGAAGCTGCGCCCAGATGAAGGTCCCGACCGCGAACGAGACGATCAAAACCAACACTACGAAGACCGACTGTTTCATTTAAACTCTCCTCCTGAATTTGGAAGTCCAACCTGCCGATTGTCTAGAGCACTTCTCAAGTTTAATCTAAGCGTTCGCCTTTCAACAAGAAGAACCATTCGTTCCTACCGATCTCTCTTCTACCACCAACTCAAATCATCCAGACCTCCTTGCTTGAAGCCAGCCTCACTCCTCGGAATATAAGCAGCATTGGGCAGGGAGGCAATCCAAACAGACCTCCTGCCGCCCATCTCCTTTAGAGATCGCTGATTTTTGCACAGTTGACTATTGCACAGGGCAAACTCAACCACACCCCGAAGCTGGAGAGGACAAAGAAACTGATCACGTTGAAGCCTTCGCCGAATCCATGCACCTGAAACACATCGGCGAACGGGGTGGGCACGCTAATGATTGAGACTGACAGCACGGACACCCACAAAACCACAGGGATCCAATTCAGCTTCAACCTCCTTTTCAAGCCGGTCAGGTACCTCTCCGCGTCGCCACGTCTCCCATATATGGCCGCCAAGCTGATCACTCCTGCGCCAAATGAGGAGAGTATGGTCAATCCCACCAGAATCACGAAAACGCTGAAAAGCGGACCGCCCAGGGGAGCATATCCAAAGAGTGCCCCCAGCTTCAGGAAGTACCCCACACCTAGAATCTGGGAGTGATAAGCCTCTCCCCTTACGGAGAACCAGGGCAGAAACAGGCTTACCGCCAGGAGAAACGAGGCGAGGGTCAAGACCATCCGGTCCACCCTAGAAAAGACCTCCGCCCTCACCAGGCTGTGATCTCTCTCCGCAAGGGTCGCACCAGAGCCTTTCTGCTTCATCTCCTCCAGATACTTCTTCTTTTCCTCCTCGCTTTCCCAGAACTTCTTCACCTTCTTGGGGAAGACGTCAAACCCGATGTATTTGAAACGCACCTCCTCGGGGACTCTCTCTTCAGATTCTCTGTCTTGTTTTTGATCTTCCATGCGCGCTTAGCTCCTCCCTTGTGCAGCCTGTATACTGCCATTGTCACAAACTCTTAGTACCTTTGCATATCTATGCGGTCTCTTCCATCGTTGGCATCTTTGTTCTTGGGGTCAATCTCCAAAACCTTAAGATAATACTCATAGGCCTCGTCTAGGTTCTTTGACAGCTCCAAGGCCTGCGCCAGATTCAGCAGGTCAGTGACGTTTCTGGGAAAACAGGAGACCGTCTTCCTGAAATGAGGAACTGCGGCTACCGGATTGTTCAGACGCATGTAGCAGTAGCCCACGTTTCTCTGTATCTCGCACTTGGAGGGCTCCAGTTGAAGCACCTTCAGATAGTGATCCTTGGCCAGCCCAAACTGATCCAGGTTCAGGTAGACCCGAGCCAGAAGGTCATGAGCCGATGCGTTATCTGGCTTGAGCTCCACCACCTTCTTCAGCGGTTCCACCGCAGTTCTGTACTGTTCCAGCTTCAGGTAGCAGAAGGCCAGGTTCAGATTGGCCGTGACGTTGTCCGGGTCGCCTTCGATCCTCTTCTGGAAGAAAGGGATGGCCCTTTGGTAATCGCCCTTGTCGTAGAAGGCCTTCCCTAATGACGAATAAGCCGCGGTTTTGGCGGAGTCAAGCTCGATGGCCTTGCTCAGCGACAGAATGGCACCTTCCAGCGAAGCGGAATCGCCGATCTCCGCCTGGACCTGCCCCTTGCTCACCCAGAAGTCTGCGTCTTTCTGTGTCCACTCGTACTCCTTCTGAACCAGGGCCTCCTCATACTTCAGGAAAGCGGCAAGCGCTTCCGGATATTTCTTCAGATCCTGATAAGATTCACCCAGATATAGGTAGGCATCTTCATCGTCAGAATTCAGGGCCAATGATTTCTCCAGATACTCGGCGGCCCTCTGAGCCATTCCCTCGCGGGTCAACGTGTCTCCCTGGCCCACTGCCAGGGCAGGCAGCATCCTGGAAAGAGAGTAGTAGGAGATACCCAGATTCTTGTATGCGTCGAAATCACTATCACCGAACTTGAGATATTCCTCATATATGATCCTGGCCTCCGGGTAGTGCTTGCCATCCAGCATGTAGATCTCTCCCAGTGCAAGGTAGGCCTCCTTATTCTCGGGGTCCACCCGGATGGCGGTTTTGAAAGCATCCATGGCGTCGTTAAATCTTGCCTGCCTCAAATAGGCCTGGGCCAGGTTGGAGTACACCTCCATCTTGGTCGAATCCAGCTCCAGGGCGGTCTGGTACTCCTGAATGGCAATTACCAGTACACCCTTCTCAAAGTTAACGTCACCCAAATTCTTATGGTATTCGGCGTTCTTGTCGTCATGGGATATGGCCTTGCGAATGGACAAATCCGCGTCCTTAAGCTGCCCTTTGGCCATCTGCACCAGGCCCAGAGTATTGTAAAGCTCGCCCTTCTCGCTTCTCTCCAGCCCCTGTCTGAGCGCATCCTCCGCCTCGTCGTACATGCCCTTCTGGTAGTAGGCGTACCCGAGTCCGGAGTAAGCTTGCCAGTACTTGGACTTGAGTTCCACTGCCCTCTGGTAATGCTCGACGGCCTGATCAAGCTCGCCTTTCTCCAGATAGCAATTGCCCAGGTAGTAGTAGCCTTTCTCGTCGCGGGGTTTCTCCTGGAGATAACCATTGATCAGCTCGATAGCTTGATCGTACTCGCCGCCCTCATACGCTTCGATGCCAGCCTTAAGATCCGCCGACCAGGTCTGTTGGGGAAAAACCAGTAAAACGGCAATCCCCACCAGGAGGCAACCATTCAGAGCTCTTTTCAACATATCCTTTCCCAGGTTTAACTCAAAACAATCTTTTAAGTTAAAAACTTCCGACCCAAAGTCAACATTTTTTATGGGTTACGCAAATTTTTCTCCTCTTCTTTGGCCCGTTTGTCCAATCGTTCCTCTTTTCTTTTCAGGCCCCGGTATCGAGACTTCAGCATCAAGAATCGCACCGCACCGTAACCTATCAGGACCAATCCCAGGGTTGCCTTGTAGCCCGGGCTGATGCTAAATGTTCCGGCCAAGATCAACAGGCCCAGCACCACCACAATGCATACCACGCCGAGGCTGAATGCCATCTCGATCCTGCTTGGTACCCTTCGGTGGTAAGGCTGGAGTCTCTCTGGCATTACGGCGATCTACTCATCCTTTCCCTAATTTAGCTGACCACTTCAAGGTAACTCAAAACGCTCCCTTGTCAAGCAAAAACCTGTAACCGTGACGTGCAATATGTTCACAGCTGGCCGCGCCTCGATAGGGCGCCATCTGCTCTTCAGACCTCACGGTCTCGAATCTTCTCCGGCATCGCACCGGCAGCGGGTCCGCGATACAAGTCAACTCAAAACTCTCCGCTTGTAACTGGCATCCTTGCTCAAATCGATGTGGTCGGTGACAGCCATGGGCGCTATCCCGCTACCGTGAATACAAAAACCGTGCCTGTTTTATTCCGAATACTAATACGCTACATAACCGCTAATTAGGGGATTAGGCAGGACGCGGGCGTGTTAAGCTGGCGTATGCCTCGCAGGCAATTGCGAAATCGGCTCGTGATTTTTGGCGAAGTTCCCGGGACCGGGGCAAGATGGACCGATTCGGAGGCGGTCTTTACCTCAAGTGGCACATCACCTAGCTGCTGTCACTGAATCTCCTTCTCATAAGCTCCTTCATCTTGATCAGATCCTTCACCAGGAGGCGATCTGCGGTAACCGGGGGTATGCGTTCTCGGATTCGGCGGTGAATCCTACCGGTGCCGGTGCCGGGCTTCAGGGGGGATCGCAGGTCAATTCCCTGTAAAGCGGCCAGAAACTCGACGGCCAAAACATCCTCCGTATTATTGACGATCTCTCTGCTTTTTCTGGCAGCTATGGTTCCCATGCTGACGTGGTCCTCCTGGTTATTGGAGGTCGGAATGGAGTCGACCGAGGCCGGATGAGACAGGCACTTGTTCTCGGAAACCAGCGAGGCGGCCACCGTCTGGGCCATCATCAATCCGGAGTTCAAACCGGGGTCTT
>JABAOC010011382.1_pt1 | contig 17920 bp, 22 predicted proteins | sample 7062161 | NCBI WGS metagenome assembly JABAOC01 (sample SAMN14538625, study PRJNA623070) | marine sediment metagenome | biome: marine biome [ENVO:00000428]; feature: marine pelagic biome [ENVO:01000023]; material: deep marine sediment [ENVO:00002113] | place: India: Gulf of Khambhat ... | reverse complement strand
AGTTCCTCCGGCAACTTTAAACCATTCTTGTTGAAATCCATTTTCAAAGTAAACCACATCTCCTTTTGAAAAGCATTTATCCGTTCCAAATGGGACGGATAAGTAACTCTTTTGTTTATTCCGCGTTCCATGATCCTTGTGTCTTCTATGATTACAGTTTCTCATTTTAAATTAGTTTTTTTTTTAATTTGGAAAAACTTTTCTCAATATTCCTATTATTGAAAACAATTCATTTTTATACCAATCGATATAAAATTCATAAGTACATTATTCCCTATGAGGTACTGAGTACATAATACATAGCAAATGTACCAGCGTGCAAAGGAATAGCTCTTAATAATGCTAAATGGAACCCTTTATAAAACCCCCGAACACCATTTGTCCTTTTAACGATATCCATAACCGACAAATTATTGCTAGCTTGGATTTGTGTTTTAATCATATCTTGAGGATATATGAATGCCCATGAAATCATACCACTTAATCCACCATAAAAAGCGTGTTGATAAATATTGTTTTTATTGAAACTATGATAAACATTGAAATAAATAGCAAACCCCGGTACCTCCCTAGACATTGTATTACCAAAACCACGATATAATGTTCTGATATTAGGTAAGGAGGAACCTGTTTGGTAGAGAATTTTAAGTCTTTCGACCGGTGTCACGACAAAAGAGCCAACCAATCCAGCCACAGCTCCCGATAAAGTTATGTTATTTGATATGGAATACATGTTTTCATAAACACCGAAAACTACCGCCTTTTCTAATCCCATACCAAATAATGGTGGTATTACTCCTCTATATAATCCATTCCATTTAATTTTAGATGAAACCTGAAGATTTGATTTGATGGTGTCTATAGGATGACTCAATAACAGACCAGTAGCACCGCTAATAGCACCTTTATAAAAACTCTCCCAATCCATATCTTTTTAATATGAACAATTGATATGTTTATCGATGTTTTAAAATAGAAAAATGGTTTATATTATTGGTGTGGCTGGTGGTACGGCTAGTGGCAAGACATCAACATGTCATATCATTAGGAACAAATTGGGTGTGAATATCGAAATCATATCTATGGATTCTTTTTATTTACCTTTACCTAATGACCAAGATGTTAGCAAGACCAATTTTGACAACCCATTGAGTTTTGATTGGGATTTGTTTTTGTCGACATTAAAACAAATCAAGGAAGGATCTGAGTTGGATATTCCTATTTATGATTTCGTTACTCATCAAAGAACCGATGTCTATACTATCAGGGATTACAAATGTGTTATTGTCGAGGGGATACTATCTCTGTATGATAGTCATATCAGAGATTTATTTGATATCAAACTATTTGTGGACACTCCATCCGACATTAGGTTGATTAGGAGGATCCGGAGGGATATTGAGGAACGTGGTAGGACTCTTGAAAGTGTATTACAACAATATGAATCAACCGTCATACCTAGTCATGATCAATTCATTGAACCCACTAAGAAGTATGCCGATCTGATCATCCCTCGTGGTAAAACCAATCTCGCTGCCATATCAGTTATTGTTACTATGATCAAGAAACATGTTTGATTATCTTAATTGGATTAAAAACAACCAAGGGTAATAATCAGGAATGAAATATTTGCTTAATTTAGAGTAATTTTTAATAAGAAAGTCTTATTAAAAAAGCGGTTAATTTTATCTTTTTTATCTTTCTATTGAGATTAAAAACATATTTTATCTAATGTTTTCTTAGTTGGTACACTAATTAATCCTTTGTTCTTTATCTTATTGACAATAGATATCAAAAGAGTGGAGGGGACCCATGAACCGTCGGATAAAATATCAACATCTGATATGGTCAATCCATTGAACGTTCCTGATGGGGGTTCATTTGGGTAATTAAGTGGTAAATCGAAACTGATATTATCTCCATTGGTGGCTACGATCCGAATCCCCCTATCTATTTTATACAAAGATATAGCGTATTTTTGGGATAACTTCCTAATCTCAGCTAATATTCTCTTATGTTTCGACCCATAATATTTCACTATGTCGTCGATATTTATCTGTTTTAAATTATTGCACGAAGCCCCAACATAATCCATCTGCACATTAATATCCATATTTCCTTTGTCATCGGTATTAAATATCAGTAATCTACTGTTATTTTTATCAACGACTATCATGGCCCTACCACAATTGTATTGGTGGGTACTGCGACAGTCATCAATCATGTAGTTATTTATAGTTATACGGTTGATATTTTTCATAAAGTTGGGAACATAAACATGAAGATTTTGTGTAGCCATACCAATCTTCTTCAATAGTCCCCACAATATCTCATAAAAATACTTAATAAATCTCTCATCATATAATATCTCTTTATCTCTAATAGATTCTATATTGTTAAACCTATCAAAGATTTGGGTGATGGGGTCATCGACATCCTTATCATCCCTAACAACCTTATAGCCCCAAATCTTATAATTCACATTGTTAATATGATTGGCAATAACTCTTAGATATTCAATGAATTCTTTCTTATCACCTGTCTCATTATATATCCTGATATGCCGATTTAAATTGTTGAGATGGGTCAAAACTGACATGTTTTTTATTATTGTAAAAATAATAAATGAGTGAATGTGTTTCATGTTTAGAAGATATTGGTGATGTGAAATATAGAGATGGTCCTAATTCTAACTGGTTACCATCCCCCTATTGCATAAACTGCTTAGAATATATGTTGTCGACACAATGGAAACGATACGTTGATACTATTAAAACAGAGACTTGTAAGAAAACACTGAGAAATATGATTAACTTAGGACCACCTACTAATCTTCGTGATCCTCTATCCTTACCTTGCAATAATGACAATGGTGAGGTTTATCAGATCTGTCATAACAGCACAATTACTAACGCCAAATTGGATGGGTCTTATGAAGGGTCAGAAATGGAACGATATAAGAAGGAGCTTAGTGAATATTTAGAGGAGATCAATGGTGATTAATTTTATTTTGTTTTTTATTTTATATAAAAATAAAAAGAATGGTTTATCCTGAAGTGCCTTTACCCGGTGTTATTTTATTACCTTTAGTTTTTATCTTCCTGATCCTATTCACCGATATCAGATATAATTTTAAACCAGAGTTTCATGTGTCCAATGGCACAGCTTTTGCTAGTTTGGTTGTTGCGTTCATATTATTATATGCTATGCAAAAGTTCGATAATATCGATCTCAACGTACCAACTCTCAATAGATCGGTTATGTATTTGAAAGCTGTAGCTCTTGATCATGATCCCAATTTAGTACCTTATTTGATTAGTTATTGCAAAGGTTTCCTATGCTTAGAACCAGAAAACTTTGCATTACAGTGTTTTGAAGAGAAACTCATTCCATTGATCACTAACCAAGGAGAGAAGGAGAGGGTGAGATCGACTGTTACTATTTTGGAAAACCTATATAATCAAAGAGTATCATTAACTAATACTATTGCTCAACCTATTTGGTACTTAGTGTTTGCTACGGGTATTATATTGTCTATTATATTCCCAATGGAAGAGAGTCTAGGTAAAATAGATGCCATTCTAGTCCTATTACTTATATGGTTACCCATCACATTCATCTACGCACTATACTTATCTGAGATCCAAGCGTTAGAAATCATTGTCGAAGATACTATTAAAGAACTCAAGGTTTGCACAAGAAGTTTAGATGCTTTTTGTAGGAAATATTACAGAAAATATAAATGTCGACCTAACCCCGACAAAAAGAAGTCCTGCGACTGTTAATATTATAATATATTAAATTCTATTGATATATTATATTCCAAAGTCAAGTGATGGGATTCTTACCATGGGGAACTCGTGACTTGCACTTGGAGCAACCAGCGTGCATAGCCACACAACCAAAGACATCCCACGGCTTGATGACGACTTTTTCGTGACCATTTTCCATGATCTTTTGCAGAGAATCGGGTTCAAAATACTTCAGGTCAATTACAGCCATAAAAACATGTTGATCGAACCATTTGTCAGACATTTGCCAGCAGCCCTCGTCCGGGTGCCATTCAAGCTCAGTGTTTATTCCCCAGGAATTGTCCACTCGCCACTTGGAATACAGGTAAGGTTTGTTGTTCTCCGGTTCGTCCATATCGACACCATTGATTACCATAGCGTGAGTTGGTGCAGTAGTTCGCATCTTCATCATGTCTACCTTATCATACCTAGTTTTAATTCCTAGTACTGACTCATAATCAAATCTCTCCGTATCCATGACACCGGCTTCCGAATCCATACTAGCAGTTACATCACAAGCAAACCAGACAGGCTCACCATTGATCTGACTCTCAGCAATAGCTCTCTTGAAAACATCTAGTGGTAGATTGATAAAGACAACAGTGTCACCACCTACCATATTAGTCCCATACTCGATATGATATGGCTTGTAATAATGCTCAGGATAACGTGGATCATGAATGAAAGTCATCTTAGTCTCCATATTGTGTGGTACCAAAACATTAAAGAACTTGGTTGGTGTTAGGTCCTTAATTTCATGAAAATGTCCTTCATTATCCTTATATTTCCAGTTAAATTGCTTAGGTGGCTCTCCCATAAACCTAACCACCAGATCATAAATCTTCTTCATACATTCATCCTTAACAGCATCGAATTGTTTTCTAGTGACGATCGGGGAATTTCGAATCTCCAAAGCCATCTGGTTGAGAACTGTAGTTAAAGTTTCATTCATGTAATCACTCACCATACAGTTATAACTATCATTATACACAGACTTAGGTACCAGACCGTATTTAGTTACCAGATTCTTAAAATACTGCCAATAACCTCCATCTTGTGTAAGATGTTGTCCTGGGTTGATAAAAATATCCAAATAACGATCGTCCAACCGACTTTTGCTGAGAGCCCATGTTCCTTCTAGAAATAAGTTAGATCTCTCGATCTTGTCCCAAAAGAAAAGATAAGCACCAGAGAACTCGAACTTATGTTCTAGATTCATCTTAGGGATGAAAGCATATCGTAGAACATTGAGAGAAGCAAACATCCAACAACGACCGGAATGGAACTGGTTAGTGACACGGGGTTGGATATTTGGTTTGTATCGATACTCATAATCATGGGTCATCATATTGGTACGTTTCAGAGCCAGCCATTCTAGAGGTAGTGTAGCGACCATCTCGCCGATCTTATCCTTTGGTTGGGCTTGACACTCAGCGATGAAATCTGGAGTTAGAGATTTGCCATGTTTCAACAGATCGACATATTCGGGACAATCAGTAAATACAGTTTTCAGATCGGGAGGAGGCGATGGTGTGTCTGATTCGATAGGTTTTAGTCGTTTCAGTAGATTCTCGTCCACAACGACATAATTGTCAACTACTGTCAGACCCTCGAGAATTTTGTTTTCTTCAGGTTTCTCTTCTTCTTTTCCTTTCTCTTCCCTAGCCCTCTTACGAGTCCTCATCGTGCGACCTTTAGAGTCCATTTTTATCACATTGTCGTGATAAAAATATATAATCATTTTTATATCTATCAAATAATTATTTACCAGATGATCCAAACCCGTTCTCTCCTCTATCAGTCTCATTAAGGTTATCAACTTCAGTAATATCACCCTCAAAAATCTTAGTAACTACGATCTGCGCAATTCTATCACCTCTTTTGACGATAAATCCTTCATCACAGCCTAGATTAGCTAGAATTACTTTGAGTTCGCCGGTATAAGTCGAATCAACTACGCCACCCAAAGTATGAATACCACACTTGCTGGCCAGACCACTCCTGTCAGCAATTCTGCCATAATAACCCTCAGGAATCTGTAGAGCCACACTAGTAGGTACCATAGCTCTCTTACCAAACTCAATATGAATATCTTCCTCATTATCAGCATACAGATCCCAGCCAGCATCACCAGCGTGAGCCTTGGTAGGAATTCTAGAAGTTGTGGTTAGTCGTTTGACCTTCATTTTGAAATCTCTTGTCGTTATAAAAAGACGATCAATTTTGTTAAATGAATATTGGAACGGATACTGGTAACAAAGAAACAGAGAAAAGAATTATATTTATGTTGGGTATAATTTATGAATGGGGATTCACAAAATTTGTGGGTGATATGACTAAACAAGGTTATTTGTTAAATAAGGTAGAAAATGAAACAATATTTGATTCAGTGCCAGAGATGATGTCTGATCTGAAACTGCTGTATGAGAATGATCAAGTAAAAGAGGATGATAAAGTATTTCTAAACAATATCATATCGAGTTACGAGAAAAATGGTATATCCGTTGAGTTGCTTAACGATGTCATGTCATCGATTAACTCAAATCCTAACATGAATGAGGGTCTTGATAACCATTCCTCGTTACTCAAGTGTTTAATTAACGAATTAGCATCTATCTGATATTTTTATTTTATTTTTATGATAAATAAAAATGGAACGATTGAATCGTGATGAATTGATCTTGATAGCTATGAATTTGGACTATCCAGAGATACTATCTCTGTGTAACAGCCATCCAAGAAATAATCAAGCAATATGCAGAAATGATACTTTCTGGTTTAATAAGTTAAGAAGGGATTTTCCCAATTATCAAGCCTTTAATATTGATGGAACTCATAGAGATATTTATAAGAAGATCTATGGTATCTCCGATATCAAACGAAAATGGAGATTAGATGGGTCCTTATTGGATATTTATAACACACAAAAACTTTATTTGTCTAGAAATCAGATAAGAGAAATACCAGAAACTATTGGTAATTTGTCCAATCTACGAGGACTGTGGTTGGATAACAATCAGATATCTATTATACCAGAAAGTATTGGTAATTTGTCCAATCTACACATACTTTCTTCGGCTCATAACCAGATAACAGAAGTACCAAGAACTATTGGTAATTTATCCAATCTACGAGGACTTAATTTGTCTGACAATCAAATAAGAGAAGTACCAGAAAGCATTGGCAATTTGTCCAATCTACAATTTCTTAATTTGTCTAACAATCAAATAAGAGAAGTACCAGAATCTGTGAGTCAATTAATGGAGAGAAGACCTGATCCTCGGATTCGATTTATGATGAAAGAACCCATAATAAGCCGAATCATCGGTCGACCCGACATTGTATTATAATATTTATTAATAAAATAGATACAAAACTCAACATATTTGATAAGTAACTACTTATCAAATAATTCTTTTAATTAAGCAAATAATTCATTTTTAGGGTATTAATCAGTACCATATTTTAAATTTAATCCGGGGATATTTCTCACAGATTCTGGTATTTATCTAACAACCAGATATCTATCATACCAGAAAGCATTGGTAATTTGACCAATCTACAAAGTCTTACTTTGTATAACAATCAGATAACAGAAGTACCAAAATCTGTAAGACAATTACCTAATTTAACGATTCATCTATAATCGAAAAAAATTACTCAAAAAATATCCATTCCTATATACTATTATATACAAACTAAAAATTCTTTATGCCATCGTTGAAAATTAAAAATAAATAGATAGAATGATGAAAAAATTTTTCGAGTAAAATTTTTCGATTATAATAAAATGTCTGATATGTCTCAAAAGCCTATCTCCAGCTTAGCTAAAGAGTGCGCCAAGCAGCACGCTTCTGATTACCTACACGAGGACTGCCACGGCCGTGGTTGGTGGTTCTACCTTTTCTGGTTCCTAGTAGTAGGCATCATCACTTGGTTCCTTCTATTCGCCCTCCGCCCGGACTTCGTACTCAAGTGCGACGACAAGCGCAGCAAGTCTAGAAGCGAGTGCCGCAGAGATGATGAGGTAGACCAGGGTAAGGTACTCCTATGGGCCGTAGTAATTGCCCTAATTGCCGTATTCCTTCTATGGCTATTCCAGTGGGGCGTCGCTGGTCACTACTAAATCATATCTCAAGATATCAACCAAAATAATATAATTGTTATATTATTTTCATTCATAACAGTGATGATCTTTAAATATCATTCTGAAAAAAAGATAGATGATGGAAATTTTTTCAACTATTTTTTTTCGATAATTATAAAATGTCTGATCTATCGATGTCTGCTCACGATATGCTCCACCACGGAGACAAGCACAGCTATTTACACTGGTACGCCGGTGCTTCCGCCTTCTGGATGGCCGTCCTAGTACTCATTGTATTCATGGCCCTAGTATTCTTCAAGCCTGACTACGTACTTAGAAAGAGAGGTTGCGAGGTAACTGATGAGGTTGACTGGATGAAGGCTCTCCTAACGGCCATCGTCATCGCCCTAGTCATCCTATTCGTTCTCTGGCTAATTGTCTACGCTTTTGCCTGCTAATTATTTTTTTCATAAAGAATGATAAGAAATTTATATCAATATGATATAAATTGTGTTTGCTGAAGTACAAAACGAATAATTATCGAAGATGATTATTCGCTAAAGTATCTATTTCTTTTTAACTTTCTTAGGACGAGGGTATGTTGGGTACTCATCATCCAATATTTTCCCCCATCTGTTTCCAGTCTCATTAATACCTATTAGCCCGCCATCATATTTATTTTTATGATCCTTAAGTATCCTAACAACCTTAGACACATTCCAACCTTTGTCATCATTGTATGAGCCAGTATTGATACTCTGTGATTCCAACAGGGCAGGAATTTTAGACACAGGATAACCATCTTTCCAATACATATCATAGATTAGTCTGACAGTATCTGCCTCAAAGGAATTGATGACGGGTAAAGAATCCTTATCATCATCTGGCTTCTTATAACCAAATGGTACTCTGCCACCTACCCAACCTGTCTTCTTTTTCTTAATATTCCTACCCATCATAGATCTCTCTTTGGTAGTTCCATGTTCCATCTGAGCGAAAGTAAAGTACATAGCCATTCTAGTCTTGCCATCATTGGTAGTCGTATCGATGTCGTGTTGACACTCTGATATAATAATATCTCTGTCTTCTAACATCGATATAATGTTATAGGCCACCTTCATATTACGTGCTAAACGATCAAATGCGTGAAAAACAATCACACCGAACTTACCTTTCTCAGCATCTTCCAGCAACTGTCTCATACCGGGTCTTTCCAAAGCTGGCGTTGTACCTGAGATACCGGGATCAGTATAGGTTTTTAAGTAAGCTAACTCCTTCTTTTCAATGTATCTCTTACATTCCTCTATTTGATAATCTAAGCTATAACCTTCAGTTTCCTGTTCTTTAGTGGAACATCTAACATAAATCACTGCTATACTAGTCATTTATGTTTGTCATTTATCATTTATGGAATTTCTGATATTTTATCGATGTTTATACTTGTGTTGGGTTGATAACCAAGTATGAGATTTGGTGTACCCGAAGACGTAGTTTCAAATACTAATATTTTGTATCCTACCTTCAGTTCAGTGATAAAATTTATATTATGAACATTACGACCTGTAGCAGACAATACTGATCTGACATTATCTTTCGCAATAAACCCATCAAGAACATAAACTTCTAACGTCGAATCATTTCCTTGTATATCAATAGCTATATCCAAACTAATTCTATATATTCCAGATGTATTACAATCCAGACTCAGATTGACGAAATTTTGCGTAAAGTTGGTGTTAGGAATATATCCATCAAGGATCGTATTACCAATTAAAGATATTTTTTCCAATGACGACCCGGTCCCTCCTTCCTGATCATCGTCCTGTGTCGATCGGTAATATACAGGATCATTAGGATTAGATGGTCCAGTTGGGCCGATATTACCCTGAGGGCCAGTTGGGCCAATAGGGCCTTCGGGACCTCTGCAACTACAGGAACCACAATGTTTTGAACGTTTGCATGTGCACATTTTATTTATCATAAAAAATAAAAATAAAATATTTTTATTTGAGACAGGGATAAACTTGGTAGTCTTTATTTAAAATTTTAGACCAACAATTTAGTATTTGTTAATTATTAAATTAGGTAATTGTCTCACAGATTCTGGTATGTTAGTTATCTTATCCAAATATAGATATCGTAGATTGGACAAATTACCAATGCTTTCTGGTATTTCTGTTATCTGATTGTTATACAAAGTAAGATCTCGTAGATTGGTCAGATTACCAATGCTTTCTGGTACTTCTCTTATCTGATTGTTAGACAAATCAAGAACTTGTAGATTGGACAAATTACCAATGCTTTCTGGTATTTCTCTTATCTGTTTGTTAGACAAATCAAGACTTTGTGTGTTATAAATATCCAATAAGGACCCGTCTAAGTTCCATTTTCGCTTAATATCGGAGTTCCCATAGATCTTTTTATAAATATCTCTATGAGTTCCATCAATATTAAAGTCGGAATAATTGGGAAAGTCCCTCCTTAACTTATTGAACCAAAAAGTATTATTTCTGCATATTACTTCATTGATCCTTGGATGGCTATTACATAAGTTCATTATATCAGGATATGATAAATTCATAGCTATCGAGATGAATTGATCTTGATTCAATCGTTCCATTTTTATTTATCATAAAAATAAAAATAAAATATTAACGAGGATAAACGGGATAATCTTTATCTAAAATCTTAGGCCAACATATACCATTCTCATTATCATTAATTACACAACCACAATACTTATCATAGTTTTCTCTTAATATTCTCATTATTGCTACACTGCTCCAATCCTTTTTGTCATTATATTTGCCTGATTTGACCCCGTGCTCTTCCAAATATCTCACAATACCAGCCAAAGATTTATGATCTTTCCAATATAACCTATATATCAAATTGACGACTTTCCCTTCTACAGGGTGAATGATAGGTATTGAATCTTTATCACTATCTGGTTTCTTATAACCAAATGGTACTCTCCCTCCGATCCAGCCTTGTTTCTTCTTCTTGGCTAACGTACCGTTTTTAGATCTCTCCTTAATTATGCCATGTTCCATTTGAGCAAAAGTGAAATGCATAGCCATTCTCGTTTTGCCGTCATTGGTGGCGGTGTTGATATTATGCTGACACTCAGCTATTTTTATTTTTAAATCTCCTAATAAGCCTATTATATTATAAGCGATGACCATATCTCTAGCTAATCTATCAAAAGCATAAAATACCAAAACACCGAACTTTTTAGCTTCAGCATCTTCTAATAATTTGCTAAATCCAGCTCTGTTCTTAACGGGAACCGTACCACTGACACCGGGATCCGCATAAATTTTGAATTCAGCTAATTCTTTAGCTTTCATATATTTTCTACAGGCTTCAACCTGATATTCTAAACTGTATCCGTTCTTTTGCTGTTCTTGAGTACTGACTCTTATGTAGATGGCTGCTATGTTTTCTACAGAACTATTAGTTTTTGTTCTAGCCATTAGTTTCTTTATTAAAAAGGTTTTTATTTTTAATATTTTTGATCATGTGACGTTACAGATCGAACGATACACAATTGATATGAATATGATTTTCCAATTCACGACGAAAAATGATAGTCGTCAAATCACCATATCCACCACCAACATTAAATATCATTGCGACACCCATAAATCAGAGTGTCAAATCTGGATGTTGTCGCCACGGAAAAAAGCAAAACGGATATTTATGCAAAGAATGTCCGGGTAAAGGTATTTGTGAACATAATAATCAAAAATATTATTGTAAAGAATGTCCAGGCAAAGGTATTTGCGAACATAAAAAGGCGAGAACTACATGCAAAGAATGTGGAGGATCTAATATATGCGAACATAATAGAATTAAATATACATGCAAAGATTGCAAAGGCGGTGGTATTTGTGAACATAACAGACAAAAATCTTCCTGTAGAGAATGTGGTGGCAGCCGATTTTGCAAACATAATAAAATGAAATATATATGTAAGGATTGCAAAGGTGGTGGTATTTGCTAACATAACAAAGAAAAATACTACTGCAAAGATTGCAAAGGTGGTGGTATTTGTGAACATAACAGAGTTAGATCTAAATGCAAAGAATGCGGCGGTAGTGGTATATGTATTCATAATAAAGAAAAACAGTATTGCAAAAAATGTGGCGGTAGTCAAATTTGCGAACATAATATAATAATATACTATTGCAAAAAATGTGGAGGTAGTCAAATATGTTTACACAACAAAGAAAAATCTAAATGCAAAGAATGTAAGGGTGGTGGTGTGTGTGAACATAATAAACAAAGATGCAAATGTAAGAATTGTGGTGGTAGTCAGATTTGTAGTCATGATAAATATAAGCGTAGTTGTAAAGAATGTCGACTAGCATTACCTTTAGAAGTATCGTTATCTCGATATAAAAATGCATGTGTTGTCTGTGGTTATATCTTAGCTACAAACGAACAAAAAATACAACGATTATGTTGTGATCATATAAAAGAAAAATTAACTGAACGAGTTGAAACTAGGTGGAATAAAATCATTAATCGATTTTTTGATTTCCCTTCTAGTACTTCTAATGATGCCGTATATGTTAACTGCGCTGATAAGAAATATTATTACCCAGATCTTACATATCAAACAGATAAATTAGCTATTGTCTTAGAACTTGATGAAAAATCACATAGTAGTTACGATTCAGAATGTGAGATAAAGAGAGCAGTAAACATGAAAGATGGCTTCCCAAATCAGAAATTATTGATAATTAGAATGAATCCAGATTCTTGCAAAGAAGCACCAGAAGAATTACAATCACTAGAATCCCGGACATGTTTGATGATCGAAATAATGAGACAATATATCGATTTAGTTACTAATAATAATGATGAGCTTAGTGACAAAGTATCCAACGTTATTTATATGTTTTATTCAAATACTGGACTAAGACATATTGAATTGGCAGAAGAGAATCCAGATAAAATTAATATTATCGATAAATATTACTGTTGAAAAATATATCGTTAATGAGATGAATTATTTTTAATAAATAAGAATATGAGAAAAATACTATTTAAGTATAAATGAAACATATTTCTCAAATATACATGTTGAGTTCTTATAGTTCGAATAATCCGAACGATAGGTATATCGTGTAAATGTGACGGCAGCACGTACTGTCGTTATTGTTGATAGATCGATTAACGAATGACAAATTAACGATCGCTATATATTACCATTTTCTTATCGATATGATATCATAATAGTAGTAAGTTATTATGATATGGGGTGATTTCATGTTTTATTTTGTTTCAAAATATAACACATATTGGTTTCCGATATAAGATATTTATCACGTTTTTGTATTTTACATTTTTGTATATTGTGGGGATTTGAACATACAGGATTTTTTCTTTGTGTGTGTTGAACAGCGGGTTTTCTTAAGGTATGTAAATCCGTATGAATAATAACTGCAACCACATAGATATTTATCATCAACAGATAATAGAGTGGTTGGGTACATATAACTTGCTATTAGTTTGATGACATCGCGAGGGATATATAATTTAAAATTATTATGAGGGAACAGCGCTTTTAACTGCTCAGTAACATATATTATGACAAGAGATCCTTTGGGTTGACCATGCAGTTGTTCCCTGATCGATATATTGACAGAAAATATTGCACTACCGTATTTCTTTGTTCTCAAAATAGGTTCCCCATAAGTCAGCGTTCGACCCATGGTATTAACATTTCGTTTACATAACCACTTGACTGACCACCAGTCAGTTTTATCACCTATATCTTTCAAAGCGTATATAATCCATCTAGGTAAGTTCTCCAATTTGAGATGTTGTTTGCCAGAAAATAATCTACTGACCTTTGAATAAAGCATACCCAGTAATATTTCCCAATTATCACTTTTCTTATTGCATATTTCAATGGTTCTCTTCGAAAGTAACGAAACTATCAGTTTCATATAAGGTTCATATATTTCCCGTTCAATAATCCTCATATTATCGTTGATATAATATGAGATAAATTATCAATTTTTATTGAGGTCTTTCAGGAGAACCCGGTGGTAGAGCTAGGTTTCTAACAAATCTAGTTGGTGGTTGTCTGGTGGTTACCTCAGGAATGCGTACCGAAGGGATTTCTCCCGGTGCTAGTAACCCTGTAGCCGGTTTGGATTGTATCAAGGATTGTTCACCGCTAGCCTCCTCAGCAGGTGTTCTATGTGCTGCCGCTTCCAAAGCTCCGGGGCTACCAGCAGGCATGGGTCGGTTAGCAATATCATATCCTCTTAAATTCTCCTTAGAAGTAAACTGGGTAGATACCTGCTTAAACGGATCTTGTTTAGAACCATATTGAGTAATACCACTGATAAGAATATTGTTATCAGCTTGCATACCACCGTAGACATTAAAAGGTTCGTGATAATTGGCACGGCAAGCTAATGTCAAAGCATAATCGATTAGGGACTGAACAGATCTCTCTCCGTTATAAAAAGCAATAGCTTTACCGTTCTGATAAACCATAATAAAAGGGATGGTTTTTAGCCCAGCCCAGTGATAAGGTCCGTTTACCATATTGAGCGACGTGAAGGCTTCAGCCACTTTAGTCTCAACCATTAGATTACAAGCTGCAAATATCGGACCTACTACTTGTTTAGCTGCTTCATACCAAACTTCAGCTAAATTCTTTGACTCAGTGTTACTACCATAAAACAAAACCAACATACATTCGTTATATATCAGATCGATAGGGTATTGAGTATTTAGATTGAAATCACTTTGATGTAAAGTTTTAACTGCCTCTTGAGAAAACAATGTCTGTTGAATAAGACCGGTACTCATGTTTTATTTGTGTTTTATTTTTATGAAAAATAAAACATTAATTTATTTTGGTAGTGAATTATTATTATTAGTAATTAATGAATTATGAAGGTACAAGAGTTACTAAGTTTAGTTCATGCACGATATTATTAGGAGCTATGTAAGTAGAAGGGCTTCTAACTGCATAGGCAATTTGATTTCCTTGCAATACGTTATCTGAGATGACTAAGAAAAATGCCGGCTGGAATGCCTCGGTAAGAGGAGGTGGTAGTAAAGGAGACACGTTATCAGTAATAGCAACGTAAGTTTCAGAAATCTTATTATTTCTAATAGTCGTGTAATAATCATCATACTCAGATACGTCAGGACAGTCTGCTCTGTCAGCATCATTCAATGTTGCCTCCATAGAAATTCCAAATAGCGAGTTTCTAATGTTATTTCCCTCAATCAAAGTTCCACGAGTTCCGTTGACACTTAAGGCGTCGATAGAAAATGCATAATCTTCTAGATCGAGAGTGCTACCAGATCCTTCGAACATGTTGTTTCTAATTGTAGTATTTCTGGTTAATTGGAGAAATATTCCATGAGAAAGGTTTCCATGTTTAACAACGTTATTTTCTATCATAACATTTTTGATCGGCGTTAAAACATCGGCTTGTTGGATTGCTTGGCAAGGACCAAAACCTAATACAGCTATAGAAGTACCAACCGAAATTATTTCATTATCCAAAACTTTGGCATTTTCTATTGGATATAGAATAGGAACGGCGGGAGAAGTTGCTCTGTTAGATCTAAAACCACATCCTCCTTGTTCGATCAAGTTATTTTGGACGAGAATATTTCTACCACCGGCATGAAGAACATTACCGTGGTAATAATTACCATTAGTTGTTCTAACATTAGAACTATCTACATAGTAATGAGCTAATGAGCTGTTTGCATCATTCTTTACATGAGCCCTGTCGGTAGTAATTCCATTGCACTCAACCGCCAATAGACCATAAGAGGCAGGCGGGAAAATAGTAACATTAGAATTGGTACCTAGGTTATTAAATACAGGGCGATTTAGGACGACGTTAGCTGATAGATTGACATATACGCCAGATCCATTTCCATCATCCGAAAAGATATCGACATCATTCAACACGACATCATTAGAGTTTAGAACTTCTACGACCGGCTCGTTTCCACCAGAAACAGTAATTCTCTTGGTATTGAAGTTCAATACCACGTTGGCAGCGCTAATTGTAATAGCCGGAGATGTACCAACCCACTCAAAGTCCTTGCATAGGCAATATGTTCCCGGCTCATCGATGAGCTTGGGAAGAGATTTGATGACTACCTCGCGAACGCACTTGTTATCGCGGCAGTCCTTTCTGTAGCATTTTTTGCATCTATCGTTATGACAACGTCCCATTTTTATTCGAAGTTTATTTTTTTTATTTTTTTTTTAATTTTCTGATCCATCATCTTTTATCTTTTTAGTTTTATTATCATGATGCTTTCTTATACCATAAGATACTTAGAGATCTTACCAAAACCACCGGTTATGACAAACGTAAACAGATATATAGATATAGATCGATAGGATATTGAGTATTTAGATTGAAATCACTTTGATGTAAAGTTTTAACTGCCTCTTGAGAAAACAATGTCTGTTGAACAAGACCGGTACTCATGTTTTATTTGTGTTTTATTTTGTTTTGATTATTTGTATTTCGTTTTATTTTTATGAAAAAATAGAACTATCATATTTAATCGATCTAATTAGTGAAGAACCCGACGGTTAAGTTTCTCTTTTAGATCCTCTACCGAGGCAACAGAAACAGCCTCCGCAGCAAGTTCAAGTTTATCCGGAATAGCGACACCTTGGAATACAGCATCGTTATCTACCTGAGCAGCGAGCTCACCGCGAATGTCCAGGTTGACCGTGTTTCCAACGGATTCGTTGTTCTTGTACAGTGCGCGAATGGCGGGAAGCGCTGGCAATCCGAACACGATAGCACTGTCGGTAATACCGTAGCGGCAGTTGGTGACAGAGTTGTCCTTGACGATGCAATCCTCGGGAGGGGTGCCAAACGTGCCAAAAGGTCCCAGTCCTTGCAGTGAAATGCCGTTTACCGCGCTAGACAATGTGTTGTCCGTGACGGTAATGTTGCGCGCAAACGGGGTGTTGAATCCAAACGTGACGATTCCACCGGCATTGTCCGTGGCCCGGCCGACCACGTCGCCCTTCAAAATGTTGTTGTGAATGCGGGCTCCATCAAAATCGCCGAGAAACAAACAGGCGGTGCCGCTTTGAGCGTTCAGCAAGTGCGAATAAATCGTGTTGTTTTCCACCACCAGGTTGCGAAGAGGCTCTCCACCTGGGATCGAAATGGTAAAGATGCCGTGATCCGACACTTCAATGTTGGAGTTGCGCACGATAACGTTGTGGCCGCCTTGCAGCTGGATTCCACTCGTCGTTCCCTCATTGTCAGCTCCTTCGGGGTTTGACCCAAGCGCGTAGAGTTGAAGACCATCGATGATGATATTGTGACAGACGGTAACTTGGTCTGGGCCTTGAGCCGCAATCAGATCACCTTCGCGAATCTGAGCGTCTTTCACGATTGCATTGTTCACCGCCTGCAACACGTTCGTGTTAAACCGCGATCCGGCAAGGGGGCTGTTGAGAGTCTTCAAGTCGTTGATCTTCACGCCGTCTGCGTAGACGACTCGAAGTCCTAGCGTGCCCGACTCGATGAGGACGGGGCGGTTGAGGGTGATCGCCTTGGTGCGAGAAGCGTCCGATGTACCCTGAATCAGAAGAGCATTGTTGGTGACTCCGAGACCGGGTCCAGCCGGAGAGCGGTTGATGCTAACAGCATGGAAGTCGTTGATGATGAGATCAACAACATTGGTGGCTACCACACCTAGGTTAAGATCAGTAACCGTATCTTGAAAATCAAGTGTGAGCTTTTTCTCATTAAAGTTGAGAATGACATTGTTGGCACCAGCATCACCGTCAATAGTGATGGCCGGACCCGGACCAGCCCACTCAAAGTCCTTGCATAGGCAATATGTTCCCGGCTCATCGATGAGCTTGGGAAGAGATTTGATGACTACCTCGCGAACGCACTTGTTATCGCGGCAGTCCTTTCTGTAGCAGTCGTCGTGACATCTGTTTTTGTGGCAGCGTCCCATTTTTATTTGATGTTTATTTTTTTTTTTAATTTTCTGATCCATC
>JABAOC010042968.1_pt3 | contig 17945 bp, 13 predicted proteins | sample 7062161 | NCBI WGS metagenome assembly JABAOC01 (sample SAMN14538625, study PRJNA623070) | marine sediment metagenome | biome: marine biome [ENVO:00000428]; feature: marine pelagic biome [ENVO:01000023]; material: deep marine sediment [ENVO:00002113] | place: India: Gulf of Khambhat ... | reverse complement strand
AGTCTTGGAAGTTGGTGGCTTCCAATTTTCCAAACCCAAGCCAGGGTATGGTACTCTGGGATTCCAGCCTTTTTCTTTCCAGTTTACGCCTACGGGGCTTTCACCCTCTATGGCAGGTCGTTCCAGACCACTTTGGCTTCGCTAGCGAAGATATAGCCGGACCCATAACTCTACATCTCTTGGAGGTTTCCCTTCAGGATTCGGTTTGGACTCTTCCCGTTTCACTCGCCGTTACTCAGGGAATCCTGGTTAGTTTCTTTTCCTCCCTCTACTATGATGTTTCAGTTCAAGGGGTTCCCTCTCCATTGCTGGAGTGCAGCGGTTCCCGAAGGAACTGCCACGAGAAGTCTCATTGAGGTATCCTCGGTTCTACAGATGCGTGCTCTTACCCGAGGCATTTCGCTACTTGCCACGCCCTTCTTCAGCGCTCAAGCCTAGCCATCCACCAGACGGCGTAGCATGTCGGGCCTTTTTGGCGTGTAGGTGAATAGGTGTTTGTTTAGTGTAGGTTGTTGGCTGTTTGGGCTTGCATCCTATGTGTGTTCATTGTGAGCTTGAGTTGCCCATTTCACGAGCTCACTTGCATACTCCACCTATCAATCTTTGTGATTGAAGGTTTCATCTGGTTTTTCGGCTACTGTCGTTTTGCCAAAGTCTTTAGAGGCGGAGTTTCCAGATATAAGGATTGCTGTGGTGATTGCGGGGTTTTCCACACGTTCTGTTCGGCGACGTTTTTTACACGTTTATGTCTATTTCCTTCCGCCCTACTAGTATACGGGCTTGCCAGAATAAAAACGTTGAGTCAGCCACTCTTTTCGATTCATTTATGTGGCGGATTCCTTTGATATTGAGTTTGGTGGGATTTACTGTGTCAAAGCCAGCTCGAATCACGATGACTCATGGTGCCGGGGGCTCAGTGATGGGAAAGCTCATTGGAGAATTCGTTCTCCCGTATTTGGGAGGATTCAAGGCTGAGGTTGGTTTGGAAATGTTGGATGATGCAGCTGTTGTGGATGGTGTGGTTTTCAAGAGCGATTCCCATGCCGTTCATCCGATCTTCTTTCCAGGTGGTGACATTGGAAGACTAGCGGTATCTGGAACTGTGAATGATTTGGCTGCTTTGGGAGCTGAACCGCAGGCGTTGGGCTGCGGATTTGTGTTGGAGGAAGGCTTGGCGTTCGAAGATTTGGAGCGAGTTCTGGCGAGTATGAAATCCACCTGTCAGGAAGCTGCAGTTTTCGTAGTTACGGGGGATACGAAGGTTGTGGAGCATGGGAGCCTGGGAGGGTTGGTGGTGAATATCAGCGGGATAGGACGCCGCACTAGTCTACTTGATCATAATTTGGCTGTTGTGAGGAAGTATAGAGATGGTTTCGAAGCCAGATGGATTCTGGATACGAATCTACGAAGAGGGGACAAGATCATTCTATCAGGTACGATTGGAGATCACGGGTTGGCAGTGCTTTCCGCTCAGGAAGGCTTGGCGTTTGGTAGCAGCATAGTTTCAGATGTCAAACCCTTGAATCACATGGTGAGGCGGATGCTAGAGGTTGGCGGGGTTGTCTCTCTGAAAGATCCTACTCGCGGCGGGCTAGCCAATGCGCTCAATGAATGGAGCGAGAAGACCAAGGTTGGGATCCAGGTGTATGAAGAGAAGATTCCGATGAGAGAAGATGTGAGGGCAGCTTCCGAGATGTTGGGCATTGATCCTCTGGAGGTTGGAAACGAGGGGAAGATGGTCGTAGGGGTAGTTCAGGAAATGGCTGAAGATATCTTGCTGGCCTTGAGAGAAACCACTGAAGGGAAGGACGCAGAGATCATTGGGGAAGCGACCGACGCTCTTGATCTCGTGGCTCTGAAAACCATCGTTGGCGGCAATCGCATCATGGCGATGCCGGTCGGGGACCCAGTGCCAAGAATCTGCTGATCATCCTTCGACAGGCTTGCTTGCGAAATCTTATAAGAAAGAAGCTATGGATTCTGAGAGCGGTGTAAACTGAATGCAGGCCCTTATTATCGAAGCTTTGACACAGATGGTTGAAGACATCATCGCCTTCCTACCCTCCCTCATTGCGGCTGCGATTGTCATACTTATCGGATATGGAGTGGGCATTATTGCCGGTAGAGCTGTTAACAGACTCATTGAGAAACTAGGCCTGGAGAGAACTTTCGAAGAAAGCAATACTGGAAAAGCGTTCAAATCTACAGGTTTTGATCTTTCATCTTTCGTTGGAGGAGTAACCAAAGCGTTCGTCATAGTCTTGTCCATCATTCTCGCGATCCAAATTCTCAACATTGGAGGCACTCTCGGTCAGTACTTGATACAAGTCGCATCTTACCTTCCGAGACTCCTCGGAGGAATCGTGATCATCGTGATGGGCACAGTTCTCGTCGATTTCTTAGCTACTCTGATCGGAAAGAGCCTGAGCGCAACCTTCCCACAGGCGAAGGTTGAGCTGGCGGACATGTTGAGAAACCTGCTGCAGATTGGCTTAGTTGCAGTAGTGCTTCTGATCGCGCTGAATCTCATGCTTCTCAACGGCAATCTCGTCTATCCCTTGATTCTAGGGTTCGTCATTATCGGTGCCGGTATCGCCTTAAGTGATGGGTTGATCAAGTCAATCACAGACGACCACAGAGAGTTCCTTGCCGTGGCTGGATACGCAAAGTTCGTTCTCTACAGCGTCTTCCTCATCATTGGAACAGGAGCAATCTTCGCCACTTTCCCTGGAGTCACAAATGTGGTCGCCAACATCTCCTGGGGCTTCGCCATTGCCCTCGCCCTAATGCTGATCCCGGTAACGTACAGCATCGCCAAGAAAATGACGAAGGAAGCCAACTGAGACCCGAAGAGAGCTGTCACACCCTCCACTTTTTTTTCGGACGCTCTTCAGCAATCGGTCATAGCGTCTTGACTCTTGTTTCTAACCGCGTCAAGGCTGCTTCAGAAGCAGCTGAAGTGCCACGGCTAAACCATTGGTTGCATAGAAACGCTTTAGTGCATCAGCCTAGGATTCAATAAACAGTGATCTCATGAAGGCTTTCATCTCTGTGGATTTGGAAGGCATGCCTTTTGTAACAATCCCAGGACACCTATATCTCAAAGGATCCTTATACAAGGAGGCAAGGAAGATCGCCACCAAAGTCACACTTGCTGTGGCGGATGAGCTGGTGAAGAACGGTTTTGTCGAGGTCGTTGTTGCTGACAGCCATGGACCTATGGTGAATCTGAAAGTGGATGAGCTGCCGGAATATGTTGAAGTCGTGAGAGGGTATCCGAGACCTGTGAGCATGGTCTCAGGGATCGAGGGATGCGACGTGGCATGTTTTCTCGGCTACCATGCAAAATCTGGCACGCAACAGTCCCTATTGGCGCACACCTACAGTGGAGCAAACATCCAGCAAATCTCAGTGAATGATGTGGAAGCAAGCGAGTTTCTGTTGAATGCCTACGTGGCAGGCGACCTGAACATACCGGTCATCCTGGTTGCTGGAGAAGCCAAGCTTTTGGAAGACGATGTCAAACAATATGCATCATGGATTGAAACGGTCCCACTGAAATACTCGTACAGCACAACTGCAGCGAGAAGCCCAAGTCTCGCGAGAATCACGAAGAACCTGAAGGAAGCCACGAAGAAGGCAGCAGCAAACTTCAAAGAAAACAAAACCGCACCACTAACAGTTGAGAAGCCAGTGAGAGTCCGAATAGGCTTCAAATCAACGCACTTGGCAGATGCTGCAGAACTCTTGCCAACAGTCAAGAGAGTAGATGGCCTATGTGTGGATTACACCACAGACACCATGGTCAATGCATACAAAATCTTCGAGCTACTGGTGCTTGCAGCAACTGGCACATCAGCCATCCTTTCACACCTGAAATGAGCCCTTGTTCAGGAAGAGACTACAGCCTGGATCGTGCATAAAGCGATGAGTTCCTGAAGTCAGGACAGGTGTTGCATGCACAGGGATCTGCAGAGAACTAGAACAAAATTCCAGATTGTTTATATCAGTATATAATCATATTAACCGAGAATTGAAAGGAGAATGTGAAATGAAGAATCTGCATTCAAAGAAGTCAATCGCAAGTGCATTGCTGATGTTGCTCTCGCTAAATGCTGTCGCAGGAATGGCTATCCTCACTGGTGCCGCTGCACCTGTCAAGGATCCGACTGTGTTTGTCACCGGCAGTGGCTCAGTCGAACTTACTTGGAAGTCTGGGAAATCACAACTGACAACTTCTGACACTTACATCGTGTTTGGTGGGTTGGAATCTGCAACCTTCACTCCAAGCCGAGGCTGGCACATCGATACTGTTCTGATTGATGGTGCTCCGCAAGCGATCCCTGATGAAGATGGATTCAGCCTCACAGGCTTTGTGGCTAAAACCATGATCTCTGTCGCTTTCCTAGAGAATGGCGGCGTCGATGATGTTGAAACAGGATCAAACGTAGGAACCTTTCCAGATCCTAATGTAGGATTATTCTTCGATGATGTGCTGACGGATGGATTTGCCTATGCGTACATCATTGCCCTGCAACACCCGGATCAGATCGGTGAATCCTGGGACATTCAGACAACCGCCGCTTTCGCGAATAACATTACGATTTACTTGGTGTTCAATCTTGCTGATCTACCAGACGGTGTTGATCCGAACAATCTGACTCTATGGAGAACAGAAGTCGTGCTCGGAGACGTCAACTTAGATGGAATCGTGGACGCGACCGACTTGTCCATCATAGCCAATGCTAACCCTCAGGATCCGGCCTACTGGAATCTTGATTTGAACAATGACGGCGTCGTGGACAATGAAGACGTGACAACAGCAAGCCACAACCTTGGGTTGGAGTCAGTGTGGGAACAGCTTGAATCGTGGGTTATCGTGGACAACGATCTCGTAATCATCTACGGCGTGACTGAACACCTCTCGGTCTTCGGCGTCACACACAGACAGTGACCACTGAGACAGATCCAAACCGTTGACACCCAGTGCCCGTGCAGGTAGTTCACCGAAGGCAATCAACGACCCATAGATCCTGACGCAATCCTTACTCTTTTTCTCAAACCTAGCACTACGCCATCCAGCTGCACAATGTGTGCACGAGGAATCAGACCTTTCTGTCAATTCTGCAGATCACTCATAGTTGAAGGCTTTCCCTTCTCAGGGTCACTTCTTCCTCATTGTATTTCTGAGCGTACATTTTCTTGATTCTCAAGCATCTCGTGTGGCCTCCGTCAGTCTTCTTCTCTCTGATGTCGATTTGCCCTTCGAAAAGGTCAAGTGTTGCACGAGCTTCTTGTGGAAGATGCATTTCCGGATCCATCACTGCCATGGTTGTGAATCCCTTTGATCTCAACTCTGGGATGAGAGATCCCAGCCACTTCCTAGTCTGAGCTGAGCGATGCTGTAATAATACATCAGATATGATTTCTATGCATGCTCGCTTTGGGCCTTCTTTGAGCTTGCGGAGAGCGGATGTCACTGCGATGTTGATCTCTGATAGATTTTCCACGCCTTTGATCTTATGCACATTGGGGAGATCTTTGATGATTTTGTCTGCTTGAGGATTGCAGATGAAGAGGTGTAGCTCTTCTGATTCTTCCACAAGGGGTTTCAGTTTCCCTGGATCTGTAGTGACGTAGAAAGTCACTTCACCTCGATTCACGCCTTCGCAAAGGAATCTCCGAACGAGCAGTTCTCGTTCGTCACAAGAGGATGAGGTCAGAATGACAGTATAGTTCTGTGGAATGCCTCCGTAGAGGAGCTGATCAAGATCGGGGAATCCAGTCGGAACACGGGATGGATTGACGACTTTTGAGGCCACTCGCATTGACGTTAGAATTTCCGTTCTGATTCTCAATCCTTCGATGCTGTCGAATGGAACGGTTCTCTTCATCAATTCTGTCAGGCCTTCAGATACGTGCTTGTCGTCGATCTCAACAATGTTGTACCATTTGTAGCCGTGCTCATCGTATGTAGTATAGACTCCTCTGCTTCTCAAGTACGGAGGCGGAGGAGTTTCCACTGCTTTCAAGAACGTTCTTGTGACGTCAATCCCTTTGTGGAGTGGAGCCGTTACTATAAACATGAGTAACAAGACATTCACCTCTTCTGGTTTCACTAGGATCCTCTAATTCATATCAGTCATGGAACGATTGTTGCTATAGTAATTCTTTTGAGAATTTAAGATACACGCAATAGGTTGGCTCCTCTTCAACGAGAATCAAGGTAGCGGCAGGTTGAGAGTCTCTTTCACAGCGTGCAATCCATTTATTAAGTCGAAAAAGGGAACTAGAGAAGACAGGTGCAGGATTTGGTCGTCGCCCATCCTTCGAAGGACATCAAAGGAAGCAGATCAGCTGTGTTGAAGACGCGAAGGGTTGTACTCTGCATCTCAGGCAGTGTTGCCGCTTCCCAATGTCCAGAAATAGCGCGAGCACTCATGCGAGAAGGCGCTGAAGTTCACGCGGTCATGTCTGAGATGGCTCAGAGAATCATTCATCCGTACCTCATGCATTGGGCGACTGGCAATCGAGTTGTGACAGAGCTGACTGGAGCAATCGAACACGTTATGTTGGCTGGAGAGTTTCCAGAGAAGGCAGATCTAGTTCTGGTGGCTCCAGCGACCGCTAACACCATCAGCAAGATCGCTGTGGGAATAGATGATACTCCCGTCACAACGGTTGCGACAACTGCTTTTGGATCTGGCTTGCCCATCGTGATTGTCCCTGCAATGCATGAATCGATGTATCGTCACCCTATCGTGACTGAGAACATTAGGAAACTCCAATCGCTCGGGGTAGAGTTTGTCGGTCCCAAAGTTGAAGAGGACAAGGCGAAGATTGCTGGAGTTGAGGAGATCGTGAAAACTGTTGTTCACAGGCTGACAATTCGGAGAGATTTCAAGCAGAAGGTTCTCGTCACAGCAGGTCCAACAGTGGAGTATGTGGATCCCATCCGGGTTCTGACAAACAGAAGCTCCGGCAAGACGGGTGCAGAGATTGTTGAGGAAGCAGTATCTCGAGGAGCTGAAGTGACTTTGGTGTACGGACCAGGAACCGCAGTTCCGCCAAGTGGGGCTCACATTATTCCTGTTGAAACCAGTCAGGAAATGTATGACACTGTCATCTCAGAGTTGAAGTCAAAGAATTATGACGTTGTAATCGCTGCGGCCGCAGTGGCAGACTGGATGCCTAAGAAAAGATCTCAATCGAAAGTGCCGACTGATACGAAGGCTGAACTCACACTGGAGCTAAAACCGACCCCGAAAATAGTTGACGTGATCAAACAAGTCAGTCCAGATGTGTTTCTTGTCGCATTTAAGGCAGAATCCAAGCTATCGGACGAAAAACTAGTAAAAAAAGCCTACGACAGACTTCGGAAAGCAAACGCAGATCTGATCGTCGCAAATGATGTAGGGAGGAAAGGTGTTGGTTTCGCCGAAGATACAAGTGATGTCTTCATAATTGACAGAAACAAGGAAGTCACACACGTTCCCCTCACTACAAAGCGAGAAGTAGCAAAACGACTTATCGACACAATCACCNNTAGAACGTCAGCACTTGGGAGTGACATGAAAAAAGCTGTTTACGGTGGAAGCTTTGATCCACCCACAAACGGACACTTATGGATGATAGAACAAGGGGCACGCCTCTTTGATCAGCTAATCGTTGCCATAGGGGAAAACCCTGCCAAAGATTACACGTTCACTCTTGGTGAACGAGTTGAGATGCTGAAGGCCATCACGAAGAATCTTCGGAATACGACAGTGGACACTTTCCAGAACCAGTTTCTGGTAAACTACGCAGAATCCGTGGGCGCCTACTACATAATCCGAGGAATCAGATCGGNNGAAGGTGACTACGAATATGAACGGGTCATGCGGCACATCAACAGCGACTTGAACTCGAATATCCTGACCGTGTTCCTGATGCCACCGAGAGAGAATGCTGAACTAAGTTCAAGTTTCGTGAAGAGCTTGATTGGCCCTGAGGGATGGCAAAAGACAATCAGAAAATGTGTACCCGAACCAGTTTTCAAGAAGCTGTTGAAACTGGAGCAAAGTAGGCGATCTGGTTTGCCCCTGTAGGAATCATCGGTTCTCTCGCGATTACACTGCAGAAAAACAGTTCAACTGCTTGCCTGCCGCAGCTGGGTATGAATTCACGTTTACAATATATACTTATAACCATGCACAGTCTAATTCTGAAATAGAACCGTCGAATCTTACAATAAGGATATAGGATGTCTTTGAATTCTGCGGCCACGCCTATTCTTGAGAAAGCAAAAGAGCAAGAAGAAGAGCACAAATGGCTAGAGGCAGCTAGGCTCTACGAAGAAGCATCGGATCCGAATCTAAGTTCTGGCGTCCCAATTGCTCAAGTATGGCGCAGCATAGGGTATTGCTGCAGTCGAGCTTCACAACAGGTTCTGGACAGCGATGAATTCAAACGACTCCGGAATCTGGCAGTCGAAGCCTACAGAAAAGCAGCACAGCTATTTGAGGCTGAAAAAGGGTCGAAAGACAGATATAAAGGTGCATTATGTGACGCAATGGCAGAATACACAAGCTCCTGGCTTACATCTGATTCCTCCGAAAGAAGAGAGAAACTCACAAAGTGTTTTAGTGTCGTCAGCAAAAGCTTGAAAGCACTCAAGACTCCGGCTGAGCAATCGGAATTCGTCCAAACGTGCAGCAGTATTCTGCTCTGTCTCGTCGAGCGTCCTTATCTAGCTTCCACGTCTAGTGAGAAACTGAAAACAGCACTCGAAGGAATCAACTTCATCAACGAAGTCATCTCACTTCTGTCAAAGATTGAGAGCAAAGAGGAGCAACTTCTCGCCCACTCAGCAGCAGGTCTTCAAAACTGGTACGCAGCGAACATGGTTGAGCAAGAAGAGAAACGGAAAGAGCTGGCTGACAATAGCCTACGGCATTCGAAGAAGGCCCTAGCACTTTCCAAGCAGGTTGACGACCCTTACTGCCAAGCTATGTCACGATGGGCAGCAGCTTTGGCAACCCTCTTCTTCACAGACAAGATCGTATTATCACTAAAATACTCCAACGAAATGCTGCAGAAAGGATCTACTGCAAGAGACAATTATCTAGAAGGCATTGCATACTACCTCCTTGCCTTCACGACAGATTGGATAATCAAGCGGGAAGCAGACCCCGATGTCAGAAAAAAGAAGTGCAAAGAGATTATTGAGTACGCTGACAAAGCAGTCCATTATCTTCAACCCCTCTGTCAGGATCTGACCATCGCTGAAACATACCAGTTTTACATTGATGGCTACATCTCCCTCGCGAATGAAGAAGTCGAGCCAGAAGAGAAGCGGGCTCTGCTGAATAAAGCAGCGATGATCGGACGTGAGGGATTGAAATATGCAGTTCGCTCAGATTCTCCTGACGCGCTAGGATCAATTCTTCATGCTCTCAGCAAAGCACTACACTTTTACTCCGCTCTGGAATCAGGAACAGATCGGAAGATTGAGCTCATCGATGAAGCTCTGATCCATCGAAAAGAATACATCAGACTTGTGAGAAAGAACTGGCCATCCAACGATTGGGTTATTGGAGTAGGCAAATACTATGAGGGGCTAGTCGAAGCAGAACTCGCCAGATTGAAACCAGAGAAGAATGAAAAGACCTCCCTTCTCGAAACGGCTGCTTCCGACATGGAGGATGGCGTCTCACGCTGCAGGAAATGGGTTGCATCTCGCCCCACTCCATCAATTGTGGTCACGACAGCTGGTTTTGAAGACACCTTTGGAGGATTACTCAACGAGTTATATCTGCTCACTGGCAACAAGGAAAAACTGAACCTCGCAGTTGAGTTCTATAGCGATGCCGCCATGAAATTCAAAGAAGCTGACCTCCCAAGTCGTGTTGCAGAGTCCTACTGGAAAATGGCTCGCAACAAGGATCAGCTTGGCAGCTACGAAGGTGCGGCACAGAACTTCAAAGACGCTCTTGCACATTATAGAGCTGCAGCCGAAAAACTTCATCAGTTCGCGGATTTCTACATGGACTATGCCACGTACATGGAAGCGTGGAGTGAGATCGAGCACGCCAAATCAGATCACCGACATGAAAAGTACACTAGTGCAAAAGGACACTATGAAAAGTCTGCAAACCTGCTGCAACAATCAAAGCTGTGGAATCACTTGTCCCTGAACTTCTACGCGTGGTCCCGACTCGAGCAGGCGGAGGATCTAAGCAGAAAAGAAGACGGTGAGGATCCAATTGCTTCCTTTCAGCAGGCAGCCAGGCTCTTTGAAGAAGCGAGAAAAGCCATCGAGCACGCAGACGCTCAACTGGACAGAGCCCAAGACGGAGACGAGGAGGCGATGGCACACAAAATCGCCCACCTTTCATACACCAGAGTGGAATATTGTCTTGGGAGAATCGCCGTGGAAGAAGCGAAGGCTCTCGACAGCCAAGGAGACCATGCTGCCAGCTCCGAAAAGTATGCTGCTGCAGTCAAGAGATTCCAACGAGCCTCACAAGTTATGGAAACTGAGTCAGACCGGCTTGAGTTAAAGCCGATAATTCTGCTCTGCCAGGCTTGGCAGAAAATGACGCAAGCAGAAGCTGAAGCTTCACCAGACTTATATCTGGAGGCGTCTCGACTCTTCGACGAAGCAAAAGAACACAGTGTCAATGAAAAAGCTAAGCTTTTGGCGTTAGGTCACAGTCGCTTCTGCAGAGCCCTTGAAGCGGGAGCACGATTTGAAGACACACGAGACAAGGCTCTACACTTAGCTGCCACCCAACATTTGGAAAGTGCAGCAAACTACTACATCAAAGCTGGATTCAAAGCCGCTTCAGAATACGCTGTGGCCACCCAGCGATTTTTGGATGGCTACATCTACACGGACAGTGCAACTAGAGAAACCGATCCAGAACAGAGAGCGAAATTCTACTTGATGGCGGAGAAGGTGCTGCAGAGTTCCGCGAGACTGTACACTCACGCGAAGCATCCGGAAAAGACTGTGCAGGTTCAACGACTTTTGGATGAAATCAGAGAGAAACGGGAACTGGCGGCATCGTTGACTGAAGTCCTACACGCACCAGCTATCACTTCATCCACAGCAAGCTTCGTAACTCCCACACCAACCACTGAAAACGCTGTCGGCCTAGAAAGATTTGAACACGCTAACATTCAAGGTCACATTTCAGTCGGCGAGGAGCTAGCGATGGATGAAGACCTTGAGATGCAACTTGACCTTGTGAACGTGGCGAAGCACTTCGGGTTGCTGGTGAGGATTGACAATGTTGTTCCAGAAGGGTTCAAGATGACAGAGACAGTTCCCGAATACACTGTTGATGCCTACTCGATCAACCTTGGGGGCAAGCGGTTCGAGCCACTCAAGGTCGAATCGATCAAGGTTCGAGCCAGAGCCACTGACTTCGGCATCTTCAAGGTGAACCCGCAAGTGATCTACATTGACGAAACAGGGCAGTTTCGCACGTGCGTCCCTGAAGCCGTGCACATCAAGGTGCTTCCAGCAAAAAGAGGGATAGGGGCGCAGGTGAAGGTGTCTCCTAGTGGACGAGTCCTGGCAGAAATTGCGGGCAAGTATGAGCTGGTCTACGTGGACTTGCTGAAAGAGCATCCAGAAGCTCCTCGAAACGAATCTCGAGTTGCAGTTGCGCAAATAGGACTGTCCACATCTGGTGATGTCCTGGGCGAGTTCTATGAGGAGACAGCTCCAGGTCTCTTCGGACTTCGACAAGACAAAGTTGCGAGTGTCCGATCCAAAGTCAGAACGATGATCGAAGATGCCCATGAGAACCAGGTTGACATCTTGCTCTTCCCGGAACTGACCATCGATCTGGCTTACGATGAACTAATGGAAGAAGTAACTAGATTAGCGAAAGCCCACGACATGTACATCATTCCAGGATCCTACCATGATCAACACACGAAGCGAAACATCAGCCTGGTCATCGGCCCGGAAGGAATCCTGTGGCAACAAGAAAAGCACATTCCTGCCACCATCCATCACGAAGGCAAAAGATTCACTGAAGGAATCGACACTGAGATTCCACCAAGGAAAACCATCATCTGCAACACAAAGTATGGACGAATCGCCATCATGATTTGTCGAGACTTCCTCGACATGGATCTTCGTGTTGAATTGAAGAATTTTGACCCCCCAGTCGACCTTGTGTTCAACCCAGCGTTCACTCCCGTCACAGCGGACTTCAGAGCAGCTCACTTCGATGCTCGCAGATCGATCTACACCTACTGCTTTTTCGCCAACGTCGCCGAATTCGGGGACTCTTTCATCTACACGCCAGAGAAGGAGCGTGTCGAGAGAAACATCCCCGGCAAGACAGAAGGTCTCATCTACAAGGATGTGGACATCTTCAGCTTACGTGCGGAACGCAAGAAGTGGGAAAAAGAGCAAAAGCGGTTCATCCAGAGCACACGATAGAATTCTGAACTCAGTCTCCACACGCTCCACGGTTTCCGAACAAGTTCTCAAGATTAGCTTGCCGAGCAGAAGTTGCCGGGCGGAAGTTGAGACTAGAGACTTCCATCTCCTTTTCTGACATCACAATTCCTCGCGTACGCACGAATTCGGTGGCTAGAGAATGAAAAGATTTCCTTACGGTGCTCGATCAACTGGTGACCTTGTCGGTGGGGGTGATGGGAATTGAACGGAGCGCAACCTTGCGCGTTCGCGTTCAAGAACTGCAGTCCAATCCTGAATCAATGTAAACTCACATGAAAGAGAGCAGAGGTCTTTTGCTTGACACCTGTTGACGCCAAAGTCAGCTCTGCCATGGCTGGATCTCAACTGATGAGATAGGACCCTCTACACCATGACTTTCATGAAAAAAGGCTGATGCAGGCTTCTAATCGCAGAAGAAGAACAGAACAGGCTTAACGCACAGAATTATAGGGTTGGTAGCCCGGGAGCGACCGCTCCCAGACTGCAATTTATACCAGAACCACTTTTTTGGGCGCGCGCATTTGGCCTGAAAAAACTCTGGTTTCGCACATTCAACGACGCTCATTTGGGCAGTAAGTTTCTACGGGAAACTTGGATATGAGACTAAAGACAAAACTTGTAGACGTGAGGGAAACGTTGTCACTATGGAAAAATCAATGCATAAGTGCGTTTCTTAGCTGATTTCAAAATGCGACTCATATCTTAGCACGTTGGGTCATCTTTATGGCATTTACATTTGTCTTCTTCTATTGAGAACTCTAGATCCATTAGCATATCTTCAAGTTCGTCGAAAAGGGCATCATTTCCATGGTTTTTAGCTTCTTCCAAAGCGAGACGAACCTGATCTCTCACGGACAAAACATCTGCTTCTTCTTTCCTGAAACTTTCATATCTCCTGCGGAGTTTCTCAATAGTGTCTCCCATTACCATCAGATGTCAACATTATGATGGACTAAAATAAGAGTTATGGCACTCATTGCTTCTGCGCGTGCATGAGAAAGTTTTGATATCTCAAGTGAATGCTTGAGTTTTCACTCGACTTACAAAGTCACTCGAGTTATTTCCCGCATAACCGCGCGCGCATAGTCGCAAACAAACAGAATTAGAAACTTGTCCGTGCTGTTCTTTGCGCAATTTTGAGGTTGAAAACTCTGAGTACATTTCATCACACGCGCATCTGCTAGTGTGTGCATTCCTAATTGGTAAATACAAGGGTCTCTATAAGTGCGCGCGCATGAACTGTAGTGGTGGTAGCCCGGGAGAGATTCGAACTCTCGTCAGCGGGTCCAGAGCCCACCATGCTTGGCCGCTACACCACCGGGCTTTAACGTGGCTCAGCTGTCTTTGGTTTGATGTGTTCTGTTTGAAAAGCTTTTTCACAGGTGTCGGCTTGCACAATTACAATACGCACGCCTCCTGGTGATTACGTGTTTCATGCTCGGCGGCGATTTGGCTGATGTTGGGCTCAGTATCTGAGGTCCTTTACGGGGAATCTCTTTTCTGTTTCAGTTTTGGTAATCTGGAAAGCGGAATCGAAAGACTTATATGTTAGAACCTGTCCTAAGGCTCTATTACCAGGACCAAATGAGCGATTTTTGATTCCGAAGCTTCTGATGAGGAATATAATGGTTGTGATTGGTTTGCGTCATCTGAGGTGACACTATGAGTAAGAAGACGATGGCACGTCAACGATTAACAGACAGGTGCCCCGAGTGTGGGAGCGCTAATCTTGTTCATGATTATGATAGTGGGGAAACTGTGTGTGGTGATTGTGGACTCGTGTTGCGGGAGCAGACGATGGATAAGGGTCCCGAGTGGAGAGCTTTCACGCAAGAGGAGAAAGCCTCACGGAGTCGTGTGGGAGTCCCAACATCCTACTCCGTCCACGACAAAGGATTATCCACCGCCATTGGCAGGGTGGATCGGGATGCCTTTGGTCGGAAACTTCCACTGTCCACTCGACTGCAAATGTGGCGATTGAGAAAGTGGCAGATTCGTTCACGGGTTCATTCAAGTGTGGACAGAAATCTAGCTCAAGCCATGGCGGAGTTGGATCGACTGTCCGACAAAGTCTATCTTCCTGCTTCCGTGAAAGAGAAGGCTGCAGTCACCTACCGGAAAGCCTTGGATAAGGGGTTGGTGAGAGGCAGATCTATAGCTGCGATTGCCGCAGCTTCCTTGTACGCAGCGTGTCGAACCACGGGAACCCCGAGAACGCTGCGAGAAATCTCCGAAGCAAGCCTTGTTGACAAGAAGGACGTTGCCAGGTGCTACCGACTGCTGCTCCGTGAGCTCGATGTTAAAATGCCCATTGCAAATCCCCTCACATACGTGTCGAAGATTGCTGAGAAAACGGGAATCACCGGTCAGACGCAAGGTAAGGCGATCAAGATTCTCAGAGATGCAAGACGCAACCGTGCAGCAGCTGGCAAGGATCCAATGGGGCTGGCCGCAGCAGCCCTCTACATAGCATGTTTGATGGGGGGAGAGAAGAAGACCCAGAAAGACATCGCAGAAGCCGCGGGGGTAACTGAGGTTACGGTAAGGAACCGATATAAGACGTTGAAGCGACAACTTGGTCTTGAACTCCCAGACTAGCTCGACTGTGAACATCCACATCTACGTCTCACTTTTCGGGGGAGAATTCCCACTCTGTAGAGGTCTTGCTGGTTCTCTCACAAAGAGTTGATCGGGAGCACATGAATTCATGGGGGGGAGAATCGCTTATCAAGGGAGAACTGGCGCCCTGGCCTAGATCCACACTCGGATTCACACTCGGAAAATTACATTGTATATGTTTTATGCATACGCGCACGTGGTAATCCCCATGAAGCTATTGGTGAAGCTCGCTATATTCTTTATTTATCCATGTGACGGCTGAGAAGAACGCGCGCGCGCCCTATCCTGGCTACCATTTTGTTAAAGATTTGGTTGAAAAGTATCACTTTGCCGCGATGGCTGGTTATGGTGCCCCCTACGCGTTAGTGGAAGGGGCTAGAGGGTGTGCCCACAATTGTACCTTTTGCTCCCAGTGGAGACATTGGAGTGGAATGTGGAGACTCAAGACCCCTGAACGAATTGCTGATGAGATCGAATATTGCTATAACACCTTTGGGAGTAGGTTCATCTGGTTAACTGATGACGATTTTGGTCCTGGGGACAGAGCTGACGGTTTCGCTGACGAACTCTTGAAGCGATCCCTTGGTGACGATTTGATGTTGTTCCTACAGTGGAGATGCGATGATGTGATCAGGAAAAAGAACGTGCTATCTAAATTGAGGAAGGGGGGGTTGTATTGGGTGATGATGGGTGTGGAAAGCCCTAGTGATTCAACACTTGCTAATTACAGGAAAGGAATACAGGCAAAACAAGCAACTCAAGCAGTCCAACTATTGAAGGAGCATGGGATATTCTCACATGCAATGTTTGTTATTGGTGACAGGAAAGAGACAGAGCAGTCGATAGCTGATGTACGAGCGTTTGTAAATGAGTTGGATCCAGACTTTGCGATCTTCACTGCTCTCACACCTTTCCCTGGGACGGAAATCTATGATGAGGCGAAGGCGAATGGTTGGATTGAGGACCAAAATCTGTCGAATTATGATATGGCTCATGCGATTATGCCTACAGAAACCCTGTCACGGATGCAGGTGCAAGAGGAACTCTACAATTGCTATCGAGACTTTTATGGATCCTGGAAACGAAGATTAGGAGGATTATTTGCGGGGAACAAACTGAAGAGACAATTGTATAGGCACATGATGGGGCAAGGTGTAGTCAGACAGTTTAGAAATCTTATTCAGATACAAATTTAACAAACAATCGAGATTGGATGATATCTCCCTTGTGGGGAGGGTTCTGACTTTTCACTTTGATGATGTTTCTTCAGTTCTACTGGGTGGTATTTCCTTTCTGTAGACCCAAACCACGAGAGGAAGTGCGATTGTCAAATATGCAATGTGGACTATCACTCTAATCCATTCAGCTTTTACTGTGTACCCGAACATCACTGCAAATACTGAGCCGATTATGCCTTTATGATGAAACGGATTCTCTGATGGTATTTCTAGGTCATACGCGTACTCACTTAGCCAGCCTTGTTCAACCCCCATCTCCTCAGAATACTCCACAAGTTCATGAACTCCATAACCAGCTAACCCTCCGGCCAAGAGTACAAGTAATATGCTTGTGAAATAGAAGAATTTTCGAATGTTGATCTTCATACCGACAACGAAAATTGCGTAAGCGAGAACCAGCGACGCCATTACCCCGAGAGACGCTCCAATGATTGTGCCGGTAGCATCATCCACTAAGAAGGGAGTCAAGAAAAGCACGGTTTCAAGTCCCTCCCGGAACACAACGATGAACGAAAAGGAGATGAGAGCAAGAGTCGCTCCTCGAGTAGCAATATCCTTTACCCTCCTCTCCACTTCTTTTCGAAGCTCCTTGCCTTTGCGAGCCATCCAATAAATCATAGAAGATAGAACAACAACCGCGAAAAGAGCTGCAACTCCTTCAAACAGCGCCTTGGCAGGTCCGGAGAGACCGCCATAAACAAGCCATATGACGACTCCGAGAACAAAACTGGCAGCTACTGCAATGTATACACCATACCACGCATAACGAACCAATGGTTTTCTCCCAGTCCTTACCAAGTATGCCAGAATTATGGCTGTTATCAGCGCTGCTTCTAGGGCTTCCCTGAAAGCTAGTAAAAATTGGCCAAACAAGAATGCTGTCCTCTCATTCTACTGTGCCTAGTCCTCTCTTGCGTGTACTAGGCTTTCCTTCTGGTCTTGTATACGCTCTTTTTCGGCGTCCTCAGTAATTTCAAGATACGATGATCGGCATTTCTCACAACAAAAATAGTGGATTTTGCCTGAGTTCGTTCCGTGGATATACCGAGGTTTAGAGTCGTCTATTAACATTCCACAGAGTGTGCAAGATTTCTTGGTTAAAGCATCACTTCTAACCGGTTTCCCACAGATAGGACACATTTTTTCCTTCATGTATTATTTCACTCCATCTTTTTTACGAACTAACTATATCACCCAAAAGGAGAAAATTCGCATTACTACTTCTCCAAGTACTTTTGCGGATTTGCTTCAAAGGCTTTCAGGCATCCGGGTGCACAGAAGTAGTATGTTTTTCCTTTGTATGATGTCTTGTGTTTTGCTGCTTTCTCGTCAACATCCATGTCACAGACAGGATCTTTTGCCATACACCTTCACCTCCCACTGTGTTGAATCATTTTTCAAGTGGTCCTCTGCATTTTTGGTTTAAACCTCTTCAGGAGGGAAGCGTTGGTAACAACAGATACTGAACTGGTTGCCATTGCCGCAGCTGCGAAAACGGGGTCCAACAATATCGATGCTATTGGGTACAAGATGCCGGTGGCTACAGGGATTAGGGCTGTGTTGTAGGCGAATGCCCAGAATAGACCTTGTTTAATCTTTGTCATCGTTGCTCTGCTCAATTGGAT
>JABAOC010000624.1_pt4 | contig 17945 bp, 13 predicted proteins | sample 7062161 | NCBI WGS metagenome assembly JABAOC01 (sample SAMN14538625, study PRJNA623070) | marine sediment metagenome | biome: marine biome [ENVO:00000428]; feature: marine pelagic biome [ENVO:01000023]; material: deep marine sediment [ENVO:00002113] | place: India: Gulf of Khambhat ... | reverse complement strand
AACACCAACGCCTACTCCAACACCAACGCCAAGTACAATCACCAACTTGGCTGTTGTTCCCTATGATTGGGGCGACTATGACCTCCATAGAAAAGTAACATTCGGGGCAGATCCGCAAATATGCCATTTAGATAATTCTGTTCTCTATAATGGACATGTTTCAATCCGTCTGGATCCACCCTTCGCAAGCGACCCTGAAAAACCAAGAGAAGTAAATGGCAAATGGATTCCCGTGAAACCTGGCGACCATATTATATTCAAAGCTTGGATGAAGGTAGATTATGTAGCCGGATACCAATTTAGCCCTGAAGATGCAAATACCTGGCGGGGTGCAAGAATCGGAGTCAGTTATTATGGATCAACAGGAATAATAGAGGATATAATTGGACCTTCTGGAGCCCTGCCAGCCTCAGCGGCGGACTCCATGGCCTGTTGGGTTTTATGGAACACTAGTGGCTGGGTGCAAAAAACTATGGATTTCGTTGTGCCAGAGACCGTTCCAGATCGCGCTACTGGCACACTTGAGGTTCCAGTAGGAATCATACCATGGTTCCAAGTTTTGGGATACCCTAATAACCAGCCAACAAGCCTTGGAAGCGGATGGATGGCTGATGCTGAACTCTACATTAATCCATAATTTATAAGGCCAAATAGTTTCGCCATACGTGTAAATGGTTCAACTATTATTACCTTCAATAAAGAAGGCTAAGATTTTCATGATGATTTTCGCGTTTCCTGCAAAACACTTCTCAATTCACAGCTTACCTAAAAATTGTTTAGAAAAAGTAGTACACGCTTGAGCTTATCGGCAAAAAAATTTTTAAAGAACCAAAAAAGATCTGGTTTGCGGAAACTTTAATTTCTGAGCCAATTCTACTAGATGTGATAATGATTTGCCAAAATGATCAAGTTTTTCATAAAAAAGTAATTATCACTCACTTAACACGTGAATTCGCAAAGGATATCATGAAACAGGGTAAGGGCTATTTTGGTGACAGTGGCGTTCTAGACCAAGGGATAAGACATGAAATGCTTAAAGCTACTGGATTAGCTCCGCGTATAACAAGACTTGTGGCTTTTCAGACTGAAGAGAAACATCCTATTGGTTTTCTTTGTCTTGAGGAAAACACCAACTGGCTTTTTTCGATAAAATTCGTTTTTGTGAACCCAAAATACAGGAAAAAAGGTGTAGCAACTAGACTTCTCAACTACGCAATCATTCTTGCAAAAGAAAAAGGAGCAAAGAAGATAAATCTTAACGTTTGGCCCCCTAAACCAAGAATAATAAATCTTTACAAAAAAATAGGTTTCAAAGAATTAGGTCGCACTTATTTAGTGCAAGGACACATATCAAAAAATTCACTTTTTGAAACTGGGAAACGTATGGTCATAGGACTTGGATTCCTAACGAAATTCAAAATTGGGAAAAAAAGTCAACTGCTCCAATTAGAGATTAACTCCAAAAAAAACCGAGAAGAAATATTCAGGTTGTATCAACTTTGTGTGAGCCAGGATTGGAAAGAATTCTTCGAAATCAATGCCCATAACTTGATAAATGGTTCTCGGCACATATGGCAACCTCCCTTTTTCAAACATGTCTTAATCAATAATGTAGCAAATTCTTTCGCTTTAATCTTCAGTCGTCCTTTTTCCCAAAAAGCTACGGTGGAGTTATATAATACTTCAGAAGCAGTCGTCCCGTCCATGCTCGAGGATTTGGTAGAAATCCTATCCAAAAAGGGTATTTTCATCACAAAAATAACATTGTTCAACAACATAGACAACCAAACTTCAAACTGGATTACGCAAAATAATATGAAAATATTCCAGTTTTCAGCAATGGGAAAAATCCTTTGATATGAAGCATAGGGCTTTTTCAAAAATAACTAATTCACACTCAAATTGGGATCTCCTATTAGGATAATCTCAGCCAAAGTTGGAAGTGTATCATAACGAACAAGTGTCAAATAAATTAGTCGTCCTGATGCTTTAACTTTTTCCCAGCACACATTTCTATAAAAGGAGAAAAACATAATTTAGCTTCTATGGACGCTGGGAGGCAGAATATCATTTTTCAAGTCTTTCTTCTTTGCTTGGTATTCCATAACCACTGCTGCTGTTGAGCAAACCATAGTAAATCCGAGTAAACTAAACACGATAGTAATCAAATCCAAATCTAATGGAGAATAATACAAAACTATACCAACTATTGAAACCAATCCAAAACTCATAGCAAAGCTTAGGGCAATCCGCTCAATTGTGTTAAGGTTTTCCATAGAAGTTATGACGGAGATTTTGCTTCGAAAGAGTGCTTTGATCAAAGCATAGCCGGGCAAGAATAAAACATATATTACTCCCAAAACATTTCTTGCATAAATCCATGGATAGATGTTTTCTGAGATCGCAAAAACCAAGGCTGTAGCTAGTAAACCTGTTGCGATCGTTAGCCAATACCAAATAGCTTCACTTGTTTTTAAGTAGGTTCCAAGGCTCCACGATTTCGATGACTCATTCTCGAGTTTTATTATACCCTCAGCCTGCAATTTCAAAATTGAATTAACAACTTCTTTTTCTGCTAAATCGAGATTTTCGGCTAAGATTTTTGTAAGTTGCTTTACAGATTGAGGGTTTTTTTCTTTTATGATTTCGAGTATTTTTCGAGTTATATAACTAGCTTCTGAATTAGTGCTCAAGAGTTTAGCCTTGAGGTAGGATGGCGCATTTGGTATATAAAAATACTGCAAATTGAATATTTCAATACAAAAAATGTTTGTGTCCTTATGTCATTCCAAAAAAAGATTTCTCTCTAAAAAATGGTCTGTCTTTTAAACAAAATTACTGCAAATTTTCAAATAAGAAAGGGATAAACGCATAAAACTTGTTGAAGACCATATGAAATTTGTTTTTATGATGTTTTTTTGATTTTTCTATATATATACCCGTATTGTATTGTTGCTTTTCCGTTAAGGATTGGTTCATCCCAGGGTTCAAAATTAACTTTCCAAAACTCGCAATTATAGCAAGGTGACCCAATAGAAAAGGTATTTGTCAATACGGCCTTCCTTAATCGCTGAAACTTTTCACCCTGCCATATTTCCTTTATAGACTCCTTCGCAGCATCCCCAAGAACCATTTTGAGTTTAGGGTCAAAACAACAACCCGTTACTTTTCCATCCCACCAAATGACCGCGGTTTCAAAGGGAACGGGACAAAACGAAGGAGTGGGAGCGAGTTTGATGTTCTGCGGAAGCGTATTCTTGTTTTCCCACGTGTTGTCAGGGAGAATTGAAGGCAGTAATTCAATTCCATCAACAAGATAAACCCATTCTTTATAAAATTCAAGTTTTTGGTTCTCAGTTTTTCCGTGATCAACCATATTTAACAGAACCAAAGGTTTAGTTGAGGACCCGCGCTTCTCAAGCAGATACTTAATGTTTTTCTCTATTACTGAATATTTAGAGCCCAATCGGATATTATCATTAACTTGTCCTATTCCCTCAAGACTGAAATTGACCCAATCTACTTTGAGGGAGACGACCAAGTCAGATATTTTTTGATTGAACAGCATTCCATTATCGGTCCAACCTAAACTTTTAATTCCACCGTGATCTCGCTTAGAGATAGCATATTTCAGGAGTTCCTCGAATTCTGGGTTTAGAAGACTTTCGCCCGCATACTCCAAATTGAGTGCCTCTAGTCCCATTTCGGCTAGCTGGTCAACGCAGCTTTCAAATAAGGACCTCGACATAAACCCACTTTCTGGTCTTGCTTGCCAGATGCACATTTTGCAACGCAAATTACATTTGTTTGTTAAATCTAAAAAAACTGTTCTAAGCTTTGGATAATTCATTCTCTGGAGAAAGCGATTTCTGTATATTATGGGAAGACAAGCAAACCATAATTTGCGTTTTGCGGCACTACATAAACCCCTGATGCCTTTTAGGGAGTATAGTTTGGAAGTCTTCTTTGCGAGCTTTAGTAGTCTGTTATTCGTATTCAAGTTCCCCAACTTTCTCAGTTAACGATTCATAAATAGTTTTATTGTCAATTGAAGATTATGTCAAAATTCAGTATGTAGACTCCTCAAAATAATTCGGATTAGCCCTAATCCAAATTGAATAGCCAATCGTTGAGAACAATAATTATTGCACTTTCCTGGCAAATGAGTTTGGCGTTTTCATCTGCCATTTAGTATCGCTACTACTTCTTCACTTTTGCAGAATACAGATACTCAGCTTGGTTGCGAATCTTATATCTTTCTTAATATTAGGCTTCACCAATTTTGCAAAACTGGCTAAGTCTTGAAATAAGCACAACATAACTATAATTCATTTGCGATATGTATCATCTTCTTGGGAATGCATTTTAGTATGAACTGTTAATCGATTTACAATTGTGAGCGAGAGATCTATGGATAAAGCAGTAAAGATGGGCAAAACATCAGCGACTGGAAGTCTTCAGTTGTTTGTAGGAAAAATCGCTTCAACGCTCGTGCTAGCTATAGGCACAATAATTGTTGGGTTTTTCATTGATGACTGGGAGTTGGGGCTTTATACAATAGCTATGATTCCATCACTAACTTTTCTGCTCTTTCAGGATTGGGGTATCAATTCCGCTTTGACCAAATATTGCGCTAATTATAGAGCAACAAATAGGGAGCAAGAATTGAGAAACACTATTCTTTCTGGTTTAACTTTTGGAGCTATGACCGGGTTGATTTTGACTTTGGTTTCGTTGTTAACAGCAAATTTTGTGGCATTAACTATTTTCGGCAACTCTGAATCAGCATTTCTAATATCTCTTTCTTCCATTACAATCTTTTCTACAGCTATGTATAGCGGAGCTGTGTCTGTTTTTGTAGGTTTTGAAAAGATGAAACTCGCCAAGATTGCCATGATTATCTCTTCAACAGTCCAAGGATTCTTATCTCCATTATTAGTGTATCTAGGCTTTGGTGCTGTCGGAGCTATAGTTGGTTATGTTGTTTCATCGATTGCTTCAGGTGCTGCTGCATTGACACTGCTTTATTTTTTCATTTTTAAGAAATTACCATTAGAAAGCATAAAAAAGGCAAATATTTTTCAAACTCTGAAGCCTTTGCTCCATTATGGACTTCCGATTTCAGTAGCTACTATTATTGGAGGCCTTTCACCTCTGATCATCTCTTTTGTGATGGCGTCAATCGTAGATGAAGCAATTATTGGCAATTATAAAATTGCCATTTATTTCTCCGTATTTCTGACTTTCTTCATTTATCCAATACAAACTGTTTTATTTCCAGCTTTTTCAAAACTTAATCCATCAAGTGATAAAAAACTCCTGAAGACAGTTTTCGAATCATCAGTGAAATATTTGTCCCTGCTTCTGGTGCCAGCAACAGTTGCTCTAATGGTCTTATCAGATCCGATTATATCTACATTATACGGAAACAAGTGGCCTCTTGCCCCTTTCTTTTTGACCTTATACGTTGTAGGCAACTTGTTTGTACTTTTGGGAAGTCTGATCTATAACCAACTTCTTTATGCAACGGGAGATACAAGAATGGTGATGAAGTTACATGTTTTGGCAACCTGTATTACGGTTCCACTTGCTTTTTTACTGATCCCTCCTTTTGGAGTTGTTGGAGTAATTCTTTCCAGCTTTGGAGGAGTACCCGGTATGGTTGTTGGCATCCATTGGACATGGAAAAAATATGAAGTAAAAGCGGATTTCCGTAACTCAGGAAAAATATTTATTGCGTCAATCATCCCTGGCGTAATCACCTACTTTTTCCTAACTTTTAGTGAGGCAGCATCATGGATAATGCTCACAGTTGGCATGCTACTTTTCCTGGTTTTATATCTCATTTCTGCTACACTAATTGGGGCAATCAATCAAACGGATATCCGCAATCTCCGTATTATGTTATCTGGATTGGGATTAATATCAAAGCTACTGGAAATCCCGTTAACATTAATTGAAAAAATAATTAAGAATACAGGTAAAACGTAATAAGACGAGAATCATCCCACTCGCATCTATTGTTGTCTGATGGAGGGACTACAGTTTATGAAAAATTTAATCTACTCCAATTCTCAATGTACTGCCCAGTTTATGTTGCGCTTGTTGCGCGGATTATTTCATTCGATTTTGCTTCGTATATCTGAAGGTATAATCCAAGCCTGATTCTAAATGCTGTTTTAAACGGAACAAAGATTAAATATCATTTTCGAGCTCTCATATCAGATTAAATACCTTACGTCATACCGCAATTTGGTGTTGATGCAAAAATGAGATGTGTCTTCATGATTTTTGCGCTGTTTTTGATAGCAAGTATAGCTGGAGCAATAAAAGCTACTTCACCAAGCTTTGTAGTGAAGGCTGAGATTCCGCAAGGCGTTGTTTCAATAGCTTTTGATGACAACTATTTGAACCAATTTGACTATGCCTTTCCTTTGCTACAGGAGTATGGTATAGTAGGTACATTCTATGTCCGTACTGATAAAATCGGGGTTTCTGGCTACATGACTGCTGAACAGCTCCGAAGTTTACAGAGTGCTGGTAATGAAATTGGTAGCCACAGCCACACACATACAAGTTTCACAACACTATCTGAAACAGCCATTCGAAGTGAATGTAGCGTTTCTAAACAAATACTAGAAGGAGAGGGGTTAACAGTTAGGAATTTCGCATATCCTAATGGATTTACTAATGATCTTGTTGATTCAACTGTGTCCGAGTATTATAGATCGGGTAGAACGGCGTACGTTGAACCATATCTTATGGAAGCTCCGACAAACCAGTTCAGACTTGCAGGTTTCAGTGCGGAAACAACTGACTCTACAGCTCTATCTTTGCTAAAAGGTATGGTGGATCAAGTTCACACAACAAATGGCTGGGCAATAATCTTCTTTCATAATATAATTCCAGGCGGCACGGGTCAACAATATACAACAAGTGCAGAGGATTTCGAAAGCTTGCTTGCTTACATAGTTTCTACAGGTGTGGAAACTTTAACTGTGAATCAAGTTCTTGATCTAACTTCTTTTTCAATATCATCTAACTTTGGGTCTGTAACTCCGACGAGTGGTATCTACAGTTTAGGCGACACGGTAGCTATCGAAGCGCTTCCTCCCTCTTCAGTGGATGGCGAACGTTACGTTTGGCTTGGCTGGATGGGTTCTGGAGCTGGCAGCTACACTGGATTTGATAATCCAGCATCAATAACGTTTAATGGGCCTATAAATCAATCCGGCTTTTGGAGACGCGAATTCAAGCTGTCAATTATAACAGATTTCGGTACTGCTTCTCCCTCTTCAGGAGAGTATTGGTACGAAGCTGGGACAGTTGTGTCTATCGAAGCTTTTTCTCCAACTAATGACTTTGGGGAGCGTTATCTCTTTAAAGGCTGGAAGGGAACTGGAGAAGGAAGCTATTCTGGATTGAGCGAATCGGCTTTGATTGTTATGAATAGTGTCATAACCCAGAAGACATCATGGGCTCACCAATATGAAATATCAATAGTTTGGTCAGGCGTGGGCCCAGATGTCTCGGAAAACATGGTCAAAGTCGATGGGTTACCCAGCGCAAATGGCGGATCGTTATGGCTGGCTAGTGGTTCTTCCCACAACTTTGAATTCCAATACACAAAAGAAGTTAGTCCGACTAAGCAATATGTTTGGGATTATTCCTCGGGTTTATCAACGCAAAGGTCTGGCTCTTTTATTGTTTCCGAATCAGGTACTATAAGCGCTAATTATAAGACTCAGTTTCTCCTAGATGTTATTTCACTCTACGGCGGTACAGTTGGAGCCGGATGGTACGACTCTGGTTCAACTGCTCAAGCGATTTTAGATAGTTCAATTGTTAACCAGACTTCAGAAGTTCGTCATATATTTGCAGGCTGGAGTGAAAACGCTTCAGGTGACAATTTGACTTCAGATCCTATATTAATGGATGACTCGAAGACTGCTACAGCTTTGTGGAGAACGCAGTTCCTAGTAGTCTTCGATCACGTAGGATTACCAGACGATTATAGTGCAAGCATTCTAGTTAACTCTGCAAATTATGATCTACCATTTTCAGTTTGGGCAGACGATGGAGCAACCCTGCATTTTGTTTATCCCAATAGTTATGAGAATGGATTTGGTGCGTACTACGTTTTGGTAAATTCATTTAATCAATCTTCAATAGAAGTAAATTCTCCTCTCACTGTGATAGCTGAGTACGTCATGGAGTATGATGTTAAACAGTTTGCCTTGATTTTAATTCCCGCGGTTTTATCATCTTCGGCAATAGTCGTTGTGCTATGGAAAAGGAGAAACCAGACACATTAAATTTTACAGTTTTTGAAGCTTGCCAATAAATATTAGACTATCTTGCTGAGACTACATTTTTAAATTATAATTATCTCTAATGCACAAGGTGAATCAATTCCTTCCGAAGAGCAAACTATTAAGGCAATCAATCTCCAAATAGGAAAAAGGTTTACATTAAAATCTCAATACTTCCAATATGTGATAAGAAATGACAATCTCATATAAGCCAAAAACGATTCTGGTATTGTTAGTTGTAGCTGTTATCATTCCTATTGTATCCTATTTTTTCTTTTTTCAACTGGAAGACATAATTCATAAAGAGCTGTATAATTATGGTCTTGTATTTGACAACAGTTGGGCTGATCTTTACTCGTTATATGCTTCTTTATTCCTCTTATCTCAGGCGTCAGCTTGGTTTCTATTCGGCGGGTCAATTGTATCCTTCATAGCTTACGATGTAAACAAGACTAATAGATGGCGTTCTGTATGCATTTTGCTTTTAGTCTTGGGAACAGTATTAAGTTTCCTTAATATTTTCGTTTTCTACCGATTAGATTCACTTGTTAACTACGACCTTTATCTCTACGGCTTAAATTTCAGCGTTGACTGGTATTCGAACTACTCCTTAACTCTAGGCATACTGTACCTCTCGAGCGGTCTCGTAGGTTTTTTTTCGCTTACAGCCACTGTTTTACTTCGCGGTAGCACAATAAAGAAAAGAAGATTACCAGCAAGACTATTTGATTCAATATTGATCGCGATTGGAACCGCTGTTCTATCTTTATCGATAATCTATTCTGATTCAATGATAGCCCTTATTGGGTTAGGCTTGCTTTTTTGGGGAGTAACATTCACCTATGTTACAACTTCCGAATATGTAAAAAAAGTGCTCTTGGATACAACACTTGGAGCTCAACAGGCAACGCTGAATCGTATCGTTCAAAGACTCGATTATAGAGGTGAAACGATATACTTACCACCTCAGTTTTTCAACACAAGCGATACATACAAAGCTTATATACCTAAAAATAAAATGGAAATAATTCCAACAGCTAAAATGCTGCCTAAACAAAAACCTGATCTAATAATTGATCGTATAGATGATCCTCAAGCCGTCTTAATAACACCACCAGGAGTAGAATTAACAAAGCTTTTTGAGAAAATCCTTGAAAAGGATTTCATTACAACTAGTCTGCAAGATTTACAGCGTTACTTGCCTGAATTACTAATCGAAGAGCTAGAAGCAACTTCATATTTTGATATGCAAATTGAAAACGATTTTGTGCGCGTCACACTTGACGATTCCTATTTTAGAGCTCCAAATGCGGAGACTGAATTATCAAGTTTATACTTCTTTTTTAACTCGCCTCTTATCTGTGCTATTGCTTGTGTTTTGGCGAAAGCAACAGGTTTGCCCCTTATCATAGTGAAATTGAAAACTGAAACTAAGGGCAAAGTTGTTACTGTAGATTATCGAATGTTAAGAGAGGAATTGTGAAAAACAACAGTTGCATCCTTATCTGATTTTGTACAATATTCTTTAGTATGCCGAGTTTCATTTTATCTAATTTTTGGCAATTTTGAATAAGCAACTTAAAAAACTAGTTCCTAATCCTTGATAATCTATTCCTGATATTAGAAAAAGGCTATCTAGCGCATACATACGATTATTTATTACAAACCTGAAGTTGTAGTCTTTACTATTGTTGCACAAACTTTTAGTTGGCTAATCAATTCATTTTATTTGGTCACTTGGTGCATAGAATGATTAAGCGGAGCAAAAAGGGCGTTTCGATAGCGAGCCTGTCGACTTCAAACGAGTCTACAACTGATTCTAAAGACAAGTTCAGAGACATATGGTCATTCATTAAACAAGTATGGTATGTGCCCTTTATTTGGTCTCTTGCATGGTTTTCATATTGGATATTTCAAGAGACTATACTACTTGGCCAGCCAATAACACAAGGAAACAGTCTTAATTTCCTTGGAGCAGCAATTTCAATTGGTGCCCTTTTTATTAAAGGATGGATTTCGGGAAAATCGAGCAAAAAAACACTTGAAAGTGTAGGGAAAATTGAAATTGAAGAAAAGAATTCATTTAAGGTTAGCAAGGTGGCAGGTGTAGAAGCGTCTCAAAAATCGATAAACTTTGGATCTGAATATTCAGAAACACAACTTGAGCATTATCCGCAAATTGAAACAAATCAAAATCAAGAACCAAGTGAAACGCCTATGGAACTCTCGCAGAGCGCTGTAACTACAGAAAAAATTCCCAGCGAAATCAATAAACTTAGCCAGAATAAAAAACAAGAAATACCTTCAGATTGTTTAATCTGTCCAAACCTGACAAATTGCGATCAACGTCAAAAAAGATCAGCCGAATCAGTAACATCTTGTCCCTTGTTGCATAAAAATGCAAAGACGCGAAATTAAACCTCAGTTAATACAATTCTGATCCTGATATTTGGCGAGTAAGACGACAAAAATCATTAGACCAAATAAGGCTTTGAACACTCTTTGCGTGTCCTACTCTAAATTCTCAATTGCGCTAATATATGTTTGATATATTGCCTTGCCCGCTTCTATAATTTCTTTTTGTTCCTCTTTAGAAAGAACATCGAAAAGGGAATTGCCTAGTTTCCAACCAAGATGTACAGGGATTGCAACGAAAATCGACTTTGAAATTTCGGGTATCTCCATGGGAACGGCTACCGACAGAATTTCATTTGTATTATTTACTATGGCTTTAGTAATATCTCTGAATGAGGCTGCTGGTCCATATTCTGTACCTCCTAAATTGTCGACAATGAATTTGGAGACGTGTTTGATGTAGTTTTTTATTTCATTTTTTTCTAGCAGTTTCTTTTCGGATGTTATGTATTCATCGATTGGGCGATTGTAAATTTTAGTTGTTGACCACAAAGGTATCGCTGCCTCTCCGTGTTCTCCTCCAACCCATCCTCGAATTTTGGTGGTGGAAACTTTTAGTGTATTCGCGAGTTCGGATCTAAACCTTAGCGATTCAAGATTTGTTCCAGTGCTTATCACAAAATCAGCTTTGGAGTATTTCTTACAAACCATGGCCATGGCGTCTACGGGATTTGTTATGACTATATATTTAGCGCACGGGTTTCTTGGAGCGGTGGTTTCTGATATATATTTTATTATTTTCGCATTTTTAACTGCAAGGTCTCTGCGGGACATTTTGAGACCAGGGATTCTAGGTTCGCCTGCTGAGATTAGAATTATGTCAGCGTTGTTGACTTCTTCATCTCTGTCACAGTAGCATATTTCAACATCTATTTTGAGACTCGCTGTTACATGTTTCAGTTCTTCCGCGAAGGCAGCTGCAAGTCCTGGTTTTACGTCGCATACTGTTAGAGTGTCTGCTAGCTCTGAACACATGATTGTATAAGCTGTTGGCCGTCCCACTCGACCAGTCCCTATCTGAGCTATGTGCATTTAAATCGTTCTCTCCGTAATGTAACCTAAGTACTTGCTATTTTGTATTTATTATCTGTAATGTTAGACAACAAAATAGTTCAAAAAAATTCATCATTGTCTGGCATTCATCACTTTATGCCCTTCTTGAAGGTTTTACAAAACTATGCTCGCTCTAAGATTATGGAACTAAATTTGGTTTGGATTAGGTCTTGCTTGGCTTCATTTCTTGCGTCTCATAGAGAGGAGAACTAGTGCTGTGCCGTTAGCTACTACTAATAATACGGCTATAATATGCGCTAATTCCATTTGTTGAATATTTGTAATATCTTCGACAGTGAATTCCAAATACCCTGAAGCTGGATTTCTGATTGTATTGCCTGCATTATCTATGGCATCAACATAATAAGTATGTGTACCATTAGAAAAGATGCCTTCATCGTAGATGTGTGTGCCTGCGGTTGTCCATGTTGCAACAGGGCTGTCATCAATATATAGGGTAATTGTCGCTATTCCGCTTCCTTGGATATCGTCTTCTGCTGAAACTGAGAAAACTCTCTGTGCAGTACCTGAATTTTCAGGAGTCAATGTTACAGAAACAGTAGGTTCTGTTATGTCTTCATAGAGGGTTATATTAATTGATTCTGTCTGCTGGCTTTTGATTGTTACTTGGACGACATTGCCGCCGAAACTACCTTTCGATGCATGGAAGGAGTAGGAGCCTATCATTATGTTGTTGAAAGTCACAGCTCCGCTTGAATCCGTTGTTCCTTCTATGGGAGGTTGACCTGTGGGTTGTGTTATTGATGAGACTTTCGCTCCGAATACCAAGTTGTTGGTTTCATCTTTAACATATACGATCAAATTACCGCTTTCGGAAGGTGGCAAACTCGGAGTTGGTGATGGTTCAACCAAGTTTATGGTGGCATTGTACTCTAACGAAACTACTCCCGCGTTGTCTTTGAACTGGGCAAAAACCGTTCTGAGTCCAGATTCAGATTTCAGATTCCAAGTTTTGGTCGCTACTTCTTCCCAATAGCCCCAGTCTTCACCATCGTTTCTGAGACGCATTTGAGCTACGCCGTTTTCGTCGACAGCGTTTGGAGTTATTGTTACTGAAGTTGAAGTTGTGCTTGAGGCTCCACCATTAATTACTATTGAGCCAGTTGGGGGAACGGTATCCAGAATAATCGTGTCGGATATTTTATTAGAGTTCAAGCCCGCCAAATCTCTTGATTGGGCGTAGACTGTTTTTGTTTCATCTCCTGGAAGTAGAGTCCATTGTTTAGTTTCTAAAGCTGGCTCCCATTGGGTGTAGTTCACATCGTCATTACTGAATCTTACTAAGTCGACACCTTGGTTATCTGAGTATTGAATGAAAAGAGTGACCGAAGTTGAGTTTGTATATTCCTCCCCTTCATTAATCAGGATTGACAAAGAAGGCGGTTCAGTGTCTAAGATTATGATATCATATGCTTGGGGTGAAATGTTTCCTGCGGTATCTTTGGTTTGGTAGTAGACTGTTTTTGTTCCTTCTCCAGACATTAAAGTCCAATATTTAATAATCCTAGGGTCTTCCCAAGTTTCAGTGTCCCAAACACCATCGTTGCTATACCTTACTTGGGAAACACCTGAATGTGAATCGTCATAATCCAAGGATAACGTTACCAATGAAGTAGAAGTGTAGAGGTCGTCATCGTTTATTGTGATTTGTCCTGTTGGTTGGGTTTTGTCTATTTTAACGTCTAATGTTTGTGTGGTTTCTTTGTTGTATGCTCTGTCGACGGAGTAGTATTCTACTGTGTTTGTACCTTCAGTGCCTACTGTAAAGGGCGAAGTGTAGTTGTTCCATGAGTCTTCATTTATCCTGTAGGTGGTGTAGTCAACTCCAGAGCTTGTGTCCACGGAGATTAGTGCTACTGTGACACTGCCGGTGTACCAGCCGTTTTCTCCTTCAGTTCCAACAATATCTGATACTATTGTTGTTGGCGGTTCAGTATCTAAGATTATTTCATCATAGGTTTCGGTTTGGGGTGATATGTTTCCTGCGTTGTCTTTTAATTGAGCGTAAACTCTTTTGCTTCCGTCTCCTGCTTTCATTGTCCAAGGTGTCGGTTCAGTTGTAAAATCGATCCATGACTCATCCCAGCTGTCTCCCTCATTGCGAAAGCGCATTTGATACAAACCGCTTCCCTCACCATCATCTGCCATGGCATAAAGCATTACATCTTCCGAACCGGTATAAGCGTCGTCATCGTTTATTGTGATTTGTCCTGTTGGTTGGGTTTTGTCTATTTTAACGTCTAATGTTTGTGTGGTTTCATTGTTGTATGCTCTGTCGACGGAGTAGTATTCTACTGTGTTTGTACCTTCAGTGCCTACTGTAAAGGGCGAAATGTAAAGGGTCCATGAACCTTCATTCACTCTATAGGTGGTGTTTTCTACTCCATAACCGACGTCTGCAGCGTTAAACTCTATTGCAACGTCACTACTGTACCAGTTGTTTTCTCCTTCGGTTCCAGAAAGCGAATATGTTGTCGTAGGGGCTATATAATCAGGAGTCAAGTCCCTTACGCGAACTTGCGTAATGTTGGCTCCGTAATCCAGATTAAAGAAATCAGTTGTCACTTCGAGTTCATCACCATCATCGCTATTGTCTGAAGCATTTGCCTCTGTTCGTAGTTCAGCTCTCCAGTCATAGACGTGGCTTTCGTCCAGCGTTTTTGTAAGCACCAGATCAATCGAATCGCTTGGCTCCTCAATAACAGGTTGAAAGGGGTTTGTGATAGAATAGATTGTTTCGGTTTTTTGACTTACAATACTTCCGTCACTTCTATCAATCAAGTAGACTTTTAAATCGACTTTTGCGCTTGCTAAATCACCCAAAAAAGGGTTATAACGTCTGATCTGAACCAGACCTTTGTAGTTGAAGCTAAATGTGATTCTGTAGTTGCTCGAGTGTATAATTTCAAAATCGTCTTCAAGAGAGGCATTAGCCCAAGCACTACTGGTTTGGGACGCAAGAGCACGTGCGTAGACTATGCCTTCCGTCGTACTATATTTCTCATTATGTTTTGCTTGTCCTCCGCTTGTGTAGTAATCTGTATCCCCTGTTTCGTAAGGCTTAGTCATTGTTGCTTGGTTTCGCACGATGACTGGGTCGGCGCCCTGAACAATTGAGAGGGGCATTATGACTAGAATAAAAAGTACAACAGCCAGAATTAGAAGTGCGCGGAACTTTTTCATTAACCCTTATCCTCTAGTTTTCTCTACAAGCTATTTTTTAAATCCTCCATTTAAATGCTATTCCCTTCAAACGAATACGTTTAGTTTCTAAAAAAAGAAGAACAAGCTACGCCAAAAATGTAGCCCTATTGAGCCGTACCGATTATTAATATTGACACGGAGAAAGCTGTAATGCCTAAAACGTCTTCTACAGTTGCCAGTGTCAGAGTTGCCGACGTTACTTCACCGGGGTCTAGCAATGTACCTTCTCTGTTCCACGTTAGAGTTAGTGGTCCGTTTGCACTTGCAGGGTTCCAGTTGCTTGCTGTCATGCTCAATAATATCTGAGTGGTTCCCGTGTTCTTAAGGTAAATAATTCTGTTTACTGATTCTCCCGGTGCAATATCCCCCCAGTCAAGTGATTCCAGATTTTGGGTGCAAGCATAGTCTGAGAAGATGCCTACGTTTATCGCAGCTATGTTCCCGGATGAAGGCAGTTGTCGGTTAACTTTAGAATTAGCGTTTTGGAAGCTGATTAACCCTGCTGTTGAATAAGTCAGGACCAATCCCATGGCAGTAAACACGATTATTGACACTGCTGAGATTTTTTTGAATGATATTTTTGTCACCCTTGCTTCCGCTCTATTTCCACATCGTAAATCTTAATAAACATTATTGTTGACGAGAACAACAGAAATACATAACATTTCTTTATCAACTTTTATTTGCTCCATGCTGCTTCAAAAACAAACAATAACGAATCAAAACAAATGTATATCAAGTCTTAATAAACTTTATATTCTCGCTGTTCATTAAACATTTCAGAAGATGATCTTGAATGCAGATTAAAAAAACAGTAGTGATAATTCTTCTTGCTCTAATAGTAACTAGTGCTTTACTCATTTCACAACAACAATACGTTCACGCTGCAACCGTTTTTGAAGATGACTATGAAACAGGCGACTATACCGCATGGTCGGGCACATTGAACAAGACTGGAAGTGAAATGCTGATAACATCAACCGAAGTATACAATGGCAGTTACGCTGCTAGATCCTCACTCGGTGTCGAATGGGGTGCATACGCATTTGCGTACAAAAATATCTCAACTGAAACTGTGCTATACCACAGAGAATACGTCAAATTTATGACTTTGCCCTTGGACGGAATTACTTGTGATATCCTGGGAATAATGGACCTTGATCGAACAGCCCATCTGGGTACCATAGCACTTGACAACACTGGAGGAACCGGTGTTCGATGGATGCTTAGATACTACAATAATGAAGCTATAGATAGCCAATATTCCACTGCTGTTGAAATTAAGGCTGATACATGGTATTATATTGAAATCATGGTTAAATCTGGAAATGGAACTGGTGGAGTGACTGCTTGGATTGCCGAAGACCCCGTGGAAATGGACGAGACCTTACCAACGCTGAGCATCCCCAACTTATTCAATGATGACCTTTCCATAGGGTCAGTGTTCTTTGGAGGGTATGTGCAAGGAAATAGAAGTTATCCAACTCAAATATACTCTGACCTCGTGTCGGCATCTACTACTTGGACAGGACCAAAAGATTGGGTAGGTCCAACTTTTGAGCCAATATCAGCAGATAATACAGTTGCTGGAACCCAGGTTACGTTGAGCAGTTTAGTAAGTGATGATTCAGGCGTTGACTACGCAATCCCAAGTTGGAATAACACGGGAATTTGGGTAAATCAAACAGCCATAGATGCAAGTGGCAGCTCAAGCTTTACAGCAAACTTTGTCGGTACATGGAATAGCGTGCCAGAATCAATAGTTTCAGTGATATTCTATGCAAAAGACACTCTAAACAATTGGGGCATCAGCGCTCAAGCTGACTTTAAACTATACTTGTACACGGCTACCTTGTCAACTACTCAATCAGAAGTGACTGAAGGAGACTCAGTAGATATCGATATAACTATAACAAAAAACGGTTTTCCGTTTGCTGACTACTTAGTCAACATTACCAAAGGAGGAGTCTTGCTTACTGAAAACATTGCAGGAAGCTTCGCTCATCAGGAATCCACTGCTGGAACGCAAACCTTTGCTATCTCTTCCTTATACGATAGCAGCATAGACGAAAATGTGATGTTCACGACAACACCATTAGAAATAGTCTGGGCTCCTGCCCCAACGCCTACGCCGACACCTACTCCTGAGCCTACGCCGACTCCTGAGCCTACGCCGACTCCTGAGCCTACGCCGACTCCTGAGCCTACGCCGACACCTACTCCTGAACCTACTCCAACGCCAACAACAACTCCTACGCCAACTCCCGAACCTGAAGGGCTTCCAATCGAAGTGATAGTTGGAGCAGTAGCGGTTGTTGCGGTCATAATAGTAGTCGCGCTCTTACTTTTGCTGAGAAGGCGAAATATGACCATTGAATAAGAACAAAACAAACTTCCTTTTTTTCTCTTTTTTATTTTTAAAAATAAAAACTCAAACCCATTATCGATATGCCAAAAATCAATATTAAAATGCTAATCAACTGATATATTAATGCCTTCTTACTATCCTTCCATTCACCCATGAGAACACTCGAAAGATTGCTAATAACGATCATAAGACTCATCAAGAGCGCCCATCCCAAGGAAGTGCCTAGTGTCTCGAGTAGCGAGCTGGCAACGCCATAGATAACAAGCCCTGAGAAGAAGAACACAGCAGAAGTAGCTGAAAGCACCAAGTTAATGCTTGTTTTTTGAGGAAACGAATTGAATGTTTTAACCTTAACTAACAGATATGCAGCGTAGCCAAAGTTGAAAATGAATCCGCCTAGCAAAACTGTTACCCAAATTGGAATTGAGGCAAAATCCTTCGAGACTCCAAATGCCAGTGCTGTTTCAAATATTGGGTTGCCATAAACGAAGCCTAAGTTCAGCATGGGTGAAACTAGCCCTGAGATCACTGCGAGAACAAGTCCAATTTTATATTTCTTGCTTCTCTGCTGA
>JABAOC010050935.1_pt2 | contig 17950 bp, 13 predicted proteins | sample 7062161 | NCBI WGS metagenome assembly JABAOC01 (sample SAMN14538625, study PRJNA623070) | marine sediment metagenome | biome: marine biome [ENVO:00000428]; feature: marine pelagic biome [ENVO:01000023]; material: deep marine sediment [ENVO:00002113] | place: India: Gulf of Khambhat ... | reverse complement strand
ACGGTTATCACGGAAATAAGGATGCTTACATCTGGAGGTGAGTGTTTGACATGTCATTTTTTCTCGTGATATAAAATCTTTTTTTTTAAAAATACAAAACATTCTAAAAAAGAAGCAAGAAGAAGGATATATTCCCTTTAAAACAAGACTTATCATAGACATCCAAATCACTCTCACAGGAGGCTCAGCGTGAAAAAATTATGGACCATGCCATCGGCATCAAGACGAGTTTATCCAGGGGCGTTGGTCACCATTTTGTTCCTGGTATCCTTGATTTATGGGACGACAAGAGCCCTCTCGGCAGAAAAGAGGCCGCTCATGAGGTTCCCTGATATTCATGAAGATACAGTTGTGTTTGTCTACGGCGAGGATATCTGGAAAGTCTCAGTAAAAGGTGGAACTGCCACTCGGCTGACCATGCATGACGGGCAGGAGAGATTCCCGAAGTTTTCTTCGGATGGGGCTCTCATCGCCTTCACCGGTGAGTATGATGGGAATGCCGATGTGTACGTGATGAGCGCCCATGGAGGGAATATCACCCGGGTCACTTATCATCCGGGATATGACGAGGTCGTCGGCTGGCATCCCCTCGAGAATAAGATTCTCTTCCGATCCAACCGTTACAGTTTTAGCCGATTCAACCATCTTTTTCTCATCGCGCCAGACGGAACCGGCCTTGAAAAACTGATTCTTCATGAAGCTACACAAGGCAGCTTCTCTCCCGATGGCCGTCAAATGGCCTTCAATAAGTTATCGAGAGAGATGAGGACTTGGAAGCGGTACACTGGAGGGACAGCTCAAGAGGTCTACCTGTATGACTTCATCACCAACGAGGAGAGCAAACTGACCAACTTCGAGGGGACGGATCGGATTCCGATGTGGATAGAAGAAAAAATCTACTTCAGCTCGGATAGGGATGGTGTGTTAAACATCTATTCTTATGACCCGACAGACGAAAAGATTGAGCAGCTTACCCGCCACGCCGAGTATGATGTCCGGCGTCCCAGTCAAGGGATCAGCAAAATCGTCTATGAACTGGGCGGTACACTTTGGATGCTCGATGTCGGCTCCAAAGAGTCCGAACAAATTCCGGTCGAGATTCGATCCGATGCTCCAGAAGCTCGTCCTCATCTCAAAAAGGTCGACAGGTTCATCCAGGGTTTCGACTGTTCGCCGTCCGGCAAGCGGGCCCTGGTAGTTGCCAGAGGGGAGGCGTTCACAGTCCCTAAAAAGCATGGCCCCACCCGAAACCTGACCAATAATCCAGGGGCGAGGGACAAAGACGCTGCCTGGTCTCCTGATGGGAAAAAGATCGCCTATTTTTCGGATAAAAGCGGCGAGTATGAGATTTACATCGTGGATTCGCTGGGGAAAACAGAAGCCGTTCGTCTGACCCAGCACGAGAACGGTTACCNNACCCTCCGCTGCTACTACCTAGATTTAAGGACGAAGAAAATCACCGAGGTGGATAAGGCTGAATACGAGAATGTGGATGTATCGCTGGATTTAAAGCCGATTTTCGACTTTGACTGGTCACCAGACAGCCGATTTCTTGCTTATTCTAAGATGGATAAGGACCTGGTCTACAAAGTCTACATCTATTCTTTGGAAACAGAGGAAACCCGTTGTGTGAGCCAGGGCCTCTTCAATGATTTCGGGCCGGTCTTCTCCCCGGATGGGAAACACCTGTTCTTCATCTCGAACCGCCGGTTCAACCCCACCTTCTGTGATTTTGAATGGGAGATGGTCTATAAAAAAGTGGCTGGCATCTACTGTCTGACATTGAGCAAAGACGGGAAGCCACTTTTTCCTCTGAGGAGTGATGAAGAGGGAATCGAGACAGAGAAGGAAGGAGAAAAAAAGGAAAAAGCAGAACAAGGGGCCGCTCCAAAGATCATCATCGATTTTGAAGGCCTAGCCGAGAGGATCGAAGCCTTACCCCTTCCCCGCGGTAATTACCGAAGCCTGATGGTCAATGCCTCTTCAATCTTCTATTTGAACGCCGACAAGGGGGACTTCAACAGGTTCGAGTTCCGCTCGTTGGGGCCGCGCACCCTACATGCCTTCTCTTTTGAGGACCAGAAGGAAAGGACTGTGATCGAGGAGATCGACGGCTATAAGCTGTCCGCAGACGGCTCCCATCTTGTCTACAAAAAGGGAAATACGATCGGGATTATCGAGGCCAAGGCCAAAGATTCCAAGGGTGCTCCTCTCAACCTCTCAAGCTTAAAGATGTGGCTCGATCCTGCGGCCGAGTGGAAGCAGATATTCAACGAAGCCTGGCGCATGGAACGGGACTTTTATTACGAACCCGGAATGCACGGCTTGGATTGGGTGGCCATGAAACACAAATACGGACGCCTCATCGATTATGCATCCTGCCGTCAGGATATTCGGTATATCGTTGGTGAGTTGATCGGAGAACTCAATACCTCCCACACCTACGTGTACGGGGGAGATCCTCTCAGAAGGCCGGAGCGGGTCAATGTCGGGCTCCTGGGAGCCGACTGGGAGATTGATAAGGCCAACAATCGGTACCGTTTCAAGAAGATCTACCGAGTTCCTGATTGGTCCCGGGAAATCCTCCCTCCTCTTGTCAAACCCGGAATCGAGGTCAAGGAAGGAGATTATTTGCTGCGGGTTAACGGTGAAGAAGTCACAGCGGATAGAAACATCTACAGTTATTTCCTTGATCTGGCCGGAAAACAGGTGACAATCCTCGTCAACGACAGCCCGACCCTTGCTGGAGCCCAAGAAGTCCTGATCAAGCCTCTGGGCAGCGAGCGAGCCCTCAGGTATCATGATTGGGTCGAACACAACAGGAGGGTCGTCGCAGAGGCCTCAAACGGGCAGATCGGTTACCTCCACCTTCCGGATACCTATGTCGGGTCTGCCCTGGAATTTCCGAAGTACTTCTACGCCCAGTTGAGGAAAAAAGGACTGATCATCGACGGGCGCTTCAACGGCGGCGGTCTGGATCCGGATATCTTCCTTCAGCGGTTGAGGAAGCCTGTCCTTGCCTACTGGACGCGGCGCTACTCCCATGATCAGACGACTCCTGCTGTCGTCACCACGGCCCACATGGTCTGCTTGACCAACCGACAGGCTGGCTCAGGAGGAGATATGCTGCCTTGGGAATTCCAGATCATGGGTATGGGCCCTGTGATCGGAACCCGCACCTGGGGAGGCCTGGTGGGAGTGTCTATGTCCATCCCGCTTATCGATGGAGGAATCTTGACAGCGCCCGATTATCGAATCTACGACACGAAAGGGAATTGGGTGGTCGAGAATGTCGGGGTCAAACCTGATATCGTCGTCGATCTCCGTTCAGAAGAAGTCGCCCGGGATTATGATGCCCAACTGATGAAGGGCATCGAGGTCTTGTTGAAAAGAATCAAAGAAAACCCCAGACCATGGCCGAAGCATGAATCCTTCCCTATGCAGAAGAAGAAATAACCAGATAGATCCTCATAATAGATCGTAAAGCTAAGATACTTACCGGGACACTCATCAGGAAATTCTGATGAGCGCTTGGCGTTAACCAGCGTCGAGAAGACATGAAAATTGTCGTTTTGTATGGTATGATCTGAGCCTAAAATGGCATACAGAGTGATCATCGCTGACCCGGGGCAATCGGTAAAAAAAGCTGTGAGGATGGCCCTGCCAGAAAACGAGTTCGAGGTCTTTCCTTTTCATGATGTGCGTGAGATCTTCGAACAACTCAACGAGATCAATCCAGATATTATTATGCTCAGTCTTTCCCTACCTCTGAAGAATATCGGCCAGTTGCACGAGCAGCTTCAAAGCCAGCGAAAATCCCGGAAAGTGTCTCTAGTTCTGATTAAAGGCCTTTTTGAGGCCTTCGATGAGGAAAAAATATCAGAGCTGGAATCAGATCTCATCCTCCGAATCCCGTTTGATTCAAGAACATTGGCCGAGGGCGTGCGATCCCTAATCGAGAAGAGAAACGATCCCCAAACCCTGCCCGAGGAGCCCTTCCTGGATGGCTGGGCCGATCAGGGAGGATCAGATAACCAGGAAGAAAGGATCAGAACTCTAGCCAGGGAAGAGGCATCCGAGGTAGAGAAAAAAATCAAAAACCATCTCATCCCTGAATTAAAGGCTTGGCTCGAACAGGAACTGGAAGAAATCAAGAGAAAACTCGGACCTAAAGATTAACAGACGAACTCTCAAGAACTGAACATCCGAGTGGTTCATCCAGATCGTTTTTCTTCTTGAATTACCCGGACCCTATAACCCGTGAGAGCTCAAGAAAGAACACCGCCTCTTTTTTATTAAATTGATGAGAAAATTAAAGCCTTTCTTGGTCAAAAATGAACAGAAGAAAAATCTTCAGTATCTTGGTAAAATAGGGAAAGCTTCGAACGAGACGAGATGACTGGAAGAGGAAAGAACAAGGTATTTTGGAGAGAGTGATGAGAAAGAAACGTATTCTCGACAAGGCGTATGATCCCAGTCCTGTTGAGGAGAAATGGTCTGACTTCTGGATTCAGGAAGGGCTGTTTACACCCCGAGTTCATGCGACGGAGAAAACGTTTTCCATGGTCCTTCCTCCCCCGAATGTCACGGGGAGGCTTCATATGGGACATGCCCTCTGCTTTACTCTCCCAGATATCATCACCCGCTGGCGGCGGATGCAGGGCTACAACACTCTCTGGCTTCCGGGGACGGACCATGCCAGCATCGCTGTCCATAATGTGATAGAGCAAAGTCTGGACGAGAAGGGATTGACGAGAGAGGAGATGGGAAGGGAGAAATTCCTGGAAATGGCCTGGGAATGGAAGAAAAAGTACGGCGGCCTTATCATCCATCAGCTGAAGAAGCTGGGCACCTCGCTGGATTGGACGAGAGAACGGTTCACTCTAGATAAAGGTTTTTCTAAATCTGTCAGACGGGTATTCGTTGACCTCTACCAAGAAGGCCTGATCTACAGGGATTATTACCTCGTCAACCGGTGTCCCCAATGTGGGACAGTGCTCTCGGATATCGAGATAGAGCATAAGGAACGAAAATCCAAGCTTTACTATATCAAGTATCCCTTCTTGGACAGTTCAGGTTTTATCGTGGTGGCCACCACCCGACCGGAGACCATGCTTGGGGATACAGCCGTGGCCGTGCATCCCGAAGATGAGCGGTACCTGAAGTTGCATCGAAAAAAAATCCGCCTTCCTCTGATCGGCCGCATCATCCCGGTTATCACTGACCAGCGGGTGGAGAGAGAATTCGGCACTGGAGCGGTGAAAGTGACGCCGGCCCATGATCCCGTGGATTTTGAACTCGCGAAAATACACGATCTCGAACAGGTCATCGTGATCGACGGCTCAGGGAAGATGACCGAGGAGGCGGGAGAAGAATTTAAGGGATTGGACAGGTTTGAATGTCGAGATAAAGTCCTCTCCAAGCTCGAAGAAGAAGGGCTTCTCCAGAAAACGGAAGACTATGAACATGCTGTCGGCCATTGCTACCGGTGTCAGACGATCATCGAACCCAACCTCTCCTGGCAGTGGTTTGTCAAGATTGAGCCTTTGGCCAAAGAGGCCATCCGGGTTGTGGAAGAAGGACAGATCCAGTTCATCCCTCCCCATTGGGCCAAGACCTACTTCGAGTGGATGTATAATATCCATGATTGGTGTATTTCCAGACAGCTCTGGTGGGGACACAGGATTCCGGCTTGGTACTGTCAGGATTGCGAACAGGTGATCGTGGCCATGGCAGAACCGGAAGCGTGCCCTAAATGCGGAGGAAACCGTCTTATCCAGGAAGAAGATGTCCTCGACACCTGGTTCAGCTCAGCCCTATGGCCTTTTGCCACAATGGGCTGGCCGGAGGAAACCGAAGACTTGAAAACGTTTTATCCGACCGATCTGATGTCCACCGGGTTCGATATCATCTTCTTTTGGGTGGCCCGGATGATCATGATGGGACTTAAGTTTGCGGGTGACATTCCCTTCCGGCACGTGTTCATCAACGGCTTGGTCAGAGATTTCAAGCGCCGTAAGATGAGCAAATCCGAAGGAAATATCATCGACCCGCTCGAGATGATCGAAAAATACGGGACGGATGCTCTGCGCTTTACCCTAGCCGCCATGGCCATCCCGGGTATGGACATCTCCCTTTCCGAAGAGAGGATGGCCGGATACCGAGCCTTTGCCAACAAAATATGGAATGCCTCTCGCTTTGTCTTGATGAACTTTGAAGGAGATCCTCAGGAAGCACGAAAAGATGACATGACCCTAGCCGACAGGTGGATCCGAAGCCGGTTGGCCAAGATCATTCGAGAACTGAACGAGGCTTTGGAGAATTACAAGTTCTATGAGGCTGCCGACAAAATTTATCATTTCATCTGGCATGAGTTCTGTGATTGGTACATCGAACTGGTGAAACCTGCCCTCAAGGAAAAGAACGAAACCAGTCAAGCTGTTCTCGTGGACACCTTGGACCAAATACTCCGGCTTCTCCACCCGTTCATGCCGTTCATCACTGAAGAGATCGGACAGCATCTCCCTTCTGATAAAAAAGCCCTGGCTGTCACTCCCTTTCCTGAGGCCTGTGATGATGATCAGGACGAAGAGGCTGAGTCCGCCATGGCCCTTCTCCAGAAGGCCATCGTGGGGGTTCGCACCATAAGGGCCGAGAACAGGATTTCCCCAAAGAAGAAGATTGACCTGTGGTTGAGGGTGAGTCGAGAAACAGAGAAAGCGCTGATCCGCTCACACCAGGTTTACATTCAGGTGTTATCGAACATCCGGCAGGTTTCCGTCTTGGATGAGTTTCCGGAGGAAGAGAAGATTTTGAAAGGGATGGCGGGGACCTGGGAGATGGCCATTCCCCTCGAGGAGGGCCTGATCGATTTGAAGCAGGAAAAAGAGAGAATAGAGAAGGAGTTATCCAAGATCCATGCGGATATCCAAAAGATAGAGAGAAGACTCCAGAATGCGGATTTTCTGAAGCGGGCCCCTGAAGATGTCATCCGAGAAGCCAAGGAGAGAATGCAGAATCTTCAAGAAAGGAAGAGCAAGATAGAAGCGAACCTCGAACATGTCCTCTCTCTTCTTGGGTAAAAAAACGATTTCCATCGATTAAGGAGGAGTGAGATGCTCTTAGCCGTCGATATAGGAAACACCAGCATCGCCATCGGGATTTTCGACGGAGAGAGATTGGTGAAGCACTGGAACATTCGGTCTGAGAGAGAGAAGACAAGCGACGAGTACGGCATCACACTCCTGAACCTGCTGTCTGTGTCCGGGTTGGAGGCATCCGATATTAACACCGCAATCCTCTCCAGCGTGGTGCCACCACTGACCCCGGTCTTCCAGGAATTAACCCGGAATCTCTTCCAGGTGAAATCGTTTGTCGTCGGCCCAGGACTTAAGACAGGGATGCCAATCCTGTACGAGAGTCCTCTCGAGGTGGGGGCGGATCGGGTCGCTTCGGCCGTGGCCGCCTACGCCAAACATGGGGGCCCGTGTATCGTGGTCGATTTTGGGACAGCGACCACCTTTGATGCTGTCTCGTCTGCAGGCGAGTATCTGGGAGGGGCTATAGCTCCAGGGATGCAGATTGCCGCCGAGGCCCTGTATCGCAAGACAGCGAAGTTGCCTCGGATCGAGATAAGAAAGCCCCACAAAGCCATCGGGCGGACGACCGAGGCCAGCATGCAGTCAGGACTCTATTACGGATACATCGGACTCATCTCCAAGATCATCCAGGAAATGAGGAAGGAGCTGGGAGAGGAGTCGAAGGTCGTTTCCACCGGTGGTTCAGCCGCTTCGATCCATCGCCAAATCCCGGATATAGATGACTTTGAACCCTATCTTGTCCTCGAGGGTCTGAGGATCATACACGGAAGAAATCAGGAGCCACCGAAGAAAAAAACCTAGTCCTCGGCTGTTGAGTCACAGTTGAGCAACCTGAGGGGGTGAGGAAGAAAAGGCTATGGGGCCAGCAAAAAAAACAAGAAGCCTGTATTTCCAGACAATCGCCCGGCATTTTTTCCGGTATCGGGGAGCTCCTTTTTTTCTTTCCTCTAAAGACCTCGATCTCATCGCTCGCTGGGAACGGATGAGGATTCCACTGCGAGCGGTTCTGGAAGGAATGCAGAAAGCCTTCGAGGCTACCTCCGCCCGAAGGCCAAAGAGTAAGGTTTTCTCCCTCGCCTTCTGCCAACATCAAGTCAAGCAGGCCTTCGAACAGCACCAGGAAAGAAAGGTCGGGAAGGAATCCCTTCTTCCTGAAGGACAAGAAAAGAAGAAGAGAGCCGAGACTGAAATCGGGCGGTTCCTCAAAACTATCCCCCCGCGAGTGAATACCTTGCGGGATCTTTATGCCCGGGCTCTGGTCGTGCTTTCCGAGCAAAATCCTGATGAGGAAGAACTGGAACGGATGGATCAAGAGGTGGAGCGCGTACTCATTGAGGAGTCTTCGGATAAGGAGATAGATGAGGCCAAAAAGATAGCTCGGGCAGAGTATGATTCCATGAATGAGGAGGAGTTTGTTTCCACCTGGAAGATGAAACTGGTCAAACACCTCCGGGAAAGGGACAAAATTCCGTACATTTCTCTGTTTTATTACTGAGAAGAACAGTGGTTGATAGGATTCTGGCTGTGTTACAGACGAAAAAAGAAGGGGCAAGTTTCCAGGGGCTGGCCAGAGCCATGCATTGTTCTTCCCGGGAGAAGCATCGGCTGAAAAAATATCTTCAGGACTTGGAAAGCCAGGGGATTGTGATCAAGATCAAACGGAGATATTTTGTCCCGGTCCGGACGAATGTCGTCCGAGGAAAATTCATGGCCTCATCAAGGGGTTTCGGGTTTGTTGGCCCCGGCGATGGCCGGGGGGAGGATATCTTCATTCCCGCCAANNAGTTCTGTTTAAAAAGGAGGGGAAGAAAGGCAAACCGGAAGGACGAATCCTCCGCATCCTTGAGAAGAGCAGGAAGAAAATTATCGGCTTTTACAAAGAAAAGCTGGGCAGGCCGTTTTTTCTTCCGATAGAGACCCCGTTTTCGGAGGAGATTCCGCTCGTTGTTTCTTCTTCTTCCCCTGTTGAAGCGGGGATGATCGTTGAAGCCGAGAGAGAGACGATGCGGCTTACAGATATTCTGGGCTGGCCGGATGAACCGGGCGTGGATACCGAAGCCGTCATCCGACGCTTTGGTTTGCGGGCTGCTTTTTCGAAGGATTCCCTGGAAGAAACTGAAAACATTCCCGCGAAGATTCCCTCCGAGGAAAAGAGAGGGCGCATCGATTACAGAAACTGGACTTCTGTGACCATCGATGGCGAAACTGCCCAGGACTTTGATGATGCCGTGAGTGTGGAGAGACTATCCGGCGGGAATTATAGGCTCGGTGTTCATATCGCTGATGTGTCCTATTATGTACAGCCGGACTCCGCTCTCGATGAGGAAGCTTTCCGGCGAGGCACGAGTGTTTATTTCTCCGATCGGACACTTCCGATGNNAGCGCTCTCCACAGACATCTGTAGCCTGAGACCGCAACGAGATAGGCTGACCTTATCCGTTGTCCTCGAGATCGATAGGGAAGGCAACGTCCTCAAGAGTGCCTTTCACCCTTCGCTGATCCGGACAAAGGAGCGGTTGACCTATGATTTTGTTCAACAGATTTTCGATGGGGTGCAGACTGATAGGAGTGAGAGGCGTCACCTCGTCCCTGACCTGTTGTTGATGAGAGATTTGTCTCGGATTCTGAACGCGAAGAGAAGGCGGCAGGGAAGTCTGGACTTCGATTTGACTGAGCCCGAGCTTATTTATAGAGAAGGGAACCTCGTCTCCATCGTGCCGTTCGAGCGCCTGGAGGCCCATCGGGTGATCGAAGAATTCATGGTGCTGGCCAACGAAGCCGTAGCTTCCTACCTGGTGCAGAAGAATACTCCTTCTCTCTTCAGAGTCCATCCCCGCCCTGGAAGGAAGGATCTGGAAAGGCTGCGGGAGATACTGGAACCTTTGGGCTTTTTCCTTCCCCCAGTGGAGAAAATTAGATCAAAGGATCTCCAGAGTTTATTGAACCAAGTTGACGGTCATCCGGCGGCGAAGTTTTTAAACCTGCGCGTCCTCAAGAGCCTTAAGCTGGCTCAGTATTCCGATGAGAATCGGGGCCATTACGGACTCGCTAAGCGAATCTACACCCATTTCACCTCTCCGATTCGTCGCTATCCTGATCTGATCGTTCACCGAATACTCAAATCAGTTCTCAGGGGGGAGAAGCTGGAGATCCCACTCTCTGTGGTGGCGGCTGTCTGTTCTGAGAAGGAGCGCCGAGCCGAAGAGGCGGAACGCGAACTCATGGAATGGCGAATTTTTAGACTCCTCAAAGAAAAACTCGGGGAGGAAGTTCAGGGAGTCGTCGTGGATATCAACAGAGCGGGGCTAGTGGTCGATCTCGATGGCTATTTTGTCGAGGGGATGGTTTTTTTCTCGGATTTAAGAGGGGATTATAGATTACTGAGAGGCCAGGGAGAGGCGGTTGAAAGAAGCACAGGAAACCGGATTGGATTAGGGGACAGGGTAAAAGGGATTCTCGCCTCGGTCGATCCTGTTCTGAGGCGGATCTCTTTGACTCTCGCTTCTGGGAGATGATGATGAGCACTTCAGGTTTCGATGCTGTGGTCGACTTTCCTCCCCGGCGAGGGAAAGGAACGATCGAAGCGATGATCCTGTTCGGGAAATCAAAAGAGACAGCCTCCGTTTCTTTCTATGAGCTGACTCTGGCAGATAAGGAACAAGAGTTTTTTGTCAGGATTCAAACGAGGAAGCCGGTGATGCTGTGCTGGGGGGATAGGTTTCGCGTTCGGCAACCCAAGGCCAAGACATTCCTGGGGAAGGGAAGAGTATTAAACCCGCACTCGGAAAAAGTGCGAGGGAAAAAAATCAAGAAGAGAATAGCCTTTCTGCATGGGCTACTCGGAGATGAAAAAGACATGCTAGCAGCTCTTGTCCAAGAAAAAGGGATCAAAGGGCTCAGGGAGAAAGAGGCGGTATTGTTCTCGGGACTGCGTCGGGCGAGACTCCTTTCTCTGAGTAAGAGTTTGGAAGCAAAAGGAGAACTGCGCATCCTGTCCTTTTCTCCCCTTATCCTCATCTCGAAGAAGAGCTTTGACCATCTTTGTCAGAAAATTCTCGCTTTTCTTTCCTCTTTTCACGAGAAGCACCCCGAGGAGCAGGGCGCTCCTGTTGAGAAGATCCGGAAGCGATTCGATACCGATCAAAAAACCCTGGCGTTGGCCTATAGTCGTTTAGCCAAAGAGCATAAGATCAGGCTTCTCGAGAATGCCCTTGCTTTATCGAGTTTTGAACGGGTTATTTCTCCGCAAGAAGAAAAAATCTTACGCCAGATGGAAAAGATGTGCTACATCGGGGAATTCCGGTCTGTCTCCACCGAGGACTTACGCCATAAATTCCATCTTACCCCGGCGAAGCTGAACCTGTTGCTCGACCTGTTGATCGAAAGAAAAAAGATCGTTCAGGGAAAGGAAGGATTTCTGATTCACTCGAAATGGCTGGATGATGTCATTTTTCAGATCCAGGCTTCGGGAAAGAAAGAATTGACTGTCTCTGAGTTTAAAACACTAACCGGTTTGAGCCGCAAGTATGCTATACCTCTGTTAGAGTTGTTGGATCAGATGGGGGTGACTCGAAGGAAGGGACCGAAAAGAGAGGTTTTATAGGGAGGATTTATTTCTTTTTCTTCTTCTTCTTGTCTTCCTTTTTCTTACCTTTCTTATCCAGGGCTGTTTTTAACTTTTCGGCAAAGACACCGAAAGCAGGTTCTTCAGGGACGTAGGTTTTATACTCTTTTTTCTTTTCCTTGGGACCGACCACAGCAGGGACCTCTTCGATTTCCTTCTTCTCCTTCGCTTTAACAGCAATCAGAGCTTCTTGTTCAGATTCTTCCAGTTCGATTCTCTCTTCGATGATTTTACGCTCTGTTTTCCGGCGTCGCACAACCCTCTCGGACTCAGGTCGTGCTTTTGGCTTCTTTTTCTTGTATTCCTTTTCTTTTTTCGGAGGAACGGGTCGCTTCTCAACCACCGGCTCTCTAATCTCTGGGGGCTGAGCCTCTTGGGGCGCCTCCGCTCTGAGAGCAGCCTCTCTTTCTTCCGCGACCTCAGGAGGAACGATGTCTTCAGCGGGTGCTTCGGGAGGAACCTCTTCAACAACTTCCTCAGGAGCAGGTTCAGCAGCTATCTCTGGAGGAACCTCTGCCTCTTTTTCTTCTTCTATCTCGATCTTCTCTTGGTAGTGGTAAAGACCTTTCTTTTTTTCTGATTTGATGAATTCGTCTGTAACCAGGAGGGTTTTTTCGATGTCCTCCTCTGTTGTCCGTTTCAAGACTTCCACAAGATGATAGGCCCTTAGGTAGTGGAGCGAGGGTTTGTCCGTGCCCAGACCGAAGGTCTTATAGACAAGAAACAGGAGTTTTTGGAGGTTGAGATTCCGTCTCTGATCGTAAAGTTCGAAGAGATTATGGAGGGTTTCTCTCTGGAGATGGATAATTTTGTTGGGAAGGGCAAAGGTAAACATATCCTCCCCTGAAGGTTCGAACTTGTCTTTCTTTGAGTCATAGACGATTTTAGGGACAGTGAGTTTTTTCTTTGATTTCTTGACCCAGAAGTGAAAGTGGGTAGGACCCTTCGGTTCAAGAGTCAGGCTGGCTCCTTGGGGGACGTTTTGACTCTCATAAAAATCTTTGAGCCCGATGAAAAAAAGTGAAGAAGGGTAATAGTAAACAGTGTAGACATCCTCGGATTCTGCGTCGGTGAACGTGTACTCTCTCGCCTGGGAGAGGCTTTTATTGATGCTCTTGGGAACCTTCAGTCCTCCGGAAAGGAGTTCCCTCCAGCCCAAGTAGAGCTTGAGAGGAAATTCAGGAACAGATTTTTTCACTGACTCTGGTTCCTGATCGAAGGATGGGAGTTTTGCTTTAGTCCCTGAAAGGGGTAAGTTTTCGAGAAAAGAGTTCAAAGTCTCTTTGAGGATCCATTTTCCCCAGTTTTCAGGAGAGACAAAGACAAATAATTTTTTCCACTTTTTCTCTAGAGTGTAGTTCAGACTGAGACAGTGAAGGGGTAAGAGCTCCTCATCTGTCAGATCAAAGATGAGGGAGACTAATTCCTGCGTCTCAGCCGAGAGTTTTTTTTCGGAGAGGTGTTTTTCGATTTTCTTGATCTTGGTATCTCCGATCTGGATAAGTTTTTCTTTAAGCTGCCAGTTATCGTTCCAGCTCAAGAATTTGGGGGATTTGAGCAGGGCTGATTTGAGATTCTTTTCCAGCCTTTTCAAATCTTTATCAGTCATCGGGAGCTCTTCATGCCTTGGATCTTCATCTTTTTTTAGGATCTGGGGAACGAGGGCCTTTCCATCCTGGTTGCTGGGTAAGAGCACCTGTGTTTTGGTCTTCTTCATGTAGTCGATGTGCTTCCTGAAAACGCCGCCACCAGAATAATCAACCTCGATCATCTCGNNCTCGCAGTTAAAACTGTCATACGGGATTTTATTGACTATGGTCAGGACGATTCCCCCTTTGAAAGGCTGGACTCCCTTGCTGCTTACCATCAGGGGTTCGTCGTATTCTTTGTAGATGAGATCTCCGATTTCATACTGACAGTCGGCATTATAAATCTTGACGGCTTGAGCGAGTTGAGAAGAGGATTTCTTATAGGCCAGTTTTCTCGTGAGTTCTTGAAGAGTCCAAGGTTGGTCAGAACTTGAGAATTCGGATTCGATGAATTCCAGGTCTTTTTTTTCGATGGCTGTCCTTTCTTCCTCTTTAATCATGGCTTTGTTCTTGTTCCCATTAATAATAACATAATAATTTTCTGAACGTGAAGTCTGTTTTCAGCTTGATCGAAGACGACAGATTGGGAAGAATCGATCACATCACCTGTCACCTCTTCTCCTCGATGAGCGGGGAGGCAGTGCATGAAGACAGCATTTTCTTCGGCTCGAGCCATCAACTCCTTGTTGACTTGAAAAGGGGCAAAGAGCGTTGCCCTCTTGTCTTTTTCTTCTTCCTGTCCCATCGAGGCCCAGACATCGGTGTAGATCACATCTGCTCCTTCTGCGGCCTCCTGAGCGTCGTTTGTCAAGGCGATGCGAGCGCCCGTTTCTTGGGCGTCTTCCTCGGCTTGCTGGAGGATTTCCGTTCGGGGCTCGAATCCCTCGGGAGTGGCGACGATCATTTCGTTTCCCGCCTTGGCTGAAGCAAACAGGAGGCTATGACAGACATTGTTGCCGTCGCCGATATAAGCCAGCTTAAGCTGGCTGAGGCTTCCCTTCTTCTCTCTTAGGGTGAAGAAATCGGCCATCGCCTGGCAGGGGTGGAGAAGGTTGGTTAAGGCGTTGATAACGGGAATCCGGCTGGCCTGCGCCAGGTCGCTGGCAATCTGATGGCCGAAAGTCCTGATCATGATGCCATCGACCCATCGTTCCAGGTTTTTTCCTACGTCAGAGGTACTTTCTCTGGATCCCAGCTGAATATCGGAAGGACTGAGGTAGATAGCTTCGCCACCGAGCTCGAGCATTCCTACTTCAAAGGTCATTCGGGTCCGGAGGGACGGTTTTTCGAAGATCATAGCCAAGATTTTTTCTTTCAGCTTACTTCGGAAACGCTGTGGATTTTCTTTGATATCCTGGCTCATGTCCAAGATTTGGTTGAATTCATAAAGACTCAAGTCATGGATAGAGAGAAAATCCTCAAGCATCCCATCCTCCTAGACAACGGCTCTGATTTTTGTCCCCGAGCGGTTGATGAGGGCCGCTTTCAAGGTGTTGGCTGAGGTGATCAGAACTTCAGTCCCGCCGTTCTGGATGAAGTCGATCGCGGCCTTAATTTTTGGTCCCATCGAGCCCGCTGGAAATTGCCCTTCTTCGAGATAGGCATGGGCTTGATCGACGCTTATTATATGAAGAGCCTCTTGATCAGGCTTTCCGTAATTCAGGTAGACCCGGTCCACGTCGGTGAGGATGATGAAAAGATCGACCTTGACCTCGCTGGCGATAAGGCTGGCGGCATAGTCTTTGTCGATAACGGCCTCGACGCCTTGGAAGACGCCGTTTCCGTTGATGATGATTGGAATGCCCCCCCCTCCGGCCGCGATGACTATTTTCCCCGAGCGGACAAGATCGCGGATGACCCTTTTGGGGACGATGTCTATAGGCTTGGGAGAGGGGACGACTTTTCGGTAACCGCGCCCGGCATCTTCGATCATCGTCCATTTCTTCTGCCGGGCAAGCATCTGGGCTCTGTATTTGGTGTAGAACGGACCGATGGGCTTGGTGGGGCTCTCGAAGGCCGGATCCTCCCTGTCCACTACGACTTGGGTAACCAAAGTAGCGACTTCCTTATCTAAAGAACTCCGGCGAAGTTCGTTGATGAGGGCCTTCTCGAGCATAAACCCCATGCTTCCTTCAGTCATGGCATCGCACACTTCCAGAGAGAACGGCGGGATCTTAGTCACGGCCTCTTCCATCTGGATGAGGAGGTTCCCGACCTGAGGACCGTTGCCGTGGATGATGATCAGGTCGAATCCCTTCTTCACCACATGGACCATCAACCGGGCGGCCTTCCGAGCATTTTTCATCTGTTCGGATTGCAGCCCTCTCTGGTTATTCGGGAGGATGGCGTTTCCACCGAAGGCGATCAGAGCAATTTTTCTTTTCATCAGAATTTCTTGAGAACCTCTTGGAGGTCAGGCGAACCGATTTCCTCTAATTCGTAGGCGACCCGGATGATTTTTTTGTTGGTCTGGATGAGCCGGGAGAGGTCGATCGGCGTCGCTCCGACCACCAGCTCACAATTCACCCGATCTATAGTCTGAGTGAGTTCAGCAACCTGTTCTTTTCCGTAACCCATGGCAGGAAGCACTCTGTCCAGGTGAGGAAATTTTTGGAATGTTTTCTTGATGCTGCCCACGGCATAAGGCCGAGGGTCGACCATCCGGGCTGCCCCGTATTTAGTGGCAGCAATAACCCCGGCCCCATAAGGCATTTCCCCGTGGGTCAGGGTTGGTCCATCCTCGACGACCAAAACCTTCTTTCCGGCAATTTCCTTCCCGTCTTCAGCGAAGATGGTGGAGTTGGCGCGAATCACGACGGCCTTGGGATTGTAGTTTTTGATGTTATCCAGCACCTGCCGGACGTTTCCCTTTTCGGCGCTGTCTATCTTGTTGATGACGATGACATCTGCTCTCCGGAAGTTGGTCTCCCCCGGATGATACAGCAATTCATGGCCCGGTCGGTGAGGATCGACGATAACGATCTCGAGGTCTGCCTTGTAGAAAGAAAAATCGTTGTTCCCTCCATCCCAGAGTATGATGTCTGCCTCTTGTTCAGCTTGTTGCAGGATGGCCTCGTAATCCACACCTGAAAAAACGACGATGCCATTCTTGATGTGGGGCTCGTATTCTTCCATCTCTTCGATGGTGCATTCCTGTTCGATCATATCCTCGTAGCTGGCAAAGCGCTGAACCTTCTGTTTGACGAGGTCTCCGTAGGGCATCGGGTGACGGATGACGACGACCCGTCTTCCCTTTTCTTTGAGGAGAAGCGCGATTTTTCGACTCGTCTGGCTCTTGCCACATCCTGTTCTTACGGCGCAGACAGAAATTAAGGGAAGACGACTCTGGATCATCGTCTCTTCCGGACCAAGAAGAGTATAACTGGCTCCTGCCGCCATCACTTCCGAAGCCTTGTGCATGACAAATTCGTGCGAAACATCACTGTAAGAAAAATAGACCTCATCGACGCTGTGCTCTTTGATGAGAGAGGGAAGTTGTTCCTCCGGGAAGATGGGGATACCCTCAGGATAGAGTTTGCCCGAAAGCTCTTGCGGGTATCTCCTGTCCTCGATATCCGGGATCTGAGTGGCCGTGATGGCGACAACCCGATAATCGTCGTTATCCCTGAAGAAGACGTTGAAATTGTGGAAATCCCTTCCGGCTGCACCCATTATAATCACAGTTTTCATAACAGCAACTCCTGTATTCCTTATAAATCCTTCTCGTTTTCTTAACCTCTAGGGGTAAAAAGAAAATAAAGTATAGCAAATTCAGGATTTCCACTCAACATCGATGACGAAGGATAAAAAGGAACATGCGGCTTTTTAAGAGGGTGGGCGGATTATTTTTTTTTCTTCGGTTTTTTTGGAGAGGGGCGAGGTTTCGAAGGATGAAGGATAGGCTTGCGGAGTTTCTGCCAGGCTGGTTTCTGCCGTTTATCGATTCCTCGCGGTGCCATCACATCCTCCTGGACGTGGTTTCAGAGAGAGATAACCTCTGGCTTTAGCGTCTTGGGATCGAGGAGAGCGATCGTGCTCTTTCCTGTCACCCATCCCCCTGTTTCTCCCGGATTTATGAGTAGGGCTATCTGTTCCTGAGAGATTTCTGGACGGTGGGTGTGCCCGAAGATGATGACGTCGTATAACCCTGATTCGGCGTATGATTTCACGGGCGTATCGAGATGAGTGATCAGGATTTTTAGCTCATCCAGAGTGAAGACATAAGGAGCCTCTTTGATGTCTCCTAGAGAACGGAAAACCCTCTTTAGACCCTCCTTTTCTCCATCACAGTTGCCGAAGACAGCTTTCACTGGACAGGAAAGATCCTCCAACGATTTCGCAGAGAAGGGGGCGATGATATCCCCCGCATGAATCACCAACTGACACTCGGCCTGCTGGAAAAGACGGACGGCCTGCCGGATGGAGGGAACATTATCGTGAGAATCTGCCATGATGCCAATCATCAGGATCAATCCTATCATAACTTTTATATTTCTTTTTGGTTCTTATTTCAAGAAATCTAAAAATTGATCTTCAAAACGACTCGATCCATCTCTGCTGCGGTTGACAGTTACCAGGGAAATGATTTATATATATGCTTGTAAATGAGGCGCGTAGCTCAGTGGTAGAGTGCTTCC
>JABAOC010022022.1_pt7 | contig 17958 bp, 26 predicted proteins | sample 7062161 | NCBI WGS metagenome assembly JABAOC01 (sample SAMN14538625, study PRJNA623070) | marine sediment metagenome | biome: marine biome [ENVO:00000428]; feature: marine pelagic biome [ENVO:01000023]; material: deep marine sediment [ENVO:00002113] | place: India: Gulf of Khambhat ... | reverse complement strand
GATTTGAAGGCACAGCTATTAAAATTATTTTAAAACAAAAGAAAAAAAATTATGAAAGATAAACTAAAATGGACTGAATATATTACATTATTTTTGTTAACTTTTATTATTGCACTTGTTATAATTTATTGGCAACCAATCACAAAGTTATTTTCTGAAAAAGAAAATATACAAAATTTCATCTCTAATTTTGGAATTTTAGCTCCTTTAGGATTTATTTTAATTCAAATTTTTCAGATTATTATTGCTCCCATTCCTGCTTTTGCCACCTTGGGTTACTTCTGGCTATATCTTTGGTTGGTTTTGGGGAAGTATCTACAGTCTTTTGGGACTGATTTTTGGTTCTGTTATAGTTTTTTATTTGGTGAGGATATTTGGACGTCCTTTGGTTTCAAAATTAATTCCTGAAAAAATTTTTAAAAAGTTTGATTATTTAACTGGAAATAAAGGAGTTTTAATATTCTTTATAATATTTCTTTTGCCTTTCTTTCCTGATGATATAATATTTTATGTAGCCGGATTAACAAAAATTCCTATTTTAAGTTTAGTAATTATAGCTTTTTTGGGACGATCCCCCATTATTATTATTTCTAATATAATCGGGGATAATATTTTAAATTTATCAAAAACTTGGTGGGGCATTATAACATTTATTATTAGTATAATTTTTCTGATAGTATTTTACACCTATCATCAAAAGATATTAAAATTTATGCATAATAAATTAAAATGAATTTGGAGAAAATAGTGAAAATTATTTTTGGATTAGGAAACCCAGGAAAAAAATATGAAAAAACAAGGCATAATGTTGGATTTATGATAGCTGACAGACTACAGACTACCGACTACAGTCAATTTGTACTAAATAAGAAATTTAATGCGGGAATTGCTCAAGGTGAGATTAGTGATGAAAAAATATTATTAGTTAAACCCCAAACTTCTATGAATAATTCTGGGCAAGCAGTAAAAGCTATTTCTTTATATTATAAAATAAACCCAAGGGATATTTGGGTCGTCTCTGATGATATTGACCTGCCATTAGGTCAAATTCGCATTAGATTCAAAGGAAGTTCTGGGGGACACAAAGGTTTGCAATCAATAATTGATCATTTGGGTACTCAAAAATTTCCCAGGATAAGGATAGGAATAAGGAATAGCCTGTCCCGAGCGAAGTCGAGGGAGGAATTAGGAATTAGTAAAGTACCAGCTGAAGAATATGTCTTGCAGAAATTTAGTAAAAAAGAAATAGATATAATAGATGAAATAATAGAAAAAGCCATAGAAGAAATAAAGAATGCCTTAAAGAATGGAATTGAAGAAAAAACAATAAATATAAATTCTAATTGAGGTAATAAAAGTGACAGATAAAGATTTAAAATTTTGGGTGGCTTTCTCCTGTAATCCTAAAATTGGTTCTGTAAGATTCAGAAAGCTTTTTAAGTATTTTGGCAATATGGAAAAGGCTTGGAAAGCCGGATTATCTGATTGGAAAAAAGCAGGTTTAGAGGAAGATTTAACTTGTCAAATTCTGGATATGAGAGATAATATTGATCCTGATAAGGAAATGGAAAAATTAGAAAAGGAAAATATTGAGGTTTTGACTTTTCTTGATAGAAAATATCCAAAATTACTTAAAGAAATTCATTCACCACCAGCTTTGTTATACATTAAAGGTAAATTTGAAAAAGAAGATAAGTTTGCTGTTTCCATTGTAGGAACAAGAAGAGCGACTTCTTATGGCAAACAAACAACTTATGAAATAGCTTATAACTTAGCTAAATCAGGATTAACTATTGTAAGTGGATTGGCAATAGGAATTGATAGGGAAGCCCACAAAGCAGCTCTAGATGCAGGAGGAAGAACTATTGCTGTTCTAGCCTGTGGGTTAGATAAAGCTACAATCTATCCTCCTAACAATAGAAAATTAGCAGATCAATTAGCAGAATGCGGAGCTATAATATCTGAATATCCTCTTCAAACTCCTGCTTTAAGGCATTATTTTCCAGCCAGAAATAGAATTATCTCTGGATTATCGCTGGGTACTTTGGTCAGCGAGTGTGGAGAGCGAAGTGGAGCCCTAATCACAGCCAGACATGCTTTGGAGCAAAATAGAGAAGTTTTTGCTCTGCCCGGAAATATTTATAGCCCAGGAAGTACTGGTCCTAATAACTTAATCAAAATGGGAGCAAAGCCAGTAACATCTTTCCAAGATATCTTAGATGAATTAAACTTGAATCAGGCTGTAGAATATACCAAGGTTTCCAAGATAATTCCTGATTCCAAAGAAGAAGAAATACTTCTGCAATTTTTATCCAAAGAATCTATTCATGTTGACAATTTAGTTAAAAAAAGTAAACTGGACACAGCAGTTGTCACTTCAACATTGACTTTAATGGAAATGAAGGGAAAAGTGAAAAATTTAGGAGGAATGGAATATATTATAGGAAGGTAAAAATTTATCAATTATAAAATAAATATTAGTGAGTGCTCTATGAACTTAGTTATAGTGGAGTCGCCGGCAAAGGCGCGGACAATTGAAAAATATTTGGGAGGTGGCTATAAAGTAATAGCTACTTATGGTCATATTCGCGATTTACCAAAAGCTGAATTAGGTATAGATACAGAACATAACTTCAAACCCAAATATGTAATTCCTACAAAATGCCGCAAGACAGTAAATAAACTTAAAAAGGAAATAGAAAAAGCCAAAGATTTATATCTGGCAACAGATTTAGATAGGGAAGGGGAGGCTATTGCTTGGCATTTTATTATAGCTACAAAATCTCCTGAGGATAAAATCAAAAGAATTACTTTTTATGAAATAACTAAAGACGCTATAACCAAAGCTTTAAAAAATCCTCGTAAAATTGATATGGATTTAGTTAATGCTCAACAGGCTAGAAGAATTTTGGACCGTTTGGTGGGTTATAAAATTTCTCCTCTTTTGTGGAAAAAAGTCAAAAGAGGACTTTCTGGGGGGAGAGTTCAATCAGTTGCAGTAAAACTAATTGTTGAAAGAGAAAGAGAGATTGAAAAATTTACCCCCCAAGAATATTGGACTGTGGAAGCATTATTAAGAAAAAAGGAATTAGGAATAGGGAATAGGGAATTGGTAGAGTTTAAGGCTTTGTTGACTAAAAAAAATGATAAGAAAATTGACAAATTAGATATTAAAACAGAAAAGGAGGCTAAAGGTATAGTTTCTGACCTGAAAGGCGCAGAATATAGAGTAGAAAAAATTGAAAAAAAAGAAATAGCCAAAAACCCTAAACCACCATTTACTACTTCCACCTTGCAACAAACAGCTTCATCAAAATTAGGATTTTCAGCAAAGAAAACTATGGTTTTAGCTCAGCAACTTTATGAAGGAATAAATTTAGGTCCGGAGGGTTCAGTAGGTTTAATAACATATATGCGTACTGATTCAGTAAATTTAGCCAAAGAAGCTATTTTACAAGCAAGGAATCTAATTGGAGAAAAATTTGGCAAAAAATATCTTCCCGGAGCTCCTAGAATTTATAAAACAAAAACTAAAGGAGCTCAAGAAGCTCATGAAGCTATAAGACCTACTTATATTAATAAAGATCCAGATGGTATTAAAGAATATTTAAACAAAGACCAATTTAGGCTATATTCTTTAATTTGGATGCGAATGCTTGCTTGCCAGATGGCTCCTGCTTTATTAGATTCTGTAACTTGTGATATAAAAGCAAAAAATTTTACATTCACAGCAAAAGGATTATCAGTTAAATTTGATGGTTTTATGAAAGTTCTCAAAGAAAAACAAAAAGAAGAAATTCTGCCTGAACTGCAAGAGGAAGAAATTTTAAATCTTATTAAATTAATACATGAGCAACATTTTACTCAACCTCCTCCAAGATATACAGAAGCTACTTTAGTAAAAACCTTAGAAGAAGATGGAATTGGCCGCCCTTCTACCTATGCTCCCATTATGAGTACAATACTGCAAAGAGGTTATGTGGAAAAAGAAGGAAAATATTTTAAACCAAAAGAGATTGGAATTATTGTGAATGACTTACTAGTAGAACATTTCCCAGATATTTTTAATGTTAAATTTACAGCTTGTATGGAAAAGGAATTAGATGAGATAGCTTCTGGAAAACAAAAATGGGTTCCAGTAATTTCAGACTTTTATATTCCTTTTGAGAAAGATTTACAAGACAAACATGAAAAAATTGAAAAAGTTAAACTTCCTGAACGTAAAACTTCTGAAAAATGTAAGAAATGTGGCAAACCAATGGTAATAAAGACTGGAAGGTTTGGAGAATTTTTAGCTTGTTCAGGTTTCCCAGAATGTAAAAACACTAAACCATTGATAAAAGAAGTGGGGGTGAAATGTCCTCAATGTGGAGGAGAAATCATTGAAAGAAATACCAAAAAAGGAAGGAAATTTTACGGTTGCTCAAGTTATCCTAAATGCCAATTTGCCCTGTGGAACATGCCCGCCAAAGAACCTTGCCCAAAATGTAATTCTCTTATGGAGATTAAAGGAAAAGTAATAATGTGCACCAAATGTAGTTATAAAAAGACGCAAGAAAATGATTAAATAGTAAATATACTAAAAAACTTTTTAATAATTGTAAAAAATGGCTCTATTGAGCCATTTTTTGTAGAGTAGACCAATAGAGAACAATTTGGTAGAATTATCTATTTTCTTATACCTCACTTTCCGTGCCATAGCAATATATTTTGGTAAATATTTTACAACGCTTTTCGACCGATCGCAATATATTGTTGTAAAATCATCTACCACATTTTTTGTGCCATGGTAGTATATTTTGGTATTTTTTTCAACATTTTTTAATAATTTTTTAATATAATACTTTTCGACCGATCGCAATATATTTTTATATTTAAATTTGTTACAAAATTAAAGATTAAATAATCACTCAATTTTGTGGCACTTTTGCATTTTAACAAAAAACTTATTACTAATTCCTGAATTCTTTTTACTAAATTGTGTTATAATAAAGATACTATGAGAAAACAAGCTGTAAAAATTGTAGAAATTTTAAACAAAGCTGGACATGAAGCTTTGTTAGTTGGCGGTTGTGTAAGAGACATACTTCTAGGTAAAGAGGCAAAAGATTATGATATTGTTACTTCTGCCAGACCCGATCAAGTAGAAAAACTCCTTTCTAAAACTATTCCTGTGGGCAAACAATTTGGAGTAATTAAGACAATAGAGGCAGGTCATGAATTTGAAATTGCTACTTTCCGGAAAGATTTGGAATATCAAGATGGCAGGAGGCCAAAAGCTGTAATATTTGCCGAAGCTCGTGATGATGCCCAAAGAAGAGATTTTACAATAAATGGATTATTTCTTGACCCTTATCCTCAAATAAGGGAAAAACACGAATCTCAAGGAGCAATAGTTTGTAAAACCAAAAATGGAATGGTTATAGATTATGTAGGAGGGCTAGTAGATTTGAAGAAAAAAATTATTAGATTTATTGGAGACCCCAAAGAAAGAATTGCTGAAGATAATTTAAGAATATTGCGAGCAATAAGATTTAAAAATGCCTTAAAATTCAAATATGATCTCAAAACTCAAGATGCAGTAAAAAAATTAGCCCGGAAAATTAAAAATGTTTCTTCAGAACGAATCAGAGAAGAATTAAATGCTATGTTAAGACTGGAAAACAGAGAAAAAGCCATTGAAGATTTATCAAAATCAGGAGTATTAAAATATATCTTGCCGGAGGTAGAAAAAACAAAAGGCATAAATCAACCAAAGATTTACCACAAAGAAGGCGATGTTTTCCGGCACACCTTAGATTGTCTTGATGCTTTGCCCCCTGATGCTGCTTTAACACTTTCCTGGGGAGTTCTATTACATGATATTGGAAAACCACATACCTACTTTAAAGACAAAACAAGAATAAAATTTTATGGTCATGCTAAGCATGGAGCAAAACTAGCTTATAAAATTTGCACAAGGCTTAAATTTTCTAAAATAGAGACTCAAGAAATTACATGGCTTGTGGAAAATCATATGATTTTAGGAGACATTCCAAAAATGAGAGTTGCTAAAAAAAGAAAATGGCTCCATGATCATCGTTTTAAATATCTTCTGGCTTTGCTTAAAGCAGATGCTTTGGGGACAGAACCTCATGACCTAAGCTTATATAATAAATTAAAAATAATGTGGAAAAGAGAACTTAAAAGATCTCTTCCTCCTAAGAGAATTGTCTCGGGTTATGATATAATGGCTGAATTTAATTTATCTCCAGGTCCAAAAATTGGTGAACTTTTGGAAATTGTCTATGATGCCCAAATTGAAGGGAAATTTAAAACTAAAAAACAAGGACTTAAATTTTTAAAGAAATATATTAAACCTTCGGACAACTTAAGACAATCCTCACCAAATTCTTCAAATAAAAACTAATAGTTCTATAACCCACTCTATAAGACTATAATTTAATATGTGATATGGAAAAAATAATAAAAAATTATAATCAGATAATTAAAAAATCTAAAACTCGTCAAGATGCTTTAGATTTAATGGTTGAAGGACTGAAAGCCTGCAGTCCTTCTTCTGTATTTGGCAAGAGAATAAAACTAGAGAATAAAAAGTTAAAAATTGAAGATAAAATATTTGATTTTTCTAAATTTCAGAATATTTATGTTATTGGAGCAGGCAAAGCTTCTGCCGAGATGGCTTATCAAATAGAAAAAGTTTTAGGCGATAAGATAACTTCTGGAATAGTAATTTGCAATAAAGCCAAAAAAACAAAAATAATCAAAGTGAAAGAAGGAACTCATCCCATTATCTCTTTTAAAAACATAAAAATAACAAAAAAAATTTTACAAATGGTAGATGAAGCTCAAAAAAATGATTTAGTAATTTGTTTAATTTCTGGAGGCGGATCAGCACTTCTGGAAAGTCCTACTATCTCTTTGCAACGACTTATTGAAATAAATAAAAAACTTTTAAAATCTGGAGCATCAATTAATGAAATAAATATAATAAGAAAACATTTGTCTAAAGTTAAAGGTGGCAAATTAGCTCAAAAGGTATGTCCTGCTAAGTTAATTACTCTATTATTTTCTGATGTTCCTGGCAATAATTTGAGTGTAATTGCTTCAGGCCCTACTGTTTTAGATAAATCTACAAAATACCAGGCAGAAAAAATAGCCAAGAAATATAATCTACCCAAGGCTAAATTTACGGAAACTCCAAAAGATGCAGGGATATTTAAAAAAACAGATAATATACTGCTTTTAACAAATAAAACTTTTATTAATGCAATGGAGAAAAAAGCCAAAAAAATAGGATATAAGACAAAAATCTATTCTGATAGATTAATTGATGAGGCCAGAAAAGGGGGTATGGAACTTGCAAAGTTATCTAAAAAGCAAGATAAAAATTCAGTTATCTTAGCTGCGGGTGAAACACCTGTTATAGTAAAAGGTAAAGGTAGAGGAGGGCGATGTACAGAATTAGCCTTGGCAGCTTTACGATATCTTCCTAGTGATGTTACTTTTTGTGCCTTTGCTTCTGATGGGCAAGATAATACAGATACCGCAGGAGCTATTGTTGACAAAAATACAGTCAAAAAAGCTAAACAGTTGAAATTAAAAATTGATGACTATCTAAAAGACAATGATTCTTATACCTTTTTCCAAAAAACAGAAGATTTGATTTTCACTGGTCCTACTGGAACTAATGTTGCTGATTTATTCTTGATTATTAAAAAATAAAAACCCTACTTGGTTGGTGGAACTGCGAGATTATCTCTCATCTCTCCAAGCAGGGCAAAGGACTAATCTAAAAGAGAAAGTTGAGGATATACTTGTTTATTTGTTTTTTTATCAACAAATATATCCAAAAATTCAATTGTGCAATCTTCAGTATCAATAAACATCTGTTCTAAACCTAATTTTTTCATAAAATGTTTCTTTGATTCTATAAGTATATTATTTATCGCGTTTTTATCATTATTTTTTGCTTTTTGTGCTATATCAGCATCTACCGCAACTCTTGCTGTCAATGTTTCGTAGTTTTTTGTCCTATATACCAGAACAATCTGTCTATAATCAGTCACATTAATCATCTCCTTTTCAGTTAGTTCTATTTTCTCTTCTAGATTTATTCTATGTTATTTAGTTATTAAGTTGCTAATTTGCTAAATATTCTATATATTGTATCATACACTATAATATATTACTACATATAGAAAATAAAGTCAAGAGTTTTATTTTTAAGTAAATAAATGTACAAAAATATTATACAAATGGGTGCAAAAAATCCAAAAGATATCAGTCAGCTAATCCAAAAGGTAATAGATATTCTCCAAGAAGAAAAAAATAAGGGAAAAGGTAAATTAAAGAATAAGATATCTAAGATTAAAGAAAAAGAGACATTCACTGATGATAATATTATTTTTTTACCTTGTGGCAAAAAAGCTGTATTTGTTGGTGATTTACACGGAGATTTCAAAGCTCTTTGTTATATTTTAAAGAAATTAAAAGGGGATGAATATTTAGTTTTCTTAGGAGATTATACAGACAGAGGGAATAACCAAATTGAAGTGATAAATACTGTCCTAAATCTAAAAAAAGAATATCCTGACAAAGTTTTTCTTTTGCGTGGGAATCATGAAAGTGAAGAGATGAATGAATTTTATGGATTTATCCAGATCTTAAAGCAAAAGTTCCTTAATGATTATACTGGTATCTACCAAAAATATATTGAGTTTTATGAAATCTTACCATCAGTATTAATCACCGAAAATAAGATAATAGCTACCCATGGAGGAATCCCCAACAAACCAGTTGAAGGATTATTAGATTTAAATTCTGACCAGGAAAAAATTTATCAAACTCGTTGGAATGACCCTGATGAAAAAATATCTGGTTTTGCTCCTAATATAAGAGGAGGGGATACAAAAATTTTTGGTCAAGATGTCTTTGAAGATTTTATAAAAAAAGTGGGGGCTAATATAATGATTACCAGTCACAGATATATGCCTGAAGGGTTTCAATTGTTTTTTGATAAAAAATTTATTACCGTCTTCTCATCTTGGTATTTTGACCATGTAAAAAATCCTAGGTATTTAAGTATAGATTTAAATAAACCAATTGCTAAAATCAAACAAAATATGATTAAAAACATTAATCCTTAAATTGATTAAACTGGTAAAATTACTTATGAATTAATATTTTGCCAGTTTTTTTATATTTTATGATATAATGTAAAAAAGGAGCTATCTATGTATCGACAATTTGAACATAGTGATGAAATTCGTAGATTGGAGGAGGAATTGCGTGATTTAGATAGAGAAGAAAAAGAACTAGAGGATAAAGAAAGAGATTTAGAACGAGAACTATGTGAAGTACAAAGGGCTAAAAGAGATATAGAAAGAAAAAAGATACAAATAAGACAAGCACTTCGTTAATTACGAATAATTGCAAATCTGTTACAAATATAATATTCGTGATTAATTAGTGATATAAATAAAAAAATAAGCATACATTTTATTTGTAATCAATTTGTAACTATGAAAGTAGAAATCAAACAAGGAAGTATATTAGACTTACAAGGACAGGTAGATGTAGTTGTAAACCCAGCCAATAGTTTTGGCTATATGGGTGGGGGAATAGCTGGAGTAATCAAAAAAGCTGCAGGGAATAAAGTAGAAAAACAAGCTACCTCTTTTGCACCTATTCCAATTGGGCAAGCTATTTTAACTTCAGCAGGGCAGTTGAAATTTGCTGGTGTTATTCATGCACCCACAATGGAAAATCCTGGGGAGCCAACTACAACACATAAAATATCTCAGGCAACTTATGCTGCTTTAAAACTAGCTGAAGAAAAACAATTTAAATCTATTGCTATTCCGGGAATGGGAACTGGCGTGGGTAAGGTCCCAAAAGATAAGGCAGCAGAGAGTATGTTGGATATAATTATTAATTTTAAATCTCAAAATTTGCAAAAAGTTATTTTAATAGATATTAATGAAAATATGACTTGTGCTTGGAAAAATATCTCAAAAAATTTCACAAATTAAGGTGAGATTTTTTTGTCATCTAACCATAATTATGGAAAAATTTAAAAAATATAATAAAATTAAATAGAGTTTTAAAATAGGAGTAAAAGATGGAGGGGCAAGAAAGAAATAAAATCTGGAGTATTTCTAAGATAAATATCTTTAAAAATCTATCTAAAAAAGCAAAGGAGAAGATTGCTCCTGTGGCTACTTTCAAAAGTTATTCTGTAGGTCAGACAATTTTTACTCCTTATGAAGATGAAGAAAAAATTTATCTGGTAGAAAAAGGGATAGTAGAAATTTATCAACTATCTGCTGATGGAAAAAAGGTTATTATTGATCGGGTGAATGTAGGAGGTATTTTTGGAAATGCGTCTTTTGCTCCTCATATTAAAACCAAGCTTACTGATTTTGCTGAAGCTACTGAAAATGTCCACGTATGTGAAATATATAAATCAGATTTTTTAAAAATTTTAGAGGAAATACCTGAAGTAGCTATGAATGTAATTATAGATTTAAGTAATAAATTAAACGAAGCAGACAGCCGAATTAGAGATTTGGCTTTAGGCAATGTGTCAGTAAGGTTAATAAATGAACTTTTGCGCTTGAGTCAAAAACAAGGGACAGCGACAAAACAAGGGATTAGAATTGATAGTAAATATACTCATGAGGAATTGGCAGAATTAATTGGTGCCTCCAGAGAAACAGTTACTAAAGTTTTAGGAGAATTAAAACAAAAAAAATTTATAGAAGTTGATAGTAAGCGAAGAATCATCGTTAATAAGGAAAAAATAGAAAAAATAAAAGAGGTATTGTAAAATCACTAATTAATAAGAAAATTGATTAGGGTTACCTGCCCGCCAATGCCTTCGTCATGGCGATGGCAGGCGGATGATGTGCTTAAATTAAGCATAATTTTAGTTATCCCCAAATATTTGTGAGATAAATTACAGACACTATTACAAAATCATAGTTTAATGATAATTGGGGTTTTCTCTGCTTAGTCCGAGAAACGTCGACTTCAAACCATAAAAAAAAATTAAGGAATCTTGCTCCGGGTAAGCTGTGGCTTATTCAGGCGGGTACCAAAATTTAAAAATATAAAGTCGAAAACTCTACGGCCAAGCAGGGCATCCCCTTAAGCACTTATCAAATAGGGAGCAATCCCTATTTTTTGTTGTGTTTTTTAATAAAATTTTTGTTTTGTGGTAAAATTAAAATAATCTCAAAAAAATTATATTAGTATTAATCTTACCTCGGTAAACACCAGGGTAAAAGAGGAGAAACAAACTGAAGGTGACAGATCTGGTGTAAAAACCAGAGCGAAAACTGAAAGTTTGTTTGGACTAAAAAATGCAAACAAAAGCATTGGGAAATGTTCTTATCGGTCTTTCAGTAGCAGCAGTCTTGTTATCAGCAGTTGGAGCTTTAGGCTATGATATCTGGCTTGCCTCTACCCAATGGGCAATCATTGCTGCTGTTTTAGCTATCTATGCTATTTACACCCGCCTAGCCAGTAAATAAAATTATAAATGTAATAAATCTGAAAATAAAAGGTATTGATATGAAATGCCCTAATTGTAATATTCCAACAAAAGAAGTCTATACAAGAAGTGACTATGGTTTAGTGATTAAATTAGATCAATGTCCAACCTGTGGAGGAATTTGGTTTGATAAGTGGGAACTATATAAAATTTCTTCAAAGGAAGCAGCTAAAATTGATAAAGTTAACAAAAAAATTCTCCACCTACTTACCTCAACTAAAAAAGAAATATTTTGTCCTAAAGATAAAAATAAGTTAGAAATTTTTAAAGATCCAAATATTCCCAATAATATCCAAATTGAACATTGTAAAAAATGTGGAGGAATTTGGTTAAACTGTGGTGAATTTACTAAATTTAAAAAAAGAACAAATGACAAAATTTCAAAAAATATTATCAAAATCCTTATCAAAATCTTTAAATTCAAAATCCTCTTCAGTAAAATCTGATACATTTTCCAAAATCGGAGGTTTCCTATCTGCGCCTTTACATTCTTCTGGTATGCCAAAATATGAAATAGAACAAATGGGAGTTGATAGGGTCTTTTTCATAATTTTAAGAACTTTGTTAAGATTGCTGGGAAGATAAATAAGAAGATAGAAAATAGAGATTTAAATCTCTATTTTTTGTTTTTATAATATTTTTTGGTAGAATAAAGTTAAATATAATAGGAATTATAGCTGGTTTATATCCCGCTGCCAAAGCCGCCCGTCTAGATCCTATTGAAGCTTTAAGATANNATACGAATAAATAAGAAGACATATGAAAATGTATTTTGGAAGACATAATAAAGGAGTATTTACTTTAAAAAAGCAGAATAATTTTTGTATTAAAATGATTTTAGAGGTAAAATAAAAACAATAAAAATTTTTAGGAAAGAGATGAAATATAACAAAAAAGAGTTTTTAAAAATAATATTTTTAAATTTAATTAAGACGTATGTAATAATTCTTGCTATATTTTTATTCTTATATTTAATCACCGGCGATTTTTTTGAAAGACAAACACTTAACGATTTTATAGGAATTACATTCATTTATATAATATTTGCATTTATACCAATTTTTTTATTAGTCATAAATTATTCATTTTTTAAAAAGACACAATTTTCATATAAAAACCTCTCACATTTAAGAACATTTTCCTTTATATTTTCTTTTCTTTGGACTATTGTGGCATCTATTATTTTATCTTATATTATTGTAAACATTAAAACTCAAAATTACTCATATCATGAACCATATGTTGAAGGATTATCTATTTTATTTCTTCCTATTGCAGGTTTGATTATAAGTTTTATCTCTATTATAATTGTATTTTATTTAACAAAAAGAGATATTAAAAAAATTGAAAAAAATAAATAACTATTTCATAAAGGAGTCAAAATGTTTGGTTTTGGTAAAGGTAAAATAGAGATTAAAATTGAAAAATTCAATTTTGCACCTGGAGAGACAATCCCTGGCGAAGTTGTAATGAAATTAAAAAAACCACTTAAAGCAAAGGAATTTAACATCTTTTTTATTGGAGAAGAAAAAATTACTGAAAGAGATTATGAAGGAGATCCAAACACAAGGATCAGAAAAATTTATTGATTTACGATTAGGTCCTTTAGTTGTTCTTTTTTTATTTTTGTCTGCTTCCGCACATTTTATTTTGTCATTACCAACAATATATAAATGGTATGTAAAAAACCTTAAAAAAGGAGCTAATTATGCTCGTTGGATAGAATACTCATTAAGTTCTTCTGTAATGATTATAGTTATAGCAATGTTGGCGGGAATGTATGATGGCCCTTCTCTCATTCTTATTTTTTCTCTAAATGCCATGATGATTCTTTTTGGCTGGATTATGGAATTACATAATCAAAAAACAGAAAAAACAAATTGGACTTCTTATATTTTTGGATGTATTGCCGGAGCCATTTGTTGGATTGTTATTGCAATGTATCTCTTTGGAGCAGGAAATGAGTATGGCGGACCGCCAAATTTTGTATACTGGATATTCTTTTCAATATTTTTATTTTTTAATGTCTTTGCTATAAATATGATTCTTCAATATAAAAAGATTGGTCCTTGGAAAAATTATCTTTTTGGTGAAAGAATGTATATAATATTAAGTCTAGTTGCCAAATCACTTCTTGTCTGGCAAGTTTGGGCAGGCATATTAAGACCAGTATAAAAATATGAGAATTTGGGATATTAAAACAAAATATTTGTGCAAAAATCATCTACTGGGTGAACACAGAGAACTTCATGCCATTTGGAATATAATAACAAAAAATAAAATCAGTTATAAAAATCATCCAGAAGTAAAAAGATGGAGAGGTAAACTTAAAGCTTTATATTTAAGGCATGAAGAAGAAATAAAAGAAATGAAAAAAAGAGGCTACAGACATAAATCAAATCTTAACAAAAATCAGGCTAAAGGCGAAGAAGAACAAAAGTTATATTTAGAAAGTATTTCAGAGCAGATAAAAAATATTAAAGACAAAAAATGCTCCTGTTTTGAAAAATAAAATAATAAGGTGTACAATTTTATACAGTAATAATTAAGATATAATAAATTAATATAAGTATTAATATAAGTCCCGACGTTCATCCGCCAGCTGGCGGAAAATAAAGGATTTGCTCAAAGATCTAAAAATTGATAGAATAAATTCAGAATTAATTTCATTAAGGGAATACTATGAAAATATCACAAAAATTACCTCAATTTAAAGATGAAAAAAGTTTATTTATTGTTACTGGCTCTCAAGGAGGGGAATTTTATATAGCTGCAAATGGAGTTATCAAAAAGACATTAACTTTTAAAAATCCCAAACCTGAATATCCAGACAAAGGAGGATTTTTTCAAGTAAGTGGTAAAGGACAGGTTTTTAAAGGAGGCTCTCCTTATGAATCTCCCAAAAATAAATTGAGACGAAGTTTTAGATTAGAATTTAGAAAAAATATTAAAAAAGTGCTTAAGGGCAACAAAGATATAGAAAATATCTATATCTTTTCTCCCGGTGAAGCTATCAGTTATGTTAAGGAAGCTTTGTCAAAAAATATGAGAGGAAAAGTTAAATTCACCTTCAGAAAAGATTATATCAATATGCATCCATTTGAATTATTGAAAAGGATAAAGGAAAAAGAAGAAAAATATTCTTAAATTAATAAATATAATAACAAGAAGACAAAAAAGAGCCAAAAGGCTCTTTTTATATAGCCAATAGTCCATTCCATAGACTGCAAGCTGATATCAGCTGACACTATTGCTTTATGAAATTTAAGAAGGTAGAATAGAGGATAGAGATATAATAAATTACAGAAGGAGGTAAAAATGTCAAAGAAAGTAAGTTTAATAATCTTTGGTTTGCTAATAACAGCTTTAGTTTTTTCAACAGCAGTAGCAGCGGGGACATTAATTCCTGCATCTGAAAAGGCTCAAGAAAAAGCCAAAGTAGAGAATTCCGCGGCAATAGAAAATACAGAACATGGCTGGGCTTTAAATCCGCCTGGTTTGGAGAAAATTACATTTATTCACTACAAAGAGGGATTTGTAAAACCACCTTGGGCTGGAGGAGGAAAAGATAAAGAGCAGGATGCCAAATGTTATGATTTTTTGGGAAAAGGAGTCCTCTGGAAAGAACTACCTCAAGACTATGTTATAGATCCTGACAATTCTGGAATGTCCAAAAGTTTTGTTGTCAGTGCGATTACAAAAGCTACAGAAGAATGGGACAAAAATACAAGTGCAGAGCTTTTCGGAACCTATACTGTTGAATATGATGCCGACTGGGATGATGATGCACCGGATGGCAGAAATGAATTGGTTTTTGAAAATTATCCCAAAGCAGGAGTTATTGCTGTAACAAATGTTTGGGGATATTTCTCTGGGCCACCAAGCATAAGAAAAATAGTTGAGTTTGATGTTATGTTCGATACTGATTATACCTGGGGGGATGCAACTGTAAATGAAGCATTGATGGACCTTCAGAATATTGCCACTCATGAAATTGGTCATGGTGTTGGTTTAGATGATTTATATGAAGATACTTGTCAAGAAGAAACAATGTATGGCTATTCTTCAGAAGGAGAAATAAAGAAAAGAAGTTTAAATGATGACGACATCACAGGCCTCCAAGAATTGTATGGAATTTAACGCGATATTAATCACTAATATAGGCGGCGCTCCGCGCCGCCTTTTTTATATTTAAATAATGTAATCCGTAAGTTGCAAGTCAATAACAAAACTCTTGACATCATCTAAATTATTTGCTATAATTTATTCTTATTAATTAAGATAAATTTCTTCTTAAAAACTAAATACTGAAAAAATACTTATGAGAATATTTTGAGGAGGTAGAAAATAATGAAAAAGAAATGGTGGGAAAAGATTTTGGCGAAATTGTCTTGGTTTGGAATATTCTATTTTCTTTTTATTCTTCTGTTTGGTGCCTTTGGCAATCCATCGGTAACAGAAAAAAGGGATATTATCATTATAATACCCCAGTGGATTCATGTAATTGGAGCAGGCGGTTTTGTTGTTTGGTTTTTCAATATGTTACTTTCTGGTGAATAGGGCATCTCATCAGACCCATAGAGGCAAATCTAAAAAGATCTGCCTCTTTTTTCTTATATATAATGAACATATATTAGAAAAAACCTTTAATCTCTGTCAACACCGGAGGTTGGTTAAGTAGAAGCCTAAGGAAAAAACACCCAAACACCTAAATAACATTATTAGATTCTTCCGCCAAAGGCGAACAAGTGCGAAAGTCAGAATGTTGTTAACCATTGACAATTATTTTATATTCTTGTAACATATTTATACTAAGGGTTGCAAAAATGATAAAGCGAGGTAAAAACTTAATAAGTGTAAAAGAAGCTGCGGATATTATGGGATATTCGCGAATTCATGTTGTACGCCTNNATTCTCCTCCTTTTTCCGTCAAAAAACCATCTGAAGCTCTCAAAAACAAAAGAAGTTATGAACTAACATCATATAAAGAGGTGGAAATAGCTGGTAGACCAAGAAATGAAGTTTACTTTGCTGGTCTTATAATCCAAAAAGATTATGTCGGTTTTTACTATATGCTTGCCTATGCAGAACCAAAAATTAAAAATAAACTTAGCCCAGATTTTCTTTCTCTTTTAAAAGGAAAAACTTGTTTTTATATAAGAGGTACAGAAAAAAATATTCTTGACCAGGTGAAATTAGCATTAGACGAAGGATTTAAAGAGTATAAGAAAAGAGATTGGGTCTAAAATCAAAAAAATAAAAACATCTCGAAACTTTTGGGGATGTTTTTATTTTTGCAAAAAATTAAATTGTGACGCAAATTACAGACAAAATTTCTAATTTAGGGGAAAATATAAACAAAGAAAATACTTATCCACAAATTGAAGGTTTTATTCAAACAATACAATAATTCAAATTGAAATAAACTTAAATAATAAATGCTCCTGCATATAATAACTAAATTTTAATTTTGGCTCTTTGTAATATAAAGGTCGATTAATTAATTTTTAAAGGAGGCCAAAATGAAGGAAATGAATCCTTTGGACTGGACAGGATTTATCCTTGTAATTGTAGGTGCATTAAACTGGGGGCTTGTAGGTATTTTTGATTTTGATTTAGTAGCTGGAATCTTCGGTGAAGCATCAGCTATATCACGTGTTGTCTATAGTCTCGTGGGAATATCTGCAGTTTATATGATTGCTTCTGTAGCAATGAAAATACAAAAAGAATAAAATAAATTTTCGTAATTTTAATTTACAATCTGTTTGTTTATAAAACAGCATTTTTAATGCTGACAAAAAAAGACAAAATTATATGAAGGCAAAATTAAAAAACAAAATTATTCATTATGGCGCTTGGATGTATCCAAAAACGAAAAAAGAAGCCGAAGAAATTGCTGCTCATTTTGCATTTGAAAAAGAAATTAAAATAGAAGAATAAAAAATTTAAAAAAAACAAAAAAAGGAGGTGAAAAAAAATGAAGGGTTTTATGAATTTTATACGCAAACAAGGTGTAGTTGGCCTGGCGGTAGGTTTTATTTTGGGGGAGCTGTTTCCAAAGTAGTAGCTTCACTAGTTTCTGATATTATCAATCCATTGCTAGGTTTGGTTTTGGGTGCTGCCGAAGGATTAAAAACAGCATCTTTTAATGTTGGTGAAGCTAATGTTTTGTGGGGAAGTTTTTTTACTGTACTAATTGACTTTTTGGTTATTGCTCTTGTTGTTTATTTTGGAGTAAAATCACTAGGAATGGATAAACTAGATAAAAAAGAAGAATAGCATAGACACCTAAGAAAAAATCCCACATAAAAAATTCTAACTCTCTTAAACGATATTCTTACTTTCTTGCGAAAGTCAGAATGTTATTTTTTTGTTTATTTTTATTTTTGGAGTATAATTTG
>JABAOC010007256.1_pt4 | contig 17964 bp, 18 predicted proteins | sample 7062161 | NCBI WGS metagenome assembly JABAOC01 (sample SAMN14538625, study PRJNA623070) | marine sediment metagenome | biome: marine biome [ENVO:00000428]; feature: marine pelagic biome [ENVO:01000023]; material: deep marine sediment [ENVO:00002113] | place: India: Gulf of Khambhat ... | reverse complement strand
GTGTTGACGTTTGTGTCTCCTCCTTGGTGTTGTCGGGCTGTTATCTGATCAGCTTCCAATTAAATTTTGTTTTTCCGTATGTCTACGAGTTCCCATGTGCCGGGGCCCGTTCCCAGAAGCGTTACGGGTACTCTGATTTCTTTTTCCACGTTTTTGATGAAATCTCTTGCGTGGTGTGAGAGTTCTTCGTAGGACTTGACGCCCTTACATTCGGGGAATAGGACATCAATTTTGGTGATGGCGGCTTGTGTGGCTCCGTTTAGCATCACCGCCCTTTTGGCAAGCTCGTAATTGAAGGGTGCTGCTCTTCGTTTTCTTCCAGTCACGGTGGCAATCTCGGCCCATCCTCGCTTCTCTGCTTCTTCCCATGACAGTTCGTTGGGAAGAGGGCCACCGCCAACGCGGGTTGTGTAAGCCTTGAAGACGAGGACAACATCGTCGACTTTTGTGGGTCCAACTCCTACGTCGGAGCAGGCGGCTGAGGCTGTTACGTCCTTTGAGGTACAGTATGGATAGTTTCCATGGAAGAGGGAAAGATAGGTTCCTTGGGTCCCTTCAACCAGAACATTCTTTCCTCGGTTAATGGCTGTGTTCACTTCTAGGGGAACATCGGTTACATACTTCTCGAGCTGAGGAGTGTCTCGGGCAAGTTTGACCGTTCGCAGCGCTCTTTCAGCGTTGCATGGACCCGTGCCGGTGCCAGTGGTCTTTATCTTTTTCGCGAGGTGTCCTTTTTTGTCGGCCGCGATGTGTTTTTCTTCGATGACAGCGCACTGGGGGTCGACGCCGACTCTGTCTTGAGATTTGGTTAGCTGTATTTCTTCAAGAAAGATGTCTGGGTTTACGAGAACCCCTGGACCGATGAGTAGGCGGCATTTGTCGTAAACAAACGCACTTGGCAGCATTCTCAACTTGTATTTTGTTCCTTCGTACACAACGGTGTGGCCAGCATTAGGGCCCACACCCGCTCTCGCGGTCACTGCCAGTTTGTCTCTGACTGCGAGGTAGGAGATGATTTTTCCTTTGCCCGTGTCTCCGAAGAAACCGCATACGACGACTGTACATGGCATTTCTATTTTCCTCCAGCGTTTTGACAGTTATGTGTCACTATTTTTAACATTTTTCGCCATATTATACGCAAAAATGTGGAATCGTCAGATCGCCCGTTGAGACTCTTCGTAAAGTGAAACCTTTAATTGATTTGAGCCGACTGTCATGAGTGGTTATCAAGAGAGTTGAGGAAGAGGGTGAGGGCGGTGAAGTCGGCGTCTCTTGTAGGCTTGTTTCTGGCTTTATTTCTGTTTAACGTGCTGGACATAGCGACAACTACACCCGTTTCCGAGTCCAATCCAGTCACGTTGTATCTCTGGGGGCAAATAGGGATATTTCTCTCTGCTTGGGTCAAAATGGGCTTGGTTGCGCTCTTTGGAATCTTATGTTTAATAGCCAAGAAAGTAGCTACCCCTGACGAATGGAAGTTCACCGAGAAGGTCTTCCACGGGATGCTAATTATCCTCGTGGTCTACTACGCCTTTATAGTCACAAATAATCTTAGGATCGCCTTGCTGTCCGCGCTCCGTTGACCAAGTGCCTAATAGTTGAAGCTGCGTTGGCTGCTTACAAGCCTGCCGCGGAAAATTCAACTCTTTCGACGCCTTTGCCTTTAGACTGCCTCCTCAAAACTTTGATAGGGTCCAGTTCACTTGTGCTTCTGACGTGGGTTCCTCCACAAGCACAGGCGTGCCAGTCTTTAATTTCCACAATTCGAACCTCCTGAACCTGAGGCGGCAAGGTCTTCAAGCTTTCGTGAAATCTGTCAACGTAGTCTTCAGCTTCCTGTCGTTTCATCATCTTCACTTCTACAGCTCTGTCTTCCTTAACAATCCCGTCTGCAATCGCTTCGATCTTTGGAAATAGCGGTCGTAAAGACCCTTCGTGGGAAAAATCAAGACGGGCCTTATCAATGTCAATTGCTGATCCAACGATCTTTGATGGCACACCCGTTGCTCTTCGTATAGCCTCCCCCATAACGTGAGCAGCTGTGTGATTCCGCATCAAAGCGTACCGACGATCCCAGTCAATAACTCCTCTAATCTGTTCTCCTTCGCTGATCTCCCTTTGGAATTGGCTAATGATGTGAAAGACGGTGCCTTTCATTAATCGTACATCCATGACTCTGACTTCTCTCTCCTTTCCCTTTAACATGCCAGCGTCAGCTGGTTGTCCACCACCAGTCGGGTAGAAGGCTGTGCAATCTAGAATCACAGCGTATTTATCGTCGATTTTCTGCATTTTCAGAACTTTCCCGCTGAATTCTTTCATGTAGGCGTCTTCATAATATAGGAGCTGAGTTGTCGGGGTTTCGTTGGGTAAGGACGTTTGCTTCTTCCTCCTACTTTGACCAAGTTAGAATTCTTCTGCGGGAAGAGCTCCGAAGGTCTCAGTTTCACAGATGGCAGGTTTCGCCACCCGAAGAATGAACTCTTTGGCCAGTCGGTGGTCAGGAGCCTCAAACAGTATTGCCCCGTCATAGCGTCCAAACAGGAAGTAGACTCCACGAATATTGATGCCATCGGGAGGAGTCACTGAAGCAATTCGCTTCAGGAAGCCAATCTGGTCTCCTGCTCTGCCAAGAAGCGTCTTCATTAGAGTCAAGAACATCATGTTTGCCACCTTTAGCAACTGAATCTTATCTTAGTGCGTTGCTTAAAGCTTCTTTCACAAAAGGAAAATTTGCGTAGCCTCAGTCGCAAAACATTAAATCGTCGAAATCATCAGCTTAAGCCATAGGTGACAGAGATTTTGGAGGTCTTTGAAGCCATCAAGAGCAGAAGGAGCGTAAGAGCCTTCACCAGAGAAGGCATTTCCGAGAAAGAAGTTGAGCGGTTGATCGAGGCTGCAAGGTGGGCACCTTCCGCCGGAAACATTCAACCTTGGGAGTTCATAATCGTAACTGACGCCGAAATGAAACGAAGATTGTCCGTCGCAGCTTTGGACCAAACATTCATTGAGGACGCACCCGTTGTGATCGTTGTCTGCGCCGACCAAGCCCGATCAACGTCAAGATACCGCAGTCGCGGCGCAGATCTCTACTGCCTGCAAGACACTGCGGCGGCCACGCAAAACCTTCTGTTAGCAGCCCACGCCTCAGGATTAGGAGCCTGTTGGATAGGGGCATTTCGTGAAGATGAGGCTAGAAGAGTGCTAGCGACGCCGAGAGATCTGCGACCAGTCGCCATAGTCCCCGTTGGTCATCCCGCCGAGAAACCAGCGGCTCCACCAAAAAGGGCAATAACTGAAATCATTCACTATGAAACCTTTTAGGAGGCCTGGCGGGTGAAAATGAAGGCCCTAGTGGCCCCGCCTATCTATTACGGCGTCTCGTCGCACCACATGGACTTTCCAGGAACTGCCACTCTCAGTCCTCATACGCTAGAACAATTAGCCTACGAAGTTGCAGTTAGCCTCATAAAGCACGGTTTTCGGAAGATCGTTTTCGAAAATGGTCACGGCGGTAACACCCCAGCCTTGGCGGCCGCTACTCAACGCATAAAGGCCGCTACCGGAGTCTTCGCGGTCGTAGACTCGGTAAGTCTGATACCGGAGTTCATCGAAGAGTTCATTGAGACGCCTTATGATGCCCACGCCGGCGAGTTTGAAACCTCCACAACACTTGCTAACCGTGAAGAACTCGTAGTAACCGAGAGGATAAAAAAGCCAACTCTGACATGGCCGAAGTCAAAATACACGAAAATGGGACTGAAAGCGAAAGGTCCAAGAGTCATCTGGGGATTCAAAACAAGAGAGATCAGCGAAACAGGAGTCATCGGTGACCCCACAAAAGCTTCGAAAGAGAAGGGTGAAAGAGCTTGGAAAATGGCGGTGGAACGCCTCTCAGACCTGTTAACAGAATTAGATGAAATGTAGTTTGGCATTCTTACCTGTACCATCCACATCGGTTTTAATACCCGCCATCCTGCATTGTTTACGAGGAACATTTCCTTGAAATACGCGCGCATCGCCGAGGCCTATGAAAGAATCGAAGCCACGACTAAACGATTGGAAATGACTGACCACCTCGTTGAACTCCTCAAGAAGACCCCCAAAGACCTGATCGATAAAGTTGTCTATCTAACGCAGGGAAGACTCTATCCAGACTTTGTTGGACTCGAGATCGGCGTTGCAGAGAAACTGGCTTTGAGAGCAGTTGCTAAGGCGACTGGGTACAGCGAAACGGAAATCGAAGAGGATGTAAAAACGACCGGGGACCTAGGAAGCACGACCCAGAGGTTCCTCGAAAAGAGAACTCAAGTGACCCTCTTTCAAGAGCCTCTAACCGTTCGAAAAGTGTACGAAAGTTTGGACAAGATGGCAAAGGCGACGGGATCGGGGTCCATGGAACTAAAGATAAACCTCTTAGCAGGACTCGTGACCAACGCAACCCCCAAAGAAGCTAGATATGTAATTCGGACGGTAACTGGCAACCTAAGGTTGGGCATCGCCGACATGACAGTGCTTGACGCTTTGGCCATAGCCTTTGGTGGCGGCAAGGAAGCTCGAGAAGCCCTGGAGCGGGCCTACAACATTTCTTCGGATTTGGGTAGAGTGGCAAGAACGGTTGTAGAGAAGGGAATGAAGAGGATTGAAAAGTTTGAGGTGTCGGTTGGAAAACCGATCAGACCGATGATGGCTGAACGATTGGGGTCACCTCAGGAGATCCTTGACAAGCTTGGAGGGAAATGCATAGCGGAGTACAAATATGACGGAGAGCGAATACAGGCCCACAAGAAAGAAAACCATGTTAGCCTCTTCTCTAGGCGCCTCGAAGACATCTCCAGTCAATATCCAGACGCCATCCACCTGATCAAGCAGCATGTAAAAGCAGGCGACGCAATCATCGAGGCAGAATGTGTTGCAATAGACCCTGACACCGGCGAAATGAAACCCTTCCAAGAGCTAATGCACCGAAGACGCAAATACGGCGTCCAAGAAGCCGTGAAAGAATATCCAGTCTCTCTCTTCATGTTTGACGTCTTATATGCCGATGGAAAGGATCTAACCCTTGAGCCCTACTCGGTTAGACACGAATATCTCGAGAAGGTCATCCGAGAAAGCGATCGAGTCAAAGTGGCAGAATACATCATTACAGATAACCTAGAGGAATTAGAGAAATTCTTTGAAAAAGCTGTGGAGAATGGGTGCGAAGGGTTAATCTGCAAATCACTCGCTGATGATGCTGTTTATCAAGCAGGCGCAAGAGGCTGGCTCTGGATTAAATATAAACGCGATTACAGAAGCGAAATGACCGACACCGTTGACCTAGCAGTCGTGGGAGCATTTCATGGCAGAGGAAGACGAGCCGGAACCTACGGCGCCCTCCTCCTCGCAGCGTTCGAATCCAAAGAAGATGTCTTCAGAACCGTCACAAAATGTGGAACAGGATTCACAGACGACGACCTCGCAAAACTTCCGAAAATGCTGGAAAAACATCGGCTAACACATCGGCACCCGAGAGTCGATTCAACCCTCGATGCCGACGTGTGGTTTGAACCAAAAGTCGTAATCGAAACAATAGGAGCTGAGATAACACTCAGCCCGATACACACATGCGCCATGAACGTTATCAGACGAGGAAGCGGACTAGCCATCCGGTTTCCACGGTTTACGGGAAACTATCGACCAGATAAGTCCGCGGAAGACGCAACAACGGTCAACGAGATTGTTCAGATGTATCAAAGGCAGCTTAAGAAGGTCCAAGGCTAGTTGTGAGAATGAGTTTATGAGATGCTACGGGCACAGGCAGATTAATGTCCCGTAGAAGGCTATGCTGTGAAGGCTGTCTCAAAGAATCCTTTCTAGTATGACATTCCGCAAGTAGATACCACTGATTATAAACCCGAACAGAAGATGAAGGAGGCAAGATATTAACAGGTTGTTGTAACTCATGGAAAATATCGGGCTTGTGAGAATACCGCTGCCATAAGTGAACAGTAGAGAATAAGCGAAAATCAGTAGGATGATCGGAGAGAGAAATAAGTAGAAAAGAGAAACGAGCAGAACCTTTCTCGTTCTGTATGAAAGGAAGTCGACAATACAAAACACTGCAAAGACTACCGCTAAGTATTGGGTGGCGATACTGATCACACCAGTCAAGCTGATAATATCCATATTCTTCACCGACCTTGTCTTTGGCATTGATTAGATTTCATGGGCCCGTAAGCAAGCCACTAAGTGTTTGGGTTCGATTTCCACTAATTTTGGCTCCTTTTCACGGCAATCGGGTTTTGCGTACTTACATCTTGGGTGAAAGATGCATCCAGGAATAGGATGGCTGGGATCGGGGGATGCTCCGGGGATTCCTTGAAAGTCGAAAAGACCTCTTTTCCAATCGATTCGCGGAGTGGCCGCTAGTAATCCTCTGGTGTAAGGATGTTGGGGCTTTTTGTAGATTGTTATGACATCGCTATGTTCCATGATTCTTCCGGCGTACATTACATAAACATAGTCAGCCATTTCGGCGATGACCCCTAGATCATGTGTAATCAAAAGCATAGCGAGATTGAAGTTTTTTTTCACCGCTTTCAACAGCTGCAATACCTGTCTTTGTACCGTTACGTCTAGGGAGCTAGTTGGTTCATCTGCTATGAGTAATGCCGGGTTACGCACCAGGGCCATCGCAATTAAAATGCGCTGCCCCTCCCCTCCGCTGAATTGGTTTCGAAAGTGGTAGTAGCGTTTTTTAGCATCTGAAATTTCTACTTTGCCCAGGTGATCTACAACCATCTTCAGTATTCTTGATCTGTCAAGGTCTTTGTGTTCTTCGACGCCTTCCCCTGTCTGATATCCGATTATGTCCATGGGATGAAGCGACGGTATAGGGTTTTGGGGGATAAATGAGATCGCGGTTCCCCTGATCGCTCTCAATTCTTCGTCGGTTAATTTCAAGAGGTTCGTGCCTTTGAACAAGGCGTCGCCTTCAATCCGCCATAGAGGCTTTCCTTTTCCTAGCGGTTGGAGGATGCCCAAAATTGAGAGTGCTGTTACAGTTTTTCCCGCTGCCGTTTCCCCGATTAGTCCGACTGTTTCTCCTTTGTGGATCTTTAGATTTATTCCATCCACTATTTTTATCGGCCCTTCCTTGGAGTTTAAGTATACTCTTAGGTCCTCTACATTCAGTAGTTCTTCGGGTTCTTCCATATCTGTCCACAATTTATTGTTTATGTTGAGTGGTATCGGTAGCGCTCAGAAAAACATTTCGGTAAGTTGAGGTTCATGCCAGACTCATGTCTATTGCTGCTGGACCTGCATCAAACAATTCGATTTCTAAGGCGAACCAACCGAGCGTTCTCAGAATCAGTTTTCTGGTCAGCTGTGACGATGCTTCTTTAGATGCGCGCGCTTTCGTAGGAACAAGATAGTGATTAGTATGCCATCTGAGACTCGGTATAAACTGTCGCGAGCAGTCTTCTATTTGTTTTGTAGCCCTTTTGATTCTGGAAACTAGCTTATCCAAAGCTTGGTGTAGCACATCAAACAATAATATTCAGTGTATGACATTCGTTTTCGTGGGCACATATGAGACCATGCTTTGTCGCCTACTTGCAGAGTCTCACCGCATGTTGTACACTGCAGCGTACCATCAAACCGACTAACGAGATTCTGCATGACAGTTATTTTCTTCCAGGCTGCCATACGTAAGCCCGCCTTACGCTGGGCTCTTCCGTCGCCTTCTCCTCTGCAATAAATTTGTGAAAACCCATTTATATTTTCTGCGGTTAATCATGTTGCACTATTGTGCCATGTTGACGTAGAGTAGACAGGCATCACATGATAACTTGCATGGATGGAGCTTGGCTAACGTCTTCCATAGCTCTCGCCGATGAAGCATCCAAACAGAGCGCCTAGAAAATAGAAGATAATACTAACAAGGATCAGTTTCCCGAGTATAGTGAAAACCGCGATGACGGCGAGATTCAACATGACAGCACTCTGTGAGACCGCTAGATGAGGTGCCAAGGTCAATGCAACAGTTATCACGAGGCCCAGAACCATAGAAACATACACCGAAACAAGAGACTTCTTCACATCCACCATCATCGTGCCGAGCAGACAACTGAGTACAACAACGATGACACAATACAGAACGAGGTTGATCTTCCAAAAGAAAGCTAATAGAAAGGCGCCTGCAAAGTTGATGCTCGACGCAAGCACCAGGCCCAAATTCCATAATAGGCTTTTCATTCCTAATTCACCTTTTCAGGGGTTTCCATTTCACCTCAAATAGAGATAGAAAAGGACTTCTGCGATGCTGACACCAGATGTGAAGCTGATTACGAGTACGAACCAAGCTTCTCCCGGCAGGATCCATGCTAGAAAGAGAGGAGTGAATAGCGCTGCAAGCAACATGCAAAAAACTAGTAGCAGTACTTTCCATGAAACACGTTTTCCTTCAGCTTCAAGCGAATCTTGTTGTGGAATCTTCGGTGAACTGCTAAACAGCGGGTGGGTGAGAGAACGGATCTTCACTAAAGATACGGTCACTGCTATCAGAACGGTGGACAAAACATAGTAAGCCAACAGGAGAGTGTTCTGCAATAAGAGAAATGCTAAGATTACAGACCACACTACTATAATCGCGCTCAAGTAGACGCCACTCATCCTAGAGGGGTATTGTCCTTTTCTTTTCGGCTTCATTCGATTTTCTCAAATCCACGTCGGTTATGATTCTGTGATCGGAGTTATGAGATATTCTTCATGAAAGAATTCGCCGACCAGGAATCCTCGCAGTTTAAGCCGAATCTGCACTTGCCAATTCTGCCGTAGCCTCGCTGTGATTTCCGAAATTTTGGTGGAAACATCTGCTTCGATTGGTATTGTTACGTTTCCATCAGGAGGTAAACTCAGCGGACGATTCTGCATGTAGACACCTGCACTTCTGATGAAAACTCCACCTACTACAACCCTTTCCTCAACGTATAATACATCGAACGAGCCCTGTGAAGGATTCTGGATGCTGACAATCGTCTTCAAAATCGCGTCGGATGCGTTAAAACTGAGTTCGTCGATTTTCGCGTAGACTGCCCGAACAGAGGCAAACATTTGAAAATACGTGTGCGTCGTGTAGACTGCAATAATAACAAACACTATTGTGGTAAATAGGAATACTGCCACTATGGCTCTTCGGGGTTCCAGCGAGGCGACATTGCTGTTTAGCATAGAAATTTCCTATTTTTTTCGTAACCAGCACGCTACTTGTCGATCGTTCTCGATTGTGAGTAGCTCAGGTTCTTCTCTCCTACAGACTTCCATAGCATGCGGACATCTGGTGTGAAATCTGCATCCGCGGGGGGGATTAATTGCGCTGGGAACTTCGCCTTTAATCGTCACCTCAATTCGTCTAGCGGTAGGATCCGGAACCGGTACAGCGGCAATGAGCGCCTCTGTGTAAGGATGCAGGGGTTTTCGAACCACAGCCTCTGTAGAACCTTTCTCAACGATCTTTCCCAAGTACATGACTGCTATGCGGTCACACATGTGTCGAGCTAAGGCGATGTCGTGTGTTATGTAAAGAAATGATGTGCGAAGTCGTTTCTGCAGATCCAAAAGCAGTTTCAGCACTTCGCTTCTGATGGAAGCGTCAAGCATTGATACAGGTTCATCAGCCACGAGAAACTCGGGGCGAAGGACAAATGCTCTGGCTATGGCGACTCTTTGTCTTTGGCCGCCACTCAACTCGTGCGGAAATCTGTATAGGAACTCTTCAGGTGGGATTAGATCCAGGTCTTCTAAGGCTTGTGATACTCGTTCATCTACTTCTTCTGTTTTTTCTGCTACCTTCTGAATCTTCAACGGTTCTGCTACAATGTCGAAGATGCTCATTCTCGGGTTTAAAGATTCGTAAGGGTCTTGAAATATTATCTGCATGTATCGTCTTAGCTTTCTGACTTCCACTTCCAAGGAAAGCGAGGACATGTCCACGCCTCGGAAGGCTATTTTTCCCGAGGTCGGCTCAATAAGTCTAACTAGTAATCTTCCAGTTGTTGTTTTTCCGCAGCCGCTCTCTCCGACGAGTCCGAAGATCTCGCCCTTTGCTATTTTGAAAGTCACGCCATCAACGGCGTGAACGACTGGAACTTCCTTCGAAACAAGCGTCTTGAAGAATCCTAGTCTGATGTCAAAATGTTTGACCAAGTTCTGTGCTTCGATAGTTACGTCTTTCTCTGTCATTTTTTCATCCCTTGTACAAGTGGCACGACACGAGGCGCTCTTTCTTGCCAGTCAGCTGAAGCAGGGGTTCCTGGCTTCTGCAGATTTCACTGGCGTGTTCGCATCTGGGATGAAATCTGCAGCCAGGCGGAGGTTTAAGAAGGTCAGGCGGGAAGCCATGTATGGAGGACAGCTCGATTTTCTCTCCAATTACACTGGGAAATGCGCTGATCAACTTTTGCGTATATGGATGTAGTGGCTCTTTGAAAATCGGTACAACATCACCGTATTCNNAGGTCATGTGAGATTAATATCATGGAAAGATCCAACCGGTTCCGTAGCTCCTTCATGACTCTTAATACCTGAGCTTGCACAATGACATCTAACGCTGTGGTCGGTTCATCCGCAATTATCAGGTCGGGATTGCATGCTAAAGCCATGGCTGTTATGCTACGTTGTTTCATGCCGCCGCTGAGTTCATGGGGGTATCGATCGGCTCTTGATGCTTCCATTCCAACAAGTTCCACTAGCTTACCTGCTCTTTCCAGTGCTTCCTTCTTGCTGATGCTCTTGTCGTGTTTGAGTACAGCCTCGGCTATTTGATCCCCAATTTTGTAGATGGGGTGGAGAGCATTCATTGCTCCTTGGAATATCATAGAAATTCTCTTCCATCTGATCTTGTCGCGGAGCTCATTATCGTTCATGTCTAAGATGTTCTTGCTTTCACCTGTTAGTTCAACGTTTCCGCCCAGTATCCTACCATTTGCAGGCAACAATCTGATGATGCTTAGTGCGGTGCTAGTCTTTCCGCAGCCGGATTCACCAGCAAGTCCAAGTGCATCTTTCTTGTCGAGTTCGAAGCTTACGTCGTCTACTGCTTTGACATAGCCTCTTATCGTTTCAAAGTACATTTTTAGGTTCTGGACTCTAAGTAGCTCCATCTAGCGTCGTCTCCTCAGCCTCGGGTTCACCACTTCGTCCACTGCGTGTCCGATAAATACGAAGGCCAAGCAAAGGAAAGTGATGGCCAACCCCGGTGGTAGTATCCACCACCAAGCTAAGTGTGTAAACCCACCGAATCCAAAGGCGTGGTGAAGCATTTTTCCCCAAGTGGGGGCTCTCGGATCCCCGAAGCCGAGAAAGCTCAACGTGGCTTCAAACAGGATTGCGGATGGAACGGCAAGAACCAGAGACGCGAAGGCTACTGGAAGGACGTTAGGGATCAGATGCTTCGTCATAATGTAGAGTCTGCTAGCTCCAGAGGCTCTGGCGCATTCCACGAAAGATTGTTCTCTGAGTGAGAGAATTTGAGATCGGATAACCCTTGATAGACCCTGCCAGCCAAAGACCGCGACAAAAAGGACTATGTACAGAACACTCTTTCCGAACAGGAAAACTAGGGTGAGCAGGAGGGGTAAGATGGGCAAGCACAGAAGTATGTCTACGATTCGCATGAGAGTCTCGTCCACAACGCCGCCTAGGTATCCTGCAACAGTGCCGACCAAGATGCCAATAGACGTCGAGATGGCGGCTGCAAGGCACCCTATTGCAAGTGAAATTTGGGCGCCGTAGACCAACTGGGCGAAGAGATCTGCTCCTGCTTCGTCGGCACCGAGCAAGCCATGGACTGCGCCCAAGGTGACGAGTGAAGCGTCGCTGAGTTGGATGTGCGCGCGCGCGTCAGTTGTTTGTGGTTCAAGCTTAATCTCGAAGACGAGTTTGTAGACCCCGGGGCGTGGAAAGAGTATTCGAGCGATATTGTCGACCCCTGGTTCGTAGCCCAGATCGAGGATGAGTATTGGGTTATCTGAGTCTACGTGGACTCTTTCACCAACATCTGTTTGGTTGCGTGTTGCTCTATGCATTGAGGTGGGATAGAGCATGTAGCGCTTGTTATCGGGAGTTATTAGTCGATAGGTCAGCGAGTATTTAGTATCTTTGACGTTCACTGCTTTCCAAGTGAATTCGATGAAGAACACGTTTGGAGGGATGGTCTGTGTAAGGGAATAGTTGGATTCAAGCTTGACTTGGGACGTTGTCAGAGATTGTGCTTCATATACCACTGAGACTTTTCTTCCATATCCGCTGATTAGCTCCTCTCCTTCTACGACGCTCCAATCAATTGGTGTTTCCAGGGTTGCCGGAAGTTCTCTATTCTCAGGGAAGATAGTCATCCAGCTGGGCATGGCNNAGTGCCATCCCCACAAAGAATACTAGGATGGCGAGGCCGAACAGACCGATCTTCTTTCTTCTGAATTCTTCCCAGAAGCCTTGAAGTCTGCGCTTCCAGAGTATTCTGAAATCCTTGGAGAGTATGGGTGGCATCGATTCGACCTCCTTTCTACCTTCTGATACCTACGCGTATTCGCGGGTCTAGCACTCCATAGAGCAGATCTGCCACAAGGTTGGCGGCGATCATTAGAACCGCGTAGATGAAGAGCACGGACTGAACTACTGGATAGTCCGCGGATAACAGAGAGGTCAAGTACCACTGTCCAATTCCTGGCAGATTGAATAAGTATTCTGTTATCATTGCTCCTGTTACGATGCCAGGTACCGCCATGGCCAATATAGTAACGATGGGGGGGAGCGTGCTTCTGAAGGCATGGCGATAGAGTACTGTTCTTTCGCTAAGCCCTTTGGCGCGGGCGGTAACAATGTAGTCTTGTGTGAGAGCTTCAAGCAAAATGTTGCGGGTGTAGAGGGCCCATGATCCGAAACTGGCGACGACAAGGGTTAGCAAGGGTTGAGCAAGGTGATACGCGACATCGGCTATGTATGCCAAAGGCTCAGTTGGGGCCGGAATACTATAGATTCCCCGTGACGGGAAGATCGAAAAACCAAACCACTCGTACGCGTAGTAGGAGAAGACAAGGAGAGACAACAACTGGATGAAGAAGGTTGGTACTCCCCACGTGAATAGCCCAGACCCTATTGCCGCGACGTCGATCTTGGATCCTCTTCGGGAAGCGGCAAGGATGCCGAGTGGGATTCCTACTATAATGGTAGCTACCAAAGCTGAACCGAGAAGCAATATAGTGTTCGGAAGTCTCCACGCCATTTCTGCGGCTACAGGCTTCATGCCTCTGAATGAGAGGCCGAAGTTCCATGTGAACATGTTCACAATATATTTGAAATATCGAATGTGTAGGTCCTCGTCAAGACCGTACAGCCGCCTCAACATCGCTCTGGCTTCTCTCATTGACTCGTCCTGACCACCTCCAGGTGGCAGAATTGTGTTCTCAGGGCTGATTGGTGATATAACCTGGAATATAACGAAGTTTAGTGATGCGATTATCCAGATGACGAGTAGGGCGATTGCAACCCTTTTGATCAAATACTCTCTCATAACTGTACAGTCTCCCCTAATGCAGTTTTCGTGTTCACCTTTCATAAAAGACCATTTAAAGTTATCTGCAGATCTCTGGAACTGTTTTCTAGAATCCTGTTATGGACAATTCTGCGAGTAACTTTTATATGCATCTAGCGAGTAGTGTAAACTGCTGAAAAAAAAGAAAGGAGAAGAGAGAAAATCATGAAATCTAAGAGAGTAGCATATCTAATGCTTGCTTCAGTGATGATGGTATTTCTAAGCGTAGCACTCACGTCGTGGATGCCAATCGTCTTGGCTCAGCAGCGTGGTCCAGAAATCGACCGGCTGCGTTTCTTGACGATCAAGTCTCCGGATGCTCAGCTGATCGGGATGCAGACTCATCAGATTGACTTTCTACCCGATCTGATCAGGCCTGCAGACATTGAAACACTGGCAGGTGATGGCTTCACCATAACTTCAACCCCCGGCTTCCACATGGGGTTTGTCGGCTACAACCTACACAGGCCAGTACTTGACGACGTCAACTTCCGGCACGCGCTCTTCCTCGCCTACAACCAGGAGGAGATCGTAGCCTCCATCTACGGGTACACCGTAACTCCTGTGCAGTCGTTGATTCCTCCAGCTCAAGGCGGCTGGATGGCTACTGACGTACCAACATATCCGTTCAACCCCGGCACTCACCTTGATGCGCCGGGCACCGAGAGCACCTTCGGTATCTTGAAGGGGGCAGGGTACACCTACCATGGCACCGGCTATGGCGACCTGTCCGCTTACTGGACGGATCCGAGCAACAACCCACTGCCCGCGATGACGTTCTACACGCCGACGTACGAGGTGGCACCGACCTCGGCCGAGCATGGTGCACGAATCACTGACGAATGGCACCGAGTTGGCCTCAACAACATCGACCATCAACCCGCTGACTTCGGTTCATACACGCACTTGGTCTTTGACCTGCACGACTTTGACATCTTTATGATCTTCTGGGGTTTGGGCAGATTTCCAATGCAACTCTACGGCTTGGCTCACTCCAGTGAATACGTGCCTGGGTCCGATCACGCCGTAGGAATACAGGACCCCATCTTGGACGGTTACCTTGAAACGCTGAAGTACGGTCTCGATCACGATGAAAAAATCGACGCTGCTCACGACGCGCAACGACGCATGTATGACAGCTCAAATCCATGGGGTTTAGCGTACATGTTGCTCTATTCCAGAGTCTACTTCAATTCGGGCACGCCTGGTATGGACGGCATAGTTAACGCACCAGGGTACGGTTCCGACAATGGTTGGACATGGAATAACGCCCGGTGGGTGACAGGCCATGCCAACGAGAGAATTGAAGGCAGTGAGTCCGTCATCATCTACTGCAACGGCGAGGAAGCTCCCAACCGGAGCCCAGTTTCGTCTCAAACGGTGTACGAATGGAACACCATTGGTCTCGCCTACGACGGTCTGATTGCATGGAACCCCTATGATCTGACTGACGTGTATTGGCAGGCGGAGAACATGGTTGTCGAAGGGCCGATCACTGAGACGATTACGTTGGACAGCGACATTGATGGTGGCGACTACGCGGGCATGAACGCGGGCGACTCCTTCAACCTCATCGACGGCATGAAGATCACGTTCAATCTGGTGGACGGCTTGTACTGGCAAGACGGCAACGCCGTTGACGCCGGCGACGCGGAGTTCAGCCTGGAATTCCTGCGCGACAACGAGATCCCGCAGTACATTACAACCTGGCAGGACATCGTGGACGTCCAACGGATCGACGCCGACGAGTTCGTGGTCTACTCCAACGTGACGAGCCAGTTCCTCTACACCAACTGGGGTGGAGCAGCCCTGCTGCTGGCACCACAAGTGTGGAGTAGCTGGGACGGTCAACCGTTGGCAAACATCCTCGGCTACGACCCATCCACCGACTACACCGACACCGGTCCGTGGTCCTACCCCGACGGCCCCGACGGCGTACCGGGCACGGGTGATGACCCCGACCCCACCAACATCGGTCCCAAGACGAGCATCATGGGCACTGGCCCCTTCATCTTCGACTTCTACGACCCCGTGGGTCAAGTCGCAGAAGCACACGCATGGCGCGCACAGGGATCCAACGTCGGCTTCTTCAAGACCACAGCGCAAATCGCGGATGTGAAGGCAGATCTGTTCTACGGCTATGGAGACATCGACGGCAAGGGTGCCTATGGCCCCTACACCGTTGAAGATCCTGGCTGGGTTTGGGCTAACGACAAGTACCGGTGGGGACAGGCCTTCCTCACATACTCTGGAGACGCAGCCTACGACGCATACTCTGACATCAACGGAGACGGCGACATCGACTTCGGCGACGGCTCAATCGTCAGCAGCGGCTTTGGCGACCACCTCGAGTACGGCAACATTCCATAAATGAGGTGAATGAGAGTGAGAGGAAAACATTTAGCATGGCTTTCGTTGGTCGTAATGCTCTTGGGTGTTGCCCTGGCTAGGCCAGGCTTCTCACAAGAGCTGCCCATTATAGCAGTCGAACCTACGGACGTTGTCGGCGTACCTGGTGACCTCTTGGAAGTTGACGTAACAGTAACAGGCGTTACGGACCTGTACACCTACGCTTTCGAGCTGCATTACCAGCCTGCGTTGCGCATTCTAGCGGCTGTCAAAGTCATAGAAGGTGACTTCTTGGGGCCCATCACCGGCGAACCTGAATTCAGTTATGACATAAACCACCTTGCAGGAATCGTCAAGGTCGGAGACACATTGACGGGCGACGATACACCAGGAATCACGGGCAGCGGAACCTTGGCAACCATCCGGTTCTCAGTTCTCGAGGCTGGAGAGGGTCCGCTAACACTTGTAAACACGGTACTAATCGATGACAGCTTGGACGGCACTTTCGACATGATAGCGCATACAACCGCTGACGGCTTCTACCATGGTCCTGTTGCTGAACTTGCTCAAGTCCGAGTAGACGCAGGTCAGCAATGGTTCCTAGGACACCCCGGTGACGTTGCAACCTTCGATGCCAGAGTTAAGAACACGCTGCGCGGCGGGACGAGTGTGCCTCTTCTCACGCGAGTGAGATGGGACTTGACGCGCAGAGACGACGGCCGCGTGAGCACCTTCTGGTCTGGACAGAGCTACCGAACGACTCCGCCACCGGACGTATACCTATACGTCAACGGAATCAACGAATGGTACTTCGAATGGGACACCGTTGGAACCGCCCCGTGGCTTGACGCAGCCGGCGACGGCAACTACATCGTCGGAACATCTGATGCCGCCTTCATGTTCTGGTTCGAATTCGAAGACATCACACTTGGAACCCGTGTCATCGGCAACGTGGTACTGGAAGGGTACACTGACGGCACCTACAATTCAGGAATCGACTACGACGCATATGCAAACAACTTCGCATGGCTAGGATCATTGTACACAACAGGGGCACCCTCTTGGGTAACTCCCAGATGGGTATCTCCGGACGAAACAGTCTCTGTGTTATATCCCCCTGCAATGACTGAGGCGGGACTCAACAGCTTCCATTTGGGCTTGTACTTCTACGATCCCGGCCACTCGACAATAGGCGATGACGTCGTCGACGCTTTGAGGCTCAGAGTCGAATTCTCGCCCGTGGACCCAGCACTGCCACCAGATTTCGTCTTGCAAGACAACGACAAAGTCTGGCTGGATACAGCCACGTGGATCCTGGCCGAAGAAGACGTGGGCTTCTACACTGGAATCGTAACGTGCTACTTTACGTACAACGGCCTGTACAACGACGCAAAACACACACGCAGAGTCTGGCTATCGGTACTGCCATAGCCTGGGTGATAAACCTACAACTCGGAGAAACCAACTCCCCCTTTTTTTATTTTATTATCGTGTTAGCCTCGGCTTTAGGTGACATATTTAATGTCTCATAGAACCATAATCTTCCTGGTATCGATCCTCCTGTTACTAGCTGGAGTTGCAGTAAGTGGTGCAGAATCCGCGGCTGCAATCTCATGGTCAGCCCACACGGAACAGTTGACCACGTACTACAAATTCGACGGGTTTCCCGCGATCACCGAGACAAATACTCGTGAAATCTGGGTCGTCTGGTCAAGAGCGGGACAAATGGGCTACCACACCCTCTACTATACAACGTCACCTGACAAGGGAAAGACATGGGCCCCCGAAATGAACCTAACCGAAGTCGGGTACGAATATGAAAACACAGGGCCTTCAATCATTCAAGCAACCGATGGCAACATATGGGTCGTATGGGCCTCAAACAGACCCCCCCCGCCCTTACCTCCGGGACCTGACTTCGACATTGCCGCGTCACCTCCATCGTTAACGATCCCGCGAAACAGCTCTGACACCTCCACCATAACCATAACCTCGCTGAGAGGGTTCAATGATACAGTGTCGCTCTTTGTATTTGGCGT
>JABAOC010002820.1_pt1 | contig 17966 bp, 9 predicted proteins | sample 7062161 | NCBI WGS metagenome assembly JABAOC01 (sample SAMN14538625, study PRJNA623070) | marine sediment metagenome | biome: marine biome [ENVO:00000428]; feature: marine pelagic biome [ENVO:01000023]; material: deep marine sediment [ENVO:00002113] | place: India: Gulf of Khambhat ... | reverse complement strand
GCGCCCGAGCCACCCTCCCTCGGTGAGCTGGCGAATCAGGGGCCGAGGCCGATACTCATCCTCGTGAGTGGCCTGGAACAGATTCCCGAGCGAGGCCTCGACGATATCCCAACCTATCGTGTCCCCGAGCTCGAGGGGGCCGAGGGGATGGGAGCACCCGAGGCGCATGGCCGTGTCGATGGCCTCCACACCGGCGACCCCCTCCTCCAGCATCTTCACCGCCCGGTTGCAGAGCAAGAGCGCCAGGCGGTTCACGATGAACCCGGGGACATCGTTCACCTCCACCGGCACCTTTCCCAGGGACCTGACGAAGGCGCTCGCGCGTCTCATGCACTCCGGGGCCGTCTCCCGGCCGGCGACCACCTCGACGAGGTCCATGTTTGCAACCGGGTTGAAGAAATGCAGGCCCAGGAAGCGGTCTGGGGAGTTCACGCACTCGGCGAGATCTGATATACGAAGGCTGGAGGTCATGGAGGCCAGCATAGCCTCGGGGCAGAGCAGACTCAGCCTCGCCACCACACTTCTCTTCACCACCATGTCCTCCACAACGGCCTCCACAACGAGCTGCGCCTCGGCCAGATCCTCCTGGCGATTGGTGACTGCCAGACGCTCAACTATCCCGGCCGCCGCCTCCGGAGAAATCACCTTCCGCTCGGCCAGCTTCCGCGCGGCGGCCCGGCACTGCCCGGCCACCATGTCGACATCGCGGCGAGTGCAGAGCGTGACCCGGTGGCCGTGCTGGGGCAGGAAGACGGCCAGCGCGGACCCCATCGTTCCGGCGCCCACGACGCCCACGTGCCAGCCCTTGTCCGTGCCTAGCTCATCCACCGTACGAGTACACCTCCCCAGGCCAGCCCGGTGCCGAATGCGACCAGGGCCAGCATCTGCCCGGGCCGGAAGCGACCCTCCTGCGCGCCTTCGTCGAGGGCAATCGGGATCGAGGCCGCTGACGTATTGCCGTACCGCTCGAGATGGGTCACGGCCCTTTCCGGCGGCAGACCGAGCTTCTCCATCGCCCTCTCGATGATACGAAGATTCGCCTGATGTGGGATCACATAGGAAAGGCTTTGCACATCGAGCCGCGAGCGTCCGGCCAGTGCGCTCACCGTCGCGGCGAAGGCATCGACGGCGAAGCTGAAGACCTGACGGCCGTCCATGTGCACGTACTGGAGTCCCTGCTCCACGTTCTCGGCGGTGAGAGGCAGGCTGGAGCCGCCCCCGGGCACATGGATGACCTCCTCCCCCTCCCCGTCGCTGCAGATGACGCTGTCCAGCACGTCCGCCAGTCTCCCGTCTCCATCGCGCGTCGCCCCGAGCACCACTGCCCCCGCGCCATCGCCGAAGATGACGCACGTGCTCCGGTCGTTCCAGTTGACGAGGCGGGACATGCGCTCAGCGCCCACGACCAGCAGCCGCCGCGCAGAGCCCGCTCGGAGCAGCGCCGCGCCCAAGTGAAGCGCGTAGACGAAACCTGTGCAGGCGGCGTTCACGTCCACCGCGAAGCAGCCCCGCAGGCCCAGCCGGTGCTGGAGAATGCAGGCCGTCGCGGGGACGATCTTGTCCGGCGTCTGAGTCGCCAGAATGATGCCGTCCAGGGACACGCCGCCGCCGAGCCCATCCAGCGCGGCGCGCGCGGCGCGCGCCGCCATCTCCGAGGTCGTCTCCTCCGACGCGATGTGCCGCTCGCGGATCCCGAGATGAGACCAGATCCATTCGTCACTCGTGTCCAGCTCACGCGCGAGATCGTCGTTCGTGACGACATCCGGAGGGATGTACGAGCCCATGCTCAGGATGCTGGCGGTCGTCACGGCTCTCGCCGCGGCCTCTGCGGCGCGGCGGCCCCGCCGCGCCGGACCCCGACGTCTCGCCTCAGCGAAGCGCCGTCCCCGCCCTCTCCTTCGCCTTCTTTGCCTGTCACGGATCATCCGACTCATCACCAGGAGGTCCCTGCCTAGCTGCACGACGCGTCCACGCCTCCCTTGCATCTCACCACCTGCCGGAACAGAGGGTGCCGATAGAGCGGGAAGTAGCCGTCCTCCGGCCGCACCCCGGCGGCCTCGGACATCGCTCGCGTGAACTCGCCGTACACCTGCGAGTTCACAACATGTCGCCAGATGGAGTAGACATGCTCGCGCTGGGTGAACCCGCGCTTGAAGTGGTAGAGGGAGTCCCGGCTGCCCCCGACGCCTCCTCCGAGATGCAGCGTGTGCGCCCCCTGTTCGTTCGCCCAGCGCCGGGCCACGTCGAACATGAGCTTCGTGGGCGGCGGACCCTCGAACCCCGAGCGCGAGCCGGAGAGATACCACTGCACGATCCCCCGGCAGAGCGTGAAGATGCTCCCGGCCACGGGAACCCCCTCGTGGTGGCACATGAAGAGGTGCACGACCCCCGGCATGTCTGTGAGGAGGTGCTCGAAATAGGAGCGGCTGAAGTAGTACTCCTGCGAGGCCTTGACCCGGTCCATGTTCTCGTAGTACATCTCGACGAAGACATCCAGCCGCTCGACTCCCACCTCCTCACACGTGACGCCCATCGATCGCAGCCGCTTGATGTCCTGCCTGTGGTTCCGGCGATAGGCGGCCTGCTGCTCCTCCTCGGGCGCGGTGAGATCGACAGACAGCGTCCAGCCCACGGGCGCCACCTCCCCAAAGCCGTCCAGGATCGGAGACTGATCGAGCAAGGGATGCATTCGGGAGACCGCGGAGACCACCCGGTGCTCCCCGAAGTAGTCGTGAACCAGGCCCATGAAGCGCGCGCTGATCTCCTCCGGGATGTCGCTCCGATTCGCGATCGGCCCGGCATACCCGTAGACAGAGGTCACATCGCTCCACGGGCCTCCCTGCCGCGACGCAGAGGCGATGTCGATCTCCCTGAACAGCACGGGGAAGGCCATGAGATAGTCGCCTTCGCGGTAGGCGAACATCCTGGCCAGGCCGTGCCCAGACAGCTCCGCCAGTCTGTTGTACGAGGGCAGGTGGCAGAAGTCGTGTCGGCCGATCGCCTCCAGCACCTCCGCCCAGTGGGAGCGATCTTCGCTGCTGAGAACCTCTATCTGTCTCAAGGGCACCATCGGCCTATTGCCTCGCCCCTCGCCGGTCCGCGGGGCGGCCGGAGCCGCCGGGTGCAGGTCGCAGATAGCGCCAGAGCCCCCGGTCGTCCACGGCTGAATAGTCCTGACAGACGACCGAATCGCCGGGACACAGCACCTTCGGAACGGTCCGCACGAGTATCCGCATATCGAGCGACAGCGACCAGTTCGCGACATACCAGCTGTCCAGCTCGAGGCGCTTGCTGAACAGCAAGGTATGCCGGCCGCTGATCTGAGAGCATCCGGTCAATCCCGGGCGCACTGCGTGCCGAAGCCGCTCCCCCGGGGTGTAGCCCGGCAGGTACTCCACCAAGAGCGGGCGCGGCCCGACCAGGCTCATCTCGCCCTTGAGCACGTTCCAGAGCTGTGGCAGCTCATCGATGCTGAAGCGCCGAAGCACACGCCCCACCGCGCTGATCCGGATGGCATCAGGCAGCAGGCGCCCGCGGTNNCGGCCGCGCAGCCCGGCCCGGCGCTGTCGGAACAGCACGGGGGCCCCCATGCTCCACCAGATGGTGAGGGCCGCCAGCCCCATCGCCGGCCCGGCGAGCGCCAGGCCGAGCGCGGCTCCGCAGAGGTCCATGGTGCGCTTCAGAGCCAACGCCGGCCGGGAGAAGCGTCTCGCCTCCCAGAGCGTCTCCCCTTCTGATCTCGGGTCGGAGGCGAGGCCGCGGCTCTCCAGCAGGCGGCGATAGAGGTCCGCCAGCCGCCCGCAGACCCGGTCGGTGCAGAAATCCCGTTCCACCCTCTGCCGGCCGGCCCGGCCCATTTTCACCGCGAGCTCCGGCGCTTCCAGCAGCCTGCCGAGCGCCTCCGCGAGGGCACAGGGATCGCCCACCGGCACGAGCAGACCCGTCACCCCGTCCTCCACCGCGTCCACTGCGCCCGTCGCCCGCGTCGCCACCACCGGCTTGCCGGAGGCCGAGGCCTCCAGCACCACGGTCGGGAAGCCTTCCCGGTAGGTGGGAAGGACGAGCATATCCATGACCTGGTAGTAGATCGAGGGATCCGGGACATACCCCACGTGAACCACGGCGGGATCGGACTCCATGAACTCGCGCACCGCCCGCGGCACCGGATCGCCCACCTCGATGCGCCCCAGGAGCAGCAGGCGCGCCTGCGGGAACCGTCGGCGCAGCGTGGAGAACGCCTCCACCAGCTCCGGCAGCCCCTTGTCCCTCACGATGCGGCCGACGAACCCGATGACCGGCGCCTCCGGTGGAAAGCCGAGCTGCCGCTTCACCTCGGCCGCCTCGGCCATCCGCTCCGGCGTCGGGGCGAACCGCGCCGGGTCCACGCCATTGAAGCTCCCCGCGCCCAACACCCGGCATCGCTTCCCATCCGCGAGCCCCAACTCCACCGTCTTCTGGCGAACGCTCCCGCTCACACAGACCACCTCGTGCGCGCACCGGCAGGCCACTCGCTCGGCCTGCGTCAGGAGAAAGCGCTTGAGCCCCCTGGCCGTCTCCAGTCGGAGCCCGTGCAGCGTGTAGATGCGGCAGGGCACCCGGGCGAGCCAAGCAGCGAGGCCGGCGAGCAGGGCCGCCTTCGCGGTCCCGAAGTTCACCACCGCGGGCCTGAGCCGACGCATCAATCTCCACAGCCTCCACAGGCTCCTCAGGTCTTGCAGGGGGGCGATCTCCCGCTCCATGGGGACCCCCGCCTTCGCCACCCCCTCGTGGGCCGCCACCGCCTCCAGTTCGGGGCCTGGGGAGGNNGGTCACGTCATATCCCGCCTCTCGCAGGAATGCGAGCTGTCTCCGCATCAGCCGCGTCGTCACCGAAGCGGTCACCACGTGTGCCACACGCGGCCGCGGCGCACGCGCCGACGGCTCAGCGGCCGACAGTCCGCCCAAGATACTCGCAGGCTCTCCGGGCGCCCGCCCGGCATCAGCCAACTGGGTGTCCATGCCTCCGATCCACAGGCGTGATCTGACTCCAGTGCGGATCGCCAGGAAGGTGCAGGCCGGGGCGGGCCGACACCGCAGGAGCAACCCTCCCCCTGGAGGCCGTGAGCCGCGCGGCCAGCACGCCTACGGCCAGCCAGAAGGGCCGGAAGTTATCCAAGCTCACTGCGAGGCCGCCGACAAGCCCGATGAAGACCGCAATCGCCCAGGGCCTGGTATCTCCTCTCTTCATCCCGCGCCACAGCCACATCGCCAGGGGAACCGCGAAGACGGCGAACCCAAGCAGCCCGCCGTCCACCATGATCGAAAGAAAGGTGTTGTGCGGCAGCGTGTGCCGACCGGAGGCCGCCTCCCAGTTTCCCTTGCCGACGCCGAGAACAGGGTGTTCGGCGGCCACCTCGGCCGCGACAGTCCAGAGGCTCTGCCGGTGTTCGAACGTGCCCTGGTAGTCCGCGACCCTCTTGCCGACAGTGGTCTGGCTCGCCACACGCCAGACGCCGATGAACACCAGCACGCAGACGGCCGCGACCAACAGGTACCGCCGCAGACCCAGGTGGAGCATGCTCAGCAAGAGGGAGGCGCCGATCGCCGTCAGCCCGGTGCGAGAGAAAGAGACGACACCCGCCCCGATGAAGAGCGGGATGGCAAGCCAGGTCAGGTAGAGCGAGGCGGCGAGGGGAAGAACCATTCCCAGATAGATGCCGAATGCGTTTGCGTCGGTGAGCGTCCCCACGATTCTCGACTCGATTATGAAGAAGGCGGGGACCCGCGTGAAGAAGGCGAAGATCCCGATGGCGGCCATGGGGATGGCCGAGAAGACCAGGCCTCTGACACAGGCGCGCTCGCTGCGCCCCTCCCAGCCTATCCCGAACCCGACGAGGGCATAGAGATAGCAGGTCGCGACCTTGATGAATTCCCTGAGGAAGACGTTGACGGTCAGCAGTGAGGCCGAGAAGCTCCACGCAAGCAGATTGATGATCCACAGGCCCAGCAGCCACGCGGCCAGGCCGCTGCCCCGCATCCATCGCTCTCTCAGGAGGAAGAGGACCGGGAGCAGCAAGAGGTCGGCCGCGCACGCGTTGACCCGGCTCCCCCCGAATGCGAGGTAGTGCATAACGGGAAGGACAAAGCCGAGCAGCCCGATGAGAGCGTACGACGGCGTGCCGAGTCGGACGGCGCGGCGCGCGGGCCGGGCCCAAGGTGCGACCTCGGGCGCCGGTATCGCTCCCGCCGACATGGAAGAAGAGACTCCCTGCATAGGATCGCTCGCCCTCGCTCTCGCCTCCTACCGTGCGATGTCGCTCGCCCGCGCTCTGACCGCATGGACGTTCACCAGAGCCGATCCGAGCAGCAAGACGAGCATGCCCGCGCAGATGGCCCAAGCGGCGCCGAGCAGCCCGAACGGCGGAATCAGCCAGAAGCTGAGGCCGCCCAGCACCAGGAGAGCGCCCGCGTACAGGGGAGCCTGTGCCTTGAAGTAGCGGGCCGCCGTCATGGAGCAGACCAGAAACCGGGCCACATATCCCAGTCCCGCCGCGAGCATGAGCCAGGCGAACACGTCTGCGTGCGCGCCGTACTCCGCCCGATAGAGCACAGTGAGCACCTGCCTTCCGGCGACGAGCGCGACGAGCAATCCGAACGCGCTCAGCGCCGCGCCGAACTGCACGAGCTTCCAGACCAGCCGCTTGAATGCGGCCACGTCCCTCACATACCGCCGGGACAGCCGCGGCGCGGCCGAGTGCGCCAGCGCCGCGACGACCATGTTGCCCGCCACGATGACGTAGGCCATGGCGGCGAAGTGCCCGAGCGCCGCCTCGCCAAGGCTTCGCTCGATCAGATAGCGGGGAAGGTTCATATTGAGCGAGTCCAGCAGGCCGACGACGCCCAGGGGCAGTGAGAGCCAGGCGAGCTGGCCCAGGACGAGCAATCGGCGGGGCGAGGCCCAGCCCCGACGCGCCCCCGGCTCGCCCGCCGTCCGCGGTGGCGTCAGCCGGCGCGCGTTCGCCGCGTCGTACCCCAGCAGCACCGCGGCCCATACGGCCAGGATGCCTGCGGCCGCCCAGGCCACGCTGTGGGTCCAGTAGATGATGAGGAAGAGCGCGCCCAGCGCGCCCGGGCCCCTGAGCATCATCGAGAGGGAGACGAGATCCAGGCGCTCGCGCTTTTGAAGCCGACCGTAGATCACATCGCTGACGCTCTCGACCGCTTTGGCCGCGCCGATCACGAGCACGACGGTCGCGACCTCCGGGCGATATCCCACCGCAAACGCGATCCCCGCGATCGCGGCCAGCGCGACCGCGCTGGCCGCGAGACGGAGGGCGAGATAATCGCCGAACTGATACTCGTCTCTGGCGTCGGTGGCCTGAACGTTTCTCAGCTGAAGATTGGTGAACATCACGACCGGCGCGCAGATCGCCAGTCCCAGGGCGAACCGCCCCACCATCTCCGCGCTGCCCAGCTTGGCCAGGACGATGAGCATCCCCCACTGACAGGCGCCGTAGACGCCGCTTCCGACGAGCGTCCAGAGGAAGTTGGACCGCATCGAAAGCGGCCGAAGGCCGGCCTCCTCCGGGAGGGTCCGGGCAACGGCGGCCGCCCGATGCTGGAGCGTGGTGTCGGCGCTCATCGAGGCTGCCCCATCGCAGCGACCGCGGGCCTCCCGGACGGCGCTCCCTGTGCGGAGTGCGCCGAATCAGGTCGAAACGTCGGGACGATGTCCTGCAGGATCCGCACTATCCGGCTCCCGTCGTTCCTCGCCGCGGCGGCCCGGAGCTCTCTGATCTGATGGAGCAGCATATCGAGCGCGACGGATTCACNNCTTCTGAGCGCCCACAGTCTCCGTCTCGCTGAGGAAGTCCTCCCTCAGCTTCTCCCCAGGGCGACGGCCCGTCACGCGAATCGGAACATCCTGATGGGGCACGAGCCCCGAAAGCCGGATGAGTTCGTGGGCCAGGTCCATGATCCTGACGGGGAAGCCCATGTCGAGCACGAAGACCTCGCCGCCGCCTCCGATCGCTCCGGCCTGGATGATGAGCTGCACGGCCTCCGGGATCGTCATGAAGTACCGGACCATCTCCGGGTCCGTCACCGTCACCGCCTGGCCGTTTCGGATCTGGCGCGTCATCACGGGGATGACGCTGCCCCGGCTCCCGAGCACATTCCCGAAGCGGACGCTGACCATGTTCGCGTTTCTCGCGACCGCGTAGCCCTTCACGATCATCTCGGCCACGCGTTTCGTCGATCCCATGACACTGCTCGGATCGACCGCCTTGTCGGTGGAGATCAGCACGAAACGGCTCACGCGGTGATCGGCCGACAGACGACAGACGTTGAGCGTCCCGACGACGTTGTTCTTCACGGCCTCCGCCGGGTATTGCTCCATCAACGGCACGTGCTTGTGCGCGGCTGCGTGGAGGACCACCTCCGGACGGTAGAGCTCGAAGACGTGCCGCAGCGCCTGCCGCTCCTGGACGTCGCAGATCACGGGCACGACGTCGCAGCCACCCTTCACCTCCGCCAGCTCCTGCACCGCCTCGTACACACTGTTCTCACCCCGTCCGAGCACCAGCAGGCGCGCCGCCCCCATCTTCAGAATCTGCCGGCACAGCTCCCGCCCGATCGATCCCCCGCCCCCGGTGACGAGCACCGTTCTCCCCTTCAGATAGCCGGCAACGGCATCGTGGTTCAGCTTCACCTCGGAGCGCGGCAGCAGGTCCTCCATCCGGACCTCCCGCAGCGCGCCCACTCCCACGCCGCGCTCCATCAGCTCCCGAAGCGGCGGCAGTATGCGCACCGGAACCCCCGTGCCCTCGCAGATCATCAGGATCTCCCGCATCCTTTCGGGGGCCAGCGAGGGTATGGCCACCACGATCTGCTGGGCGCTCAGGCACCGGACGACCTCTGGGATGTCCTCCGTCGTTCCAAGAACCGGCAGCCCCAGGAACCGCCGATCCTGCTTCCGTGGGTCATCGTCGACGAACCCGGCGACCCGGTAGTCGGTCACGGACTCCTGAATCTGCCAGACGAGAGAGCGGGCGGCGTCTCCGGTGCCCACCACCAGTGTCGTTCGGCCCCCCTCCGTGCGCCGATGGTTGGTGGCGATGGTGCGCGCCCCGATGCGCGCGCTCCCCAGCAGGATCAGATAGAGCGCCGCCTCTGTCAGCAGGATGAGATAGGCCCTGGCGGCCCCTCTCAGCGAAAACGGATCGGGCAGGATGTAGAGGAGGAGGGCGATGACCGGAGGCCCCGCGAGGGCGCTCGCCGCGAGCCACAGAGCATCGTATCGCGAGACCTTCCGCCACGGCATCCGGTAGATTCTAAAGCCGAAGTACACGGGAAGCCGCGCACACACGACCACGGCGACGAACGGCAGGGGACTGCCGGGAGAGGGAACCTGCCCGAAGGACCCATACCAGGCCCAGGCCGCGGCCACCATCATGAGCGAGAGGTCGATGAGGAGCTTCGCAGTGTCCCGCCCCCAGACCCCGACCGCTCGCGCCATGCACGCGCGGGCCGCCTTCGATGCCCTGGCGGCAGCGTGGTGACTCCACCCCTCCCGAGCACGCCGTGACTCGGCAACCGACCGAACACTCATGAACCGACTGCGTCCTAATCTCCCCTCGACCTATAGAGCTGAAGACTCCTGGATGTCCCCCCGCTATCGATAGGAGTAGTAGCGATCCCGATATCCGTAACCGGCCCTCTCGCCGAGCTTGTTGAGCACCACGCCCGACACATTCCCGCCGACGCGAGAGAGCAGCGCGCGCGCCAACTGGAGATCGTACCGCTGAGACTGCCCGGCCACGCAGACCATCAGCACCGCATCGCTCAAGTTGGCGAGCACCAGACTGTCGGCCACGGCCAGCAGTGGAGGGCTATCGAGGATCACTAGATCCGCCTCCCTCCGGAGAGCACTCACCACGTCGCGCATCGCGCCCGAATCCAGCAGCTCGGTTGGATTGGGGACCTGCTTCCCGGAGCCGAGGAAGGCCATCCCCGCCTCCGAACACCTCTGGATGGCGTCCCGGAGTTCGACCTCACCGAGCAGCACATTCGTGAGCCCCCTGCTGGGGTCCACCTCCAACATGCGGCCCAGGCCCGATCGCCTCAGATCCGTGTCCACGAGGAGCACGCTCCTGCCGGTCATGGCCACCGCTCGCGCAAGGTTGAGCACCGTCGTGGATTTGCCCTCGAACGGCCCGGGGCTGGTCACCAGGACCACGCGACCCCGCTCTCCCTGGGTGATAAAGTCCAGACAGTAGCGCAGCCCGCGGTAGGCCTCGACCGCGATGGAGTGGGCCGAGCCCGCGCGCATGGCGGCAGGCTCGCAAGGGTGATCGATCACCGGTATCGCGCCCAGGATGGGCGCGTCGACCAGCCGGCCCGCCTCGGCTTGATCCCGCACCGTGTCGTCGAGCTGGTCCTGCACCAGGGCCACGCCCACCCCGATGCCCAGTCCCAGCAGAACCCCCAGCATCAGGTTCAGCGGCACATTGGGCTTCACGGGCAGTCGCGGCATGGCGGCCGGCTCCACGATATCCGCGTTGCCGAGCGCCATCACCCGTCCCACCTCGATCTCTTGGCTCTTGCGCAGCAGGTCGGAGTAGATGTTCTGCGCCACCTCCACCTGGCGCTGCAGCCCCGCGAGCGTGATCTGCCGTGACGGAAGCTTGGCGAGCTCCTGACCGGCCCGGCGCAGATCCCCCTCCAGCTGCTGACGTCGGGCCCTCAGAGCGGCCGCTTCCGCCTCCGCCTGGACGAGCTGCGCGGTGAGCGACTGCTGAAGCTGAAGGTCGCCGCTCGACCCGTGCACGACCCGTTTGATCTCCTCGTCGAGCTGCTCCTTGACGAGCCGGATCTGCTCGTCGATCTGCTCCAGCGGCGCACGGAACTCGGCCGTGTACCGCGCCTGTGCCGTGAGGCGCTGCCCTTCGAGGTCGGCCAGCTTGGCCCGGAGCTGCTGGATGACCGTGTTGTCGCGGACCTGTCCCGACTTGATGCTCATGTTCTGCCTGGCCAGCTGCGCGCGAGTCTTGCTCGCACGCTCCCTCGCCTGGGCGAGATCCGCGCCCGTCCTGTCGGCCTCGCTTCGAAGCGAGGCCGCGCGACTGAGCAAGTCGTTGGCGGCGGCGTCCGAGGCCACCGTGCCCGTGGACTCCTTAAAGGCTCGAAGGTCGTTCTCGGCCCGCGCGAGGTTCTGCTTCGCGATGACGAGCTGCTCCGAGAGGTATCGGCCGGTGCTCTCCGAGGTGCCTCGAGCGCGCTTTCGATTCAAGGCCACATAGGTGGCCGCCGCCGCGTTGGCCACCTTCTGCGCATCCTCGGTCCTGCGGGCCCGCGCGCTGATCCGGATCAACTGCGTATCGCGCACCGCCCTCGCCGTGATGCTCTTTCGCAGCACCTCCGGGGTGAGGACCGGCCCCCCGTTCTCCCGGAGCCACTTCGTGATCTCTTCAGCCGTGGACTCGCCATGAATCAGCTGCACGTGGGTGTCGAGATTCGGGGATCCCATGGCCGCCATGGTTGCCGGAACCGGGTTGTCGGACGGCTCTGACGCTCCCCGCGGCATCTCGCTGATGAGCAGCGTCGCCGTCGCTTGATAGGTGCGGGGTGTCAAAGCCGTGACGACAATGCTGAGCCCGAACACCGCCCCCAGCGAAGCCAGAATCGACCGCTTCCGGCGGCGGAGCATATTGACATACTCTCGCAGGCCCGGAGCCGTCACATCGTACGTCTCGAGTGTCGCCACCGTCCCGGCGCCCTCATACGGGAGGATGGCGTGGCGGCCGTCCACTCGGGCGGGAAGCCTCATATCGCCGTCATCGTGAGACATCCGCATCACCTCTCGGGGCGGGGCCGCCGGCTTCGAAGCTGGGCCTCGTGGGAACTGGACCCGCCATCCAGGGGGATTCCGACACCCCTCGGTGCTCCTCAGAAGACAAGGTACGGCACAATCGACAGCAGCCGCCAGGCGTTCTGATTGCTCTCACCTCGCGGCGGGACGAACAGCACGTCACCATCTCTCAGCGGCAGGTTCTCCTCCAGCTCCCCCTTGTGCAGCAGCTCGTCCAGGTTCACGGGGATCGCCGCCGGCTTTCCGTCCACTATCCGCAGAACGCTGCCCTCCGAAGGCCGCGCGTTCGCAGTCGTGCCCCCGGCCGCGTTGAGCAAGTCCAGCACCGTCGCGTTCTCCGGCAGGCTCTGCCGGCCGGCCGAGCGAACCTCGCCGAGCGCGTACACCCGCACGAGCGGCCGACGAGGCACGGTCAGCACGTCGCCGGACTGCAAGACGAGGTTGTGGGAGGTATCTCCTCGCAGCAGGGCCGCGAGGTCCAGCAGAATCGTCGTGCCGCCCCGGGCCAGCACCGCATGTTCGAGGTCGGCTGTCCTCATCGGGTCGTCCGCAATGCTCACGCGGCTGCCCGACTGCGGGTTCGCGTTCGGCTCCAACAGGCCCGACTTCGTCATCGCGTCGAGGACGCGAACCTCACCCTTGACCGGCATATCGAACATCCCAGGGGTGGGGACCTCCCCGAGCACCGCGTACCGCTCCTCCTGCCGCCGCTCCACCAGTATCACGTCACCCGGCTCCAGCAGAGACTCGGAACCGTCTCTCGCGACATCCTCCAGAGACACGGTCAGCGATCTCCCGGTCCGGGCCTTCATAATGCTGACCTCTCCGCTGGCGACCTCCGTCAGCCCTCCCGCCGCCGCCAGCGGCTGCATCAGCCCCGACCCGCTCGCCAGCGGATACACGCCCGGCCTCTGCACCTCCCCCATCACGAACACGCTCATGCCGACCTGGCCGTACTGCTGAATGGTGATCGTGACGCGCGGGTGTTTGAGGTACCGCCGCAGCCCTTCTTCGAGGTGAACCTTGAGCTCGCCGCAGCTCGCTCCGGCGGCAGGAACATCGCCCAGCATCGGATAGGAGATCGTGCCGGCGCCGTTGACCTGGCACTCGCGAGTGAACAGATCTTCGCCGTCCACGGATATCTGCAGGGTGTCGCCGGCGCAAATGCGGTATGATTCAGAGCAACTCGGCCCCGCCGCCCTTTCCACCGGCCCCCCGCCCGCCTCGCCTCCCGCCAATGCCATCGACGGCAGCCCGAGGGCCGCCAATAGCAGGCACAGACCAACGCGCATGCTCCGCCTCCGAAACAAAGATGCCGGGTGAGCAGTGATCACAGATTGCTCACTCAGCAGACAATCTGCTCTATAGCCCCCTGACTTTGCGCCCGGTTCAGTACGTGTCCACTACCCTACCCGATGGGCCCGCCTCCTGCCTACACAGATTTCCCGGCCCTTGTAAAGAAACGGCACAACTATGGATGCGGAGTGTCCAATCGCGCCCCATCGCAGCCCCGGCGGTGGACATTTGTCGCCCCACAAGTCAGGGACATGATCTCCGTCAGGAGGGCGCCATAAAGGGACGCGAGTGGACAACCGAGCGGTTCAGACCGTCAGAGAAGACAGGAAAACCGGCCTGCTGGTTCGGAGTTGCACCGAGCACGCGGCCGAGGACGGTGACGAAAGTGAGAGCGCGGAGCCTCGTCTCGAGACGAGGCTCCGCGCTTTGCTCTGTTCGCGTCGGTCAGACGGAACGCCCGGCCCTGGCGCCTGCGCTCACATCGTCAGGCCAAAGGCATGGGCGAGGTACGCTGCCGCCTGAGCCCGGTTCACGATCTCGCTCGGCCTATACGTTCCGTCGGCATAGCCGGCGGCGGCCCCTCGGGCAGCCAGGTACTCGACATACCTATAGCCCCAGAAGTCGGCCGGGACATCTCTGAACGAACCGATGACCGGCGGCTCGTAGCCGGCAAGGCCTCTGTCGCCGGTCGGCTCGGAGACTGCGCGGGCCACGAAGGCGGCCATCTGCGCTCGGTCAACCGGTGCGGCCGGATGGTACCCGCCATCCGGGAACCCGCCGGCGATTCCCAGAGAGCGAGCGTACTCGACATAGCGATAGGCCCAGTGGCTCCGCGGGACATCGGGGAACGACGGCTGCGGCGGGCCTGGCGGCACCAGGGCGTCCTCCCCCGCGACCGCCCGAGACAGATACACCGCAATCTCATCGCGGGATACCGGCAGCTCCGCGCGATAGGATCCATCTGGATAGCCGCTGACGATCCCCGCCTGATAGCACGCAAGGATACTGTCGAATGCCCAGAATTCCGCGGACACATCGGAGAACGGCTCATCCGAGGGCCTCCATCCCGACACATCCGGCACGGAGAATACGGTCTCGCCGATGCCCTCCGCCGCTCGCGCCTCGCTCCTCACTCGAACCTTCAGGTTCGGCTTCGGCTCCACCGAGAGCAGGGCATAGCCAGTCCCCGTCGCGGGATTGGGACCCCCGCAGACGGCCGTCACCGAGAGGGTGATGGCTTCGTTTCCCGGGGTCGTGTTCGGCTCGGTGCGGTAGGTTGGATCCTGGACTCGATTCGACGGCGAGAAGGAGCCGCCCGCTCCCCCGTCCGACCAGTACCACGTGGCAACGGCGTGCCCGAGGCTATCCTCGGCGACAGCGGTCAGGTGCGACCTGCCCTTCCAGTTCACGACCGAAGGCTCGACATAGGCCCGCACGCTCAGCGCATGGGGTTCCGGGACTTCCGGCTCGACTGTCAGCAAAGTCGAGTCACTGGCCGTAACCGGAAGACTCCCGGCATAAGACGCAGTCACCGTGAGAGTCACGGTGAGCGGCCGCCCGGTTGGGTTCGCTGGAGCGCGATAGAGCGGGCCGTTCACCGCAGGTGATGGAAGGAACTCACCATTGATCCCGCCATCATCCCACTGCCACGAGACCTCCTCCGGCGGGACGCTCCCGCTCACCGCCGCGGAAAGCTCAGCCGTCCCCCGGGACGGCACGACCGAAGGCACCGGTGGGGCCGCGGTCACCGAGAGGCTCTGGCTCGCCGGCGCGACCGTGACATAGGCCGTCCCGCTGGCGCTGATAGCTGTCGGGCCCCCGCACACCGCGGTGACCGTCAGCGCAATCACGCGGTCGGCCTCCGTCAGATTCTCGGGGGCCGCATAGCTTGGATACTGCACGATCGCCGAGGGGCTGAAAGATCCGCCCTCGCCGCCGTCGCTCCACTGCCAGGAAACGATGGCATGTCCCCGGCTGTCTGCCGCGCTCGCCGACAGACTCGTCGTGCCGCCGGAGGGCACGGCCTCGGGCGAGGCCGCGGCGGTCACAGACAGCTGGTGCTCGACAGGCATCACGGTCAGCGCGACCGACGCGCTGGCGGTTGCCGGTGCGGGGCCATCGCACGTGGCGGTCACAGTCAACGTAATGACCTTGGCCACATCACCGAGGTTCGCCGGCGCGGTGTAGGTCGGGTTCCGCACCCCGGCCGAGGGCGAGAAGGAGCCGCCGGCTCCACCGTCCGACCAGGACCAGGCGGCTACACCATGCCCCAAGGAATCCGTCGCCGTCGCCTCCAGAGATGCTGTCCCCCCGGAGGGCACGGACGACGGTGTTGCCGAGGCCGTCGCCGAAAGGCCGTGCGGCGAGGAGAGGCTGTTCAGCTTCTCCCCGAGCTCTCGCCGCGCCGCTTCGAGCAGACTCGTGTCGCGCGTCCAGTTGCTCCAGTCCGGACCGACCGTCCGAGCAACGCCCAGCGCCCAATCCTGGAGCCCGCGTTCCTTCAGCAGGGCGATGTAGTCGTAGTCGTCGGCACCATCCCGCAGCCACTTGAGCCTCATGGACGGCACCACGCCCTGCAGTCCGACCTGCTGGGCCGGATAGACCAAGAGGCCTTCGCCAGGATAGCTGGCCGAATATCCGGTGACATCGTTCCAGGGATCGGACGACCAGAGGTCGGCCCGCCAGTACAGCAGCCCCGTCAGCCCGAGGCTCTGGTTGATGAAGCCCGGCTGGATGCGGAAGTTGATCGGCGCATAGTCGAACAACCACTTGGGCGAGTAGTCGTCCTGTTGGAGACAGTTGTAGCTCCACACCGACTCACCCCGGCCGATCGCCGCCTGCACGTCCGATGCGACATACTGCTTGGGCAGCTCGACCCAGATATCGACGACCCCCGCCCAGTCGGCCTTGGGCGCCATGGTGATGAGCTGATCCACGCCTGCGGCGTGCAGGGCCGAGGCATAGGCCTGCATGGTCGACAGGAGGCTGGAGCAATGGCCGATCTCATCGGCCGTGTAGGCATAGAGGTGGAGCCCGTCGGGGTAAAGGCTTGCGACAGATGCGACCTGGCTCGCGGACGGCGGCGGGTTGGAGACCGTGCAGTTCGAGCCGTCGGCGCCGCTCCAGAACCCCACGTTCGCCGTCCCGAGGCCCTTGCTCACGAGCGCGCCGGCGTCCGAGGCGCTCACGAAGGTCGGCATGAGGCGGTTGCGCAGGAGCTCCTCCCCGGGCTGGAGCTGATAGCGCACCGCCCAGTAGAGAATCGAAGACTCCAGCGCCGGCTTGACGGGCAGCGTGAAGTCCCAGACCGTCAGGTTGAGCGCGACCTGGGCCTGGCCCTGATCGCTTGTGACCGTGAACGTGCCGCTGTACTGGCCNNCTTGTGACCGTGAACGTGCCGCTGTACTGGCCCGCGGCGGCCCCGCGAGGCACGAAGACATCGACCCAGATAGGCTGGTTCCTCCCCGCCGAAAGGTTGAACGGAACGGCATCGAGCGCCGCTCCGTTCAGGTCGCCGCCGGTGGCCGGATTCACGAACGGGATCAGCCCATCCGGATACCAGCCCGCGCCGAGCGGCTTGTTACGGTTCGTGTACCAGTCGCCGCTCCCGCGTGCCAGATAGACGTAGTGTTCACGGTAGAGAGTGAACTGGGGCCCGTTCAGATCGGGCGCGATCACGTTGACGCCGGTCAGGCCGCCGCTCGGAGCGCGCACGATGATCTGGAAGGACTCGGACTCCCCTCTTGCCGCGTAGAGATCGATGGAGGTCCGACTTCCCGCCGGCGCCTCCGGACCCACCCGCGTCANNACATTGCCAGAAGACCAAGACCGATGGAAACCAATCCAAGGAGCCGGGCTCGTGTCGCGTGTGCGTCGAGGTGCTTCTCCCCTCGCCCTCTCCTCCGCTCTCGTCCCCCCGCGGCCTGGCCGCGGGCCAATCGCGTCGCCCTCGCCAGCGTCCCCCTCGCGCTGGCCAAAACCAACTCGCGCATGACAAGCAAACCTCCCGCGCTGGCTCTGGGCTGCTCCCCGCCGCTGGCTCAAAAGCGTCCCCTGTATTCAGCGGGCCATTCCACAGATTTCGCTCTACGGGGAAAGAGATGGACCTCGCCCAACCGAGCCAGAAAGCCTCCCCAGCTTCCCCAGCGTCTTGCCAAAAATGGCCGCGCGCCCCCGGCGGCTGCTCCGCTCGGAGAGGAGCGTCTGCCGGTTCCGCACGGCCTCCCCCTTCGAGCGGCTCTGGGCGTTAGACCCAACAAGAAACGAAATAGTTCACGCGATTTGCGATATTTCTAGAAGGAATTTGGCGGCGCGCAGCGACGGACCGCCTGACCGGGCGTCAGGGCGGCCAATGCCATCCCAGCAGCCAGCACGCCCTCCCCGCAGCCCTCCGAAAAGCCGTCCAGAGACGCTCAGCAGCCCGCTGTCCGCCTCGGGCCCTTCCCCCCCTCTCAACACCGGCAGACACAAACGGAAGCGGCGGCCCCGACCGGGGCCGCCGCGAAACTGCCGCGTCCTCTTCGATAAACCCGCCGGGACTTCTAATCTCCGCCTCCAGTCCCTCCGTACTCCATACCCGCGGCGATCGTCGTCAGCGGCATATCGTCCCTCTTCAGATCCCCTGCCACCACCTCTCCGAGGAACAGGACGTGGTCGCCCGACTCCACCTTCGTCCGCACCTCGCACTCCAACCACCCGATGGCCTCCCCCAAGAGCGGGAGCTGAGACACGCCCCGGCTCACCACAAGCTGTGGCGGCGCCCCGAAACGGTCCACCGGAGTGATGAACCGCTCCGCCAGCTCGAGGTCGGCCGAGGAAAGGA
>JABAOC010002861.1_pt2 | contig 17998 bp, 17 predicted proteins | sample 7062161 | NCBI WGS metagenome assembly JABAOC01 (sample SAMN14538625, study PRJNA623070) | marine sediment metagenome | biome: marine biome [ENVO:00000428]; feature: marine pelagic biome [ENVO:01000023]; material: deep marine sediment [ENVO:00002113] | place: India: Gulf of Khambhat ... | reverse complement strand
GAGGGAATGGAAGAAGCGAGGAAGCATTGTCTGCAGCTTTCGATATTAGGCAGCTTCCCGAGAGCGACAAAGCTGCTTTAGTTGGATTCATAGTTCGTGGTTCTTAGCCTACGAGCTCATAACTTATAACTACAAGCGATTATAAGGAGAGTTTTATGAGAAAGCCGTTTGTGGCGGGTAACTGGAAAATGAACACGGACAGTTACACCAGCGTAGAGCTGGCTGAGCGTGTTGCTTCCGGGGCGATGGAGGCAGCGGCGAGCGGAAGTGTGACTGTGGCGGTTTGTCCGCCCTTTGTTTATCTGCAGGTTGTGGCCAAAGCCCTTAGTGCATCGTGTGTTGGCGTCGGCGCCCAGGATATTTACTATGAACCGAAGGGTGCTTTTACCGGCGAGATAAGTTCTTCGATGCTGAAGGATATCGGCTGTACATATTGTCTCTGCGGCCATTCGGAACGCCGGCATGTAATCGGTGAGACTGATGAGCTGATAAATAAAAAAGTTACTGCTGCAATTGCAGGCGGACTTTTGCCGATATTATGTGTAGGCGAGCTGCTCGCCGAACGGGAAGCTTCGCAAACAAATGGGGTAGTAACCCGGCAAGTAAAAAACGGGCTTGCCGATTTGAGTCCCGAAAAGGTCTCAGCGGTAACCATAGCGTATGAGCCGGTCTGGGCCATCGGGACAGGCCTGACGGCGACACCGCAGCAGGCCCAGGAAGTGCACGATTTTATAAGAAAGTTGTTAGGCCAGATGTACGGTGATAAATTAGCTGAGGGAATTCGTATTCTCTATGGCGGCTCGGTAAAGCCCAACAACGCAGCAGAGTTGATGGGCCAGCCTGACATCGACGGCCTGCTGGTCGGCGGGGCAAGCCTGAAGGCGAATGATTTTCTGGCAATAATTCAGGCGGCAGTATAATTGAAAGGGTAACGAATATGACTGTTTTTCCACTATTGGCAATGGGTTTTGTTTTGAAGGTGGTCGCCGTCTTGTTTGTCGTTTGCTGCGTGGCGCTGATTTTAATCATTTTGATTCAGAAGGGCAGAGGTGGTGGTTTAAGTGCGGCGTTCGGCGGCGGCATGGCCGGCGGGATTTTGGGTTCCAAAACAGGTGACTTTCTGACCTGGGTAACAATAGTGCTGGTGGGTATATTTCTGACCCTTGCGGTGGTGATGGCCAAGTTCTACAAACCGAGTGACAGTGGTTATGGAGCGGACCAGCCGGTTCAGCAGCAGCCGCTGACAAGCCCAGAGCAGCTACCCCCATCCGCCGGCATCGAGGATACGACCAGTGATGCTAATGCCGGTGCTGATGTGAATTCGCCCGGTGGTTAATGAGGAGATTGTTTCAAGGTACGCATATAATGGTTGTGTGCACGTCCGAATTTGACTTGAAAGCGTAACGTTATGATAAATAGTATGACCGGTTACGGCGAGGCACAGGGTGAGGTTAACGGTGTAAGTTACGTCGTTGAAATCAAGACCCTTAACAATCGCTATTTCAAGACGATTGTAAGGTTGCCGGAATTAGCGGCGTTTCTGGAAGAAGATATTGAAAAACTTCTGCGGAAGAATTTGTCGCGCGGGACGGTAAATTATGTGCTTCGGCTCAAGGATACCTCGGCCAACGCACTCTTTGATATAAACGAATCAGCCCTGAGGGCGGTTGTGGAAAAATTGAGCCGGGCTGCCTCGTCGGCTTCTGTTAAGGGGACCGTTGATGTAGGTAATTTGTTGAACCTGCCCGGAATCATTCAGCCTGCATCGCCTGATAAACAGCAAGTAGAGAAAATCAAAAAGCTGGTTTGCAAAATAAGTCAGCAGGCCATAGATAAGGTCAAAAAAATGAGAGCAGCCGAAGGAAGGCTGCTCCATGATGATTTGAAAAAACAATCCGCGGCCATACAAAAAAACCTGCAGAAAATACAGGCTCGGTGCGATGTAGTTCTCAAACAGTACGCAAAAAGACTCAAGCAAAGAGTCGATGAGCTGCTTGCACAGGCAAGACTGACAATGGATGAAGAGACCCTTGCCAGAGAAGTTGCAGTTTTTGCAGACAGGTCGGATATTTCCGAGGAGATTGCCCGGCTGGATTCACATCTGCAGCAATTTGTGCAGTGCTGTCAGGCTAACGACCAGGCCGGACGCAGGTTGGACTTCATCAGCCAGGAGATGCTCAGAGAGGCCAACACCATTGCCAGCAAGGCCTCTGATACCGAGATTATCCGTTGTGTGGTCGATATAAAATGCCGAATAGACCGGATTAAGGAGCAGGTTCAGAATGTAGAGTAGAAAGGATGCAGAACGTAAAGAGCATCGCAAGTTCGTACTGGAGTTGGAATGAACGACATTGAGAACAGAAAAGGCAAAGTGGTGATAGTGAGCGGCCCATCCGGTGTCGGCAAGAGCACTATCTGCGAAGAGGTGGTTAAACGGCTGGATAATATTTATCTCAGCATTTCGGTTACTACCCGGCCGAAGAGCGAAGCTGAAGTTGACGGCCATGATTATTGGTTTATATCAGAACAGGAGTTTCAAGAGCGAATCGATAAGGGCCTGTTGCTGGAACATGCTGAGGTGTTCGGTCATCTATATGGGACGCCGAAAGACAAGGTTGAAGAAGCTGTGCGGGCCGGTAAAACCGTTATTCTTGAAATCGACGTTCAAGGTGCCAAACAAGCAAGGGTAATTTTCCCTGATGCGGTGATGATTTTTATTTTACCCCCGACCGAAAAAGACCTTGTAGAACGTATGGACAACAGGGGCAGAGAAGCTGCTGATGCCGCTGAAAAAAGACTGAGCGGGGCAAGTGATGAAATCGCTGCTGCCTGGCAATATTATAAACATATGGTTATAAACGAGGATTTGCAGCAGGCAGTGGACGAATGTGTGCAAATAATCGAAGATTCGAGAAGTGGGGCGTGACCCGCCGGTGTAGGTACGAGCGATAAACCACGAACCGTAAAGCAGGAGGCTAACCACAAACGCAACGAAGGAAGTTTGGGAAGGTTCTCATTTTGCAGCGTATTTCAAGATGGAGCCTGAACTCGAATATGAGGTAAAAGATGATAGATGAGCTCAAGAGTGAAGAGATAGTTAACAAAGTTGGCGGTAGATTCAAATTGACGGCGCTGATTCAAAGACGGTTGGCTGAGCTTTTACAGGGTGCCAGGCCGTTGATTGAGGATGCCGAAGGTAAAACAATGCTCGAAATTGTTATTCAGGAGATCCTGCAGGACAAAATCACCATCGATGACGGATTGCCCGCGAAGGCCTCAGAGAACACAAAGAAAGATTAGAGATAAATCAGCTCTCCGGTACGCATCGGAGGTAAAAAACCCGTAAGAAATTCCGTAAAATGATAGAGATGCGGCACGAAAAGAGAAAATTTCTAAAAGGATAAAACGAGATATGAGATGCTCGAGAATCTGAATATACTATTAGGTGTTAGCGGGGGAGTCGCTGCATACAAGGTGGTCGATTTGGCTGGCAAACTGACCGCTACCGGTGCCAAAGTAAATACCGTAATGACGGAAAACGCCTGTCGGCTCGTCGGCCCCAAAAGCTTCGAGGCGGTTACCTGCTCAGCCGTTTTTACCAGCCTGTGGAGTATGCCCGAAGAATATAAAATCGGCCATATTGCTTTGGTTGACTGGGCTGATATTGTTGTCGTGGCACCTGCCACGGCTAATATCATAGGCAAAATAGCAAACGGTATCTGTGATGATTTACTTAGTACAGTCCTTTGTGCGGCATGGCGGCTGATTAAATCAGAGGTGGCACTTTTGGCTCCCGCGATGAACAATAATATGTGGGATAATCCGGCCGTGCAGCGTAATATCAAGACGGTTAAAGAAATGGGTTTTCAGTTGATAGGCCCTGTCGAGGGCCGACTCGCCTGCGGAGCTGAAGGCATTGGCAGAATGTCGGAGCCGCGGGATATTTTAGAGGCGATAGAAAAAATCGCCTCAAAAATTAACAAGCGCAAGGTTTGACTTGATGCTCGATGCTCATAAAAAGTGAAATTCGAGTATCGAGAATCAAGAATCGAGATGCGAATTTTAATCACAGCAGGCGGCACTCGTGAATACATTGACCCGGTCCGCTTTATCTCCAATGCAAGCAGCGGCAGAATGGGCTATGCCCTTGCCCGCGCAGCAATCAAAGCCGGTCACAAAGTAACACTCATCATCGCACCAACCGCCAAAAGGCCACCGAGCGAAGCAAAAGTAATCGAAGTTGAAACCACCGCCCAGATGTTCGAGGCGGTCAAAAAGTATTTTGAGAGGTGCGATTGTCTGATTATGGCTGCGGCTGTGGCCGATTATACTCCTGCCCGGCCGGCTAAAACCAAAATCCAAAAAACCGGCAAGCCCCTAACTATCAAATTAAAACCAACAACTGACATTTTGAAATGGGCGGGGGGACATAAAAGAAAAAATCAAATTGTGGTCGGTTTTGCCCTCGAAGACAAAGCCGTCCGAGCCCGTGCGGAAAAGAAGCTGAAAGAAAAGAACCTTGATATGATAATCGCCAACACCGCTGCTGCTATTGGTTCTGACAAATCAACCGTTCAAATAAAAATAGCTGGGCGCGAATGGCTAAAACTCTCACAGGCAAGCAAAGCAACGATCGCCCAAAAAATTATTTCTATCGTCGGAAGTCTTTAAAATCTGTCTCTCATTTGGATTTGTTCAACAAAACTCGAATTTGATAATATAGGGGGTGTGGAAGGTGTTTTATTGGCTATTGAAAAGGAGAAGAAAGTGACGATTAGAAGAGTTATTTTATTGGTGCAATTATTATTAATATTTACAGTGAGTGCAACGGCTGAAGAGCCGGTTTTCCCAATCAAGGTAAGTGAGAATCGGCGGTATTTTATAGACCAGAATAATAATCCCGTCTTCTGGCTGGGCACTACTCAATGGCAAATCTTTCGGGAATATACTCTGGACGAAGTTAGGACGACTCTTGAAAAGGTGAAAGGCAATGGTTTTGTCTTTGTTCAGGCAATGCTCATGGGCGTTGGCGACGGCACTAAACCCAACGTGTACGGTCAAAAGCCCTGGATTAATAACGACCCGCTCACACCCAACGAGGCGTATTTCAAAAATGTAGATTCTGTTATTATGATAGCCCGTGAAAATAACCTGGTCATATCGGTGACACTTTATCATCAACGTTACCGTAAGTATATAACGCTAAAGAATGCCCGGGCGTGGGCGAAATGGCTGGCTCAGCGGTATAAGGATATGCCCAATATTGTCTGGTCGATGACACCTGAGGCCAAACAGGAGTTTGTTCCTGTTCTTCGCGAGCTGGCTGCGGGTCTACACGAAGGAGATGGAGGTTACCATCTTATTACATTTAAGCCGGACCCTGCACCATACTCATCCAGCTTCATTCACAATGAAGATTGGCTCGACTTCAATTCAATGCAAACTTGGAATGGCGTTAAGCTGATTTATCCTATGGTGACAAAGGATTATAACCTCAAGCCGGTAAAGCCTGTTTTAATGGCCGAAGGTGCGTATGAAGCAGGCTCTGAATATGGATTTGATGTAACTCCCCTGTGGATTCGCAGGCAGGCCTATTATTCATACCTGGCCGGCGCCCATCACACCTATGGCCATAACGACAGCTGGCGGGTTCTGCCTACATGGAGAAAAGCCTTGGATGCGCCGGGTGCTCGTCAAATGGGCGTTCTTAAGAAAATATTTCTGGGCCGAAAAGAGTGGTGGTATCTCGTGCCGGACCAGTCGATTTTTGCAAGCGGCGGCCAAACCGGCGGAGATGTGCTGAACCTGGCGGCACGTCATAAAAACGGCGAATGGGTAATGGTTTATTTAGGCAGCAAAAGCTCATTCTCCATCAACATGAATAAAATTACCGCGGGAAACAAAGAGAATGCATTTTGGATTGACCCGAAAAACGGCGATTCGGTCCAGATTGGCGGTTTTCCAAATACGGGGGTGAAGCACTTTTCGACGCCTGAGGGATGGGAAGATGCTATATTGATGCTGGAAACATCTGGCGGCTAAATCCCAACCTCAGCACCAACATCAAGAGGTCGGTATGGCGACCTCGCCGGCGGTAATATCGGTTAGCAGTCATAACTTCAAGCTAATGTTCGCCCAGTGCTGGGACTAAAACTAGGGATGTTTCTGGACTGACCAATGGAGTTAACGGCTAAGTAATTGCCGGCCCTACTCAATCTTTGTCTTTTATGCCGAGGTCTTTTCTTGTGAGGATGGACTCAAATTTGTAGCCGGCGTTGGTGATGTTTTCTTCGGCGCCTTGTTTGCGGTCGATTACGCAGACGATTTTTTTGACGGTTGCACCGGCCTCGGTGATAATCTTGGCGGCTTCGAGGACCTGTCCGCCGGTAGTGGCGATGTCCTCAACCAGCAGAACAACGTCGCCCGCCTTCAGGACGCCCTCGACCATTTTGCCGGTTCCGTAGCCTTTTTTGCTGTTGCGAATGATGACCCAGTTTTTGCCGGATTCCATCGCGGTAGCCGCAGCTAAGGCCACGCCGCCCAATTCGGCACCGGCTATTAGAGTGACATCGTCGGTAATATATTTGGCGAATTCGTTGCCCAGGGCCTTGAGGATGTCCGGACAGGTCTCGAAAAGATATTTATCGAGATAGTATTTGCTTCGCTTGCCGCTGCGAAGGACAAAGTCACCTTCCAGATAAGCGGTTTCCTTTATTCGCTTTATTAATTCTTCTCTGGTCATAATATAAGTTACCTTGGAGACAGATTTCAAAAATCACTGTTCTTTATTTATAACAATCAACTAAAACATACTTGCAGTACCTATTAATGAAACAAAAAAGGTAATACACATCCTGTGATGAACCTGCCGGCATCAGAGCACAAAAAAGCGACGCTTTCTGCGATATCCTGCGGTGAGGTATTGGTACGCTTTTGCCATGCGGGGCCATGGTCACACTGTTCAATAGCTTCGGTTAAGCTTTCGATTGCAGGTACAGGTCCTGGACCAATAATATTGACAGTTACACCATTGCGCCAAGCTTCGTCACGCGCCTGGAGCAAAGCATGTGTTCTGGCGGCCTTACCCACATTGTAAGAGTAAGCAGGTGAGTCATAAGGTGGTAATAGTGCAATACCAATTACTCTTCCCCACTTGCGCTTATACATTTGAGGCAGTACCAGCGGCATCAAATGGAAGAAAGGTGCAACCTCATGCTGAACATCCTCTATCGCAGCGGATGAGTCGAGCTTGTCGATAGGTTCCGGATGCCAGCCTGCGCCGGGATTGACTATACAAATATCAATCTGGCCAAAATGTTCAATCGTTGCGTTCACTAAATTTCTGCAGTCATCGGCTTCAAATACGTCGGCCTCTATAGCAATTGCATTACCGGCACGGCTTTTGATATGGTTGACTATGGCTTGTGCTTCATCTTTACTCGTACGATAATTTATAGCAACTTTTGCACCTTCACGAGCCAGTGTTAGCGCAATGCTGCGCCCCATACCATTGCCGGCAGAACCTGTTACTAAAGCTACTCTATCCTTCAGCTTCATCTTATTCTTTAAACTTTCAGTTCCACTTTTCGATTCAATTCTTTTCGATATTTTCTGCGGATAGGCGTTACGATATCTCTTATGAATTCATCGACCTGCTGTGGCGCCCTGCCGATGTAGTGCTTCGGGTCTAACACTTTTTCAAAGTTGATTTTACTAAAAGCAATATCAGCTTTTAGTCGGTTAATTAAATCGTTGGGCCTGCCGAATTTCTTTACCTGTGCGGCTGCGGCGTGTGAATGCAGTCTTATTTTCTCGTGCAGTTCCTGTCTGTTTCCGCCGGCCTTGACCGCCGCCATCAGGATATTTTCGGTGGCCATAAACGGCAGCTCGGCTGCCACACGAGCCGCTATCACCTTCGGATAAACAACAAGCCCGCCCGTTACATTGATGAGGATTTGCAAAATTCCATCAACAGCTAAAAACGCCTCCGGAATAACCACTCTTCTATTGGCCGAATCATCGAGGCTTCTCTCAAGCCATTGTTCGGAGGCGGTCATTTGAGGGCTGGAGGCCAGGCTTAATACCAACCTGCTGAGTGACGTTGCCCTCTCACAGCGCATAGGATTTCTTTTATAGGCCATTGCTGAAGAGCCGATTTGTGTCTTTTCAAACGGTTCTTCAATTTCTTTCAGGTTTGCAAGCAGCCGAATGTCATTGCACATCTTGTGTGCTGATTGTGCGATAGAAGCTAAAGTATTGACGACAAGGGCGTCGATTTTTCGCTGATATGTCTGGCCGGTTACGGCGCAGATTTTTTTGAAGCCGAACGCAGCCGCTACGAGTTTATCGAGCTGTTTGACTTTGTTATGCTTGCCATCGAAAAGTGCCAAAAAAGAGGCCTGTGTGCCGGTAGTGCCTTTAACACCTCTAAACGGCAGAGTTTCGAGCCGGTGCTCGATTTCTTGCAGGTCCATCGCGAGCTCATAGCACCACATCGTTGCCCTTTTGCCGACGGTGGTCAACTGGGCCGGCTGAAAATGCGTAAAACCTAATGTGGGAAGCGCACGATGCTTCTTTGCAAATTTACTCAGCAGATTTATTACCGCCGCCAGCTTGGCTGCGATTATCTGCATCGCCTCTCGCATAATTATCAAATCGGCATTGTCACCGACATAGCAGCTTGTTGCACCGAGATGAATAATCGGTTCGGCCTTTGGTGCCACATCGGCGAAGGCGTAGATATGCGCCATAACATCATGACGGAACTGTTTTTCATAGCGGGCTGCTCTTTTGAAATCAATATCATCGAGATGTCTGGCCATCTGCTTTATATGGCCTTGTTTTATATCATCCAGGCCGAGTTTCTTCTGTGCCTTTGCCAGTTCCAGCCAGAGTCTGCGCCACGTGCTGAACTTCTTTTGTGCTCCGAAAAGCTCAGCCATTTCTTTTGAGGCGTTTCTCTCTACCAGAGGACTTACATAATTTTGAAATTCGCTTTTCTGAGTTCGATTTTTTTTTGCCATTTTTTTTCTCTGTGTTTGGGCTTATCTATTATTAAGTTTTGCCTGACGTTTGGCTAAGAGTTGCTCAATCTGCTCAATATCGTTTTTGCTCAAATTCCAATCTGATGCCGGGGCGGTTTCGAGAATCTGCTCAGGCTTGCGTGCTCCGGCAATGGCGGCGGTAACTTCAGGCCGGCGAAGAACCCAGCTTATGGATAGTTGCGCTAATGTTTTATCATTACGTTCTGCAATAGGCCGGAGTTGTTCAACAAGCTCTAATGTGGCGGTAAATTTGGGCTCGTGAAAATCAGGATTTCTTCTTCGATGGTCGTCCAGAGGCAAATCCGCCAGTCTTTCCTGGCTGAATTTGCCTGTTAGCAGACCTCTCTGCATCGGACTGTATGCGACGACGCCGATGTTGTTTTGAGCACAGTAGTCCAACAGCTCATCTTCAACCTCGCGATGGAGCATACTGTAAGGCGGCTGAAGTGAGGCGACCGGATGAATCTTTTGAAGGCGTTTGATTTGCTCGACGTTAAAATTCGATACGCCGAGGAATCGAATTTTTCCTTCCTGGGCCAGCTTGGCCATTTCTTCCCAGGCCTGCTCGATATCTTCCTCCGGCTCGGGCCAGTGCATCTGATAAAGGTCGATTGTCTCAATGCCGAGTCTTTTTAAGCTGGCGTGACATTCCTCGCGAATGCTTTGAGCTTTCAGGCAGCTTACTTTTTCCCTTTTTTCATTCCAAAGCAGGCTGCATTTTGTTGCTATGATTGGCTTTTTGCTTTTTGCTTTCAGGGCCTTGCCAACAAGCTCTTCGGAATGTCCCAGGCCATAAACAGGGGCGGCGTCTATCCAGTTGATACCTGTTTCGAGCGCGGCCGGGATTGTGGCAATCGCCTCGTCGTCGTCCTGCGGTCCCCAGCCGAACTGCCAGGGCCCGCCCATCGCCCATGTGCCCAGGCCTACGGTAGTAAGTTTCAAATCGGTATAACCTAATTGTCGCGTCTGCATAATCCAGCCCCCTTAGAAATCTTCTTTTTATATCATATTTACCCCGTTGGAATTTCTCCCGCACCAAAAGAGCTTCGGCTGCGCCGTTTTAGTGCGGGATGCCCTTTGGTCTTAACGGGGCAAGACTCCAGCTTCCGGTCCGCGCAGTAGTATATTACGACTTTAAGTGTTCATCAATATTTTTGTGCTCGGCGATATAAAAAGGACATCCTGCTGGCTTGAACATCCTCATTTTTTGCTGAGATGGTATAAGTTCCATTGATTTCCGTCTCTAACTCAATAACTGACTTCTGGACAGTTTTAACTTTGGGCCCGAACCAATCTAAATTGACCGGCGTGGCGGTGCGGATTCTGCATTTATTGCCAAGTCTGGAACGGATTATGCTTTTGGTTAGTTTTCCGTCCTTCCAGGTGATGTCCACCTCGAACCCGCCGCGGGCTCGCAGGCCTTTGACGTGGCCGTTCGGCCAGGCCTTCGGCAAAGCAGGGAGCAGATGGATTTCACCGGCGTGGCTTTGCAGCAGCATCTCTGCGATGCCGGCTGTGCCGCCGAAATTGCCGTCTATCTGGAACGGCGGATGGGCGTCGAACATATTCGGATACATCCGCTGGGGACTCAGCAGAGAGCTGAGCATCTTATATGCGTGGTCGCCGTCCTCGAACCGAGCCCAGAAGTTGACCTTCCAGGCCATCGACCAGCCTGTTCCGCCGTCACCGCGAAATTCCAGTGACTTGCGGGCCGCGGCGAAAAGTTCTGGTGTGCCGCGGCGCGTAATTTCTTTGCCCGGGTGCAGGCCGAATAAATGTGAGACGTGGCGGTGCTGGTTGTTTGGGTCGTCCTTGTCTTCGAGCCATTCCTGGAGCTGTCCGTACTGTCCGATCTGATTGGGCGCGATTCGGCTGCGCAGCTCGGTTAGCTTTCGGCGAAAGTCTATGTCCCCGCCGAGCGCTTTGGATGCTTCGATGCAGTTGGTGAAAAGGTCGCGGATAATTTGATGGTCCATCGTCGGCCCGGCGACGAGTCCGCCGATTTCCGGCGAGTTGGAAGGTGTGCTTATCAGCCAGCCGGTCTTTGGGTCCTCGATGAGAAAATCGACGAAAAACAGGGCCGCCTCTTTCATTATTGGGTACGCTCGCTCTTTGAGAAACATTTTATCGCCGCCGAACAGGTAATGCTCCCAGAGGTGCTGGCAGAGCCATGCCCCGCCGGTTACCCATATACCGTGGTTGGAATGATTGATTGGCGCTGTGCCCCGCCACAGGTCGGTGTTATGGTGCAGCACCCAGCCCCGGCAGCCGTAGTGTGCCTGTGCGGTTTTGCTTCCCGACTCGGCGACGTCATCGAGCATATCGAACAACGGCTGGTGACACTCGGACAGGTTGGTTACCTCTGCTGGCCAATAGTTCATCTCCGTGTTGATGTTGGTTGTCCATTTGCTGTCCCAGGGTGGGTCGATTTTATCGTTCCAGATGCCCTGGAGGTTTGCCGGCTGGCTGCCCGGACGGGAGCTTGCAATCAGCAGGTAGCGGCCGAACTGGAAGTACAGCGCTACTAATTGCGGGTCATCCTGCTTGGCGAAGTTTTCGATACGCTGGTCGGTGGGCTGCTTTATCGCCTCGGTTGTGCCCAGGTCGAATTCGACCCTGCGGAACAGGCGGCGATGGTCGGCGATGTGGGCCCTGCGTAAATTGTTATAGCTTTTGCGAGCAGCCGCTATGATAGTCCGGCGGCAGGCGGTGGCCGGGTTGCCGCTGACATCCCTGAAGTTCTTAAAACTTGTGGCGGCCGCAAGTATCAGTGTTACTGAATCAACTCCGGCAACTTCTATCTTTTCAGAATCAACAGTGAGCTTACCGCCTTTGGTTTTCGCCCGCAGGTGCGCCTCAAGCTTCAACACGCTGGGCCTTTTTTGCTTCGTTCGCTTATTCATATACTCTTGAAGTTGCCCTCGCAATGCTAACGTGTTTTTATCCACTGCCAGAGTTCGTGTATCCTGGTGAGGACTATCCAATTTTGCAGTGAACGTCATTTGCCCCGGTTTGTCACTGCTCAGGTGTACAACAATCACCTGGTCCGGGAAACTGGAGAAGACTTCGCGGGTGAAAGTCGTTTGGCCGATGCGGTAGCGAACTGTTGCCAGCCCGGAGTCGATGTCCAGCTCCCGACGATAATCGACCGGGTCGTCATGGGTCGGGAAGTACAGATGCAAATCGCCGAACGGCTGATATTTTTCCTGCCGCAGCGGCACACTCATCATTTGCTCCATCGCCAACTCTTCAGCCTGGCGTTGTTTGCCCTCGAACAGCAGCTTGCGGACTGTAGGCAGATACTCGAGGGCCCCATCGTGCTGATATTCGTGCGGTTGACCGGTCCACAGTGTGTCTTCGTTGAACTGCAGCCGTTCGTGTTCTGTGCCGCCGAAGACCATAGATCCAAGGCGCCCGTTTCCCACCGGTAGAGCCTCAGTCCATTTCTGTGCGGGTTGGCGATACCACAGCTTCATATTTTGCCACTTCGTTGCGTAGCGGCTTGTACCAACCTGGCCTGAAGGACCAATTGCACATCCTACAATAAACAAGCACAAAACTACCACATCTTGAGTTACTCGGCTTGTTACTTTTCGCTTTGCTTTTTTTTGTTTTACTCGCTTATCTTGCATACCGGTCCCTTGTTGAGATATGTATTGTTTTCGCCGCGATGCGTCGTAGCGGGTCTATTTCAGCATTTTGTTCGTTCGCAGTCCCGAAAGGGACGGCTGTCGGCGGATGTATTCGGCCTGCTCGGGAAATTTTCTTATTGTGTATTCCGCGATGGTGCTTTCAAAATTCAGACTTTTTACGATGCGTTTGAAGGTAAGCTCAGCCATCTCGGCATCGCCTATAATCTGGTGCACTTCGATATCGAGCTGGTGGTTGTTTGGTAACTTTGCGGTGCCGAAAAGAAAACTGAACGATGTTCGTGGTTTTTGTATGTGTACCCAATCGATAGTGAGCGTGTCTATTTGCATCCGTTCTGTTTTTATAATCACTCCCTTAACTTCAAGCGCCCTTTGCTCAAACCGCATCTGGGGGGTGGTTGTCTCGGCAGCTAAGAGGTATCGGCAGTAAGCCCAGGCGGTGGGTTTGCCGGGACGGGGGGTAAAATTACTGCTTATTGAAAAAGAATAGGAATTTTCATGATAATTCCATTGCTTTTCGCTTTTCCAGCCGTTGCCCGCTGGCATTGATACCGATAATCCGGCTTGAGTTAATTTCATCGGCTCCGAAAGGATAATAGCAGACTTTGAAGCGACTATAAGACGGGCAATGAGCAGCGAGAGAACAAAAAGTCCCAAAAGGGCTATTTTATCGACTCCTATCTTTTTTATATCGTAGGTTTTGTCCATATATACGCTAATAGTAATTGCCAGTCGTTTTTTTTGCAAGTTTACCCCGTCAGAAATTGTAAGGGATGCACAAAAAGGAAGATTTCTAACGGAGCTTACTCTTGAGGCTATACCTTTTTGCGAAAAAACAGTAGTTATGGGACCAGCCCGGCACAAAACAGCGCTGCCAAAGCTCTTTTGGTATTGGGTGGGATTTTCGGTGCAGAATGGGAATCACAGCAAGTTTAATCTAAAACGCCTCTTGTTTATGTCCGAATTATATATATATTTTCTAAAGAGAGGTTAATATGAATAAGGTGATGTTGCTGCGCGGGAACGAGACGGAGAAAATCCTGCAAACCGTGATTGATAAAAAAGTACCTGCCATTATGTCATATTTGTCCAAAGGCAAATGGCACGTCGCGAAGGTGCTGCTGAGCGAGCTTGTGGGGGATAGACTAACTGTAGAAAGTGCCGCGCCGAAGAAGAAACAGCACCCGGTAAATATACAGGCTAACCAGCCGGTCGGCATATCATTCAAATATGAATACGGCAAGTTTGTTTTTGATACGACTGTGATTGGTTTTGAGTCGTCGTCCAGCCCAGAGGCTGATGAGGGATGGGGCGGAACAATGATACTTGCTGTGCCGGACCAGATTGAAGTGGTCCAGAGGAGAAGTTATTACCGAGTAGATGTGCCCGAATCGCTGAAGGTCAAGGTGACGCTGTGGCATCGCAGCGGCAGACGCGAGGCCCAAAAGCAGATACAGGATGCTGCAGAGGATATACACAATTATTGTCAGGGCAGGCTTGTTGACATTTCCGCCGGCGGTGCGCAGGTTGTAGTTTCATGCTCAGCCGAGGCGGGCTGTCCTGAATCTGTCAGGCATGAGTCTAAAGGCAATATGTCCAGGACTTTTTGTGTCGGTGAGCTGGACTTCAAGAAAGGTCAGTTTGTTGGGATGCGATTTACACCTATGCCTTATGAAATGCCGTTGGTGGTCAGTGCCCAGATTAGAAATATCCTGCCGACCGCAGACGGCAAGAGCGCCTCTCTTGGATTGCAGATTGTTGGTCTGGAAGCAAGTCCCGAAGGTCATGAGGTTCTGGCGCGGCTTATTAGTATTGTCGAGCAGTATTATCAGATAAATCAATCCGGTGCTAGGCAGCGGGATATACAGCCGGTTCAGAACACAGTGTAACACACAGGCAAGCCGCCCGGATTCTCTTTATCTCTCTTTAGCTCCCAAACACAGGTTAGAATATTAGGAAATCAGTCTATCAGGAAACCTGGCAACCTTCTTTAGGTAACGTTGTCCTGGTCGGCGATTTGGCCATTGTCAACAGTCGTCAAAGCTGAATTTGCTGCCGGGACGAGGCTGTGCTTATTGCGGATTACTTTGTAGTAAAGCCATTTCACGAAGCTGCTTGCCGCAAAGCCACAGAAAATCAGCACTAAAGCAGCCTGTATGTTCCAGATAACAAAGGCTAGGAGAAGTAGCACCCTTATAAGGTACGCAAATGGCTTCTTGCCCTTTAGGTACTGATTGAGAATATGCGGATATCGAATCCTGCTGACCATCAACACCGCTACGCCAAGGGCCGTAAAAGGCAGGGCATAAATAATTACATTCAGGCTCGGAAGAGTTTCCTGATGGAGGATTATCAGGCTGACTATTACCCCCGCAGCGGCGGGCGTTGGCAGACCTACAAAGCTCATATGGGCGGATTCGTCCTCCTCGTTTTCCACATTGAACCTGGCCAATCGAATGGCCGCACAGCTTATATATCCTGCCGCTGCCACCCAGATGAAACGCTCCAGAAAAGTCTCAGTGGCCGGATTAAGACCGGCAAAGCCTACCAGCTTGTATTCCAGCACTTTTAGCATCAAAAATGCCGGCGCCACACCGAAGCTGATTATATCGCAGAGGCTGTCGAGCTGGCCGCCGAAGCTGGAGGTGCTCTGGTGCATTCGTGCTAATCGGCCGTCGAGCATGTCGGCAATCATTGCCAGCAGGATCATATAGCCTGACATCGCAAAGTAAGAGAACTGCCCGATGCCGAGCTTTGCCCCTTTGCTGGCAAAGACAATGGCCGCGAAGCCGCATACGCCGTTGAGAATAGTTATCAGCGACGGCAGGATGGCAATGTACTTTAACCTTTGCCTTCGAACACGCCGCAGCAAACCCTTTTTGGTCGCTTTGGTTTTTAATCTTGCCATATCTCGTACCTCATAATGGTTAATTGGTTAATTAGTGAATCGACTACTACTCACTATTTATTACTCACCAATTTCGTATTTCACCAATGGTGTCAGGCCTGCTTTGACTTTATCACCTATTTGGACTAGGCACTTTGCATTTTCGTGAAGAGGCACGTACAATTCTGTTCTGGAGCCGAATTTTATCATCCCGAATTTCTGGCCGCCGGTCAATTTCCTGCCCTCTACTTTATCGCAGATGATTCGCCGGGCAATTGCTCCGCTGATTTGACGGACAATCAGCCTGTCCTGCGGGTTGTCGGTTCTGACCAGATGCAGGTCATTGGACTCATTGACCCGGCTGGACTGTGGATTCATTGCGTTTTTATATTTGCCTTTTTTATAGGTGATTTTTTCGACTTTGACATTACACGGAGCGCGATTAATATGTGTATCGAATATGCTCAAGAATATTCCAATTCGCAGTGTTGTTCCGCTGATGAAGTCGTTTTCCCGGACAGTTTCGATATCGGTGATTTTGCCGTCGGCCGGTGCTAACAGCAGGTTCCTGTCCGAGGGACAGTGACGCTCGGGGTCGCGGAAAAACATCAAAGACCATATCAAAATACCGGCTAACAGCCCTGCACCAATTAGGCGTGGACCTAAGCCCAATCGGTGCTGGGTACTCAGAAGAAAGACAATCATTACCGTAAATAGCACCGCGGGGTAGATAACCACCTGCGGCCAGCCATATTTTGTCAGCGGAATTCTCATAACTACAGATTAACACAGATTCAAGCCGATTTACAAAAATAAATCTGCAAAATCCGTGTAATCCGTGCTTAAAATCTGTGAAAATTTTGTCTGCGCATAGCCCGCCCTGAGCAAAGGAAAGCCTGCCCTGAATTAGCCGAGGGGTTAGTCGGAGGTTCGAACAGGCGGGTATCCGGGGATAGAAGTCGTTGGAATTTTAAAAAAGGCCGACCCTGTGGATATCGGCCTTTAAGGAGGAGGGGGGGTGAAGTAGGATTTTATTCTTAATAGTTATTTACCTAAGGCTTATTTATTTCAAAAGCTGCCTGCACCTCTCTGTGGCGCAGGCAAACGTACCTCATTGAGACGTCCTATAACTACTGTTCCTATTATCTTTAGACGCAGGTCGGCCCAAAAAGTTACAGGATTTTTGGAAAATTTCTCAAAAATTCCTTAAAAACGGCGATTTCAGGACAAAAAAGGCCGGGTAAACTCATCCCTTCACTATGTTCAGGACAGGCCTGAGCGATGTCAAAGGAACAAGCCCGGCCTTTTTGCTCGGTCCACGAATTGGATATTCATACGGCCTTGCTAAATCCCCCCGAAAATTGTCCAGCGGCCGGGTTGGTTATAAACTTGCCTGACTCCGATACCTTCCAGTTTCCACTGGATTGTTTCCCCATCCTTTTCGATTTCTAAAGTGCAGGACACTACCAAACCTTTCGTTTCAGGAATGGGATGCTCAGATGCAGGCCCGACCGAAATAATGCGGAGGAATTTAATTTGACCAAATTGTTTTTGGATAAAATCGGCTGGTGCGCCTTCAAACAATTGACCTGCCTTTGCGTAATCTTTGGCAATCAAAGCTTCAAAGAACTTACGGACAACTTCAACGGCCACTTCCTCATCTGTCAGGTTTCCCTGCTCCAGGCCGACCTCCTGGGTCGTCTGGTCGATACGCACAACCTCCGCGGGGACTTCATCCAAAGTAAACACTTTGGCCTCTATGGGCTGATTGTAGCCGTTAAGCTCCATCAAACTCAGGTACTTATACTCGCCGTCCTTTAACTGATATGACTTTATGGCTGTAACGAGTTTGGTGGCCTGGTCAACTAAAAGGACCCTGCGCCGGCGCGGACTCGTAGCTGTTACAACAATCGGCTCGGCCTTGTCGGAAGGTTCGTCAATCTCTATCTTTACCTTGCCTTCTGCTTGTTGTTTATGCAAACGTTCAACAAGCAGCCTTGGGTCGAATGCCTCAACGAATTTTAGCATGCGGTCGGCAACAACTTTGTCCCTGACGGTAAGCAAAACGTTTTTCTTTTTAAACCAAACCTGTGCCTTATTTTCTTTCCATACAATCACTTTGGCCCCATCTTTAGGAGCGTCCCAGGCCGGCATATGCATACGCACGTTTTTCACCTGTCCATCTTCATTAAATTCAAGCCAGAACTCCTTTGGCTCATCTTTGTGTCCAGAGGCAGTCTCTTTGATTTGGATGTAGCGGACGGAATGGTTGGCCTCGACGGTTTGCTCAAAGGAGTATGCTGTGGGAATCGTCCTATTCCAGAAGTTTATTGACAGCACGATGGCTGCTATTATCACCGCCGCTGCGGCTAATTTTGTAAAGGGGTTCATAATAAATCTCCTTGCAATGAATTTGG
>JABAOC010011171.1_pt2 | contig 18001 bp, 20 predicted proteins | sample 7062161 | NCBI WGS metagenome assembly JABAOC01 (sample SAMN14538625, study PRJNA623070) | marine sediment metagenome | biome: marine biome [ENVO:00000428]; feature: marine pelagic biome [ENVO:01000023]; material: deep marine sediment [ENVO:00002113] | place: India: Gulf of Khambhat ... | reverse complement strand
GCTCTGGGGAAACGGTATGTAGCCTGCAGCGTCGCTTCGACACCAAGCCCACAAAATCACCACCCAAGCCAGCCAGGCAAAAAGCGACACCGTGATGGCTATATCATACATCGCGTCTGGAAGGAACATCTTGACAAACAGCCACATGACCAAGAATGGCCCGACAATGGCACCGGTCATTTTCAAGTTGTTTTCAGTGGCATTTAATCCCTTGACGCCTTTGGGGCTTCTGAATGGCAATCGGTTGAGGATCCCTTCAAGCATGGTTGTCGCTTTCCTTTTCTAGGCTTTTCTTAGGCTTGGGTTGCTTGAGTTTCAGCGTTTCAGCTACATCTTTAGGGATCTCGATTTTGATCTCAGATTTCCTGATGGGTCTCTTCAAGCTGTCTTTCTGTGTTCTGGTTTTGAAAAACCTCATAACAGCTTGGACATCTGTCTGTTTCTCAAGAAGTTCATCAACCTTAGCAGACAACGCCTTGAGGTCTGGATCTGTGCTTAGGACTTGGTGGGGGTTATTCTTTGGCTGCTTCTGAACTTCTCTGATCACTGGGGCATCAGTAGTTCCAGGATTGCGATGAGGTCTTGCTCGTGCCAGTCCTGCCACAATCCACACTGACATCATCAACAAGAGCAGATGTTGGTATGCATAGTTTTGAAGGTAATTCCACAAGTCAATAAGATCCCAGGCAAGCCAGCCGAGAAACCATATGACTGCACTGCCAGCCAATATCATCAATGCGGAAATCGCAAATCGTGTCCGATTGCTCATCTTTCCACCACTTCTACAGCCCACTGCCTTCTGCGGATCTCAATGTGTGGTTGTCCTTCAGCATGAACAAGAGCGATTTCAAGATCTGCATTGAAAAAAGATTGCAGATCAACTCGTCTCAGCCATGACTTCGGTATTGTTTGCACTGTAGATCCAGCATAAGACCTTAGATTTGCATTTCTGGCGTCTAGGAGGATTTCTTCAGGTGTTTTCTCCTGGTCAGCCATAAGAACAACCCGCAGACCAGCCATAAGACACGGATAAAATGCTTTCTCCTACTCAAACGCAAGACTGGCTGGGAGATTAACCCTAAGAAGCCATTATTAACGCGTTGAAGCCACGGGCTCTGCGAAAAATTATAGGAGGAAAGGAAAAAGCTTGAAGGATTCAACGCTGATCATACTGGCAATCGTGCTGATTCTCGTCATCGGCGGAGGCTTCAGCCTACCAAAAATCGACTTAGGCAACTTCAATCCTTTCGCTGGCTTCGGTGTAGGCGGAGATGGTGCAGGGCACAAGGTTGATGTTCAGAAACCCCTCAAATTCGCGCTCACAGACGCGTATGCTGGCTCAGCTCTCGCATCAAAAACATTGAAAGTCTACGCAAGTGATGGATCAACACTTTTGGAAACACTAACCACAGGATCCGATGGAACAATAACCACTGCTTTCACTTACGACAGTGGCGACATTATCTGGGTCTACTATGAGAGTTCTAATGACAAGATGTGGTGGAAGAAAGATGTACCCAAGATGAACCCAAAAGACGCAGAAGCCCTCAGCTACAACTACATCAAACTCGCAGCCTTCTCGATAGGAACCTACACGACAGACACTTTGAAGCATGGAGCTACAACCATAGCGGATGCAGGTGAATATAACTTCACGACTTCAGGCACCATCCAGACATTCACCTATTCGCTTGCTAACACAGGGAGCGACAACACTGGTCTCATGGAGTCATACGATCCAATCTATCAGATGAAATACTCCTGCGTTGTCTATGCGACACTCTCAGGCACCAGCTACGAGAAGATCATCGTCTATGGCTTTGACTACGACTACACACTTGGCACCACTCACTACCTAGCAACAGAAGCTGACTCGTATGCCCTGACAAAACACAAAGTCGGAAACAGAAAGCTCATGCAAGAGGAAAAAGTAGATTTCAAGTCGCAAGAGGACGCTTTGGAAGGTTTCGAACGGGAAGCCAAGACCGCCATGCTTGTTGCCATTGAGGGACACATCGCAGGAGTTGTAGCAGTTGCAGACACACTCAAAGATGATTCAGTGCACGCAATCCGAGAACTCGAGCGAATGGGGATCAGAACGACTATACTCACAGGAGACAATGAACGCACGGCAAAAGCCATCGCTCAAAAGGTCGGCATATCACGGGTTTTAGCAGAAGTTCTCCCAGATCAAAAGGTAAAGGAAATCCAGAGATTACAGGAGGATGGAGAAACAGTAGCCATGGTTGGTGATGGCATAAATGATGCACCAGCTTTGACAGCAGCGAATGTTGGAATCGCCATCGGAACAGGTACCGATATCGCCATCGAATCTGCTGACGTGACATTGGTAAGGGGACAGTTGTCAGGCGTAGTCACAGCTGTGAAGCTTTCTCGAGCCACCTTTCGAAAAATCAAACAGAACCTATTCTGGGCCTTCTTCTATAATGCTGCAACTATACCACTCGCCATGCTAGGACTGGCGCACCCTGCTCTAGCGGAGATCGCGATGGCGACAAGTTCAGTCAGTGTAGTGACAAACGCGAATCTGCTCAGACAAGCGAAAATCACTTTCTCTCCGGAAGACTAGCGAGAGAAGCACTAAAGCACGCTCATTGGCAACTCATCTAAGATAACACCTAGTGAACTAGTGGCTGACACAGAAGAACACTTCCGCTTGCCTCTTGTCCTCAAGTGCTTTATGCTAGCAGATCAAGTAGTATAGCGGTGGAATTGTGAGTCCTCTGTTCTCACCTCAGGTCAATGCGGTTCTTCAACTAGCAATTCTCGTTTTGATTCTGGTGAGTATGGAATTTAAACGAAGAAGAAAACACGTATTCCATGGGCTAGTAATGATAGTAGCTGTCGTAGCAAACTTGCTCTCGTTTGGTCTAGTCATGCTCCCATCCCTTTCTCAAATGGTCATTATCCGCACTCAACCGTTCCATCCTATCTCACTTGCCACGCTTGGACACTCTTTTGTTGGTATCGTAGCCATCATTCTGGGAATCTGGCTAGTAGTAGTGTGGCGCTTGCAATCAGACTTGAGAAACTGCTTCCGAAATAAGAAGCTTATGCGTCTGACTATCATTGTGTGGCTCTCATCAATCTTAATAGGATTTGTGCTGTACTCTCAGCTCTACCTGCTCTAGCGACGAATCAGCTACGAAACACTCAAATGCAATTATTGTGTAAAGATTGAATCTGATGAACATTGCACAGGTCTCTTTATTNNGGTCTCTTTATTTACTGTTAGTTACTGTGGCAATCTTTGGAGTATCATTCGTGAAGCCAGCCTTCTCTCACCATCCAGAAGTTCGTGATGTTTTTCCCTTCGATACGGATGGCTACACATATCTCAACATTACTGTCTGGAATGATATCCAGATTTCCGGGCACTATGTGGACACCATTCGGGTTGTGGATGGTGACAATGTCACGTCTCTCACAATTGGTCCTCAGGCTTTGAAGCCAGATGGAACTTTCGTTGTTGAATATGCTGTAGGTTCGGTTTCAGGAACGCCAACAGTCGTAGTTAGCGCGCGTTGCACCATTTCAGGTTATGGTCCGACAACTTGGACGGGGCAGATTCCGGAGGTTGTATCATTGATACATCTGTCTTTGTTGATGATTGGGTCCCTTGTGCCACTCTTGTTCTTCAAGAAACATCGGGCTCGAGTCTTGCAGTGTGCTTGATTCCGAAAGCTTTCTTAAGGTGTGATGCGTCTATGGTCAGGAATTCATGTAGCGAGTGGTAGGGAATCTGCGTGATGAAGGATCGGATGAGACGGTTGCTCTGGGAGTTACTGAAGGATTCCAAGAGGAGTGATCGAGAGCTGGCAAAGGTTCTCGGGGTTTCTCAGCCAACCATCACAAGACTGAGGCACAAGCTTGTTGATGAAGGCATCATTCAGGGATTCACGGTGATACCAGAGTTCACAAAACTTGGGTATGAGATCATGGCAATCACTCTTGGAAAAGCAAGGACAACGCTTGACTCAGATGAGCAAGAACGCGCAAGAAATCTGGTGATGACAAATCCGAGTGTGATATTTGTGGCAAGCGGTGAAGGTCTGGGAATGAATGGGGTCATGATTTCGCTCCACAGAAACTACTCAGATTACATGGAGTTCATGCAGAATCTGAGGTCGGAAAGCATGGGCTACATGGAGAAAGTTGAGAGTATGCTGATCAGCCTTAGACCAAGCGCTGTGATCAAACCGCTCTCGCCTAGCTACCTCGCGGATCGAGAAGTCTAGAAGAAACGCTACTCTGCGTCCGGATCTTCTTTCTTCAACTTGTCCAGATATTCGCTTATCAAAGTGGTGGGATCTTGGGAGAATTTCTTATCAATGCCATGGAAGGAGTTCTTGATTCTCCGATCTTCGATTATGAGCGCGTAGAGAATCGTCACAAATGGGACTGGAATAATGGAGAGAAGCCCGTATGCAACGAGAAAGTATAATTGAACAAGCACGTATATCGCATATGACACTGGAANNCTGGAAACCAAAACCAGAACGAAACAAGAGCTTCACCGACTAGTTCCAACGTGCCCAAATTTCCCTTGTCCTCCCAGTTTCCTGCACTTTGTTGGAAGAGAGAAACTATTTCTTGGATTTAACCCTTGGCATCACTCTGCCGATCTGAGCCTTTGACAGGCTTCTTGGAGCACGTGGACTCCTGCCGAGTCCCGTAATCCGGATCCCAAAGACTATTGAACACATTTCTCCTTCAACGCATGTATGATGGGGAAAGATTCCTAGATGTAGTATCGGTTGTCTTCTGTCTTCTTTATTCGACCCAGGAACACTCCTGCAAAATACGGTAGCCATCCTCGCTCCTGCAGGTCTAGCCCAGCCTCTTCCACGGTCACTGCCTTCTCTCTTGAGGTACCTCCCGCTTGTTCTATCTTGGAGGCGATTCGATAGCGCATGATGAATTGAAAACCTGAAAGACCAGAACGAGACACCCTACATACCTCCATTCATCGAAACGGATGACTGAGGAGTCATGCAACATTTTGTTGCAGCCGTACAGTCCAAGTCGGCCGCATTTCTTGTCTCCACTCTGCTTTTGCACAGTTCTCCAAGCGTGTTTACCTCGATACGTGTTGACGTCGTTGGTCTCAATTTTCAGTCTCCGGTAGAATAATCAGAAGACAGGTGACAAAAAGCGGCTACAGCCTTCTGCCAACGTTCCCTAAGAGAACTCTACTCACTACGTAGTGCGCGTGGTTGCATATTAAGATGTGTGTGGAACGTCTAAGTCGGACCTCTTCATCTTCTGTACGTGGTGGCTAGTTCAGATTCAGCTGCAAGCATGAGGAGATCTTGATAGGTTTTGCTTGGCACATAAGGCAAGTCAAGGATTTGACTGAATAGGTCCCTGGGAGTGCATGCGACACCACGTTTCAGGAAGTACTTGCAGACACATTGCAGATCTCTGTAGAGGAGATCTACTGCGTTAGGATTCGAGTTGAGGTCGACTGCCTGGGGGAGATCAATAATCCAAATCTTGCCTTTCGAGTAGAGTATGTTAAAAGGTGATAGATCTCCGTGGACCAAGCTTAGTCTAGCGAAGATTCGCAAGTTCCCAACTAGTTCATTAAATGCTTGCAAGGCTTCCCCTGGATTTAAGGGAGTTTCACAGAGTTTTGGTGCAGGTTGATCTGGATCCCCGATGTAGGTCATCAGAATTACATTGTCATGTCTGAGGATTGGAGTGGGAACGTTGGCGCCACTCTTCCAGAGCTTCTTCAACGCGTCAAACTCTTGGGCTACCCAAAGGGATCCAATCACTCTTCTACCGTAGCGCGTGCCTCTGGACACAGCCCTCTGAACCCTGCCTTCCAAACACCATCCTGCGCGATAGATCTTGTCCCCTTTGAAGGACCGCTGAGTCCTCGCCGTGTGGACTTTTGCTACGAAGTAGAAGACTCGATCCTCGCAAAACCTCTTGGTCAGATATATGTGACTCTCCTTGCCACTCTTGATTATCCTCACTACTTCAGATACGACACCTGTATCAACGAACCATTGGAGAGCAGATGGGATCGACAACACGGCTTTTCCCTAGTAACCCGTCCTTGCAGCCGTAAAATGAGTATGCAGCACTATTTCAGGGTTTCTGTGCAAAATACGCTCAAAAATACCTTATTTACAGTAACTAATTCAAAAGGAACGCCTACCGCGCAGTATCACGGAGGCCTTGGACACTCAAATTCCTGACTTTCATTTCCAACTCAACCTCCACTCCATCCTTCGTTTGGGGCCTATAAAAGTGTTCTTGGAACCTGCGTTCCACGGGAGCCTATTCTTGGGATTGAGCAGGAGAACCAGACGTGCCAGGATCGCAGACTGCCGCAGCTAGGACCTACGTTCGTTGAGAGCCTTTATCAGGTATGTTCTCGTCTTGTCTTCGAGACCAAAGTAGCAGGTTCTTCCAGCAATCTCCCTGCGTCTTATCTGATGTTTCTTGGTCAGATGCTCCAGAACTTTCTTTTCCCTGTCACTAAATTCCGCTTCAGGAATGAGGGTGTCCTTCTGACATTTCAAGAGTTTTTTGACAAAGTCTCGCGGCAACAGTCGGTAAACCTTCTTTCCGCCAAACAAATCCCATCGATCGTATTCCTCATACAGCGGAACGAGATCAGCGGACACCCGTTTGAGTTCGCTGCCGCTGTCAGCGTGAACCAGCTCAAAAGCAGCTATCTTGTCGCCACGTTTCTCCCTCTCTTTCTGTCTTGCTGCATCCAGCTGGTGAGAGATCGGTGCACCGTCGAGGATGAAAATGTCGCGGACTTTCTCGTTTTGAATGGCGCACGTATAGCTGACGATTTTCTCAATCAAAGAAACCAAGTGCTGTAGACACTTCGCTAACTCCTCAGGATCAAACCTGGGTCTCTGAAAGTGAATTTCAATGGTTCTTGAAGATTTCTTCAGCTCAGATCCCTCCAGCCGCAGTGTCGAGCAGACAGTGTTGCCTATAGGTTCCTGAAAGGACAAACTCGCAGTTAATGAGAATCCGTCTCCGGCTGTAATCACAAGTGGAGAAACTTCAATTGCAGCATACTTGACCCCTGGCAGCAGCTCTATTGAGTCAACAACTCCGCCTGCGAGAGCACGAGTTAGATTCTCTAGATCAGAGATTGCTAGCTTGTTCTCGATTCTGAAGACCATGGTGCACACCGATGATTGGAGGCACACGCATCTGCAATCAACTACTTCAGCGTATGCGTACAGTCTGTTGTCTATCGTGGAGACCCATATTCTGTGTTTCGGAGTCTGAAAATCAGAGTCACACTTCGCGAGTGTGAGCATAGCTGGTTGGCAATAGGGAGAACTATCCGTATTTTATGCGTGGATCGACGACGCCGTACAGGAGGTCTGCGACGAAGTTCGCGACAATGACGAGGAGTGCGATCACGAAGAAGAACGCCTGCATCACCGGCACATCCGCCTGAGAAATGGCCTTCCATACCAGCAGCCCCATGCCCCCATACGAGAAGACCGTCTCCGTGATGATCGCCCCAGAGATGAGGAACCCGAAGGTTAACGCGATGCTGGTGATGATCGGCAGCGACGCATTCTTCAACACGTGTTTAAAGAGCACAGTGCGCTCTGCGAGGCCTTTGGCTCTCGCGGTCGCCACGTAATCTTCTGTGATTGTTTCCAGCACAGTGGCTCGCGTCAGGAGAATCCACCCGCCAATCAGGAAGATGAACAGCGTCAATGCGGGTAACGTAATCATGTACAAGCGGCCCGCCCAGTACTCAAACAAGTTTGTTGGCGGCGTAATCGCCCACTCCTTGGGCACAATCCCACCGACCGGAAACCACTTCAGCTGCACCGAGAAGAAGGACAGAAACAGCCAGCCGATCCAAAAGACCGGTATCGAGTACGTGGCCAAGGACACTGTCACGACTCCTGTGTCAAAGGATCCGCCCCGCTTGTAGGCCACTATCACTCCGAGTAGAATCCCCACCACCATCGCCCCTATATCTGCGACGCCCATGAGCAGCAGGGTGTTGGGTAAGGCACGCATGATCTCACCTTGCACAGAGGCCCGAGATTCAAAGCTTTCCCCGAAATTCCACGTCAACATATTACGAACATAGATGATGTATTTTTCATGCAGTGGCTTGTTGAGGCCGAAGCTTTCCTTAAGCTTTTCAAGCTTCTCCGCATCCATCTTCCCTTCAACATTCGCCACGTACCTTGCAAGTGTAGTGCCAGGCATGAGGTTGAACAACACAAAATTAACTGTCGCTACAAGATAAACCAGGATCAACATGTACACAATGCGTCGTGCAATGTAACCCTTCAAACCCAAAGATACTCCTCCAGCTATGCTCAACAATACTCTGCATGGGAATTTACTTAAGCTTTGGCACAATAATTGCCGCCCCGAGAATCCACCAGATCTGTACCCGCAACAGAGACTGCGACAAACTTTCCTAGCCAGCAGACAAGTGGGTCACTGGGACCAGGGAGGGTTCGAGCCCTCCCCTTGAACCAGAAGCCTATTTACTTATATCAACATTACAGGAAACTAACTCAAGCTCAATAAGCTGTCCAACAAACAAGTTAAAAGCATTGACCGAAACATAATGGGCAAGGATGACACGATGAGGGTTTTCATTCTGGCTCTTGATGGACTTTCCCATGAGCTAGTCAGCGAGTGGAATCTGAAATATCTTAAGCAGTCCCAACATGGCTACATTCCTTCCATAATCAATGAAAAACATGGGGAGCCATTGTCTCCGCAAGTCTGGGGCTCATTCATAACTGGAAAACTCCAGGACATTGATGACTGGCAGGTTTACACCAAACCAATGAATTGGATTAGGTGGCACACACCAATACAGCGGATCAGAGGAAGCAGTTGGCTCATCAACAAGACCCTCGGGAGAAAAGTTCTCATTCCGATTCTCAACCTAATTAAGCTGCAGAGAAGATTCGCTGGAAACGGGGAACTGAGAGGGGTCCCAATCTTTGATAAGGTGCTGTCGTCTGTAGCTGTCAATGTTCCTTTATACAATCTGGACGCCGAATGGCTCTTCGGCTGTACCAGAAAAATCTTGGAAGGAGACCTCGCCGCTTTCGAAAAACACGTGACAACGAATGCGCAGCTGATGATTGAAGAAACCTACAGACGGATCGCTGAGAAGTGGGATCTGTTCATGACTTGGATTCCCATTGCAGATCAGATGGGACATGTCTTTGTGTCAAGATCCCGAAAGATGAGAGCTCTGTACGCTGGTCTAAACATGCTGGCTTACAACATCTCTTCGAGATTGCCGGAGGATTCTCTACTCGTAATTGTTAGTGATCACGGAATGGAGGTTTCATCGGATGGTGTTTCAGGCTGCCACTCCAACTATGCCTTCTATAGCTTCAACCGCAGCCTGGATTGGCAACCACGCAAGATTACAGACTTTTATGATTTTGTAGTGTCGACTGTGTCAAGCCACGCCTAGCTCACATCATTTGTCCGCGGGGCACTGGGTTCATAAGCCAAGCGGTGGTGACGAAGGCTAGAACTCCACGTGATGATGAAGTCAATCAATCATGGATTGGGTGAGTGATCTTGCTTGACCAGGGAAGATGTCACATTCTCTTTTGTGAGTCAATTATCTGCGTGTGGTAGGCACTGTAGAGCGCAATGACAGGATTGTGGCCGAGTAGTCGATCTTTGACTATTAGTGTCGTTGCTGGAGCCTTTGAATGTGTGGTGAACAGAATATCATGACCTATACACAACCAATCCTGGTGGACAATGCAAGCGATGCTGCCACTCCAGGGTGACTAGCGCTTCGTAGTTTCATATGCAGTGTAGTTGACGAAGAAGGTCAGGTGCTTTCCCCGGCTAATTTCTTGCCACACTTGTAGCAGAATTTCGCCCGAGGGAGATTCTCTTCTCCGCACTTGGCGCAGATCGTTGGCTCCTTGCTCGTGGCTTCTCTGATTTTGTCTCGAGCCGTCTTGAAAGCTTTCTCCATCTCCTTGCCTGCAACAGTGAATCCCTTCTCGATCTCTTCACCCATCTTGGAGAATGCTTCTTTCAAATCCTCCCATGGAGTGGCAATGCCTGCTTCTACCCCCTTGCTTGTTCTCATTGCACATCGTGGGCAGAAATACGCGTCCTCAGGCAGATCTTTTCCACAGTTGGAGCAGAATACCATACCTATCCCATACGAGAAAGCGGGAAGAGGAATTTAAACATATTCAGCCCGGTCTCTCTCCGATTCATGAGCTGTGTGAGCCTGCACCTGCAACACACATGACCTCTTCACACTCGCCTCCAGGTGCAGTGTGGGATTGACAGGTGGAGAAAAGCCTAAACTAGGGCGGCTGAAGTTATTTGTTGGAGCTATGTCTGGAAGGAAGGACGGATATGTCCCTCGATGAGAAAGCATTTGCGGAAGCGAAGCAGCAAGTGGAGAAGTTCATTCAGAACCACCTCAGAAACCATGAATGCGTCTATCCCAGTGATGCTGCCAATGAGCTTGGATTGGACTATGAACTGGTGAGAGCAATATTCGCAATCTTGGAGAAAGAGGATAAGATATGCGGGAAAGATGCATAGCNNAAGTATAGAACCGGCCAGAGTGATGCAATCAGCGGCAGACGAATAGTGATTGAAGCGAGAAGATTCAGCAAGCCAACTGTGTTCAGCGGGAGAACCTCGAGACACGGAGGACAGAGGATGACTGCTGATGACGCGGAGGCATGGATCGAACGAGCGTATGTTGCAGGCAAGAATCTCTAGTATTGCTCAAATAGAGTCTTCTTCTCCGAAGCTTCTCGCGATCACTCGACCTCAAGAAGATCGACGACTCTCTAGGGCTCACTGACGTCACAACATGACTCCACTGAGTTATGGAAGGATCGGAGATCTATTGCGCGCGCTTCCAGATCTTGAACCATTTCTTCAGCGTAGAGACATGCATTTTTCGACCAGGGATGTATTCAACCATCGCCCCAGCCTTGAGGATCTCGTCCTCACTTCTCCCTGAGGTGATCAGCTCCCGCATGACTTCACGGACATTACCAATGTAGCTAAGCAATTCCACGACGTTGCTCTTTCTCCCGACAGGTCCATGTCCAGGCACAAAATGCACCGCACCCAGAGAGAGATACTCCTTCAATGCTTGAATCCACACATCAGGATCACCATGTCTGGCACCTCCCCATGGATTATAGTTAATCCAAAGGTTATCTCCAGCAACAAGCACTTTGTCATTCGGAGAATAGACGTAGGTCGAGCCATCGGTGTGACCACCAGTCTGCTTGATGCTCACGCGGACATCTCCATCTTGAATCTCAAGCTGCTCCTCAAAAATCTCGTTGGAGAATGTAGGCTGAAACCCGCTGGGAGTTTTTCGTCCTGCTTGCTTGAGATTCTTCAGCAACAGCTGCGAGGACACAATCCTGCACTCAGAAAAAGCAGGCAGCGCCCGTGTATGATCTGAATGGAAGTGAGTCAGGACTACAGTCTCGATGCGTCTGCCTGCGAACTCCTCAGTCTCTTGCCTAGTGTCCGCTACAGCAGATAAGTGTATTCCAGCGTCAACCATCATGACGCTTTCAGGCAAAACAATGAAGGTCACATTTGCGTATGCAGGAGGCCCAATGATAGCAAAGACATTCTCGGTAACTTTCTCGAACACCAATCACCCTTCCTCACACGCAGATCTCGCAGTGAACTGCCACACACTGCAACTCCAGGTTTCCATGATGATTCTTCTATTTAGTCATTCGCGATCTCTCAAACACTACCAGCTGAACCCGACCTTTCCAAGCAGCGCTTGAGAAAACGTGTTTCTATGAGGTGGTCTCCTGGAGAGAATTTAAATCTCTCTATCCTGTTCAACGGTGCAGTAGTGAATTCAGTGTTTGACGTTGAGAAGATGGCTATTCTGGCAGTCGAATACTGCCTCGGAATGTCAGAGAAGAAAAAGGTTGGGATTCTGGGAAACGCGGTGGCGTCCCCTCTAATAGTGCAGCTCTACAAACATGTGCTCTTGAAAGGCGGCCTTCCAGAAGTGCACGCGTCCATCGATGGATTACAGGAAATGCTCTTCTCCTTCGGCACAGAGGAACAGCTGACATACTCCTCCCCTTCGACAGAACACTTCATCAAAGACGTTGATGGCATCATCAGAATCTTCGCTGAAACCAACCGCAAACGGTTCTCAAACGTTCCCCCTGAAAAGATCAGAATGCATACCTTGGCTCAGAAAAGAATCAGGGAACTCTTCTCAACCCACGTGAAAGTGGGCGGATTGTCAATTATCCCATACCCAACAGATGCATTCGCCCAAGAAGCGGAAATGTCACTGTTTGAATACGAAGATTTCGTCACCAAAGCCTGCATTCTCGACAAGCCGAATCCAGTGCAGGAGTGGATTAAGCTCTCAAAACACCAAGCAAGACTAATCAAACACCTAAGCAAGGCAGAAACACTGTGTCTAAAAGATGAAGACACAGACCTCAAGATGAAGGTTGCAGGCAGAACGTGGATAAATGGTGACGGACACATAAACATGCCAGATGGTGAGGTCTTCACCGGCCCAATTGAAAACACTGCGGAAGGACGGATCCGGTTCACTCACCCAGGCATCTTCATGGGCAGAGAGGTTGAAGATATCACATTGGTCTTCAAGAAAGGAAAAGTTACCGAGGCCAATGCCGAGAAAGGCCAAGAACTCTTGGAGCAGATTCTAAAAACAGATCCTGGAGCGAGAAGGATTGGTGAAGTAGCAATTGGAACAAACGAAGGAATCACCAAGTTCACCAAGAACATGCTGTTCGACGAAAAGATGGGCAACTGCATCCACATCGCCCTCGGTAAATCTATTACCATGACAGGAGGAAGGAACAAGTCCAGTCTGCACTGGGACATTCTGAAGGACATGGGCTCTGGAGAAATCTACGCCGACGACCGACTGGTCTACAAGGATGGCAAGTTCTTAATTTGACTCTGAAAAAAGCCGTTTCTGATGCATAGAGTCGATGTGCAGAGTGAGAAATCTTGGAGCTTTTCTTCATTTGATTCTCATCATAGAAATCACGCACGCAACTAGAAGGTAAAGCTCAAAATCTGCCGGCATGTGTTTCGGATTGTTCATTTAAGCCGCTTGCCCAGACTTGTCACATGATCCTCTTTGAACCCGATGTGCTTGTAGAAAGCGACGACGCGCTGATTGGTTTCGCGAACTTGCAGGTTGATTTTCTGGCAGCCCAGTCTCGTCAACTCCTGAATGGCCTTTTCGACAAGTTCTCTGCCGTATCCTTGTCCCTGATATTCAGGTAGAACTGCAAGGTAGTTGATCCAGCCTCTGTGACCTTCATAACCTACCATGACAGATCCTATGACCTCTCCTTTCAGCAGGCCTACGAAGAACAAGTCTGGTTGAAACTCAGTTTTCTTCTTTATATCTTCGACAGGGTCATTCTGGGGAGTAGTCAGATTGCATCTCTTCCATAAATCGACTACTGCAGCCTGACATTCGGGCTTGAATACTGCGATTTCGAGCGCCAATTGATCCAGCCTCAGAGTTGCAGGCGAGCGTCTCCAGAACCTAATTGATACCACCGCGTTTGAAAAGGCTTTATCTTGGACTGTGGACGCATTGGAGTCACAGTCCTTGGAACGTTCAGTGCTCGAACAGTCTTCGCTGTTGAGAGGCTTTGAGCTGATGCTGCGCTGCCTTCTGGATGACGTGTTCCACAGGATACACTGTGAGGCTCTTTCCGTTGACGGGAATTTCGGTGCGGGTCGTGAATCCTTTGGCTTCACGACTCAGGCGGGTGAGTTTGGCCTGTAGCGCATGGTGACTCTTTCGTCCTCCATATCCCACGAGTGAGAAGTCGGATCCTACGACGCGATGACATGGCACTATCGGGTAGAGAGGATTGTTTGCCATTATCTGTCCAACCACTCTGGGATCTGTGCCCGCCAGTTTAGCGATGTTCCCATATGAAGTGACACATCCGATCGGAATGGCTGCGGCCATCTGCAGAACCTTCAGGATGGGTGCGGGGAAATATTCGTCAGCGAGAGAGAAGCGCTTATGCTCCTCCCTTCCCGATTCGAGTTCCTTCATCATGAGTAGTGTTCTTTCAGCGAATTCTGACACATCCTCAGCTATTCGCCGCTCTACGTTGGATGGGCTGCTCTTCACAAGGCTTCTTACTGCTCTCTCTTTGACTGAATCAATCGTTGTAGCTACAATTCCCTCTCCTGCGTAAGCGAGGCCAAACCATGAGTCATCTATCTTCTTGACACAAAGGGTGATCATGCTTGACACAACGGCACACCTTGGGTACACACTGTGGACCTTCGGGGGCACACCGTCACGGGCTCCATGTGTTCACTTCACCTGCAGGTAGCGAGTAGCCCCTGGAATCTTGGCACATCAGACGTATATGGATTCTTGTGGTTGCTGTCCACAGGGAGCAACCGTTTTCTACCTTTTGCACAAAGAGCTGTCTTGTGCAGAGCGTTGGACTCATAGATCTGCTCGACGTAGTCACGGTCGCCAGCCACTATGGAGAAATCCTATGAGACTGAGAGTCTGAAGCACATTCCACATACTCAAGAACAGTGGTCATGCCCCAGCCTAGCTCAGGCATTCATTTTGCACGAGGCCTAGTGCCTATCATACAAGTCAATGAGGAGTCTCGTCCTGAACTGGAAAGGTTGTTGGTCAAGTCTACCTAGGTATTCTGGACAGAAACTCTTTCTGCTTTCGGTCATAGTCTTCTCTTGAATACTGCCTGTGCGCTGGATGACCGAAAACTACTGTTCTAGGTGCTACGTTTTTTGTGACCAGACTGCCTGCACCCACTACGCAACCCTCTCCCAACCGCACACCAGCATTGATGATGGATCCTGAGCCTACAACACAGTTGTCTTCTATGATAAGGTCCACTTTCTTCCCGGTTGGAGGGTATTTTTCATTGCTTAAGCATGTGTTTGGATAAATGACGCAGTTGCTTCCAATCTTCGTGTACTCTGGAATGTGGACCATGCACATTATCTTACTGTTTTGACCTATCTTGACATCATGATCGATGTGAACAAAATTAGCGATTAGACAGTTCTCTCCAATCTCGACATATTCACCGATGTAGACAAAATTATAGACTTTGGTTCCATCTCCAATGATTGCCGTCGAATGGATGTCTTGAAACCTCAAATCCTTCTTCTCTTGTTGATTCAAGCTCTCACTCTCCTGAGTTCTGCAAGCCAGATTTTCGGGACTTATCATCTCTGTTTCCGATTCTTAAGGATTGCGCCTATTCCTTCCCAAGAGCAAAAATCACGCGCGCGAAGTCTCGGAGTCAACGCGCAGAGCGCTGGCAGGATGCCTGATGGGCGGATTCATAGAGGATTCTTCCGAACTGCTAAAGACTGGTGGTGTCAAACAGCGCTCCACAAGGAGTTCGTTACTCATTGAAAATGACTGCCTTGTACCAACTTGAATGACGCGATCTGTCATTTTGATCTCATCTACACGCTCGCTCGATATACATTAACACTGCATGTGCGTGCATGGAGGAAGTTTGGTGAGAAGATCCGTGTTTCTATGTGTGTATCTCTGGAGTTGGCGAAACGTTGAAATATTATCGTGTGTCTACAGATATCAGACACCTGCTCTGTGAAGAGGGGAGTGCAAAGAACTTGCTTCAGACCAAAAGACCTGAAAACAGACTACATGCAGGTAGCATCAGCCCCAATGTAGGTTTGCAGCCAGTGAAACTCGGAAAAGAAATGCATCTGCGGCACATTCCGTTTTCAGAGCTCGTAGTTCCATGGGAAGCAGTCGTCAACGCCAATGCTGAATCAGAACAAGATAAAGCCAACGTCAAATCACCTGGAACACGAACACATGGAGCATTGACACCTGACAGCGCGAAAGCACTAAAGGCTACGAAGCAGCAGGGCTTGGAGGACCTGAAAGCCTCAATCGGACAATTCGGCTTGTTGAAGCCGCTCGAAGTGGCCGCGCTGCCTGAACAGCTGGAGTTCTTCTTCGGCAAAGGCAAGTATGCCATCATCGATGGACAACGCCGATATTTCGCACTAAGAGAACTGCTGAGATTGCCGACGGAACACGATGAAAGAGATGAGAAAGAAAACCTGGCGACACATCCTGCGGAGAGTCATATCAAGAAAGCAGAGACACAAGCCAAGGAGAAATTTGAGCAACTGACTATTCGAGACTATGTGCTCGTGCCATGCTTGGTGTATGCGCACAAGACGTATCTGCAGATGATGAGGCACAGCACAGAAGGTAGTAGGTTCACCGCAAAACCTCCCAGGGTTTATCGAGACGTGATTGACGAGATGCTTCGTCAAGGAACGCCTGACCTGAGCCCTGACGATCTCAGCAACCTGTGGGAAACGAGAAAGAGAATTGAGGACGAACGTCAAGCCATAGAGCACACCTTGCAGGAAATCCGACGCAGGAATAGTGTGGAAGGCTCAGTCGCGCATGGAGACCAGACGTGAACCCGTCAACCGTCAACGTCGCTGACAACTCAACGTATACAGTAGCTTCATCTCTCTACTCGTTATTCACGTTTCACAATGCTTTTTCAGAGGCTCGATGTAATGAACCAGTGCTGGAGTGAAAAATGATTCTTGGTTTTGAAGCCATATTCGCGTCAATTGCCGCCATCCTCTGCCTCCTAAGTCTTCGAACATTCAGAGCCATCAAGCATCTCGGAGTCGGCAAATCATTCTGGATTCCTGTGCTCGCCTCAAGCGTGCTCTTTCTCACTGCATCGATCGTCACAGTCCTGGATGAGCTGAACCTGGCTCCGATCCCTCAGACGCTCACAGTAGTTCACGTCAGTAGAATACTAGCCCTCTCCACACTCTTATTCGCCATATTTGTCTATTCCAGGCGAGTCACAGCAAGTCTCAAAGAGGAATTCGCGATTCCACAGCACGCCCTCGAAGATCTCAGCCTGGAGGTTCAGCTTCCAGAAGAGGAACTAGAAACTCCTGAGGAAACCCGTGTCAAGGAACGCGTGACTCAGCCTCAATCACCCCCTGCAACCACTGTGGAATGTCCACATCACCTTGGATATCTACGAGCTCTTCCACGAAATGCACCTCTTCCCCCTGAATGTTTCAGCTGTGATCAGATAATCAAATGTAAACATCCACTTGTGGACACGCGAGACCGCGTCGTGGCCAGTCAGTAAACGCTCAACTCACTTGACTGGCGAGAATCTGGTGCCAGGCTGCCCTTAGGGATGCTCAGAGTACAGGCTCTTGAACGCTTCACCGTGGACCTCGGCAGGGTCCAAGCTACGTGATTGGTTCAAGCTCGAAAGTGAAATTTGCCTCTAGAAAAAGGAGGTACAGCTGATCTCGCTTGATCCAGTTGTTTCTGCTGTGCACCTAATCAAGTGAGGGTGTCATGTGGGCGATGCTGTTGGTTTCGCCTGTCGTTTGGGGATGATCCCTGTCCTATCCAAGATCGTGTAGATGAGCCAGATGATGATCCCGTAGATGATAGCGTTGAACGCTGAGACTATTAGCACCGTGGCAGAAATGCCGAGAATCGGGTAATCCGTCTCGGCTCCGACTACTGCGTCATAGAGCATTCGTCCTGGCGGAAGCTCCTGGTATCCCATTGTTACTACGAAGAAGAGTGCAAACGCTACTAGGAATATGATTGCGCCTCTCAAGTTTTCACCTTAAACCAACCAATAACCGTGTATTGCCTTAATAATTCTTGCGAAATCGATGGTTCATGACGGGGAGCATCCTCGGTTCCAGCGAGGAGCTTCCAGAATTGGGCGACCGAAGGCCTTTTGGCTTGGGATCTAACTTTACTCAGCAACATGAGGGCAGATACCTACTACAGCAGGACGCTGTCCGCAAGCAAGCTCCGCAGATGCTACGAGATCGCTCCTCCAAGGATCAGACAGTACCTTGCAGCAGAGATACAGTTCGTTGTTTCCAAGATTCAGGG
>JABAOC010000142.1_pt8 | contig 18003 bp, 14 predicted proteins | sample 7062161 | NCBI WGS metagenome assembly JABAOC01 (sample SAMN14538625, study PRJNA623070) | marine sediment metagenome | biome: marine biome [ENVO:00000428]; feature: marine pelagic biome [ENVO:01000023]; material: deep marine sediment [ENVO:00002113] | place: India: Gulf of Khambhat ... | reverse complement strand
AGCGACCCAGCATGTAGAAGAAGGGGTCCTTTCGACTTCGTTCAAGAAGAATCCACGTTCATCGATTCCCAAAACCTACGCATTCAAGAAAGACCGGAAGACCTTCCGCCGGGACAACTTCCTAGATGGTTAGACATAAAGCTTCTTGGGAGAGACCTCGTTGACGCAGCGAGACCCGGAGACCACGTTTCTGTAGTCGGGATCGTTCGCGCGGTTGCCCCGACCCTTCCCAGAGTCGGAAGACTTCGAACCTTTACCTTGCATCTGGACAGCAATTTCATTGATGTTGTGAGCAAAGAACCTGAAACAGTGCTTATTTCACCGGAAGAAGAGAAAGAGATACTTGAATTGGCAGAGGACCCTTGGATTCACCGCAAAATACTCCGTTCAATAGCTCCCTCCATCTACGGTTATGAACATATCAAAGAAGCCATAATGTACCTTCTCTTCGGGGGCGTTGCAAAACATTTCCCAGACATCACTATACGGGGAGACATGAACGTTCTTCTGGTGGGAGACCCAGGAACAGCAAAGTCCCAACTCCTACAATACGTAGCGAAGTTGGCTCCACGAGGTTTATACACCTCAGGTCGCGGAACCACAGCAGCTGGCCTTACCGCAGCTGTGCTTCGTGAGAAGGCTGGCGGAATGACACTCGAGGCTGGAGCCTTGGTGTTGGCAGATAAGGGCATTGCAGCAATAGATGAGATGGATAAGATGCGTGCTGAGGATAGAGTGGCAATACATGAAGCCATGGAACAGCACACAGTTTCAATTGCCAAGGGCGGCATCGTGGCAACCCTCAACGCTCGAACAGCAATCTTGGCTGCAGCCAATCCATCCTTAGGCAGATACGATCCATACCGAACCGTTGCGGAGAACATAGCCCTTCCAGTCACAATTCTCTCAAGATTCGATCTCATCTTCGTTTTGCGGGACGTGCCTGAAAAAGAGTTGGATGCAAAAATGACTGAACACATCCTCGACCTTCACAGAACTGGTGTGGCTCCAGTTAAGCCTCCCATAACACCTGATCTGTTTCGAAAGTACATCAGTTATGCCAAAAACATGAAGCCTGTTTTGACCAAGGAAGCCTTGGAACGGTTGAAAGATTTTTATTTGGCTATGCGTTCGGCTAGCGATACTGAGGGGACGCCTATTGCTATAACTGCGCGGCAACTGGAATCTCTGGTTAGGGCGGCTGAGGCTAAGGCTCGTGTTGCCCTTCGGAAAGAGGTTCTCGCCGAGGATGCTGAGACGGCGATTGCCATAATGAAGAGGTCTCTGGAAGAAGTTGGAATCGACGTTTCGTCTCGCAAATTCGACATTGACATCATTATGACTGGTAAACCGAAAAGTGTGCGCGATAAGCTGTCGGTTATTCTGGGTCTCCTTTCGAGTATGGAGAAAGAAACGGGAATAGTGGAGAAGACCAGGCTTCTGGAGAGGCTTCAAACGGAATATGACATAGGAAGTTCCGAAGCGGAGAGACTTATAGGACAAATGTTGAAGGAAGGAACCCTCTTCTCACCCAGAAACGGATACCTCAAGAAGACCTAGCCCTAGGGACCTGGATGCGCGCGCGTCTATGATAACGTTCTCCAATTCGTCAACTAATCCAGCGTCCCGAAAAGCCCGTGCCCCTTCGTCTATTCTGGGACTTCTCCAGCCAACATTGTACGGAACACCAATCACGCCAACCTCTAGTGTCCTTGACCCCAATGTTTTTTCAACCTCCATGGAAACATATCAAGCAGGCAATTCTCTTTAAATCGTTCTAGTAATATATCCTCTGATTTAGCGTTGAGAATAGAAGAACTGTCGATTCCGGAATCCGTAAAGGAAGTCGTAATCAAGTCGGGAATCACTGAACTTTATCCTCCGCAAGAGGAAGCCATACGCGCCGGAGCTCTGGAAGGAAAAAACCTCGTTCTGGCAAGTCCAACAGCCTCAGGCAAAACCCTCATCGCCGAACTCTGCGCCCTAAAACACATACTGGAAAGAGACGGAAAAGTTCTTTACCTGACCCCCCTTCGAGCATTGGCCAGCGAAAAATACGACGAATTCAGGAAATACACGGCGATCAGAAAAGATAGCGGAAGACGAGTCAGGACAGGCATCAGCACCGGCGACTACGACAGCAGCGATCCGTGGCTAGAGAAATTCGACATAATAGTGACCACCAACGAAAAAGCAGACTCGTTGCTGAGGCACAGATCCCGCTGGGTGAACGAAATCTCTCTAGTGGTCGCCGACGAAGTGCATCTTCTCAACGACACCGAAAGAGGACCGACACTAGAAGTCGTCCTCGCCCGCCTCATCCAAGTAAACCCAGACGCCCAACTCCTAGTCTTAAGTGCAACAATAAAAAACGCGGAGGAAGCTGCTGAATGGCTGAAGGCCATCTCCATCACAACAGAATGGAGACCAGTCACCCTTAGAGAAGGCGTACTCCTGCACAACGAAGGGCACTTCAAAGATGGAGGCGCCCTAAAAATAGAAAAAACCACCAAAGACCCCGCCATGAACCTGGCCCTATACATGGTGAAATCGGGAGGACAGACCCTAATTTTTGCAGGAACACGCAGAAACTCCGTCAGTCTGGCCAAGAAAGCAGCGGCAAACCTGAAAACTCTCGTGTCTAAGCCCATGAAACGCTCCCTCACACGAATCTCCGAACAAATCCTATCAACCGGTGAAAGAACAAGAATCAGCGAGTTGTTAGCTGACCTTGTTAGTCACGGAACAGCTTTTCACCACGCTGGATTGGGAGGCAGCCACAGAAGAATAATCGAAGAAGCTTTCAGAGGAGGAAAAATCAAAATCCTGACAGCCACCCCCACCCTAGCCTTTGGAGTAAACCTGCCAGCAAGAATGGTTATCATCCACGAGTATCGCCGGTACGAGCCTGGCTACGGCTACTACCCTATCACAGTACTCGAGTACAAACAAATGGCGGGACGAGCTGGAAGACCCAAATACGACAAAGTCGGAGAAGCTTTGCTCATAGCTAGAACCGAAGACGAACGCGACTATCTCATGGAAAACTACATTCTCTCCAAACCGGAAAGAATATGGTCAAAACTCGCGGTGGAACGAATCCTCCGATCCCACGTTCTAGCCACGATAGCCGCAGACTTCGCGCACACTGAACGGGGAATCCACGACTTCTTCGGCAAAACCTTCTACGCCTATCAATTTGACCCGAGGGCAATAAAAGGAGTCATCACAAAAATTCTGAAGTTTCTGTACAAGGAAGAAATGATCGAAGTGAGCGGCGAAAACGTCGACGCTACCAGGTTTGGACGAAGAGTCTCCGAGCTGTACATCGACCCTGTTTCGGCGGTGATGATTCGAGACGCGCTTTTAAGCCGCGCACCAAAGCTGACAGATATAAGCTTCCTCCACATGGTCGCCCGCACACCCGACATGTTCCCGAAGCTTCGCCCATACTCAAGGGAAATAGACAACCTCGCCTTGTTCGTCGATGAGCATCAAAAAGAATTCATGTTTGATGTGCCAGACGAATGGATGGACAGAATCGCCTTCGAAGAATTTCTGGGAGAAGCGAAGCTGGCTTGGGTACTTAACGCTTGGATAGAGGAAACAACCGAAGACGAAGCTATCGAGAAGTTTCGAGTCCAACCCGGCGACCTCTACCGCCTCATCGCAACCTCAAAGTGGCTCCTTTACGCCTCCCGTGAACTAGCCTCTCTCTTCGGCCACAAGGACCTTCTTAAACGCGTCTCAGAACTCATGGAAAGAACCGAAAAAGGAGTCAAAGCTGAACTGCTTCCGCTGGTCAAGCTAGAGAGAGTCGGAAGGGTGCGAGCGCGCATCCTCTACAACTCAGGACTAAAAACCATCACAGACCTCAAAAGGGCTCGCGTCGAGACATTGACTAGCTTGCCCCTGATTGGGGCCAAACTCGCCAAGAGAATAAAGGAACAAGTAGGCGGATTCGTCAAAGCAGAAGAATGGGAGAGACTGAAGAAGGGCGAAACCGCTGACCAACGAGCCATAACAGAATACTAGTCTGTCAACCCTCTAGTCTTTCTTTCCTGTTTTGTCCTATTGACTGCCAGCTCAACCTGTTCAACGGCGGTGCCTAGATAGTTTCGTGGATCCAACGCTTGATCAATCTCCCTTTCGCTCAACATTTTCTGCACGGCACCGTTTTCAACAAGGATTTCTCTGAAAGGGCTTTTTTCAACGTCACTTTTCATCGCCAAGCCACGAACGAGTTCATGAGCCTCTTGACGACTCATGCCCTTTTTCGCCAACGCCAGCATAACCGCCTCCGACATCATTCGGCCCTGCGTTAGCCCCATGTTTTTCACCAATCTTTGTTCGTCAACCTGCAATCTTGCCAAGACGTTCGTCATCAAAACTAGCATGTAATCGGTGAGGATGCATGCTTCCGGGATTATGAATCGTTCGGCGGAGGATTGGGTTAGGTCTCTTTCGTGCCACGTCGGTATATTTTCCAGAGCTGGCGTAACAAGGCTTCTCATGATTTTCGCGAGTCCGCAAACCTTTTCGCAGAGTTCTGGATCGCGTTTATGAGGCATCGTTGAACTGCCAACCATCTTTTCGACCTCGAAAGACTCGAAAAGCTCTCCGATTTCAGGTCTTTGAAGTTCCCGAATTTCAGTGGCAAAATTATCAAGTGTAGAAGCAATCATGGCCAGCAAACACACAAGCTCGGCGTGACGGTCCCTCTGCACAATTTGAGTGGAAATTCCAGCATCCCTAATTCCCAGCCGTTGCATAACCAGCTTCTGGATTTTCATGGCGTGGGGCCCCAATCCGGCTTGAACTCCCACCGCTCCGCTCATCTTTCCAACCAACACGCGTACTCTGCATTGCCTAAGCCTTTGAACATGCCTGGAGATTTCACGCATCCAAACCGCAAACTTGAAGCCCAACGTTATCGGTAAGGCATGTTGACCATGAGTTCTACCCATCATCAACGTGTTTTTGTATTGTAAGGCTTTTTCCACCAGAATTTCCTCAAGATTGTCTAGTCGTTTCTCAATTAATTCTAGGGCCTCTTTCAGTTGAAGAGCTGTTGCTGTGTCTACAACATCATAGCTTGTGGCTCCGAGGTGAACATAGGCCCCGCTTGGTCCACAGGCTTCAGCCAAAGCTCGGACCAGTGCCATTACGTCATGTCTTATTTCTCGTTCAATTTCTTTCACGCGACTCAGTTTAACACGCTTTGTCGAGGTCGTCTCCACAATCTTTTCAGCATCCTTTTCCGGAATGTCTCCAACTTCAGCGTGCGCCCAAGCTAGGGCTCCCTCCACCTCCAACAACCTTTGGAGCTTGTGCTCCTCGTCAAAAATTCTCCTCATTTCAGGCGTTCCATAACGACCTGTGTCGATTGGAAGAATAGGCAACATTACTCTCCTCCGGAAACGATACATAATGGTATTGAACTAAGCTTTACAAGTTTCGCTAGCTAAGAAATCCTTGGACGGAGATTTCTGAGTTTGGGCGCTTTAGTAGCTGCCGTGGACAGGAAGGGAGAAAACGCTGTTCCTACCGTAGTTGCCATGCTCGAGGAGTTGACGCATAGAGGAGTTGACGCTCACGGAATTGCCACATCGAGCTCAGCAATAACAACAGAATCAATCGAAGATATAGCCACAAAAAACATAAATTCTAGCGTTGCTTTGGGTCATAACCTTTCCCGCATCTTCTCGAAGGATCAACCGCAGCCAATTCAAGGTGACGGATTCACACTTGTCTTCGAAGGTCGGTTATTCCCATCCACTAACTTGTCAGATGTTGAACAGATCGCTGAGAAACTTGGACCTAACCCCAAGCGAAACGTTAGTCACATTATTGAGAATCTTGAGGGTTCTTTCGCCTTTGCCGTTGCGGTTTCCAACATGATAGTTGCTGGCCGTGATATGTTTGGAACTAATCCGCTCTATTATGGGCAGAACGATTCAACATGTGCCGTGGCGTCTGAACGAAAAGCTTTGTGGAAGCTTGGGATAAGGAATGTGAAGTCGTTTCTTCCTGGACATGTGGCCGTGGTTAGTGCTCAAGGCCTCTCCTTCAAACCAATCAAAACCGTAGTGCAACCTCCAATCGAAGACATGGACATAGAGACTGCGGCTCAGCGCCTCACAGATCTTCTCATGAAATCCACGAGGAAGAGGGTTTCAGATCTCCAGAAGGTGGCGGTGGCCTTTTCAGGTGGGTTGGACAGCAGCGTCATAGCCGTTCTAGCCAAAAATTGTGAAAAACGCGTTGAGCTTGTTTCAGTTAGTTTAGAAAATCAGCCTGAAGTTGAGTTTGCAGAGACCTCCGCAGAAGCTTTGAAACTCCCGCTTCATCTTGAGACTTATACATTGAAAGATGTCAAACAGATTCTTCCAAAGGTTTTGTGGCTAATCGAGGAGCCGAGCACAGTTCAAGCCAGCATCGCTATCCCATTCTATTGGACGGCCGAAAACGCATCGAAGCTGGGATGTAATGTTCTCTTGGCTGGGCAAGGAGGTGACGAACTTTTCGGAGGCTATCATAGGTATCTTGGAGATTATGCGCGATCGGGTGGGGGGGCGGTACAGAAGGCTTTATACCGTGACGTTGCGAAGTCCTACGAGACAAACTTTCAAAGAGACAACCAGGTTTGCTCCTTCCATAAAGTTGAGTTGCGGCTTCCATTCATGGACCGTGAGGTTGTGCATTTGTCCTTAGGCTTGCCCCTTAACTTGAAGGTCGAGTCTGCTGAAGATGGACTTCGAAAAAAAGTTCTGCGGTGTGTGGCTAGAGATCTCGGCATACCTCCATTAATTGCCAACAAAACCAAGAAGGCGGTTCAATACACAACGGGGGTGAATAAAGCCATTCAAAGATTAGCCAAAAAGAGAGGGCTAGGGTCGCAAGAATATGTTAGAAAGATTTTCGGGAAAGTACACACTGTGTAGGCAGGGTAGCACTGATGTCGCTTATGTTTGTGAGCGCGCGCACTATTTGTAGAATGTGACGAGTTGTGAGCATCTGTCTCCCCGATCTCCATTTTCCAGACAATGAGAACCTGCTTTCAGGTGCCCACAGAATCGCTGCAATCTACTACTTGTTGGGAGCTTACACCGATATAGTCGCTTTTTCCCTCTTTTCTCGGATTTCCATTTGCCCATTATCGTTCCTTTCTTGCCTCTCTTGGTGGAACGTTGTCTCACCTGCATGTATAGACCTTTGATTCTAATTCTTTTTCTAGACTTTTCCTTTGACATCTAAACCGTCATGTACCTCAATTTTGTTTCTTAAAATCATTAGGAAGCACAAATTAATACGATCAATCAATATTATGAACGGGAGAAAACCAGATCATAAGAAAGTCTAATTGAGACCATGGTTGTCGGAAAAAGAAATGGGTTGTAAACCATTTTTTTATGATAGAGGAACGTTCTAATTGCGCGCGCGATTCCAGAAGGAAACACTCCACGCAACATTGGATCATCTCTTGCATAGGCAATAATACAACCGTCGAAAGCATTCCGGGAGTCCTCAAAAAAACGCGCGCGCAAATGCATGTTGAGCTAGTTCTCTCTCCCTAAATTTCATGTCTTCAAGAATGTTGAAATCCTGAACAAATTCGTGTGTTTTGAGCGAATTACTCTGGTTCAACAAAAATCACAGTTATAAAGAAAAGCACGTTAGGTCTCTTTGACAGAGTGGGAGAATCTCAATCCTCGTTGGAGGTGCCAAAATGACAAAAACAGCCGTGGTGTTCACACCTAAGTATTTGGATCATAGAACCGGGCTTGGCCATCCAGAATCTCCTGCCCGCCTCAGGGTAATAATGAGAGAGCTAAGAAATAGTGGTCTCCTTGAAATTGGAAAATGTTCCCTAGTTGAGCCTGAACCCGCTGGCATCGAGGACTTGGAACTAGTCCATGAACCCGACTACATCCAGCTTGTTCAGCAGGTTTGTGCGTCAGGCGAGAGGCTTCTGGATCTCGGCGACACGGTTGTTTCTTCCGAAAGTTTCGAGGTAGCTCTTTTTGCTGTCGGAGGAGCGATGAAAGCAGTTGATCTTGTTATGGCAGAAAAGTTTCGAAACGCCTTCGCACTTGTTAGACCTCCAGGACATCACGCCGGTTCATCCTACGCCCTGGGCTTCTGCATCTTCAACAACGCTGCCATCGCCGCAGCCCACCTCCTTCGGCATTTCGAACTCGAGCGCATCTTAGTCTTGGATGTGGACGCACATCACGGGAATGGGACGCAAGAGGCCTTTTACGGCGATGACAAGGTTCTTTACATCAGCCTGCATCAGGATCCCAGTGAATTTCCTGGAACAGGCTTCGCGGATGAGATTGGTGAGGGAAAGGGCCTAGGGTATACAGTTAACATTCCCTTTCCGTTTCGAATCAACGACCGAATTTACCTGAAAGCATTCAATCAGGTCGTGGTTCCTATAATCCAGCAGTACAAACCACAATTCATTATTGTCTCCACAGGCTTTGACAACCATTACACAGATCCTGTTGCAAGCCTTTCTTTGTCTGCCTCAAGCTATTCTCAAATATTTGGGAAGGTCCTGGAATTAGCGTCCAAGTTTTGCGCGGGAAAATTTGTGGCGATCCTTGAAGGGGGATATAGCCTAAGATTTCTTGGACAGATGGCGGCCGTGGCGATCGCGAGAATGGCTAAAGTTCCATATCGTATCAGAAACAAGCCCTCTGTGGCTGGGCCCAAAATACGGAAACTATCTGAAAGAATCATAGAAGAAGTAAAGAACATTCAATCGTCGTTTTGGACCTTCTAGTGCCATTTCTTCATACGACAGAATAAGAGAAGAAGAAGTAACGGCCACTTTCGCTAGCTGTGCGTTGAATTGAAAAATGCTGGGCTCATTCGATAATCTCGATAGCGCCGTTGGGACACTGGACTTCGCAGGCTCTACAAACAAGGCATTCATCGTTGTTCACAACGACTGCTTTCCCTTCTCTGACCTCGAAGACATCCACAGGGCACGTGTCAACGCAAGTCCCATCTCCATCGCATTTTTCAACATCAACTTTGACTTCTACCATGGAACACTCAACTCCACTCTTAGGATTCTAATGAAGTGAACGTCTTAACATAAAAACGTTTTGCGCCTAACGGATTTCTTCCCTGAGCCTCAAGAGAACGCCATCGATCGTGGTTATCGCCCTTTCCCTTCTCCGTTGATATTCGTCGAGAAGTCTGCCGTATGCTTCCTTGGATATTTCTCCACGTCTGTACCGAGCTTCGACTCGTCGAATATCTGTCTCCACCCCTTGAAGCATTGTTTCAGCTACCTCGACTTGCCTCATTATGCTTGCGTACTTGGGACCAGCCGCCCTTATCTTTCCCCGAAGATTGGATAAATCCCGATAAAGCGTGGAAAGACGCCCTTCCAGCATCTTCTTCCGCACCTTGTATCGGCGTCTAGGAATCCTTCCCTTCCGCAGCTGCTCCTCCATAGATTCAAGATCTGACAGAATCCTGGTTTTCCTTTCATAAGCTTCAACGAAACTTCTAAGATCTTCTTGTGGAACGGGAACCATTGAGATTGTGGGGGGCTTGGGAACTCGCCAAGAAAAGGCTATTGCTGACCCAATGATTATCAAAACCCCCATCCACAGCGTAGGATAGAAAGAAGCCCAAAAAACCAGGTATCCGTATGTGAGGTCAAAATTGAGATTTTGGAACGGGGTTACGTTATAGAAGGTGAAGGTTGCGGTTTCTTGAAAGGCGCTTCTTTCGATGCCGTGGGGGCTTTGAGGATTGGAGGATTGGAACTCGGCGCCTCGAGGCAGGGATATGGCGACAACTAGCTTTCTTATCGTCCAATCGAATTGTTCAAAGAAGGTGAAAACCATTTCATAATCGCGCCAATTATGCTGGTTGATGTGTTCTTTCCATGGAAGACTGTAGGTCACAGTAAACTTGACCTCTTGATCTTTTGCCAAGATGTCCCTGAGCTGTAATGTGACATTCGTGGGAGTGGTTATGTTACCTTCTTGAACCGCAGGAGTCCCGGGGAAACTACCGAACTCGTCCCGGGCTCCGGTTTCAGGATCAAAAGAGGCGCCTATGGGCAAACTTATCGTAACGCTTGCTAGATTGGGGGCTTTGTTGGTAATATCATACGAGTCGGATACGTCAACCTTTCCCCACTGGTCTAGCTTTATCTCTCTCTTTACCTCGCTGAATTCGATTATGGGAAAGGCTGAGGTGCTCAACTCGAAACTTAGCCAAGCAGGCTCGTACTCAAAGCTTTCCAACGGGCCTTTTGTGTGCTCCAGAATCTTGAAATCGCCGCTGGTTGTTATGTTGAAATCGAGTTCATCCTCATGAAAGATGCTGTCCGTGATATTGGCTTGGGAGGGTAAAAATACCTCTACATCACATGCAGAAGCATTTTGGGTAAGACTGGGATACAACGGAAAGTCAAGGTCAAACGAGTCTACAAGCCCGGAAGATACCAGGTTGGAGAAGACGAAAATTACGGTGAGGTTGTAGGATTCTCCGTTGCTTATGTTCACGCCTGGTTCCGGAAAGACAACGTCTACTCCGTAGAAACCCAAGCGACCCAATCCCACGTTAAGTTTGACCTCTAATAGCGTATCAGGGTTCGACACTTCATAGGCAAAGGAATGATCGAGGTTAGAACCGTACTGAAAGGGGAAGCCTAACGAAAAACTAGCTAATGAAACCGTATCTTCGCCTGTCTTCGGGGACAGTTTCAGGGTATCGTTGATGATGACCAATGCGCCTTCTTGAATCTTTATTGTATGGCTTATTTGGTCAACTTGAACATCGGTAGAAGAGGAAGCGGTTATAGCGTTGATAACCGAGGAGTTAGCTTGGGTAGAAACGAAACTGAAAACGATAAGACAGAATGCAAGTAGAAGTAAAGCCATGGACAGCTTCTTCAAGTTGGACACCCTCCGAGACGAAATTTCCTGTGTTTGCTTGCCTAATTATCATCGAATACCTTTATTTACTTTTAGAAAATCTGGCGTTACCTTTATGCGCGTGCAAAAGAATTGGCATGAAAATCTCAATGTCTTGTGTATGCATATATAAGGGCTAATGGTTTCACAGAGCTGCTTTTCAATAAGTAAAGGAAAACTAATGCTACTTTATAGAATTGCGCGCGCGCTCTAACCTCCACGCACTGCTTCGAAAATGTTTACTAGATCTCCCTCATTTAAAATCGTGTTCTCATTGGCTATTTTTCCGTTGACAGATACCATCCATATTTTGTCTTGAGGTTTTTTAAGTTTTTGAAAAAGGATAGAGACAGTGGATCCACTTTCCATGTTCAAGTCAGTGTTTTCCTTCCCTAAATATCTGCGAATACTTCCATAAGCTACAATGTGAACCTTCATAACAAGACCAGGTTGGAACTTTCTTAGTTGAGGATTATTCCAACTTTAATTTGTCGGCGACCCACGCTATGTCTAGTTCCTCAAGTTTTGCTCTTACGGGTGCACCTTTCTCTTGGTCCCAGTTCATCATTCTATAGTAAATGCTTTTCGCGTTCTCTAATTCTTCAGGGTCTATTGCTGTCTCTGACAAGGGGCCAGAGGTTTGTGGGTGAAAGAAGCGGTCAGGTAGCCGATCATCCTTTCTTGTGAACCCTTCCCTTATGTTGAAGGCTCTGGCCATGTCTATGGAACGTTCACCAAGCTTCATTAGTTCATAGAGGTTGCTGTCCCATCCTGTTACGGCCCTCACTATTTCTACTTTCTGATCGTCGTCCCAAGGAAGAAAATTGCAGAGTAGCAGATTGTTGTTTATCACAAACTGGGTAACCTTGTATACATAGAGTCTAATCTTTCTAGGACCCAAGTCCTCTAGAGGAACCGACTTAAAGATGCCAAAAGACGGCATTTTTCTTACCCAGGTGTCGTGGAGACTGTTGCAGTGGTCTGCTCCTGTGGGCTTGACCGCATATCCTAATCCCAGTCCTTTTTTTAGTCGAGGATCATGCATCGGTACGTCTTCACCTTTCACATGAACAGCAAATTTTTCCGCTCCTTTTCCGATTTTTTCAGCGGCTCTCATAGTTCCTTCTGCTAGTAGGTTTCCTATCCCCTCCCGTCTCGCAATCATTTCGACCATCTGTACCATGGCCTCTGCGTTTCCGAAGGTTAGATCGATGCCACCCGTATCCTTCTGGGTTAGGAGTTTATTCTCGAAACACTCCATGGCGAAGGCTATTGTGCACCCTGTCGAGATTGTGTCTAGGGTGTAACGCTGGCATAGTTCATTGGCTTTGCATACTGCTTTTAGGTCGTCTATGTCGCAGTTAGAACCAAATGCAGCGAGAGTTTCATATTCTGGACCACCATAGATGGGATCAACTTTCCAGGGATCTTTAGTCTGAACAACCTTTTTGCAGCGGACTGGACAGAAATAGCAACCTTCCATTCGTATTCGAACCGTTTTCTTGATGGTTTGAGCAGAAAGCGCTCCAGGATTGGCAAACTCTCCGTCTTGGAAGTTGCGTGTAGGCAAGTTTCCCGATAAGGCACCTTCGGTCATAAATGACCCCGTGCCATATTTGTGCATCCTTCCCGCTTTTTCCTCAAGATTATCAAGGAGCCACCTAGTGAGTTCTTTGAGTTTCTTTGGATCGGCCATTTCTGGCCCATCGTGGCCTCTACAGGCAATGGCCTTAAGTTTCTTCGATCCCATCACGGCGCCCATGCCTACGCGCCCAGCGGCGTGTTTGAGATCGTTTATGATACAGGCAAAACGAACCATTCTTTCTCCAGCCTTTCCTATTTGAGTGGTTCTTGCAAGCTTTTCTCCTACCTCTTTTCGAATGACTCTTTGGGAGTCTCCAATGTCTAGACCCCAGAGGTGTTCGGCATCTCGAATTTCGGCTTCACCATCATGCACCCAAAGATAAACTGGGGACTTTGCTTTGCCCTTTATGACGATGCCGTCGAATCCTGCATGTTTCAATTCTGCCCCCCAAAAACCACCAGCTTCTGCTTCACCGTAAGTCGTTGTAAGCGGCGATTTTGCTCCTACGCTGTTACGAGCACTTCCTGGAATCGGGGCTCCCGTGACAACGCCCAGTGCAAAGATAAGAATATTTCTTGGCCCTAGTGGGTCAGTCCCAGGCGGAAGTTCCTTCAACAAGTAATAGGCTATAACAGCCCTGCCACCGAAATACCGACGGTAGAAGATTTTAGAGGGCTTTTCAATTCGGATGCTTTTCCGGGATAGGTTAACTCTTAGGATTCTTCTATTATAGCCGAAAGACAGCTGCAATCACCAACATTGGAGGTTTGTTGTTTGACCCTTGTCTCTCAGATACTATTGAATGAAAGCCCTTGCAGACTAAGATAAAAGTATCCCTGCGTTTCGCCGCGCGCGCGCAACCAACAAAAAACGAACCTCAATTTACATAGACGAAGCCTTATGGAAAGAATGGATGCATTTTGTTCTTGATAAATACGGGTCCTCGCGAAAGACCAGTGAAGCACTTGAAGATGCCATGAGAGACTTTATGCACGCGCGCCAAAAAACATGGCAACAAAACCAACCGCAATAAAAACGGCGGCCACAGATCCACCTATGAGATAATTCGGGACCCCTTCAAAAACTTCGGTTGTTGCGAGCTCTGGTACCATGATTGTGGCAACTGACCAAAGTGGTGGACCAACGCCAATAAAGAAAATTACCAAACCCATTATGACTAGCGCCGAGTTGCTGCTTCCCAATTTCCAGCCATTTGATTCTAAGTAGTCTCGTTGGTTCCGCTATAACTTTTTCTGCGCGCCCAATCTAATGTTATGGAAAAGAGAAAAGGAAGATGCGCGCGCGCCGGGAGCTTTGACTTGAACATGCGTAAACTCTTATAATAGAATCAATATTGAGAAGAGGGGGTTATGATTCAAACCGCAATTGTAGGCGGCGGAATAGCAGGAGCATACTGCGCATGCTGCCTTACTGAAAATGACATTTATCCAGTAATTTTTGATCACACACATCCCCGAGAGAAACCTTGCGGGGGCTTTGTATCACCTTTAGCACATGAACTGTTCCCATTTCTGAAACAACTTCCGATAGAGCACAGTGTAAGAAGCAGAATTTATTTTATCTCGCCCAGCGGGAAACGAGTATGTGTTCGTTTAAGAAAAAGTGAGATATTGGGTTTTTCAAGGTTAAAACTTGACCAATATCTAGTGAATAAGGCTGTGGATAAAGGTGCGGAATTGATTAATGAAAAAGTTGTATCCCTTGAAAGAAAAAGACATTTGTGGAAAGTGAAAACCTCTAAACAAACATACTTGGCCAAGGTGTTAGTTGGCGCTGACGGTGTAAACAGTCTAGTTCGAAGGAAAGTTGTTGGCCCTTTAACTATGATGGACAAAGGCATGTGTTTTGGTTATTTTGTCAGAGGCTTAGAAAGAGAAGAGATCACTATAAGGTTCTCGCCTTATCGGAAAGGCTTCACATGGGTAATTCCAAGATCGCGACACACAAGCCTAGGAATAGGGTGTGCGGAGATATCGCATTCGTATGGACTCAAAAAGGAGCTAGACATGTTCATAGAGCAATATTTTCCTCACATAGAGAAGATTTCTAAGTGGGTAGCTTTAATTCCTAACGTCAAAGATGTTAAAACATTTCGTGTCCCACTCGCAGGAACCAATTGGATATTAATTGGTGATGCAGCCGGGCATGTAAACCCAATATCCGGAGAAGGCATATTGTATGCTCTTTTGGATGGTGAATTGGCGGCGCAAGCAGTTTTGGAGAGTAACCCTCTACTTTTTGATAGGTTGTGGAGAGAAGTGTACGGATGGAGTTTCTTAACAGGTATTAAGCTGAGAAAATGGGTATACAAACCCTCCATTCTTGAATTCTGGTGCAAGTTTTTTAGATTTCAAAGTGTTCTTCGACCTTGATCTGCTAGCATGCATTATCTTGCAGATAATATGTGCGCGCCTGGAGACCCGGCCTGGAGCCACAGCAGAAGATGCGTTACCGCCCATTACTGCCTCAAATGTTACCCGAAACTGCGGATTAAACCACGTTTCCGCTGCATGCATATTCTTTGAGTGTTTGCTTTGATGCATTCTCTTTCACTATCACCACATCCACTTGAACAGGTTGTGTTTGATTTTAAGGTGTGAATTAGTTATTTGTGGATTAATAATTCAAAATATCCTCATCTTGATTCATATAGAGCGCGCGCGAGGACATAAGATATAGAAAAAGCTGAGAGAACGATATAGAAGATAGTTTCTCAACTGTTAAATCCGCTTGACTTCCATGCATCTATGTTCTGAGCCTAGAGGAAGGAGGTGAAATAATGAAAAGAATAATCAACATAGGAATTATTACAGCGCTGTTTCTGGTTATTGTAGCACCCACCGTGATGCCTGTTCAAGCCGAAGATGATGATGATAATGGATTCAGGACGCCCGGCTACTGGAAGACACACCCAGATATTTGGCCGACGAGTTACAGCACGTTGATGACGCTAGAAACTGTGTTCGCTTCCACTCCATCCGAGCTTGCTGGAACAACTCTCCTACAAGCCCTCAGTCTGAATGGAGGTGAAGGAGCGCAGGGCGCACAACGGATACTGGCACGTGCTGCAGTAGCGGGCTTGCTTAACGCAGAAAACTTCGGTTCTGGTGACGGAGCTTACCCTCTGAGTGTGGAGCAAGTGATCAGCTTGGTTAATGGGGCTTTCAATCCTGGCTCTCGAGATAAGATGATCTCTCTAGCGGAGGAGCTGGATAGCTACAACAACCTCGACTGACCACTAGGACGAACACAACACATGCATGCTTAACCCTCCTTCTTTTTCTGTTGTGTGCGTATAACTGTCAAAATAGAACTAACTTCCATTAGGCTTAGGATAAGTTACAATCATGTGCGCGCGCGAGTCTTAGGATGTGTTGTAGCATGGTACCTGGCGAGGTTGCGCGCGCAAATCCAAATTCAAAATGATGAATGCAATCAGCTATAAAAGACACTTCGACTTTACCTTATTTACTTTTAGAAAAATCAAGGTTTTCGCGAGTAAATAAAGGTCGCGTTTGGACATATCATTTCCGTTTCCTGAACAGTTTGTCTTCACGTCCAAAGTCACAGACGCGCGCGCAGCTTATGCGCGTGCGCTCGATTACAATCATGTACTGCATTCATACTAACTTGGTGTTATTATCCCGTCTTTCATCATTATTTTTCTTTCTGCACAGTCAGCAATATCTTGTTCATGGGTGATAACAATGATTGTAGTTTTTGTTTCTTCATGGAATTTCTTGAGTAAATCCATGACTTGTTTTCCAGTGACAGAGTCCAAATCGCCGGTTGGTTCGTCTGCGAATATCACAGCAGGACGATTGGTTAATGCCCGAGCGATGGCCACACGTTGCATTTGCCCGCCGCTCAATGTGGCGGGATACTGTTTAGCTTGCTGATCAATCCCAACTCCCTCTAGAAGGTTTTCTATACGATCTTTCAAATTCTTGCTTAATCCAGCCAGATCTGCTGGTAGAGCTACATTCTCTCGTGTGTTGAAATGAGGCAACAAGGTGTAGCTTTGGAATATGAAACCCATCTCCAACAGTCTAGACTTGGATTTTTCAGAATCACGTAATTCATGAAGGTTTTTTCCGCGAAACAGCACAATTCCACGATCGGGGGTATCGAGACCTGCAATGCAATTCAGGAGAGTTGTTTTTCCTGCCCCAGAATTTCCTAAAATCGCAACAAATTCGCCCTCTTTAATATCGAGATTCACTCCACGGAGAGCGTATACAGTTGTTTTTCCAAGATTGTAATTCTTTGTCAGACCTCTCACAGCTAGAATAACGTCATCAGTGACATCAAATGCGTAGGAGTCGTTATGGTCGAAAAGCTGTCTATCAAAGTTGAAATAGGGAATATCGGATCCAAAGAGGTCTGTCCACGTTTTCAGAAGTTCAGCTTCAACAAACAAATCAATGCCTAATTCTGCTACGGACAGTAGCCTGGTCTGGAGGTCACTGGCGGAATCGATTGTTTTCACTCCATTTTTCTGTTCATCCAAATAATCACGAAGGTGAATTTGGCACTCTTGAAGTTTGTCTTGTACTTCGATGAGTAACGCTTTTCCATAATCGATTTCTGACGCCATTTCCGCAAGTGCTGCATTAAGGTTCACTGCATCATTCCCTAAGTGATATGGCGGAAGTGTGGTGCGGGGGACTTGGAATAGGTCAAAAATCCGAGAAATTACAATACCTATGTCATTTAAGGCACTGAGTTTTGCTGTTAAAATCCGAAGGAACAGTTCCAGTTTGGTCTGTAGTCTCTGGTTTTTGCTCCGATAGTGAGTTCCTTCCACTCCCAATTTCAGTCTTTCAAGCACACGATCCATTTCTTGCAGGCGAGTAACCGTTGGTTTCAGAAAAGTCCTAAAGAAATTTGTAAAGAGCAACTTGTCAACCAATATGTCCATGTTCATTTCTGTTTCACTGTATAAACTCTTGAAGATTGGAGAGTCAAATCCGGAGAGGAAAAACCGATGTTCTTGGTTCTCAAAGATGTCCCATAAGGTCACAATGCTTCTCGATTGAATCTCGCAGTGCATGTTTGGTAGATCTTTGCTGATCTTCTCCAATCGACTGTCAAAGACCTTTGCGAGATTGGGTTCGATCTCCTTGACAAAATCTTTGACAATTCTGGATGTTTCTCGTAATTCTCGGTTGTTTTTCAGTTCTCGTTGGAATCTGGACTTGTTGTTGATGTAATACTTTGTGAACTTGTCATGTGTTCTTTTTTCGATTTTCTCCATAGTTTCGCCGTCGATTTTTCTGTCATCTTTTTGTCCTGACAAGACGACGAACGTGTTAATTTCCTGACTGGTGATGGCTGAACCACGAATTCCCAGACTCTTTCGATAATTTGCCAAAAGCCGCTCTTGCAAGGTCACATTGTTGGATTGTGATGATTTATCTATCAATCCTGCCGTGTAGATTCTCATTT
>JABAOC010006225.1_pt2 | contig 18027 bp, 14 predicted proteins | sample 7062161 | NCBI WGS metagenome assembly JABAOC01 (sample SAMN14538625, study PRJNA623070) | marine sediment metagenome | biome: marine biome [ENVO:00000428]; feature: marine pelagic biome [ENVO:01000023]; material: deep marine sediment [ENVO:00002113] | place: India: Gulf of Khambhat ... | reverse complement strand
CGGATCATCTTCTCGGCGGTATCCCGCAACGGCCGCTCTTTCGGACCGCTGGCCCTGCGCTGCACAGCGGCGAGCTGGTCAAAGGCATCCGCCATTGCACCCTGCAAGGCCAGCAGGTCAAGCTTCCATTGGGCCATCAGTTGATCGAGACCCTCGACCTCGTGCAGCGTAACGCCTCCATCGGCCATCGCGTCGGCGTATGCGGCGAGATAGGATTGGCCGCTCGCCGCCGCCGTGTCGAGATTGTCTACGATGGCCGCCGTGTTACACCCGGCCAACGCGGCCAGATCGGGGCTGCCCCGGAGCGATTCCCAGCAGCCCAGCAGACGAGTCAGGGCATCGAGGCCGGCACCCGCCGCACCCTCCAGCGTGCCGCCGGCCAGGTCTTCCGTAAGGGCCACCGTCTGGACGACGGCCTCCCAGATGTCGGCGTCGCTGGCTCGCAAGCCGTACAGGTCCCGTATACCCGGGTCTCGGGCATAACGGTCCAGCGCCTGATAGATGCTGAGGTGGTCGTGGAATCTTTGCAGCAGGGCCGGGGGAACGCTCGGGCAGTCGTAGGAGACATACACGCTCGCCAGGTCCCAGACCCCCATGATGGCATCGACCGTGACTGGGAGCCAGTACACGGGCCCTTCGGACTCCCCGTCCAAGAGGGCAGCGGCCTCGCCGGCAGTAAAGCTCTGGTGCAGGTCGCCGTTGTGCGGCCTGACGGGGCCGGAGTCCCCGATCCTGACCACGGCGCCGACGCTGGGGGTCGTGCCGTAAACATTGACGACAATCCTGGTGATCTCCCGGACGCCGCCGAGCGGCTTGAAGATCGGGAATAGATACGTGGCATCGCACAGGTCCCTGCTTTGGCCGAGGACCAGGCCATGCGGGTAGCCCGACGTGAGGGCACCGGACAGGACCGCGAGCCTCTCGGCGGTCTCGGAACAGGTGGAGAACTCGTTGGCGACCAAGCCTGAGGCCCTCATCGTTAGGTCATAGTCGGGTTTCTTGAATTGGGCCACCGCCAGATGGTCGGTATCCATCTCGGCCCATAGGATGTGATCGCGGCTCCCGTAATTGCCGCCCCAACCTGCAAACTCATAGCCCGGCTCGCACTTCGCTTCGAGAGTGACCACCTCTCCCGGAGGGTAGATGAAGACTCCCTCGCCCGGCGAGACGACGGAGCCGCCCGGGGTCGAGGACGTTACCAGGAAGCAGTCGTCGCCGATGTCGATCATACCGATATCGTCGAGGGCAAAGTCATTGCTGACCTCGGCCCGAATCCGGTTCACCAGGCGGATCTTCGCCTCGGAATTGGTGCCCGAGTTCCACCTGTGAAACACGAAATTCCATTCGCCGGCCGTCGCCGGAGCGAAACCGATGCCGACCTGGGCGCCGTTGATCAGGCACTTGATCTCGGCCAGCCTGACGTCGTCATCGGTACAGTTCGAGAGCCAGTAGAAAAAGACGTACTGGGTGTCCGGCGCGACCGACACGGTCTGCTCCCAGACCGTGACGTCAGTATCTGCGGCCCCGTTTGCAATCAGCATTCGTCCAAAGCCTGAGGAGTGATCGCCGTACGAGATGGCAACCGGATTGTAGAAGCTGGGGTCCTCGCCGACCACGATCGTGCGCGGGACGGACAGATCGGTGGTATAGGTGTATTGGGTCGTAAAACCCGTGTTGCCGAGCTCAAAATCACCATTGTCGATCAGGTTGCCTGAGACAGTCCCTGCCAGGAACAGAAACGCCAGTGCCGTCGGATGAAACATTGAGATACGCATGACTTGCCCTCCCCGTAAAAGCAATTGGCCCCCTGAAAGCGCCAAAAACCGAAGGCCCGGACCGCCCCTCCCGTCACATGGTCCATTCACGCAGCCTGTATGGCTGCACTGCGTAAGCAGGAGCGCCGAAGCACAATGATAACAGGCGGCCTGTCTCCCTGGCCTGACATCCTCCCATTCCATTCATCTATTGTAGCACGCCCCTTGCTCTTGTCAACTGCGAAATTGGCTAAAAGTCCCATTCTCTACCTGCGGAAGGAAGGCAGGTCAGGCTCGATGTGGACTGTGATGTTCACCGGTCGGCTGATTTGTTCGTCCAGGGTCTTTTCCAACTTCTCCGAGATCTCGTGAGCGGCAGCGACGTTCAGTGCGGGGTCCACCAGGATATGAACATCGAGGAAAACTTCCCGGCCGACGGTGCGGGTCCTGAGTCGGTGCCAGTCGCGGATCGCCGGAGTGGCACTGATTATGGTCTTGATATGATCGACGGTCGCCGGATCGACGGCCCCTTCGGTCAGCTCCGTCAGCGAATCGCTGATCACCTTGCCGCCGACGAAAACCACCATCAAACCGACCGCGATGGCCGCCAACTGATCGCCGTGACCGAAGCCGGCCTCCAGAGCGATGAAGCCAATCAATACGGCGACGGAACTCAGGGCATCGCTGCGGTGGTGCCAGGCATTGGCGTAAATGGCGGCGCTGTGGACTCTTACAGCGACCTTCCTGGTCACCCGGTACAGCCATTCCTTGCCGAGGATCGACAGCAGGGCCCCGGCCAGAATGCCCCAGTGAGGCGCCGTCGACTCATTTCGAGCGATCGACACCGTCGCCTGGTAGACCATCGCTGCGCCCACGGCCATCAGGATCAGCGCAACCAGAACGGCCGAAAAAGTCTCAAGGCGGCCGTGGCCATACGGGTGACTCAAGTCAGGCTCGCGAGCCCCCAGACGCGCGCCTACAAGGACCACAGCATCCGTAACCAGGTCCGAGAGCGAGTGGATCGCATCCGCTACCATCGCCAATGAGGAGACCGTCAGGCCGATGGCCATCTTCATGATGGCCAGAATCACATTCACCACCATGCCAAGGTACGTGACCGACCGAATCTGACGAGCGGCAATATCGTGCTTGCTATTCACGGGCACCGGTTTCTTCCCAAACTGATTTCCGTATTGCGGCGACAGCCTCCAGGTACCGCCGGGCCGCGGACTCGTCCCTGGCCTCGACGATCACTCGCATCACGGGTTCCGTGTTGCTCGTGCGCAAGTGGATCCAGCCATCCGGGAAATCGAACCGGCAGCCGTCGGACGTGTCGAGCGTGGCGCCGGTGAACTGCTCGGCCGCCAGCTCGAGAATCCTTCGCGCCTGCCTCGCATCCGCGGTGAATTTGTCCTTGTGCATCGAATAGCCGCCGATCTGGCGCACCAATTGCCCGATGCTCTCACCTGTTTCCGTCATCAATTGGAGGACCAGCGCGATCCCCGCGAGGCTGTCACGAATCGGGCCGACCCGCAGGTCGATTACGCCGCCGTTGCCCTCACCGCCGATAATGCAGCCGTGCTCGAGCATGGCGCCGGCCACGTGGGCCTCGCCAACCGGCGTCCGTATGACACGGCCCCCCGCCCGCCGGGCCACATCATCGATCATGCGGGAGGTGGACAGGTTGGCCGCCGCCGTGCCGGTCCTGGTCGAAAATACGTGCATCGCCGCCAACGCGAGCGTGTACTCCTCGCCGATGTAGGCGCCCTCCTCATCCACAATCGCCAGCCGGTCGCCGTCCGGATCCTGGGCGAATCCCAAATCTGCGCGCTCCCGTCTCACGCGCTCGCACAGTCCCGTGAGGTTCGCGGCGGTCGGCTCGGGCTCGTGGGCAAACAGGCCCGTCGGCTCGTCGTTGACGGCCACGACCTTGCAGCCGAGTTCTGCCAGGAGTTTCTTGGTGATGCCCCCTCCCGCCCCGTTGACGCTGTCGAGGACGACTCTGTACCCTTTGGCGGCAATCTGCTGTGGCTCGACGATGGCGAGGACTTTCTCGACGTGAATCCTATCGGTTTCGCTGTTGTGACTCAGCGTGCCGCACCGGGTGGAGCCGACCAGACGAAAATGCCGGTCGAAATAGGTCCGCCGGATCGCCTCTGCCGTCGCCGCGGGCGGGGCCATCCCGTTGCCCAGCAGGAGCTTGATGCCATTGTACGGGATGGGATTGTGGGAGGCCGTAACCACGACGCCGCCGTCACAACCGAGCTCGCGCAGCATTACCCCCACGCTCGGCGTGGTGACGATTCCCAGATCGATGACATCGACCCCGACGGCGCACAGTCCGGCCGCCACGGCCGACATCAGCATCGAGCCGCTGACGCGCGAATCCCGGCCGATGCAGATGCCCAACCGCCGGCCGGCCGTATCGACGTTCTCCTTCAGGAAGGTGCCGAACGCGCAACCGTATTCCGCCGCGACGGCCACAGTGAGATCCTCACCGACCACACCCCGCATCCCGCTGACACTGATAATGAGGTCACTCGCCATATCGCATACTCCGTTAGCGTACGGCCTTGTCCGCGAGAACAAACCGGCCGTCAGGTGGCAGCCTCAAACCGGTCCTGTCAAGATAGAAAGCGGTGGATGGCAACGGCAGGAGTTCGGGCCCCCAAATCCGACCTATCGGATTTGAGACTCGTTCCGAGCCGAGCCTGCGGAGCTTGCCGATGGTCGTGTCGAGGGCGCAAGCGCCAGCGAAGCGCGGGTAAGATGCCCGCGACACAAAGAGCCACCGACAAGCTTGCGCTGGCCGCCGCCCATGCTCAATGCCCCGAAATCTTGACAGACCCTTACGAAGAGTGTACGACAAAATCGCGGCAAACGCCCCGGATGTCATTGCGAGCCGGACGAAGGCTGGGGCGGCAATCTTAGCTTCTGGCCGCTCCGAGATTGCTTCGTCGGCGTACGCCTCCTCGCAATGACATCCTCTTATCCTGACCCGCCACTTTCTTGTCGTACACCCGGATGTCGAAATCCTCCCGATAGCGCTTGCCTCGAAAGAGACATTTCGATAAAACCTCTGGACTGCGCCGAAACACCTGCACGGTAAATGGAACGTGCGGCGGCAGCTTGTCTGCATGAACAAAGCGCGTTATGATGTGGATCGAGAGTCATCTTGGCTGGTGGGTGATCAGGCGCCGGTGGTGGATCATCCTGTTGGCGATTCCGGCCATGTCCATCGCGGCGCTCGGGGGCCGCCACATCAGGATCTGCAACGACACCCGCGTGTTCTTCAGCGAGCAGAACCCTGACTATCAGGCGCTTCAGACCCTCGAACACACCTACAGCAAAGAACAGAGTGTCTTCTTCATCCTGGCGCCGCAGGACGGGAACGTGTTCACACCGCAGACACTGGCGGCCGTATCCGAATTGACGGAAGCCGGATGGCGGATACCCTACTCCGCCCGCGTCAACTCGATCACGAATTTCCAGTATATCCGCGCCGAAGGCGACGACCTGATCGTCGAAGACCTCGTTACCGACCCGAACACCCTCTCCGGACCGGGGTTGGAGAGAATCCGGCGGACTGGCCTGTCCGAACCCACCATCCTGCGGAGATTGATCTCCACGAAAGGCCACGTCACCGGTGTGTATGTCAGCCTGGTGACACCGGCTGAAAGCCCACAGGCCCTGCCGGAAGTCGCCCAACACGCCCGCAGAACAGCCGAGGACTTCCGTGCCAGGCATCCCGGCATCGACGTCTATCTTACCGGCTCGGTGATGATCGATCAGGCTTTTGCCGATGCCAGCAGGAACGATCTGATAAGCCTGGTCCCCCTGGCGTTTGCCGCGATGACCCTGCTTGTCGGCGTTTCGCTGCGTTCGTTCTTCGGGACGGTCGCTGCCGTAGTGGTTACGGTGCTCTCCATGGTCACGGCCCTGGGGCTGGTCGGCTGGCTCGGCGTGCCTCTGAATGCCATCTCCGTCGGCGCGCCGGGACTCATGCTCACGCTGGCCATCGCGGACAACATCCACGTCCTGACCACTATGTTTCAGCTTGTTCGCCGGGGCCGCTCGAAGCATGAGGCCATCGCGCAGTCGCTGCAGGTGAACCTGAGGGCCATCTTTCTCACGAACGTCACGACCGTCATCGGCTTTCTCAGCATGAATTTCTCCGATTCACCCCCCTTCCGCGACCTGGGCAACATCGTGGGCCTGGGCGTCATGATCGACCTGCTCAATTCCGTCCTGTTGCTGCCGGCGCTGATGGCCGTGCTGCCTATTCGGGTGGAATCGGGATTTGGCCGCGCCGGTCAACCGTCTATCGTCCAATGGTTACGCGGCTCGTTTCGCCGGGCGGCCGCGGCAAACGGCGCCGGCCGCGCTGCACGCTCCGCGCAACCGCAACCGGTCTATCATCCGTCGGCATGGCTCCACTATGACCGGCTGGCGGACTTCGTGATACGCCGGCGCGCGTTGCTGCTGTGGTTGATACCGGTGCTGATGCTGGTGGCCGGCGCCGGGATGTCACGACTCGAACTGGATGACAACTTCCTCACGTATTTCGACGAGACATTCGAGTTTCGCCGGGCCACCGACTTTCTGATCGAGAACCTCAGCGGCTGGGATATCATCGAGTACTCGCTGGGCGCGGGGCAGTCCGCCGGGATCACCGACCCCGAGTATATGGCCGCGGTCGACCGGTTCGCCGACTGGTATCGCCGGCAACCGAAGGTGATTTACGTATCCACGGTCATCGACACGATCAAGCGTCTCAACCGGGACATGCACGGGGGCGACGAGAGCTACTATCGGATACCCGAGCGCCGGGACCAGGCCGCGCAGTACCTGCTCTTCTACGAAATGTCGCTACCCTTCGGCCAAGACCTGAATCACCAGATCGACATCGACAAATCCGCCACGCGTTTCACGGTGATTTTCGAGAGCATGAGCGCCAAAGAGCTTTGTCGCGTGGACGAAGTCGCGCGCCGGTGGCTCCAGGCAAATGTCCCCGAGCACATGGCGGCCCAGGGCACCGGCCTGTCCCTGGCCTGGGCCCATATCACCAGGCGGAACATCCGTAACATGCTTCTCGCCTCCTTCGGCGAGATTCTCCTGATCTCCTGCATCATGGTCTTTGCGCTGCGGCGCCTCAAGCTGGTGGCAATCTTCCTCATCCCCAATCTCCTGCCACCCTTCCTCGCCTTCGGGATCTGGGGCCTGACGGTGGGCCGGGTGGGACTGGCGCTGTCGGTCATTCTCGCGATGACCCTGGGAATCATCGTGGACGACACCATTCATTTCTTCATCAAGTACTTCCGGGCCCGGCGGGAGGAGGGCATGAGCCCCGAGCAGGCCGTGCGCCACACTTTCGAGACGGTGGGCTCAGCCATAGCCATCACCAGTCTCGTGCTGGTCTCCGGGTTCCTGGTCCTGACCTGCTCCCATTACCGCATGGGCTCCGAGATGGGCATGATGTGCGCGCTGGTTGTCGGCCTGGCTTTGGTGGTCGATTTGTTCCTGTCACCGGCTTTATTGATGAAAGTCGACCGCACAACGAGTATGCTCAAAGACCCACGATACGAATCAACGTTGGATGGCAGTACATATGAAACGAATTGCGATAGTATTGGCAATGGTCGCGCTGGCGCGGCCGGCGGCGCCGGTCGTGCGTTCGGCCCGGAGCCCTGAAGAGAAAGGACTGGCCCTCGCCACGGAGGCCGACCGCCGCTACAGCGGGTATGGGGATTCCACCGCGAATCTCCGCATGATCCTGCGCAACAAGGAGGGCCAGGTCAGCGAGCGGGAGCTGCGGGTCCGCACGCTGGAGGTCAAAGGGGATGGCACGAAGAGCCTGTGCATCTTCGACAGCCCGCGGGACGTCAAGGGGACGATTCTGCTGACCCATGCGCACAAGGCCCGGCAGGACGACCAGTGGCTCTTTCTGCCCGCGCTGGAGCGGGTCAAGCGCATCGCGGCACAGAACAAGTCCGGCTCGTTCATGGGCAGCGAGTTCTCCTACGAGGACATCGCGACGCAGACCCTGGAGAGGTACACGTACGAGTGGCTGCGCGATGAGGTCCTCGACGAGCAGCCGTGCTACGTCATCGAGCGCCGCCCGACCGACAGGAAAAACTCCGGCTACACCCGTCAGACCGTCTGGCTGGACAAAGAGCACTACCGCACGCTCAAAGTCGATTACCACGACCGCAAGGACTCCCTGCTCAAAACGCTCACCCTCACGGGCTACCGGCAGTATCTGGACGAGTTCTGGCGGCCCTGCGACATGAGCATGGTGAACCACCAGACCGGCAAGAGCAGCCAGTTGATCTGGTCCGACTATGCTTTCCGCACGGGACTGACCGAGAACGACTTCCATCAGAACAGTTTGACCCGAATCAGGTGACGCGCATGCACACACGCGGACTTCTGGCCCTGGCGGCCCTGGCGATTGTCAATGGGGGATTTTGGCCTGCGGATTCACAAGGCGCGACGGAGCGCGGGAACGAATCCCTCGTCGCGCCTCGTGCGTCCCTTGACGAGACCAAGCCACGAGCGACGAGCGACGACCGACAAGGGGCCTCCCGCAGCCGGAGCGAGTTCTCGGGCTATGTCTTGGCCGAAGGGAGGCTGTTTTTCCATGACGCCTTATACCCTGATCAGGAGGACAATAACGGTTCCCTGGCCGCCCAGCCGGAGTACTATCACCAATGGGAAGACGGCTCGGCGTTCACCTTCACGCCGTTCGGCCGCCTCGACAGCGCCGATTCCAGACGCACGCACTGGGACATTCGCGAGCTCAACTACCTCTATCCGGGCGAATTCTGGTTCTTCCGTGTGGGCGTCGGCAGGGTCTTCTGGGGCGCCACGGAATTCGTCCACCTCGTGGACGTCGTCAATCAAACCGACCTCGTCGAGCATATCGACGGCGAGGACAAGCTCGGCCAGCCGATGGTCGAGTTCTCCATGACCAGAGACTGGGGAACACTGGACGTTTTCTTCCTGCCCTACTTCCGGGAGCGTACCTTTCCCGGAAAGGAGGGACGGCTGCGTCCGGCCGTCGTGATCGACACGGACGACGCCATTTTTGAAAATCCGTCAGAACAGCGCACCATCGATCTCGTCACGCGGTACAGTCGCACCTTCGGCAGCCTCGATTTCGGCATTTACCTGTTTCGGGGAACGAACCGGGAACCGTTGCTGGTCCCGTCGGAGTTTCTGGACCCCAACGACACGGGAGAGCCGAGGCTGATCCCCTTCTACGAGAAGACCACCCAGGTGGGCGCCGACGTCCAATGGGCGACGGGCAACTGGCTCTGGAAGCTCGAGGTTCTCTACCGCAGCGGTTACCTCGACCCGTATTTCGCAACCGTCGGCGGTTTCGAGTACACGTTCTTCGGTTTCGCCGGCAGCAAAGCCGACGTCGGCTTCCTCGCCGAGTATGCCTGGGACGAGCGCGGGGACAAGCCCGAGACGACCTCGATTTTCGACAACGACATCTTCTTCGGCATGCGGCTGACTCCCAACGACATCGCCGGCACGCTGTTGCTCGTGGGCTTCATGCAGGACGTGGGGGAATCCGAGAGCGTGCTGAGCATTGAGGCCAGTCGGCGCCTCAACTCGCATTGGCGGCTGATCCTCGACGCCTGGTTCTTCCGCGCCGCATCGAGGGACAGCATTCTCTACGACCTCAGGGACGACGATTTCGCCAGACTCGAACTGGCCTACTACTTTTGACGAGAAGAGGGTGCGGAGGTCACTTCTCGATCAGGCGCAGCAGTTGGTCCGCCAGTTGCGGGTCCAGGTTCACAAGAACGCGGTGCTGCTCCATCGCCAGAGCTCTGTCTCCGACTCGGGCATAGGCCTTGCCGAGATTGAAATATGCCTGGGCGTGCGCATGGTCCGCCTGCACGGCATCGTGGAAGCATTCGATGGCTTGCGCGTACATACCGGCCCGCAGGAAGGTTTTGCCCGTCGTCACCTGCGTCCCGGCAATCTGAGGGTCCAGCTCCTTGGCGCGTTTGAAGGCCTGCATCGCCTGGTCGCATCGGCCCGCATTGGACAGGGCCAGTCCGAGGGACAGATGGGCCTGGGCCGACCCCGGGTTCAGCCGCAACGCACGCTCATACGAGGCGATCGCCTCCGGGTAACGACCCAACTCGCACTGGGCCTTGCCCATGCCCAGATGGGCATCGAAACAATCCGGATCCAGCGCGAGGGCGTGCTGGTACGAATCGATGGCGTCCGGGATCTGCCCCGTGCCGATGTAGGCGTCGCCCAGAAGGACGAGGGCGTAGGCGTCCCGCGGCTTGAGCCTGACGAACTCCCGGCAGGTCGCCACCGCGCCCCTTGAGCCACCCGAGATGCCGTAGTGCTTCTTCAAGACCGCATAGGCCCCCTGCCCGTCGGGACAGGTGTCGGCAATGTTCACCAGGACCCGGGCCTTGATGCCGCTCGAATCGATCAGGCACATGGCGGCAGAACCGGCGACGACGAGAACGATTGCACCGATCCACGGCAACTGGGATCGATACTTGCCCATGAGATGGAAACCTATGCATTTTGGGCCGCTTGTCCTGCGCCGTGGCTCTGGCGGCGGCACATATTCATCCGGGATCATGGCACTACCCCTGAAAAACAGCTTCTCACGTACCCAGCAATCTGCCCTGCAACCGCCTCGGATGACGCAGCCGACGACGTAGCCCGAGGCTGCCTCTGCCCTCCTACTAAAAACATAAGAAANNNNGCAGCGCCGCTGCACGTCGGGGCTTGACGATGCCAGCCGGAAAGCAGGCGGCTTTTCACACACCCTCTGAGACGCGATGCAGCGATCCGACACTCAGCAGGCCGCCTTCTCTTGGAACTCCTCGCCGAAGTAGGTCCCGCCGTCGGCGACTGCGTGGATCGCCCCGATCAGCTCCTCGAAATCACAGTCTTTCAGGAGGTACCCGCGCGCGCCGGCCTTGAACATCTCCTGGACGTAGCGTCGGGCCGAGTGCATGGACAGCCCGATAATCTTGATGTCGGGATTCTCGCCATGAATCAGCCGGGTGGCCTCGATACCGTTGAGGCCCGGCATGCTGATGTCCATAATGATCACGTCGGGCGAAAGCTCCCGGGCCAGGTCCACCGTCGTGTACCCGTCTTTCGCCTGCCCCACCACCTCCATGCCCTCCTGCTCCTGAAGAAACTTGCTCAACCCCTGAAGAACAATGGTATGGTCGTCTGCCAAAAGGATGCGAATACTCATGTTGTCAAGACCCCCATGTCTTTGTCAGATTGTCAAAAACCCCGATCGGCCCGTTGTCCGAGTTCCAGGGGTACGGTCAACGTTATCTTAGTACCCCTGCCCGTGGTCGATTCCACTGAGAATTTTCCTCCTATACGTGTTAGCCTTTCACGAACACTGAACAGCCCGAACCCGCACTCTCGCGAATGCCCGTTCAGCACGGCCGTATCGAAGCCTTTGCCATCATCCCGAACGGTGATCGTCACATTTCGCTCGTCATGTGTCAGGGCGATCACGACGCGGCCGGCCCCCGCGTGCTTGGCCACGTTGACCAGCAGCTCGCGGATCGCCCGATACAGCATCGCCTCTACCTGCTCTGCCAGAGGCATGCGTTCCTCGGCGCATTCGACCCGACAGGCGAAGCTCTCGCACTCCGAGAACTGCTCGGCCAGTTCCTCCACGGCCGCCTTCAGCCCGAACGTGTACAGCGTCGACGGGCTCAGTTCGAACGTCAGGTCCCGTGTCTGCTTGATCGCGTCGGCGACCTGCTCGCAAATCTGCCGCAGTGAATCCTGCGTCTCGGGCGCCGCCCGCTGCAGCAGAACGCTCAACTCCCGCTTGGCGAAGACGAGGGATTGCCCGATCGAGTCGTGCAGCGTCGTGGCGATCTGGCGGCGCTGGCGCTCCTCGATCAACAACAGCTCCTCCGTGAGCGATTCCAACTGCTGCCGATCGGCCTCGATCTGGCGTTGCTGCTCCTTGCTGACGGTGATATCCTGAATGACCAGCAGGATCATCTCTTTGTCCTGCGCCTGTTGACGAACCGGCCGGGCGCTGAGCACATAGGACCTTGGCTCGGCGCCGTCGCACTCGACCTCGAAACCCTCGAAGCTGGTGTTGCGCGGCAGAACCTCGCGGAGCCTGCGCCGCAACCGAGGGATATCCCACTGCCCGTTGTTGAGCGTGTAGAACAGCCGGCCCTCCACCTGCTCAAGCGTCGTCCCGAACGTCTCGTGGAACACGCGATTGGCCGAGACGACGTTGAGCTGCCGGTCGAGCACGACCAGGGACTCCTGGATCGTCTCGACGATGCTCTCGGCGAACCGGCGGGCTTCGGCCATCTCCTGCTCGGCGCGCCTGCGCTCGGTGACATCCGTATCGATCTCGAGAATCGTGACCGGCCGGCTGCTCGGGTCCCGGCGCAGGGCCCAGCGCGTCGCCACCGTCAGTTTCCGGCCGTCGCGCGTCGTGTGAACGAGCTCGCCCTCCCACCAGCCCTGATGAATGATTCGGGCTGTGATACGTATCAACGGTTCCGAGTACTCCGTCCGGAGCAGCTTGTAACTCAGTTGTCCAAGGGCCTCTTCCTTCTTCCAGCCGTAGGCCCGCTCGGCCCCGTGGTTCCAGAAGACGACCCGGCCGTCCATGTCGTGGACGAAAATCATGTCGCGCGCCAGATCCAGCAGCTCGGCCTGGTCCCGCAACTGGGCCGTGTACTGCTCCAACTGCTGGCGGGCCTGCGTGCGCTCGGTGATGTCCTGCGTGGTTCCCATCACCCGCACGACGTTATCCTCGGCGTCGCACGCGAACTCGGTCTCACTGTAGATGAACCGTTCCTGACCATCCGGGCGAATGACGCGAAATTCCGCCGTGCAGGGCTGTTTCTTCTCCAGCGCCTCGCTGATCGCATTCCCGATGCGCTCGACATCTTCCGGGTGCACCAGGGACAGGAAGCTCTCGCGACTGAGCGCCAACTGTCCGGGCTCGATGCCGAACAGACGATAGGCTTCGTCGGACCACCAGAGCGCATCGCTCCTGGGGTCCCACTCCCAGTTGCCCAGGTGCGAGATCTGCTGCGCCTTCAACAGTCGCCGCTCGCTCTCCTTCAGCGCCGCCTCGACCTTCTTGAGCGGGGTAATATCATTGCCGACGGACAGGACACCGGTGACGCGCCCGTTTTCGTCACGGATGGGCCTGTGCGTCCAGGAGATCCAGACGCGCCGGCCGTCGCGGCAGATGCTCTCGGCCTCCAGCGCGGGGTATCGCTCAGAATGCAGCCGGACCTGATCGGCCAGGGCCGCCCGGTCGGTGCCCGCGCTGTCGGTCTCGGGCACGATGGTGCCCACCACGTTCCTGCCGACGATTTCCTGCTCAGCGAAGCCGAAGAACTTCTGGGCGAATTCATTGATAAAGGTGATGCAGCCCTCGGTATTCCTGCGCATGATGATGCTGTTGGCACATTCCACGAGCTCGCGGTACTGGCGCTCACTCTCTTCGAGCAGGCCCTGTGTCCGCTGTTGCTCGGCGATGATGTCCTGGAGCTGCCGGTTGATCCGGGCCAGGTCGGCCGTCCGCTCCACGACCCGCTGCTCCAGGTCCACCCGTGCCTTCTCCAGGGTCTCCTCCACCTCGCGAAGGCGCACTACCGCGATGCGCTCTTCGCCGACGATCGCGTCGATCTCGTGGTTGCGCAGCGCGCCGATGAGCTCTTGTACTTCGAGGAGCTTCGATTCCATCTCCCCGTAGCTGGGTTTCCTTGCCGTCGTCATGACTTCTCGCTCCCGAGCTGCAGCGCGGCCAGTACTTTCCCCGTGTCAGACAGATTTCCAAAGATAACGCTCCGCGCCCCTCCCTTGTTCACAATCAGGGTGGGGGCGACCAGAATATTCTCTGCCAGGGCGGGCCGAAAGTCCTTCAGCACGTCCACGATCTCAATCTCACAGCCGTGTTCCGGATACGTGGAACATATCTCATCCAACGAGGCCTTGGCCAGGACCGAGTTCGGCTCATCTCCCGCTACGAACAGGCGCAGACGGCACCCTGTCGACTCTTTCCCCGCCGTGTCTCGAACCGGCCCACTCCTTGCGCTTGCCGCCATCCGCGTCTCCCTCTTATCTCTACCCGATAGTGCGTGCCGTCCCGAAAGGCCCCCCTGGCAGGCGCCGGCCGCCACGCACTGAATCCCTGTTCGTCTCGCCTTGCACAGTTTCGACTCTGATTCCGTGATTCGTGATGAGAAACTCGCGATAATCGCTCGAATGCTTCGACCCGCGGCTCTTGAGAACCAGCAGGTCGCGTCCGACCTGGTTGTCCCGCTCGATAAACCTCAGCAGGATGGTGGCATCGATGAGCGAGGAGAACCCGATGCCGCTGAAATCCGCCTGGGTATCGGTGGGGGCCAGTTGGTTGGTCAAGAGGGCCGTGATGCCGCGCTGCTTACAGATATCGACGAGCCGCATGAGGTAATCGAATGCCGCCCTCGCATCGCCAATTCGCTTGCAGGCCGAGATGGCATCCACGACGATATGCTCGGGTCCGAGGATGTCCATCTGCCTCAGGGCGCGGAGCAGGTGCTGCTCGACCCCCATCGCTTCCGGCATGACTGCCAGGAACTCCAGCATGCCGGCCCTGACCGCGGGCTGCAGGTCGATCCCGGGGCTGAGCATGGAGGAGATCAGGGCCTCGCCCGACTCCTCGAAACTGATGTACAACACCTTCTCGCCGCGGTCGCAGGCGGCCTTGACGAACGTGCAGGCCAGCGTGGTCTTGCCCGTGCCGCTGGCGCCCGTGACCAGGACGCTCGAACTGCGGCGATAGCCCCCGTTGAGCACGACGTCCAGCTGCTCGTTGCCGCTCGAGACGTGGGGCCCGAGAGGCTTGTGGTCCAGCGATGCGGTCGAGACGGGCATCAGAATACTGCCCTGGTCGCTGATGACGTAGGGGTACTCATTGGAGGCGAAGCCGGAGCCCCGGTATTTGATGACGCGCAACCGTCGGGTCGTTACGTGTCCGGCCACCCGCAGATCGAGCAAAATCAGGCAATCCGCCATATAGTCAAGGAACCCATACTGTGACGCGCTCTCATGGTCGCTGCCCGACTTCTTCGTGGTCAAAACGGTGGTGAACCCGTTGTCCGTCAGCCAGTCGTGCAGGGCATGAATCTCGTTGCACTCCCGCCGTACGTCGTTATAAACCCGCAGCAGCACATCGATGGCATCGATGACAATCCGCTTGGCGACCATCCTCCGCGCCTGGCCCTGGATGATCGCCAACAGCGGCGTGATGCTGAAATCCCCGGACAGAATCGCATTGTGGTCCAGCTTCGCCTCCAGGATGAAGAGCTTGCCGGCCTTCTCGAGCTCCGCCAGGTCCCAGCCCAGCGAGAGGACGTTGCGCCGCATGACATCGCCCTGCTCTTCGAAGAGAAGCAGAATTCCGGGCTGGCCAGCCACTGCTGACCGGTAGAGGAATTCCAGCCCCAGCATGGTCTTACCGGTGCCGGGGCCGCCGCTGATAAGCGTCGTCCGCCCTTCCGGAAACCCGCCCTCGAGGATTTCATCCAGGCCGGCCACTCCTGAAGAGACCTTGGGCGACAATTCCGATGTTTCGGCAGTTTCCCGCGAGGAAGTACGTCTCAGTTCGCTAGTCATCTCTCAGTCCCTACCCTGCTCGTGCTCGCACTTCCGTGAGGAAACACGAGTGTCACAAGTACCAGTCTGCTTCTACTTATTCTCAATTCTCCCGAGGATTTTGCTGAACGTCAATCAGGAATTCCTACCTACGGCACGAATTTTTGTTAGTTTCTTATACTTTTCACAGTCGATCCGTGATTTCCGGCAGGATCCAATCGTACTCACCCCTGCACACGAGTCGCGGCGCATCCGTCCGCGTTGCCGGCGACCTCCTGCAAGTACGCCGGGAATCACGGTGGAATCGTGACGGGCAATCCCAAGGAAAAATGGATACGAAAAGACGGGCAACCGGTGGCGAACACGCGGTCGGCCGCCCTCGTCCGGACCGAGCCTGCCATCGAAGCGCTTCAAGGCCTCGGCCCGGCGAACGACCCCTCTTCCCCCTGAGTTGATCCATGCCAGCCCCTTGCCATGGTTGCGGCACCCCGATGCCAGCGGTAGTCCGGCGGGCCGCGCCAACCGGCTTCCGCCCACCTCCCATCCGCGTCACCATTGTCGCCCATTCCCTCCTCGTGTCAATTGCAGCGACTACGTGATTTCTGATGACAAGTTTGACACTTGCTCCACGCTGCACTATCCTGTCCGCAACCGTCTGTTGTGCCCGTGGTGGCTGATGAGCAAGGTGACAACAAGACCAGAGCGGCGTTTCCAGGGGTTCTCGCGCAAGACGTTCACGTTCCTGCGGGACCTGGGACGCCACAACGATAAGGCGTGGTTCGAAGCCCATCGAGCCGTCTATGAGCAGTACGTGTTACGGCCCCTGCGCGATCTCGTGAGCGAAGTAGCCGATTTCATGCTGGGCATCGATCTGTCGTTCGAGGTCGAGCCCGCCGTGGGCAAGACCATCTCGCGGATTCACCGCGACACGCGCTTTTCCCCCGACAAATCACCCTTCCGGGACCATATGTGGATCGTGTTCAAGCGCTCCGGCCGAGGTTGGGCCCGTTACATCCCCGGCTATTTCCTGGAACTCAGCCCCGGCTCATACCGCTACGGCCTCGGCTTCTACGACGCAGCCTCCGACCTGATGGCACGGTTCAGACGCCGGATTGATGAAGACCCCGAGTCGTTTCTCCAAGCCATCGCATGGTTCGCCAGGCAGAAAGTGTTCACACTGGAGGGCGAGCTGTACAAGCGTCCCATCGGCCAGGACAAGCCCGAGCCCATTCGCTCCTGGTACCGGTACAAAAGCTTCTACCTGGCCAGCAATCGGACCATCGACGACGCGATTCTGTCGCCCCGATTCGCCGGCCGGCTTATGAGACATTTCGGCTTGGCCGCCCCCCTCTACCACTACATCCAGCGCCTCGCCGCCCAGGTCCGCAGCGAACACGGGTGACACACACGGCACGAAGCCCGGATCGGTCCTGTCCTAATTGCTTCTCGCCGGCTGCTGAGCCGTCGGTCTCTTCGGAACCGTGACTATCTGGCTGATCCGGTCGCCCTTGAACCAGAAGATGAGCCCCTCATCTGCATAGTAGATCCGGGAGACGTCCTCGCGCTGGAACAGGGCCCGATGTTCATTCTGTCGATGAAGGTCGTCCACCTTCCTCTCCTCGATGGGTCGGCCGTATGCCTTGAACACGTCGGCCTGCGAGGACACCAGCGAAATGCCGGAGGTCAACCGGCCCCGGAATCCCGGATTCATCCGAATCTCCAGGAGCACGCCGGATGGAGAGAACATGAAATCGAGGCCGTATTTGTCCCGATAGCTGAGCCAGCCGTCTTCTTCCTCGTCCGGCGGGCCGAGTTTCGCCTTGACCTGCTCCATCGTGCTGTCCCGGTCGCCTATGATGATGGCATCGAACCCGATGCCGGGGCGGACTACGGCCGAGGCGTAGTCTGTCGGCGCAACGGTACCCCTTGGCCGGTAGTGATACCGAGCTCCGGTAGCCGCTCGGCGCCCCCGAGCCGAGCCAGGAACTCGGCCTTGGCCTCTTCCACGGTCCAGAACCGGTCATTGTCGCCGTTGAGCCAGCGGCCGTTCTCCCGTTCGAGATAGCGCACGTCGATCGGCGCGACGATCTTCTGGCTCGAAAGGCCCTGCGGCAACTGAGCCATCACCGCGGCGCGCGTGTTGTCCCAGACCATGACCTCGATGATGCGGGCGTAGCGCAGAACGTTGGCCCATTCGGGGTCGCCCGTGGTCTGGCGCGGGCCACCTTCCCGCGCGAATCGCTCCGCCAGGGCCGCGACGCTCACCTTCTGCCAGGCCGACGGATCGTCCCGGTCGATCCGATTGATCGTGGCGTAGGCCGCCTCGGGCGTGGAGAAGTCCTCCGCTCGCGGGAAGTCCACCACCCGGCGATTGACCTCATACGTCCGCAGCGCCGCGTCCCACCGCACGGAGGAAATGCCGAGCCGTTCCAACTCCTGGGAATTCTCGAAATCGACATGGCAATCAAGGTACAGGACGTTCGTGCCCTTACCCTCGGCCAGCAGGGTCCGGTCATAGGCGACCGCACGCCCGGGATAGTCGGCCGCCGAGAGGTCCTTGCCCAGATAAACCACATTCTCCAACAGCCACTGGGCCTCCACCGGGTTCAACTGCTCGCGCACATTCTCTATCCCC
>JABAOC010003000.1_pt2 | contig 18035 bp, 10 predicted proteins | sample 7062161 | NCBI WGS metagenome assembly JABAOC01 (sample SAMN14538625, study PRJNA623070) | marine sediment metagenome | biome: marine biome [ENVO:00000428]; feature: marine pelagic biome [ENVO:01000023]; material: deep marine sediment [ENVO:00002113] | place: India: Gulf of Khambhat ... | reverse complement strand
TTTAATTTAAAACTATTCCACGGTCACGCTTTTCGCGAGGTTTCTCGGCTGATCTATGTCGCAGCCCCTTAAAACCCCCAGGTGATACGCAAGCAGCTGAACCGGTATGATATTCACTATTGGAGAAGCCAGACCGACGTCCGGGGTTTTCAGCCAGTAATCGAAGACCTCGTTCCTTTTCGGTCCCACGCCTATTATGAACCCCCCTCTCGCCCTGACCTCCATTGCGTTTCCTATTATGTTGTTCATCCCGTCGTTCGCAGTCAGAACAATGCAGGGAGAGCCTTTCTCTATCAGGGCGATGGGTCCGTGTTTAAGCTCGCCGCCGGCGAAGCCCTGGGCGTGTATGTAGCTGACCTCCATGATCTTTATCGCACCTTCCAACGCCATCGGATAATTCAATGCCTTTCCGATTATGTAGACATTTTTCTCCCTGCAGATTTTCTTCGCGAGTTTTTTGATGTACTCTTCATATCTAGGATTAAGCATGTCGTTGATCTTGGAGGCGGTCTCCAGGAGAAGTTTCTTACCCTCATTAAGTTTACCTGCGCACGCATACGCAAGGAGATAGAGGATCGCGAGCTGGGCTGTGGTCGCCTTTGTGGAAGCGACTGCCTTTTCCGGTCCTGCCTTTATGAGGAAGGTTATATCTGAAACCCTGTCGAGTGTCGAGCCCTTGACGTTAACAAGCGATATGACTTTCACTCCTTTCTCCTTCGCCGCTTTGACGGCCTCCAGAACATCCGCTGTCTCCCCGCTCTGCGAGACCGTTATGAGAAGGGTTTTCTTGGTAAGGAAATTTCTGTAGTTCGGGAATTCGGATGAAACCACGTAATTCACGTGTTTGTTCGCAACGTTCGAAAACACGTATTCCCCTGTCTGGCATACCTTACCCGCGGTCCCGCATCCCGTCAGGAACACGCCGAACGCCTTGTTTATCTCGTTAGCGACCCTCCTGATCTCTCTTTCATCCTGGTTTATCGCTTTCATTATGGTCTCCTTCTGCTCCAGTATCTCCTTTATCATGTAGTGTTCGTGCTCGCCTTTCTCTGCCTGTTTCGCATCCCAGTCTATCGTTATCACCCTCTTCTCGATCCCTTTTCCGTCAGTCAGGTTTCTGAATCTCGGCTCTCCCTCCACAACAACCATCTCACCATCATCCAGGTACATCACCTTCCTGGTGTGATTCAAAAAAGCAGGGACATCTGATGCGATAAAATATTCGTCTCTACCGACCCCGAGAATTAGAGGAGAACCTGTTCTCGCTGCAATAAGACCGGGGAAACCCCTTTCAGCGACTATTATCGCCGACCTTCCCTTCAGGGAGTTCATACTCTTTCGAACTGCTTCCTCAAGGTCAAGACCCGAGCGAAGGTTATCCTCTATCAAATGCGCTATAACTTCCGTATCGGTTTCGCTCCGAAACCTGTGCCCCTTCCTTTTCAATCGTTTTTTCAGTTCGGAAAAATTCTCTATTATCCCGTTGTGTATCACCGCGATCCTGTCTTTGCAATCTGTCTGGGGATGCGAATTACGTTTGGAGACTTTCCCGTGTGTCGCCCACCTTGTATGTCCGAACCCTATATTTCCGGGAAGATTCTTCAAGTCCATTTTCCCGTCCACATCATCTATCTTCCCCATATCCTTCTTTATCCAGACTTTTCCCCCATCCAGCGTTGCGATCCCACAGCTGTCATACCCCCTGTATTCCAGCCTCTTAAGAGAATCAACCAGTAAGGGAGCCACCCTTCGCTTGCCTACATATCCTGCTATCCCGCACATAGATATTCCTAATTTCTTTCAACATATTTAAAATTTTTACCCGCATTTTCACCCAAATTTCACCAGAATACGCCTCTTCACTCAAATACCAGGGCGCTCACGCCCTTCTTGTAGGTCTGGACGTTCCTCGAGACCTCGTCCAGCCCGTCCTTGAGGACCTCGAACCTCCGTTCGTAATTGTCCACAAGATCGTTCACAAAACCCCTTATATGTTCCTTGAAGTTCTTGATGTCCTCTATGTTTTCCACGAGCGCCTTGTTCAGTCGTTCCTCATTCCCCCTCAGGTGGTTCAGGATATTGTCGTTCGCTTCCTTCAGTTTCGTTATAACAGCTTCTTCGAAGTATCGGTGTTTGCCTTCGAGGGAGTTAACCTTTTCGTTCACCTCTTTCTTCAGACCATCCGTGGTTTTCATGAATTCGAGTTTTGTCTGCTCAATATCTTCCACGCTGGTTTTGATCTTCTCCTCGATTGCCTGCAGACCTTTGTTTATCTCCTTCGAAACCCCTCCCCTTATCTCAACCTCCATGTCATTCTTTAGCTTGTCCATGCTCTCTGCCTGGGAAGAGAGGATCTTCAGCTTCTCGTCAGCCTGGGACTTGACTATCAGGAATTCCTTCACCATCCCATCGAATTCCTTCTTCTTGTCCCTCTCCTTGCGTTCGAATTCCTTCTTTAATTTATCAAGCATGTCCGTAAAATTCACTCTAAAGCTTTCTATTTTTTCAAAAAACTTTTTACTTTCATTCTCCGTGTTCTGTATCCTGTGATCAAGATCGGAGTCCTTGTCCCTGAGCTTTTCCAGACTCCCTTCCAGGTCCTTGAAGTCGGAAATTATCCTGTTGAATTCTTTGAACAAACTCCCCTTCTCCATCCTTATCTGGCCCATCTCGATAACGAGCTTTTTCTCAAGATCATCAACGCTTTTCTTCTGTTCTTCAAAATTCCTTTGGAACTCCTCTATACGTCCTTCCACGTCCTCCTCTATCTCCTCGAATTTCCTCTCTCCGGAGTCCATCCTCTTTTCCACAGAATCAACCCTGTTCAAAAGCTTTTCCCTGAAAAGTGATTGCTTGTTTTTCAGATCCGTGAGTGATTTGTTCAGGACCTTAACAGAGTCCCTCAATTCAGAAAATATCTCATCATCCTTCTCCCCTCTCTTGCTCAACTCCCTTGTTAATGTTTTTAATTCCGTTATCTTGTTCGAATTCCTTTCAACCAGCTTTCTCAATTCTTCCAGGAGATACCTGTATTTACTTTTCCACTCCTCCTTCTCTTCCTTGATGTCCTTTATCCTCTCGCCAAGTTTTTCGAATTTGTCCATTAACCCTCGGCCTCCTCTATCAGTTTGTCGAGCTCCTTAGAACTTTCCTTCTTCAGGGACCTTATGGATTTCGAAAGGGAATCTATCTTTTTTCCGAGGCTGCTGATGGAATCCCTGAATTCCCTATCAATCTCCTTGACCCTGTTCTCATTAACAAAGCTTCTCTCTCCAATGACTTTTAAAAGATTCTCCGTTTTGGACAGGGTATCCCCAAGCCTCTTTAAAGAGACTTCGGATCCGGCGACCCTGTTTTCGAAACTATTCCTGAACTCCTCCTTGAATTTGTCGAGCTGATCAAACTGTTCGGTTAGCTTTTTCATCCGCTCCTCAATCTGCGCCCTGATACCGAAAAATTCCCTTACACTCCTGTTAATTTCATCCTTTTTAACGCTCTCCGCCCCCTTCATTTCCTTCCTGAGAGAACTCAGCGTGCCTTCGAGGTTGTTCTTGATCGTGTTTAGGTTGGTCTCCACTCCCTTGATCCTGCCCTCCAGATCCTCCTCCACCTCGCTTATGTCCTTCTCCATCCCCTTCTCCTTCCTCTCGCTGAGCCTGTCAACGTCCTCCCTGAGCGAGTCCAGGCTCTTCTGAAAACCATCCCTCAGTTCGACCATGGAGGCATTAAGGACCCCTTCCAGGTCACTGATCCTTTTGTCTATTATTTTCGAATCGCCCTTGGAAGCCTTGACGGAGAATACGATTTCACTCAGATCCCTCAGATTCGAATCTACATCATCAACCCTTTTCTTGATCTCCTCCTCCACTTCCGATATGCTTTTTCCCAGTTTCTCCTCCTTCCTCTCGCTGAGCTTATCAACATCCTTCCTTATGCCTGACAAAGAATCATGAAATTCCTTTCTTAACACAGAGATGTTCTTCTCTGTCTCTCTCATCCTCTCCCCCACTTCCTTCCCGCCAACCTTAACCGATTCCATCCTCGAAATCCTTTCACCAAGCTTTCCGAATCCTTCACCAAGTTCCTTAACAGCGACGTTGAAACCCTTCTCCATCTCCTTGATCCTCCCCTTCAGCTCGCTCTCCACCGCTGTTATGTCCTTCTCCATCCCCTTATCCTTCCTCTCGCTGAGCCTGTCAACGTCCTCCCTGAGCGAGTCCAGGCTCTTCTGAAAACCATCCCTCAAATCATTAACACTACTGTCAAGTTTGCTCAACTTCTCATCAGCCATTTTCGAATCAACTTTCACGCCCTCAAGCTTTAGAACCATACTTCCTATTTCCTTTAAGTTCGAATCCACATCACCAATCTTTTTCTTGACCTCTTTCTCCACCCTGCCTATATCCTTCTCCACCCCTTTCTCCTTCCTCTCGCTGAGCCTGTCAACGTCCTCCCTCAGGGAGTCAAGGTTGTCCCAGAAACCTTCCTTCATCTTCGCAATCCCTTCATTGAAACTGTCCTTCATGCGGTTGATGCTCTTCTCCAGGTTACTTATTTTATCATCAACGACCTTTGAATCGCCTTTGGCAGCCTTAACGTTCAGAAGCATATCGCTGAGTTCATTTATCTTCCCATCCATCCTCTTTTCAACGTCCGTTACCCCTTTCTCCAAACTCCTCATCCTCTCCCCCACTTCCTTCCCGCCAACCTTAACCGATTCCATCCTCGAAATCCTCTCGCCAAGCTTTCCGAATCCTTCACCAAGTTCCTTAACAGCGACGTTGAAACCCTTCTCCATCTCCTTAATCCTCCCCTTCAGCTCGCTCTCCACCGCTGTTATGTCCTTCTCCATCCCCTTCTCCTTCCTCTCGCTGAGCCTGTCAACATCCTCCCTGAGCGAGTCCAGGCTCTTCTTAAAATCCTCCCTCATCCCGGCAACCGAGCTGTTAAGACCCGCCTTCAGATCGTTAACCGTTTCCCCCAGTTCAGCGATTTTCGAATCAAATACTTTAGAATCAACCTTAACGCCCTCGATCCTGAGAGCGGAATCCCCGATCCTCCCGGTTTGCTGTGAGAGGTCTTTCAAAACACTGTCAAATTCAGACTGTTGTTTTTCGAGATTGAAAACCCCTGTTTTCAGGGAATTAAGAACATCCTCGAAGCCCTCGATCTTCTCGAGACCATCGCTTACGGACTTTTTGTAATCTGAAATTTTCTTGTAGAGGGAATCGAATTTATCCAGACTCTTCTTTACAGGCCTTACCTCTGTGTTTACAAATTCAAGTATCCTCTTGCCTGCGGCGGAGTAAGCGACCGATGCTTCTTTGAGCCTGTCCGCGAGATACCTGTTCTTTTCCATCAGGAACGTTCTGTCGCCCTTAAGCTTTTTTATGGTCTCCTTTCTGGCCTCGTTTTCTTCCTTAAGCTTCCTCAGCCTGTCCCCCAGCTCTTTCAGCTCTTTCATTCAACCTCTCAACTCGCCAAGGAGGGAATTTATCCTCTCCTTCTGTTTTTTTGACATTTCCTCAAGCTTTTTCCTGTCCATAAGGCTCTGCTCAACAACGTTCTCAAACTGCGCCCTTATGTTCACAAGCTCCTTTTCAAGTTTAGAAATTCTCTTTTCCATCCTTTCCTGGAAGCCCCCGATTTCTTTCATTTCCTTCCACTTCTCATCAAGGTCCTCGATGGATTTTTTGGCAGAGGAGATCCTCTCCCCCAGATTCTTGGCCTTCTCGTTCATCCTTTCGAACTTTTCCACGAACGATTTCCTGGAGCCTTCCAGATATTCGACACCCTTCTGAAGCTGTGAGATATCCTTTACGTAGGACTCGAGCATATCCAGTCTCTTCAGGAAATCCTTATCGTTCGACCTCATCTCTTTTATTTCCTCCTTCATCCTGCCTTGAGCCTCCTTAGACCCCTGTATGTCATCGTCAATCTCACCAAGATTGTTTTCGAGAATAGCCAAAGTCGGTTTAACCACGTTCTCTAATTGAGATTTTTCATCCCTGAGGCTGTCAATACCCTCTTCGAAGAGATTTTTGTTGTCCTCTACCCTTTTATCTATGGAAAGCAATCGGTCACTAATCTTGCTGATCTCAACTGAGAAATCATCCATGACGTTCTCAATCTTTTCAACCCTTCCCAGGACCTTCTTTTGCGCTGACAACCTTTCATCCAGGGTTTTCAGCTTACCGTCAAGTTCGCTGATCCTTGTATCAAGCAAACCCTTCAGATCATCAATCTCCTTGGTTTTTCCGTCCAAGATTTCTATGTTTTCTCCGAGCTTTTCGAGGGAACCCAGGGTCTTGAACAATTCCTTGTTCTCGATTTTCATCTCCTTTATCCTGTCACTTAGGTTTGACTGGGATTCATTGAACTTCTCAAGCCTCCCGTCAAACTTCTCGAGATCTCCTTTGAACATTTCCAACGTGGGGTTAACCACATCCCTGAACTGCGAGAGCTCCGATTTAAGGCCCTCTGTCCTCCCGTCAACCATCTCGAGGATTTTGGAAAATTTCCCCTCGATTTCTGAGAGCGCAGGTTTTGAGATGTCCGTGAATTTTTTCTCTATGCTCTTCTCCACGTTCAAACCCAGCTTTTCCTGGAAGCCTTTAACCCCTTCCAGAACCTTTCCGAAATCTTTAACCTGTTCCTTTAACGCATCTATGGTGGGGGTTATCGTGTTTTCAAACTTGTAAAACCTCGAGGCAATGATATCCATCTCGTCTTTGACGGAAACAAGCTCCTTCGAAGTCTTATCCTTTACCTCGGAAAGTTTGGATTCGGCCATCTCTGTGAACAGTTTACTCACGAGCTCCTTGACAAATTCAGAGTAATCCTCCCTGAAGTTCTTTATGCTTTCGGAAAGTTCCTCTGACCTTCCCTTCAGCTTGGTTTCCAGGTCAGATATTTTCTCCAGAAGTTTCGCTTCCCTTTCCTTCAGATCCCCTTTTGCCTTCTCCCTGTCCGTTTGCAGTTCAACCACGTAGTCGCCCAGTTTATATAGGTTTTTCATTTCACTCTTGAAATAGCTCATTTCGCTGTAAAGCCTTTTTATCCTCCCGTTCAGCTTCCCGGCCTCGTCTTTTAAACCCTTTACATCGCTAAGAACGGGCGATATTTCTTTCGACATGCCCTTGCTTATCTCCTGTGGTATGATCTGGCTTGAAAGTTCCTCTGTTGAGAATACGAGTTTTTTCAGCTTTTCTATGTTTTCCGGTCCAAGCTTTTCGATCAGTGCCTGAACTTTGTCCTCAAGGCCCGGAAGCTTCTCAAGACGCTTAAGTTGTTCCTTAAACCTGGAGAACCTCGTTTCATTCTCGTCCCTCATTTCGGTGAACGTTCTCTCCAGATCCTTCAAGGATTTTTTTACCTCATTCAGATCACTCTGAAGTTCAACAGTCCCTCCGAAGGCAGCGAGGCCTTTGGAAACCTCCTCCCCTCCCCTGGTTGGAACTTCAGGCGTGGTGAGCTTGTCAGAAAGTTTTTTAATACTGTCCTCGATGGCGGATATCTTGCTCGTGGTTTCACTCTGTATCTTATCAACCAGTTTCCTGACCTTCCCCTCTTCAGGTTTTTCGGTTTTCCCGATCTTAGTTCCAATCGCCGTCATGCTGTCCTTTATTTCCTTGAGCTGTGCCTGAAACTGGTCGGTCATCTTTTTTTCCAGATCCTTGAGCTTGGGTTCCACGGGCTCCGGCGGCGGCGTGGCTGGGGCGGGTGGCTTAGCTTCCTCGGCCTTGGAGGAAACCTTCTCTATTATTTCGGCCAAGCCTTTGCTCTTCTCCTCCAGATCCTTTCTCTCTTTCTCAAGCGATTTTGTTTTGCTCTTTTCCTCTTCAAGTTGCTTTCTGAGGGCATCGGCTTCTGATCCCCCGGTATCCTGCTTCGTTTCTTCGGGTTTCCTTTTCGCTTCCAGCGGATCACCCAACTTTTTCAGGCCTTCAAGCCCTTCAGCAACCCCCTTTTTCTTCTTTTGAACCTCTTCATTAACCATACAACCACCCCGACCCTTCATTCGAAATATTTATTCACTTGATAAGGCTCTGGCAAGCCTTTTGACGTTCCTTTCCTGTTCCTTCAGTCTACCCTCGATTTCCGAAATTCTCGAATCGATTTCGTTTAACCTCGAGTTAAGTTTCAAGTCCTGTTCCGCGTTCCCCCCCGCTTTGATTTCTGGTATAAACATACTATTCGATTTGGTTCCGGTATATTTAATTTTATAAAGTTGGTATAATAAAAAGCAAATTATAACGACCAGCAGCAGGATGATCACCAAAAACGCCGACTCCAACATAAGTATTATTTTGATCTTGTTATTGAAATATGTTTATTCTCTGGGTTTGATCCCGAACAATCTCAGGAAACCTGAAAGAAGGTTCGGCGGCCTGTATTCCTTGCCTATCAATTTTGCAGCAAGCTTCTTCATTTCGATGCTTGCAGGAGAATTCGGAGAGAAGAGGTAAACCGGAACTTTAAGGGCGAGACTCCTCAAAACATTCTTGTCCATGGGTATCAGGGATATCACAGGGATTTCTGCTATCTGCTCCACCTCTTTTCTCCCCAGCTCATACCTTTCCTTCCCCACCATGTTCAGAACGACACCCAGCGGTTTTATTCCCATATCGTTTACCACCTGATGGCATTTCATTATATCCATGGTGGATGGGACGAAAGGCGTGTTTATGAAGATAACCTCATCCGCCGCCTGAAGGGTCGCCATTGCCTCCCTCCCCAGGCCTGGAGCGGAGTCCAGGAGAACGATATCTGTCTTTCCGAACAGACTCTTCAGAGAATGCTTTAGCTTTGCTATGTCCGTCCCCTTCAGATCCCCCAAGGACAGGGAAGCGGGTATCACGCGCAAACCGCTTATGTGGTATTCGTACATCGCATCCTCTATCTTCGCTTCGTTTTTCAGGACCTGGTTGAGCGTGACAGGACAATAATACATCCCCAGATAAAGCGCTAGATGAGAAGTCGTGATATTGCAGTCAACTATTATCACATCCTTCTTGAACTCGGAGGCGAGAATCGTCCCCAGGTTTGCAACTACCGTTGTCTTTCCCACGCCTCCTTTACCCGAAATCACCCCGATTATCCTCGTCATTCGCTCTCACACTTTATTTTTATTGTTCGTCATTAAATAACCTTCCTACCATTTCAGAGTGCATAAAATTTTCGACAGTTCGTTTTCGTTCCTGGCCAATACCGGAAAATCGTTGATTTTGCTGAGCTGCGAATTCAGCTGATGAGTATAATTCAAAAGATCCCTTTCACCCGACAACGAAATGAGGGTTGATATTATCCTCGGAACAATATCAGCCTTGTATTTCTTGCAAAAGACTATCATGTTTGAAAACAGGACATAGAGAAAAACATCAGTGAATATGTTCGATCCGTATCTGCCGACCATTTCCTTGTCACCCCTGTAGAGAACCTTCAGGTTCTTGGGGGAGAACAGAAGGGGGTGGTATTTCTCAATGAATTTCTGAATAATGTTCCAATTGCCTACAATCAACGAATTAGGGGTCCAGGATTCCTCCGGAATTTTCCTGTGTTTCCCCCTCATGTAACCAGGTATCCATCCGAACAGGGGTTTCAGCCTCTTGCCCTCCTTTACTATGTAGTTTTCCTTTATCATTTGCCTGAACAGGGGTTTGCCGATTCCTGATTCTATGTGATAGAGATAGTTGGTCTTCACGCCCCATTCCGTCTGTATTCTAAACAGCGATGTTCCCTTCTGATCGCTCGCGGCGTTTAGCCAGATAAGCCAGAAATTCTTGTACTCCGTAAGCTTCTTTTTCTTTATCATAATTTTTATAAATATACTAGTTTATCGTCCCGATACAGGTCGTTTTCTCCCTAAAGGAGCCTGAACCGTTTATTATTTCGATGTTTTATTATTAGAATTTTTTATATAAAAATAATAGTATGAACATACAAATTTATTTGAGCTCTGACATTTTCTTCTCAAGCGATGCAAGCTTCTCCTCGTTCCTCTTCTTCAGGTTTCCATACGCCTTCTCTGATATCAGGCCATCCTTGAACTCCCTTTCCAGAAGGTTCAGAACCCTCCTCACGCTTGCCACTTCCCTTGCCAGTGATTCCTTCTCCTCGATTTTCTCAACAAGAACCGTCCTCGGCTTCGCCCTTGGCAACTGAAGCTTGAATATGCTCTCCACCCTTCCCTTTATCTTCCTCACGAAGAACAGGAGTATGATTATAACCAAGACCAAAATTACCAGAACAACAATTAACCATGGCGGTATAAAGGTTACCAGGGGCTGGATGAACGGGGCTTTCGAAAGCTGGTATTTCGCTCTCTCCAGAAGGTTCCATCCAACGTAGACCGCGCTGAGCGCGTCGTCATACATCTTCTTGTTGAGATAGTCTTTCGCATCATCTATCCTTTCCTTTATCTGGTCTATCAGAGGCGTGATTTCACTCACGTCCTTTCCCACGCCTTTCGCCTCCTCAACATCCATCTCAAAATCCCTGAGCGCTTTCTCAAGCCTCTCTATCTCCCATCTTACGAGATCCTCCCTGGAGGTGAAAACCACTATCTTGAATATCTTTTCATCGCTTGTTTTGTTGTTGCGTGCAATCCCTTCCGCGATCAGCGTTCCGAAGTATTCTTTCGGTTCCGCTATACTGGGCATGCTCAGTTTCACGTTAAAGATTGAGGTGTTTCCTCTTTGAAGATATCCAACAACCTTTGGCGTGATATCTATCCAAGGTGTTGGGATACCGACTATTCTCAACGTCACATTCTGGAGCCCCACACCTCCTGTGTTCTCAACCTCGACTGTTAGATATTTGGTGGCGCCGGTCTCTATTCCCACCTCCTGAAGGTATTTCGTGATCTCTATCTTGGGAGCCCTGACCTCAGGGGCTGCAGGCGCTGCAGGCGCTCCTGGAGCACCGGGAGGACCGGGAGGAGTTGGCGGACCCTCCTCTACGACATTGAAACTTGCGTTTGCTGAAGCCGTGGGCTGTGAAGGGTCGTACGTGACCAAAGCGTTCACATAGTATGTTCCCAAGGGCTGGGTCGGTGTTATGTAAAGATTCTTCACCAGGGTCCTGTTGGAGAAGGCAGGAACGTTTACGTAATCATACTGGTAACTCCATGTCTGGTTTTGGCCGGACACCCAGTATTCAACCTTAACGTCCGTGTGAGAAATCTCCCCCCTGTTCTCCAGGTATATCTCAAAATCTATGTAGTCATTCTGATACGTCTGACCTTCCAACAGGTTTATCGCCACGTCGTAAGGACCTCCTGCAGCTATCCTGAACACCTCCATATCCCAGCCGGGTTTACCCCCGAGCATCACCTCTAATACAGCAACGTACGTCCCTGTCTGTGTCGTGTTCTCATCCAGTATTTCCGTTAAATAATTATAGAAACCCGGAGAGGTCTCTGTGAAATCGCTTTTACTTAAATTTCCCCAGGGTCGGGTAACCAGCTGTAAACCATATATGGAGCCCGTGTAATACACTTTCAGGTCTATCGAGTCGGGTTCTGAAGGCACACCGCTCCCAAGAACAGAAACGCTTATAGGCATGGGTTGTGAAACGAGAGAGGGATCAGGGATCGCAACTCTCGCAGTAACCTCGCTATCCTCCCTCACCTCGAACTGGTAGGATGTCATGACCTGAACGGTTTTGTTCACACTGGCTTCATAATACGAGGAATTGGTCGTTATGTTATAGCTGCCGAAAACGGCATCATCGATGATTTCGAATTCCGGCGGGATATCTATTCTCCCGTTGGAGGATGTGGTATGAACGGTTGAAGGATCGGGAGGGACAACAAGGTTCTGTAGGGGGTCTCTTATCGTGAATGTAGCGTTCACGCTACCCAAGGGATTACCCGTGAAATCTTCCACGCTGTAGTTTATCGCTCCCCTTTCCCCCTGGTAGTAAATACCGCTTTCCCTGAAGGTTCCAAGGTTCACGATAAGTTTAGTGTAGATAGTAAAGCTTGAGGCGTTCGTTCCGTTCTTACCCTGTATGTCGAAGGATATCACGCTCACGTTGTAAATGCCTTTGAGGGAGGTGTCCCCCCAGAGTCCGTGATCTGCATCGTAAGGGAAGTATATGTCGTATTTATATGTGTCAGCCAGTTGCCCGAAGAAGTCCATCTGCGCCGTGTAGCTCGTCCCGTTGGGTCCTGTTATGTTTATCGAGGCGTTTTGGATAGGGTTCAAAGCGCTCAGGTCGGTTACGTTCGCGAATATCCGGATGCTCCCGTTCTGCCCTGTCTGGTTGGGGTATACCCCAACAACCACCTTGGGCTTGACGTAAGGATTGAGAACTATCTGGAGAATAAGGAAGTCAGGAGACGAACCAGCCTGAGTGGCGTTTATCGTGTAGTTCGTGAGGTGGAACTGTATGGGAGCGCCGGTAGCGTTGTAGAGAACCGAGAACCTATGGGATTCGAGCTTGTTTATCGAAAAGCTAGTCTCATTGGTCCACGTGTAGTTCACAGGGGACGATTCGGAAGAATACGGCGTTATGTTGAAATCAATTTGAACGTTGCCGGTGTTGTTTATGGTTACATTCCCTGGACACACGAAACCGTATTCAGGGGTCATGGGTCTTTCGCAGTAGGGCGGATCCGGCGTGATGATCCACGTCCTGCTCGTGGGGACGTTTACCTGAATGCTCAGATTCTTCCACCCCGCGTTTAAGGTTGTTATGTTCAGGGTCCCGTTATACAAACCCGGGGCGTAACCTGCCGGGACGGAGACATTGACCAGAACGGTATGAAGTTCTCCGGCTGACATGTTCGTAACGTTTGGCGGGTTGAACTTGAGCGGGACGAAGGTGAAATTGAAGTCACCCAATCCCGTCACCTCCAGACTCACGTTAATCACCACATCGTTACCGGAGGAATTCAGGGTGAGATTATCGAAGTTAACGTTCGTTCCGTGCGTGACATCCCCTGTCAGATTATCCTCTGCTATTTCGAAAATGACGTTTGATTCAACGGTTATGTTAAGAAGAGTGAAATTCACGCTTTTCCCCACCTCCGGGTTCTCCCACTCAACGCTTACGTTCACAGAATAGTTCCCGGGAAGCGTTCCGTTAAGAACGGTTATCAGGAAATATCTTACGCATGAATCCCCTGCCTGAACGTTCCCGCAGGGTTCGTTCGAAACGTTCGAGGTTATGTTCCCTGGAAGACCAAGGGTTATGTTCGTATCGAAAGCGACTCCTGTCTCTGTGTTGGTTGTATTTACGAACAAGGGGAAGCTCTGATTTACATACCAGGTTATGTTTTCCGCGGTGAAGTTGGTGGGATCTATGAAAATGCTCATGTTGGTTCCGGAGACCGACACCTCCAGGGTTATGTTCTTCCACCCATCGTTCCCGCTGGTTACGTTCAACGTCCCGTTGTAAGTCCCGGGGATCACATCAGGGGAAACGGTGAGATTTATCTGTACCCCCTTCAATTCCCCCGGAACCATGAAGGAAACGTTCGGCGGGATTAATTCGAAGGTGAAGTTCCCATCAAATCCCGAGATGTTGAAGGTGATGTTCTGAAGATAGGAGTTACCGCTCGAATTTATCGTGAAGTTCCCTATGTTCTTTTCCTTCTCCTTTGCCACTATTCCCGATATCTTGTTGTTAGGCAACGGGACTATGTCCAGTATGGAATTCGGAAGAACCGTTACGTTTACAGAGGTTGTATTTATGTCATAAGAGCTATCGGAATTTCTCCATTCAACACTCACGTTGAAGGTGTAATTGCCCGCGGGCGTTCCCTCAAAAACGATTATTGAGAAATACCTTTCGCATGATTTGCCTATGAGTATATCGCCACAGCTTTCGGAGGTTACGTTTGCGGTTATGTTATCCGGCAAACCCAAAGTGATGTTCGCATAGTAGGCAGAACCGTTTTCCAGGTTTGTTGCGTTCACTGCAATCGGAAGGCTCTGGTCGGCATACCAGGTTATGTTATCATACGTTAGGTTGGAAGGTATGGAAACTACGCTTAGGTTCGTGGTAAAACCCTCAACCGTGAATTCATCCCAATCTAAACCGCTGTTGTTGTATTTCGTGGCGCTGCAGTTAAGAACGTATGTTTTGTATTCGGACGGGGCGAAAAACTGGATGAAATACGTCCCGTTGTTGTAGTCCGTTATGTTGTTCTGATCGATTTCAGAGGAATCGTACGTGCAGTTTATCGTCGCATTAGGTATCCATGCATCCCTCCTGTAATTCTTCACCTCCAGTGTAACGTTAATAAGTCTGTCGGGGAAACCCGTCTTGTTTTTAACGGACGTTATGTTGATAAAATAATCATCGGTAACGTTGAACGTGAAAAAGCTTTTATTCAAAAGATACCACGTGTCGTTGAACACCCAAAACGTAACATTCCACAGATCCACCGAGGCGTTTTCAGGTAGGAAATAACTGTTGTTGTAAACATCATCCCCGTCACCGTCGTAGAGCGTGATGTTGATATCATCGTTCGTGCCGGCAGTTCCCATATCCAGGGTGGCGTTGACCCTTTTCGAAAGGTCGTAGGGATCGACCGTTACGTTAGCCCTGAATATAACGGTTTCATTCTTATTGAACACGCTTACGTTAACCTCCGAAGCATTATACGTTCTTCCCACGACAATAACCTGCCAGGCTTCCAGGTTATCCCTTGTCAGGACAACGTTCTTGAGCAGACCATATTTCAGGTTTATTATCTGGTTCTCGTCACCGGCTGTCCCGTTGAACTGCATGAAAGAAACCTGACTTATTAACCCGCCGGCAGAGATGTTTGTTGTATTCAAAGTTATACCTATCCTTCCGGTGTTGTCAACATCATTGTATGCGTAGAAGTTCGATGTTCCTGTTTCGTTCAGGTTTATTATCCCTGCTGACCAGCTTCCCTGCTCCTCTGCTCCCCATGCCCAGGAGCCAGGATCCGTTGTGTTCGAGTAGTTGGGAAAATCATAAGGAGGATTGCTGTAAGGGTTGTTGAAGGTTGTGTTTACGTTTATTCCGGGGACAGAGGCATACGTTGAGTTTCTTGAGATATCATAGCCTGCATCGTTCTCGTATACCTGTTCGATCTTCACAAACACGTTGTTCGAATAGAACACGTATCTTTTCGTAAGTAAACCCTCTCCTGTCTTGTTTTCAGTCAAATTCCACAGGGTCTCCTCACCAATCTGTTCGACAATTATCCTTATCGGGCCTACATGCTTGAAGGTCGCGTTGTTCCTGAAATCAAACCCGAAGTCGTTCGTTCCGTTTGAATATTTTGTGTATTCAGCCGTCCTGCCGTCCGGATCGGGCTTTATAATCTCGTTTGACGTCCCCAAGTCTATCACGTGGTAGATACCCGAGGTGTTCTCCACTCTCTCGGTATCAACAAACCATGCCATTATGGAGTTGTTCACGTTAAACTCCTCGATGCTTCCCGCATAGCTGTATATCAGATCGCTCGAATAGTTCGGTTTTTCCTTGTTCCCGTTTTCAGTTATATCGAAGTAAACGTAGTAATACCTCACCGTGTTTTTCGGGGTTGTCCCGTTCAGCAGGAAGGAAAGAACACCAACAGCGTTGGTGGTTGGGTTATAACCATCGTCCTTGTCGAACTGACTTTTAACTTCCCAGAGAATCGAGCCTGTGGAGTTGTATTCGATCACTCGGGTGGAATTCTCATCGAACGTTCCCGAAATGTTCAGTTCCTTCAGGATGTTGGTGAAGTTCACCTCGTACTCAACTGGCCAGTCTATACGTGAAGTTTTGTTGTTCGGGCTGTAGAATTCGCTCGTATTTATGTCAAGCCTGAACCTGTGTCGCCACCTTTCGCTCCACCATTCGTCATCATAGTTCTGGGACGAGATGTTCAAGATACCAAGGCTTACAAAGGTCAGGACTATGCAAACCAAAACGAACTTTTTATAACGAATTTTGTTCACCCTTTACCAGACAAAATCATTTTTTTCGTCCGCTCGTACGCTTCCTTGCTTATGAATCCCTTTTTGTAGGTATCTTCAAGATCCTTTAACAACACTTCCTTCCTGTTCACGGGTTTCGCCGGCTTCGCGGTAGTTCCCATTTTCGGCTTTTCTGCCGCCTTTGGCGTTACAGGAGTTTCTGCCTCCGGAGCCAGCCCGCTTTTCTTCATTTTTTCCGCCCCTTTGATCTTCACCTCGATTTCTTTCAGTCTTTCCACGTTGGCCTTCTTTGTTTTTTCAAATTCATCCTTTGAAATCCTCTTGTTCTTGTATTCATCCTCAAGAGTTTTTATCAGCATGTTTATCTCCTCTTTTTGTATCTGCAGATCATCTATCGCGTCCTTCTTGGGTTCCGCCACTTCCTCCCCTTCCCCGGAAGGCTTTAGGCTCTGGCTGAAAGCCTCAAGGTCGTCCCTTGTCACGAACCTCGAAATTTTCGCGTTCATATCGTCAACGCTTCTCATGAGCTCATTCACGAGATCATCCATACGGTCCTGCTTTGTTCTGTAGAGCAGGAATTCCTCCATCCTTTCGCTCAGTTCAACGTATATCGATTGAACCCTCTCAGCCGATTTTTCGATATTCCCCTTAAGGGCTTCCATTGCCTGAAGATTTTCCGTCACGGTTTGACTGACCTTTATGACATTCTCCAGACTTCCCAGGTTGACCAGGACCTTTCTCATCCTGCCCATGGTTTCGTTCAGGGCTTCTACCATCCTGTTCATTTTTTCCATTCTCATACCCTGATTTGATATTTCCCTGTCCCTCTTCTTCATTTCCATAACGATCTTTTCGGGGTCAACCTGCGAGACAGAGTCCAAAAGCTTGCCGACCTTGACCTCCTGGTCTTTGATAGAGGCTTCCCTCTGGTATATGATAGACCTGAGCTCGCCAAGACTTTCCGTAACCCTCTGTATCTTCTCGTCAACCACCTTCCTTCCCTCCTTCACGGTCTCCATAACGGCCTTGAGCTTTTCAACATCAATCTCGAACTTGTCAAGCCTGGTTAACAAGCCCTTCACTTCCTTACCGCTCTCCTCAACCTTGGCCGCTTCCGACACCTTCTTGATATTTTCTGCTATCCTCGTTTCCATTTCCTCCATGAACTTTCGTAATTTTTTATCTTCCTTAACTATCTTTGGTTTTTCAGGCGGTTTCACCTCCTTCACGATCTCTCTAACGACCTCCACCGGCCTTTCCATATAGGTCTCTTCCGGAGTCGCATGAGGGGCAGGAGCGGCCTTCGCAGGTTTTGCCTCTTCCTTGACCCCGGAAGCTTTCAACTTCTCGATCTTCTTGTTTATTTCAGCGAGTCTTTCCTCGTTTCTTTTCTTGACATGCTGGTAATCCTCCTCAACGATCGAGGCTTCGTTATAAGCGTCTTCCAGAGAACCAAGCAGGGTTTCTATCTCCTCTTTCTGGCGGATAAGCTGATCAAGACCCCCCTTGGCATCCTTCACGGGTTTCCCTCCCTTAGAAACAACCTTTTTTCCAACCCCGGCTTTCCCAACCATACATTAATTAATTATAAAATCTCAAATAAATAGATGAAAATTATTTCTTCATCCTAGCCTTCAGAGAATCCACGTAGCTTTCCGCCATGGTGAACATCCCCTGTTTCATCTTGTCCTTCGCCAGGTTGAGTTCGATCTCAAGATCACTGGTATCGATCTTCCTTGCCCTCAGCGCCTCTATCTCCCTTTCAACCTCTTCTAACTTCTTGTTGACTTCCACGTACTTCTCTATCTCCTTGTCGGTTAACCTTCCCGTATCGTGTAGAAGCGGACGGAATGATATGAAATATGGTTTACCTTCATTGTACGCCGGGTTCTGGACTAGAGCTGTTCCTGTCACGAGCTTGACAACCTTGGAGGCGTAATCAGGCCCGTACTTCGTCTTCACCCTTCCTATGTCTCCCTCATACTTCGTCCTCAGCTGTATCTCGGTCGCGATGTTCGCCCTGATCGCTCCCCTGAAGTCCATGAGAACCTGGGATATCATGAACACCCCGATTCCCCACTTTCGGAACTCCCTGCAGGCTCTTTCCAGCGCGACGTAACCACCTTT
>JABAOC010002480.1_pt3 | contig 18039 bp, 17 predicted proteins | sample 7062161 | NCBI WGS metagenome assembly JABAOC01 (sample SAMN14538625, study PRJNA623070) | marine sediment metagenome | biome: marine biome [ENVO:00000428]; feature: marine pelagic biome [ENVO:01000023]; material: deep marine sediment [ENVO:00002113] | place: India: Gulf of Khambhat ... | reverse complement strand
CACTCTCCTTTCGGTAGCAGGGGGTTAAGAAATCTGTCAAAGGTTTAAGGCCTGCGAGCTTCGCGGCTTTTGCGGACAAACTTGACTGCCTTTTCGATTCTCGCCGCCACCTCTTCTTTCCCGAGAAGTTCCAGCAGATCGAAAAGCGGCGGCCCGGCTGAGGTTCCCGTTGCGGCCAGACGAACCGGATGTATCAAGGCTGATGGCTTTATCTGCAGCTCGTCTGCCAGCGCCCGCAATGCCTGCTCTATCTTCTCCTTCTCGAAGCTGTCCAGCCCGGACAAACGATCCAGGTAGGCGCTCAGACGATGGGCAGCTTCGGGCGAACTGAAGTGTTTCCTTGCCGCCTTCTCTTCATANNCAAACCAAAAGAAGTACTTGCCTTTTTCGGCAAACTCCTTCAGGGTCTTGGCCCTGACTTTGAACAGCGAAACGTACTTCAGCAGCCATTCTCTTTTCGGCCTTGCTTCCTCCTCCGCGATAAGATTCTCCCTAATCAGAAACGGAACGACCTCATCCAAGAGTCGCTCGTCATCCATGGCGCGGATGTACTCCCCGTTCATCCACTCCAGCTTCTCCTGATCGAAGATCGGATTTGCCGGATTCACCCCCTCCAGGGTGAAAAGCTCTATCATCTGATCAGCAGAGAGGATCTCCCTGTCATCTTTGGGCGACCAGCCCAGAAGAGCCAGGTAATTCACGAAAGCCTCGGGCAAGAAGCCTTTCTCTTTGTACTCCATCACCGAAACCGCCCCGTGCCTTTTGGAGATTTTCGCCTTGTCTTTTCCCAAGATCAGAGGAATATGAGCGAATTCGGGGGGATTCAGCCCTAAAGCCCGGTAGATCAGGACCTGTTTGAAGGTATTGGCTATGTGGTCGTTTCCTCTGATGACGTGCGATATCTTCATGTCCGCGTCATCCGCCACGCAGGCGAAGTTGTAAGTGGCAGTGCCGTCCGACCTGAGCACGATCAAGTCGTCCAGCTCCCTGTTATCCTTTTTGAGCTCGCCGTAGACCAGATCGGAGAACGCGGTCTGTCCCTCGGGTACCAGAAGCCTTATCGCCTTCGGATCTCCCCTTTTGATCTTCTCTTCTCTCTCAGGCTCCGAAAGCTTGAGGCAGCGACGATCGTACTTCCATTCGCCCTTGGACGCGATGGCCTGTTTCCTTTTCTCTTCGAGTTGCTCAGGCGAACAGAAGCAGTGGTTTCNNCTCCGAGCCCATTGCTGATAAACCCCTGTCCGCTGGGACTGGTGGTACGCACCCTCATCCCAATTCAGCCCCAGCCACTTTATGCTCTCCAGGATGGCATCCACCATCTCCGGGCTGGAGCGGGACACGTCCGTGTCCTCTATTCGCAAGATGAATTTCCCTTTGTGATGGCGGGCGAAAAGCCAGTTGTAGATGGTGGTTCGTGCGGTGCCCACGTGGAGGAAACCGGACGGGCTGGGAGCCATCCGGACTCTTATCTCACTCATACCTCTGGTCCCCTAACATACCCTCCGATTCGGCTTCGGGTCTCTGCAAAGGCTGAACCACAACTCTGGCTTTCTCCTGCTCCAGATGAAATTTCACTCCTCCCAGTCCCCTTGCCAGCAGGTTGTAAATCCAGGCGAACACAGCGGTGAAGACCGCACCAAGGACGGCGTAGAATACGGCCAGGAAGAACACCATGAAGATGCTCACCGCCCCGGTCAGGCCGCGCATGGCGTCAAATTCGCCGCCCATCTGGCTCAGGAATCCGCCCACCATGGTGAGCATCATGGCATATAGAATCCCGGCAATGAAGCCAAAGATCCCACACAGGATGAAGGCGATCTTTACCACCGACCAAATGTCGATCCTTCTGATCTCGTAAGTCATGTCCCTCCCTCTGGTTTTGAGTTTTCATATCTTATCGGAACACAGATATGAGCGCATTAGCCTCATCACGTCTGGATTATACGAAATGTTCCAACAGGAGGCAACAGGTTTCACGGTGAATCAGAAAAGACGCAAGAATGCGGCACCTGAAGCTTATCTGCCGGCGCGAACGACGAGGAGAATGTCACTCCCTGCTGTTTTCCAGCGCAAAGGTGGGATTTAACTTTAATCGTCACGGATCAGGCCGATAACTAGTAGGACGGGGCGATAGCGCGTCAATTGCGAAAGTGAAAAGGGGCTTTGAAGCCGTCCACTTTACGATTCGTCGATCGAGGTAAACGCCGTGGAAACTATCAAGAAGATGTTGCTCATCTTCGTGGTGAACACCGTGGTGATGCTGGTTTCCTGGGCGGCCCTGAGCCTGCTGCTCTTGGGAGTGCGGACCGCTATCGGACCGGACGCCGCCCTGGTCAAGATATTCTCCATACACTCATACATCATAGTCATGTTTTTCTATGCCTTTTATCTGATCTTCGACCTGTGTGAATACTTCACCGCCGAAACCGAAAGGAGAAAGTGAAAGCACAGCTATTAGACAAGCTGGTTGATGGTAACCCGCAATACGGTTTGTTCCTCCACCTGATCTTCATTCGGGCCGTCAGGGTGATAGCGTTCAGTCTGGTGCTGACTCTCATCGTCTACCTTCTCTGGCACGGAAAGTTCACCCTGGGCGCTTTCCTGGGCGGGGCAGCTTCCGGCTTTCTCGTATTTTCGACTCTGGGTTATCTGAAGCGCCGGTTGAGCAATCGGGAGTTGAAGGAAGGCTCATGCAGGTCGGACGATCCAGGCAACCTGGCCGATCCGGAGGAGGTCAGACCCACCACTCCTGTCAAAGACTGAGCCTGGGCATGCTGGGCCAATAACTCTCTTCATCTTCTCGTCTAGTCTTGCCTGCTTGAGCCGAGGCCGCAAAAAGCATTTCGACCTTCCGGTATTTCGGCCCACACAGGATGACACCCAACCCTTTTCGCCTGGGGATAACGGAGGATTAGAGTGCCGTTTCACTGTAGGCTAACGGCCCCTGCGGGAAGAGCTGCTCATTTCATCTGACCCATGGCATTGTACAGCGGGAAGAAGGTGGACAGGAGTATGACGGCGGAGATGCCGCCGAAGGTCACCAGAATGAGAGGTTCGAGCAAAGTCAAGACCCTCTTGGTGGTTCTCTTCACGTCCTTTTCGAAGTATTGGTTGATCATGACCAGCTGTTCCGCCACCCGCCCGGTCTGCTCTCCCAGAGCTATCATGGTGATCATGAACCCGGGGAAGGGAAGTCCTTTCATGGAGTCGGCAAAGGATTCACCCCGCTTAATCCTTTCCTCTATCGTGTCTATGGCTCTGACGATGGTTTTGTTGCCTATGGTCCCCTTAACCAGACTCAGAGAGGGAAGCAGGCCGAAGCCCGAGCGGAGCAAAAGCGAAAGGTAATGAGAGAAGGTGGTCAAAATGCTCTTCTGCACAACCGAGCCGAAAAGGGGGAACTTCATCTTCAGGTAGCTCAAGGTATAAGATCCGCTCTCGGTCTTGCGGTAAATCAGAACTCCGGCGCCAGCCAGGATGCCGAGGATGACGATGGGAATGACGGAGTTCCTCAGGGTGCTGACGGTAAACCACACCGCCTTGGTGTAAAAGGGAAGCGGGGCTCCCATTTCCAGCACCAGGGCCATCATCCTGGGCATAAGATAAAAGGCATAAAAGCCGCTGACTGCGGTCATGACGCACATGATCAGCACCGGGTACATCAAAGCCTGCTTCAGTTCCGACTGCAGCTCGTCCTGCTTCTCCAGCGACTTGACCAGCTCCTCCAGTACCTCGGGCAGCGTGCCCCCCTGTTCCCCCGCCCTCAAGGCTCCCAGATAGAAAGGGGGAAAGACTTCGGGGTGGGCGGCTATGGCCTCCGAGAAACTCCCGGTGGTTTCGATCCTCTTGCAGATGTCCCCTATAACCTCCTGAAACTTTGGATTCCTTTCCTGTTCTGCGATGTTCTCCAGAGATCTCAAGAGAGGCAGACCGGCGGTAAACATCAGATGCAATTGAATGGTAAAAGAGAGAACGTCCTTGGCGCGGATCCTTCCCGATCCAAAACCCCTGGTTTTTCGGGCAACCTTCGCCTGTACCGAAATCGGGTACAGTCCCATCTCCCGAAGCTGAGCTTCTGCGTCGCCCAGGCTGGAGGCGGGAAGAGTGCCCTTCACCCGTTTGTTTCTGCCATCTACTGCCTGATAGGTGTACTGGGGCATTATCCAATCACCCTCTTGATCTCATCTATGGTGGTTATTCCTTTCACTACCTTCTCTATGCCGTCGTCCAGCATGCCCTTCAGCCCGGCGGCCTTTTCTATGTCGGAGGACAGAGCTTTCTGCAGGATGAGCTGGTTGACCTCCTCGTTCATCTCCAGCACCTCAAATATGCCGATTCTGCCCCGGTAGCCTGTGTGCTTGCATCTTGGACAGCCCTTACCCCGGTAGAAGACCGGATTCTTCAAATCCTTCAACTGTTCGTAGCAAGCAAGCTCTTCCCCGGACGGGGCGTAGCTCTCCTTGCACTTGGGGCAGATCCTCCGAGCCAGCCTCTGGGCTATCACTGCCAGAAGAGAAGTGGACACCACGAAGGGCTCAATGTCCATATCCAGAAGGCGTGCTACCGCCGCCGCCGCGGTGTTGGCGTGCAGAGTGGTGAAGACCAAGTGTCCGGTCATGGATGCCCGGAACGCCATCTCCGCAGTCTCCTCGTCTCTCATCTCCCCCAACAGAATTATGTCCGGGTCGTGGCGCAAGATAGAGCGCAGACCTCTGGCAAAGCTGTATCCGGCCTTTTCATGGATGGGAGACTGCTTGCTCATGGGAAGCTGGTATTCCACCGGATCCTCCAGAGTGATCAGGTTCTTTTCCAGCGTATTCAGGGTGGTAAGGGCGGCATAGAGCGTGGTGGATTTACCCGAGCCGGTGGGACCGGTGATGACTATCATGCCAAAGGGTTTCCGCACCAGTCTCTTGAGCCTCTCCAAGTTGTCCCCCCAGTAACCGAGATCCTCCAGGCCNNGAAACTTGGGTTTTTGCAGAATTCTCATCACCACACTCTCCCCATAGAAGACGGGCATGGTGGAGACGCGCACGTCGACTTCCTGGGTATTGTAAGTGAAGCGGAAGCTCCCATCCTGCGGAATCCTCGATTCGGTTATGTCCAAGCTGGCCATGATCTTTATCCTGCTGACCACCGGCCGGTATATCTTCTTGGAGAGGATGAAGGCGGTCTGGAGCACTCCGTCTATCCTGTATCGAACGCGCCCCACGCTCTCGTCGACCTCGATATGCACGTCCGTTGCCCTCTCCTTTATGGCTCGGGCGATCAAGGAATCCACCAATCTGATGAGCGGAGGCGTCTCCTCCTCCACTTCATCCAGGCTCAAAGCCTGGTTCAAGCTCTCCTCCAATACCTTCTCCGGGGAGATGGTCATGCCGTAAAGCTCGTCCACGTAACTTAAGATGGTGTCCTCGTCCGCGATCCTGGGTTCGATGGTCAGCTTGGTGATCTCCCCCAGCTGGTCAATTGCGTTGATGTCATTGGGATTGGCCATGGCAACGGTCAAGACCCCTCCCTCCTTAACCTCCACAGGTATAAGCTTGGACGATCTGGCCAGCTCTTCCGGCACAAGCTTGACCAGTTCGCTATCTATGGGAGTCTGAGAGAAATCCAGGAAAGGAGCTTCCCACTGCTGGCCGACGAATTTCAGAACCTCCTCATGGCTTATGAAGCCCAATCTCTCCAGTATCTCTCCGAACTTGGCACCGGTACGGTTCTTCTCTATCTGCGCCAACTCAAACTGGCTTTTGGTGATCCGTCCGGTCTCCAGCAGCATCTCTCCCAAGGTCTGACTCATTTTTCCCCCTTCTTTGAGCTGAGGTATTTCAATCGATCGCGCACGGCTAACTCCAATTCATCCTTTTTTTCCGAACTGGTGTTTAGAAACAGCCGGTAGAATTTAATGGCCTTTTCCGGCTCTCCGGCCAGATCCCACACTCTACCCAGCCGGTACAGGACCCGGCCGTCTGCCGAGTTGATCCGGTAGGCTTCCTGGCACGACCGGAGGGCTCTGTCAAGCTCCCCCTTTTCCTCATAGATGCCGGCCAAGAGGAGGTTAGCCTGCAGGTGGAACGGGTCGATTTCCAGAAGCCTTTCCAGCTTGCTCTCCGCGGACGCCAGCTCCCCGCTTTGGTAAAGAAGCAGCCCGAAGTTGTATAGCACCTCACAATCCTTGGGTTTCGATGCGTACAGGTAGACAAGTATCTGCTCAGCCTCCTTTAGCCTGCCTGCCTGCAGATAGGCAACTGCCAGGTTCATGTTGGCTTCCGGATGATCCGGATTCAAGCTCAGGGCTCTTCTGTAGGCATTGATGGCCTGACTGAGTTGTTCCTGCCGTTGGTAGGACAGGCCTTTTTTGTAGTATCTATCCGCTCTGGATTCAGACCTCTGCGTAATCTGCAGGTGGCCGGATGCTCGCTCCGGCGGCGGCTCTGCCGGATGCACAGCCGCTATCTCCTCTGTTGGCTCCTCTTCGAACTGGTCCCACCCGCCCTGGTCTGTCATTTCCCACTCCGAATCCTCTTGCGGACCGGGGATGACCTCCGTACCCGCGGCCGTTTCTTGCTCCTGCCCAGACCCTTGTTGGGCGCCCGCATCTTCCTGTCGATCAGTCGAAGGCGGCGGGATGTCCGGCTGCTGCGTTTCAGAGATGGGGTCCTGAGGAGTCGGGCCAAATGGCCTCGGCTCGCCTGTCGACGTCTGTTCGTCTACATCGTCGACCGAACCGCTCGCTTCGTCCGACTGGGACATAGCCGTCATCTCCTCAAGAGGCCTTGCGGCCGGGGCCGGCTCCTCTTCGGTAAGAGGCGACTGAATAGATTCCGCCCGGGACCCGGGCTGGCCCTCAGGTTCAGTAGATATGCTCCCCGATTTTACCGTCTCTTTCGCTCTCTGGAGCGGTTCTCGTCCGGCTCCCGGTTTCTGCTCGGCCTGTGCTGCGGCATTCGATCCTGCGTCCGCTTGTCCTTTCGACGTGCTCGCCTGTCGTTCTTTTGTTGCCGGTGTCCGCCCCCGCTCCGCCATTTTCTTCCTGGCACTTATGGATCGACGCGTCACCGGGGGTTGCGGCTCGGAGGCCGGTCTGAGCACAACCAAATACCCCGCTGCCGATACTGTGCCGATAAAAAGCAGCCCGGCCGTCAAGAGCAGGAGTCTCTTCCGGCCGCGGCGCTTCTGCTTATCTTGTCCTGGCCGATTCTCTTGCCCATCGACAGGCCCTTGCTCGGCCTCCAGTTTATCTACAGCCTTGGTTATCAGTCCCACTTCTTCTACCCGGCAGGTTATGGTGCATTCCCATTCACAACACTCTGCCGCCCAGAGTCCTTGTGCGATTCAGGCTCTCCCAGCCCTCCACCACGTTATGTACCCCGATCTTTCTGCTGCCCTCAATGAAGGCTGACATCATGGCTCTTTCGCACAAGACGTTTATCATCCGGGGGATGCCCCCGGAGAGGTCGTGTATCTTGCCGGTGGACTCGACGGTGAATTGCACCGAAAAGCTGATTCCGGCGACAGACAGCTGATGTTGGATGTAGCACCGGGTCTCTTCAGGCTCAAACGGTTGCACACGGTATCTTACCAGTATGCGTTGGTCGAGCTGTCTCAGCCTTTCCTCTTGCAGCCTTTCCTCTAATTCCGTCTGGCCGAAAAGTACGACCTGGAGGAGTTTCTGATCCTGAGTTTCCAGATTGGAAAGGAGTCGCAAGCTCTCCAAGAATTCGAAGTCCAGTCTTTGAGCCTCATCCAGAAATATCACCACCTTTTTGGACTGATCCTGAGCGGCCACCAAAAGATCGTAGAGCCTGCAGGCCAACCTCCTCTCGCTCATCTCACCCAGGTGGGACCTCCCCACTCCCAGGCCTTCCAGCACTGCCAGCAGAAGTTCGCTCCCTGATAGATGGGGGTGAAATACGGTTACTATGCAAAGATCCTTTCCCGCCTTGCTCAAAAAGTAGCGGGAAAGCATGGTCTTGCCGGTACCGGGCTCTCCGGTGATCATGGTGAATCCCAGTCCCTCATAGATGCCGTATCGCAGGTGGTTTAGAGCCTCCGCATGCGACCCGGAGAAATAGAACATCCTGGGGTTGGGGGAGACGGAGAAGGGAGTCTCTCTGAACTGGTAGAAGTTTCTGTATGAATCCAGAAGATCGACCCGCAGAAGGCCTTTCCTGACGTTGCGGTCCGGCGCCCCGGCTGTGTGTCCCTGGCCAGCGGGAGTTTCCGGGATTTCGCCCATCCTGGAGGATTTGTATACCAGCTTCATCTTAGCCTTTCTCTTTCTCCAGTCTGGTTATTATCGGCGTCAGGAGTATCACCAGCTCGGCCCTTTGCTCGGTCCTCTCCTTACGCTTGAACAGGTACCCCAACAGAGGCAAATCCCCCAAAAGGGGAATCTTGTGTTCCGAATCGGTCTTCTTGGAGGTGATCAGGCCTCCGATCACCACGGTCTCCCCGTTTTTCATGCGCACCTGGGTGCTGGCCTCGCGGATGTCGATATTGGGGGCTCTGAGCGTTTGATTCTCAAACTGAAATTCCGACCAGGTTGAGGCGTCGCTGACGATAGGAACGACCTGCAGAGTGACGTAATCGTCCGACGAGATATACGGGGTCACTCCCATGGTCAAGCCCAAAAGAACCGTCCTCTGTTCGGGGTAGACGATGGGCTGGCCCACCTCCCCTCCCGCAGAAAGTCCGGTCAACTCCCAGTAGCTTATCACCCTCCCCACATTGATCAGCCCGGTCTGACCGTTCATCACGTTGAGCCTGGGTTTGGACAGAACATTAACCTCCCCGAACCGACCCAGGATATCGACCACCAAATCGGCGTCGTGTCGGGAGGCGGTGAATTCCACCACAGAGCCGGAGAGGCCCAAAGTCTGTTTGCCCGTCAGTTCAATCTTTTTGTTATCCGCCAGGAACGAATGGACCGCCGACCAGTCCACCCCCCACGACTCCTCGCTCTCCAGGGTGACCTGCACCACCTCCGCCTCGATCAGAACTTGCCTTCCCAGGGTGCTTCTCAAATTATCCATGAATTCCTCGGCCATCCTCAGATTCTTCTTTCGGTCGGTGACGGTCACGATGCCGGCCAGTCTGTTTATGAAGTACTTGCCCTCAGCAGAGACTATCTTACCCATTCCCTCTTCAACCTGTTTCCACAGGTCGATGGATTGCTCGTCCGACGTCCCGGTGATCTGGAACTGACCGCTCATTCCCCCCACGTCAGGAATAGACCCCAGTACGTCTCCTCCCACCTGCATCTGGGTGGTAATCTTGTTGGGGATCTGCCCCAGCTCGAAGGTGCGGGTATCGGTGAGCTTCACCTGAAGAGTGGGGCTGTTGATGCTGTACAGGTATTCGGTGCGAGCGAATACGGCTTCCAGCGCTTCCTCCAATGTCAGGTCCTCGAAACTTATGCTGATCCTCGTCCCGGGGTCGACGTCTCGATCCCACACTATGTTGAAGCCAGCCTCCTTGGACAGGGGGATCAGCACATCCTCCAGGGCTATCTCTCTGCCCGAGAAGGAAAAGAGTTTGTCGCTCTCGGGCTCGATCTTCAGCACGGGAGACGGCTTCAAATTGGGGGGCACGGGGGGCGCCTTCTCGGCCTTTTCTTCCATCTTGCTCACGGCCTCATCAACGTCGTGCTGTGCCAGATTGGACGCGCACCCGCACAGAAAAAGCGCACTGAGAAGCAGGGAGATTGCTCTCCTGGTGAAATGGTACCGTATCATGATTCGCCTTCCTTGAATATGGCCGGGCGATCGTAGAAGAAAACAAATGTTTTTCCCCTTCTCCACACGACCACGCTCTCTTCCCGTATCTCCTTGATTTGCCAACCGTCGAATTGCTCTCCTTCGTGCACCCAGGCTTTCCTGCCCCCACACACCAATAGGGCGGCTTTTCGGCTGTCGCTGATAAGAATGGCCTTAACCAACACGCGGTCTTGAGATTTAGCCTGGTCTTTTTCACCCTGCCGGCTTGGTGTTTGCGGTTCACTGCCGGCCGTGCCGGCTCGCTCGCCCTCGGCCAGCGACCTCTCTATCTCCTTTATCTCCTTGCGAAGTTTCTTCTCCTCGAGACTGGCTTTCAGATACTCTATTTCCTTCTGGGTCAGCTTGAGCTTATCCTGTAATTCCGCGGCCCTTGGATCCTCGGCTCGGAAGGGATCCTTCAACTTCTCCATGGCCTTGAAAAGAGGAGACTTTTCCGGCACCTCCTGCTCCGGCTTGGGGATTCTCCTTGTGCTTCGCTGTGAGGATCGGGTTCTGTCCGGCGGCGCTTCCGTTCCGCCTGAGGTCATGAACTTTAGAAGGAAAAACCCCACCAGGACGACGCCTACCGTTCCCGCCCCCAGGACAAGAAACTTCCTGGAGCTAGGGCTTTTGAGCAATTGCATCTTGCGAACCTTTCGGTATTATGTAGTATTTGAGCCCCACCCTCAAGCGCCCTGGCACCCCTACATCCGTGCCTCCGATGGTCAAAACCTCCACCACAAAGGGAAAGTTCTTGAATTCCCTCAACATCTTTATCACCTGGTCATAGGAGGAATAATTCTTTATCCCGATCTTGAGCGGCACTTCATTTACAGCCACCACATCGGGGAAGTCTCTGCTTTTGCGCTCGTTCTCCACCTTGACCTCGGCCTCTAATTCCAATCGAGACAGGAAGGACCTGATGAATTTCTCCATCAGGATCTTATTGGCCATCGCATCCTGCGCCCGCGGAATTTCCACCAGCACCTTGCCGCTCATCCTTCTTTCTTCCAGGGACGCCTCCAAGTTCTTAAGGTACTGCAGCCTTTCCGCCGACTTCCTCATGTGTTCTCGCTCTTCTCCAATCTGGCCCCCGAGCGATTTGATTTTCTTCGTCCCCAAAACAGCGATCACCAGGACAAGAAATCCGAAGATGATAACTATGGTTTTCTCCCTGCTCATTTAGATTTCCAGTTGATAAGTGATCTTGAATTCAACATTGCTGCCCCGCAGTTCTCTTTCCGTTAGCCTGACCCCGGAAAAGAGCGGCGATCTTTCGAAGTAGCTCTGGGTTTCTTCCACCTTCAGAAGTGAGGCTATCTCGTCGGACCCTTCTGCCACGCCGGTTACCTCCCCCCGCCACACTCTTTTCATCTGTCTTAAGGTGAGAGTCTTCAGGGCCACACCCGGCGGAACCACGGCGGCCACCTCCATCAGGATGTCAGACCAGGGAGGTTGAGAGGACTCGATGGATTGAGAAATGAATTCCAGAGACATTTCTCTAAGGCGCTCTTCCTTCATTCTGATCTCGCCCTTTATCCCGCCGTGAAAGGAATTAAGGTTGATCAAATCGAGCGAAAACCGTGAGATAAACACAGCAAAAACCAGCAGCACTCCCAACGATGCAGTGGACGATACCGCCAGTGTTCTCTTGACCTTCTTCTTTTCCTGAACCGAGAACGGTACGAATCCAAAACTGCAGCGGACCGGATCCAGAAGAGCCAGCCCCAAACATCCGGCGTGAACGTTAGTCGACTTTTCCACCCCCCGGAAGGCGCTTTTAGGGTCGAAGGCGACAATCTCGGCTGAGGCCTTTTGTCGTAGACTGGGGGCCACTTCTGACACAGCGGAGTTTCCGGCAAATACCAGTCTGCCCACCCTGTCCTCCGGATATGCCTCGTTATAAAACAGGAGGGTGCGGTAGATATCCTTGGCCAACATTGAATGGTCAGGATCTTTGCCCTCCTCGGCCACGCTGACCTCTCGGGTCAGCCGGATTTCTGCGCCCTTCAGGACTACGATTCGGCTGGAGGGCCGGTCAATATCGACAAAGGCCAATGGTTCTTCCGAAAGGATCCCCGTCTCTTCCAGCAGGCATCGCACGGCAGCCGGATAGGTCGTGTACACGCTGGGCTTGATTCGAGAATCGGCAAACCTCAGCGAAAGCTTTTCCAGAGCATCTCTTTTCAGACCAGCCGTCAGGATTTTTCTGTTGGCCTTGCCCCCCGGACCCGGCGCTTCACCTATGTCGTGGTCCTTGAACTGATAATCGCCTCCAAAGGCTTTTACGACCTCGGCCTCCAGCGCCGATCTGAGCATTTTCTTTTTCAGGTCTGGTATGAGGAAGACCTTATGAAAGGTGTCCTCCAGGGCGGCTGAGACCCTTATTTCATCGACGCTCGCGGATATAGATTTGAGATAATCTCCGAGAGACTTATTGGGATTCGGATCGGCCAATTCGTGGGAGAGGGTCACCCTCATTCCCTTCCTCTCCCTCTCCACGCCGGTTATGTTTATCTTTTTGTCCGTGAAGTCCAGGCAGAGTATCATCTGAATGCGCTCCCCTAAGGACAGATATCGTCGCCGCCGCACCCCTCGTCCGTCTTATTGGGGCCAGCGGAATAGAATGCGTGATTAAAGGAATCCCAGCAGTATTCGATTCCCCAGGGATCCACCAGGTGATCGGGATTCCGTAACAGGCCGGCGCTGACTAAAGACTCAGTTCCGGTTACTAGGCCCCAGTCGGTGGTGCTGTCTGAATTGCCTGGTGCGTCAGTGGAGTCTTCGTCCACGAACCCATCCCCGTCATCGTCGTTTTCAGCCAGTATCTCTCCCGCGCCGTTTAATACGGCCACCTCCTCCTCTATCTCTCTTTTCCACGCGGTCAGGGATGCCAGCTCGTTGGCTGAAAGGTAAATCAGTATGTCATCAAAATCTTCCGTCGTTCCATCCTGAGTATATTGCCCATCGGTCAAATCGCCGTTGCTCTCATCAAAGTGCAAGTTCGACCCGCTGGAGATGAGAACCATCGCCGTGTTTCCTATGGATTCTCCGTCTACTACCAGTTGGGAAAAAGGCGACCCTTCCGTGGTTGCCACGTAAGCATAATACTTCCCGGCGTAGATCTCGTCCTTCTGGGCGTTGGGAGAAAGATCCAGCTCGTCAACGGGGACAGCGTATCCGGAATCCGGGGAAGGTAAAACCAGGTAATTTTCATAATAGCCCAGAAGCGCGTCTCTGATGCTCTGCATCTCCTCCTTGGTCTTCACTTCCCTCTGTCTCTTGGCGATGGCCGCAAACAGACCTATGCCCGAGACCATGAGAAGGCCGATGATGGCCATAGTTATGGCCAGCTCCAGGAGAGTGAACCCCTCCCGAGAACACCCACCGGCTATCTGACAATCTGCGATTTTCATTTGTCTTCCAATAGACAAAAGAGTTTGACACTGACGCCAAGACTGGAAAGAGGACAACCGAAGAGGCGGTATCCCCTGCCTGCCCGTAGACGAAACGCAACACACGGGACTCAAGATAGCCAGATAGGTTGGGAGTGGACGCCGTCTCTCGCAGCGCCCTCTCCCAACCGATCATATTCCCCGCTTAGTCCACGAAGTAGTAAAGGCTGATCTTCGCGGTACCGGTGTAGGTCGAGCTGGAAACGACGAATCCGGTGCTGTCTATTCCGTCGTCCAGCTGCTTGTCCACGTTCTCCGCGACATCCGGAGGAAGATTGACCCTGATGTAGTTACCATTCCTGTGGGCAACCGGAGTGCCTAAGGTGTCGGCACCGAAGAAGTACTTGGCTCCGAATGGACTCCTCTTGCTTTCGTAGGCCAGCTCTTCCGTCTCTATGTCAAACCAGACGGAAGAGTCGGTATCGAAATAGCCGTCAGCATCGGTGTCGCCTGGTAGCTGCAGGAACCTGTCGAAGTAAGTATAGACCGCTCCGTAGAGTCCTCGCAGGTCGGATACCTGCCTTTTGATCTTGGCGTTCTTGATCATCTGGGCACCTCCCAGAATGGCTCCGATCAAGAGACCGATGATCACCAGTCCGATAGCCAGCTCAACTAAGGTAAATCCAGCCTGGCTCGAAAAGAGCTTTCTCATAGCCTTCATTCTTTTTCACCCCCCTTCTCTGGCTTTTTAGGGTTTATGGTCTTCCGATCTCTGCCGGTTAGTCAAAACCAGCAACCAACGGGACGAACATCAGCATCCGCCATCCCTCCGGCTCCCCCACCACGCCCTTAAGCTTCTTGCTGCTTCCTTACGCCCCGTCTTATCTGAAATTCGACGGCAAAACTCCCCCCTTTTTCAGTTTAAGCCAGACCTTCTGAAAAGTGCCCTCCGCGGGAAAGAAGATCAACGTATTGTTTTCCCGCGGCCGACCCCGACACTTTCGCTCTTCAGACTTATCGGTCAACTGGTTACGACCTTTAGAAAATACTGGTCACGAAGCTGTTTCCCCCCTGTCTATTAGGCTCCTATCTTCTACCTTGGAGTTCCCACCAAGGGTTTAGCAATGTCTGTGCCGCTTTCGTGCCGACTGCTAAGCGTCACAGTTAGCACGTTAAATATTAACAGCTTAGGTCTATGAGGCCGGATCGGGAAGAAGCTTCCGTCGCCGCCGGGGGGTTTTGCGCTACAGAGAAAAATATTGGAATGTTTCCATACTGTGCAGAACCGCCCCCACAGCAGAGTTTTTGTCTTTCTGCCCCCGGCGGGCTGTTCCCAACCGTTAGCAAAACTACTGCAACTTCCCTCAGGAGAGGATCAGCTTCAGGCAGGTATGGTTGAACCACTCGGGCAATGCAAGGATTTCAACTCGGGAAGAGAGGTTAGAGGCGTCTCCTTAAGAGCAGGTCGTCCTGAGGCGTGGAGAGAAGATGCAGGGAAGTTCAGATACGGCTTAAGGCTCTCGCTTCTTCCTCTGGACCGTCTTAAGTCTTTTCTGGTACTCCTTGTTCTCCGGATCCAGGCGTAGTGCCTCCTCCAGTTCGGCTATGGCCAGGTCGAGTTCACCTTTAAGCTCATACACCATGCCCAGTCTCCAGTGCGCCGCCGCCCAGTCGGGGGTATTCTTCCTGGGTTCGACCTCCAGATACCGTTTGAAACATCTTTCAGCCCTGTCCAGGCTGTCTTCGGCAAAGACGTAGGTCCTTCCGATCTGGTACAAGGCAAGGGTCTCTTCAGGATACTTCTCCAGCAGGTTCTCAAAAACCTCTACCGCCTGATCATACTTCCTCTGCCGCTGCAAGTAGTAGCCCCACTGGTAGGTGGGCCAATGAAGGAGGGTGGTATCCAACCGGGAAGCTTCCCTAAGATAGCTTTCGGTCTTGGAGGTATCGTCTCTTGCCTCCCAGTAGGACGCCCAGGCTATGGCGCCGTACAGCGAGTCCATCTCCTGCAGGATTTCAATGTGGTGTTCGGCCTTGCGCTTATCCCCACCGGCGATTCCGGGAGCCATCACCAGGTATTGCGCCAGGTCAAACCTGGCCTGTATGCTGGCCGAATCCAGAGCCACCGCTTTCTCGAATTCCTTTCTGGCCCGGTTGGCCCGAAAGATAGCCTTTAACTTGCTGCCCTCTTGCGCCTGCCTCCCGTGAGCTCGCCCCAGCCAGAGATGATAGTCGGAGACCGAGTCGTCCAGTTTGACTGCTTTCTTCCCGTGTTTGATGGAGTTATCATGGTCGCCTAAAATCAGATATACTTTACACAAGAGGAAGTTAGCTTGTGCATTCTCAGGCTCGCTATCCACCACCTTCAGGAGAACGTCCCTTGCCTGTTCGAATTCCTCTGCATCGATAAGGCTTTTGCCCTCCTCCAAGGTGAAATTCTCCGCGTGGATGGTTCCAGCGAAAAACAGAGCAGCGGGTATTGCCAGAATACAGGCAAGTCTCTTGAATTTGGCAAGCGACAGAGCCGTTGACATGGATTCCTCCAGTGAGAGTTGGCCTTGAATAACTATACGCAGAGCCTTATCGGGTTGTTCCGGGCGTTATCAGGGCTACAAAAACTCAATCAGCCTCTCCATCTCGCCTGCGGTGTTGTAGAAATGCGGTGCCACCCGTATGCTCCCCTCCCGAAAAGCGGCCTTGACGTCGTTCTTGCGGAGAAGCTCAAAGAGCTGCCTGGTATCCTTCCCGCAAAAGGAGAGAATGGATGAACGGTGGTTGGGGTCAAGCGAGCTTGTTATCTGATAGCCCCTATCCTTCAGGGCCTTGATTAACAAATCCAGCAGTGCCCGGTTATGCTTTTCGATCCGGTTGACTCCTATCTCAGAGAGCAATCCAAGAGAGCAGTGCATGATCCAGATGGCGGAGTACGGATACGTTCCTATCTCGAATTTGCGGGCCGAAGGAAACGGCTCAAGGTCGAACCTTAAAAGGTCCGAGAAATCGAGTTTCCAGTCCACGCCCAGCCAGCCGAAGAAAGAAGTGTTCACCTTTCTCTTGGCCTCGGAGGATAAGTAAAGGAACCCTGCTCCCAGAGAGGACATCAGCCACTTCTGGGCTCCGCTGGCCAACAGGTCGATCTTGCATTCCTTTACGTCCAGATCAAGATTGCCGATTCCCTGAATTCCGTCCACCACCAAGAAGACATCCTTATCCTCGCAGATCTCGCCTATGGTCTTCAGGTCGTTTCTGAACCCGTTGAAGAACTGCACGAAGCTCAAGGATAAGACTTTCGTCCTCGCATCTATGGCCTTAACGAAGCTATCTGTGTCGAAGCACCTGTTCCTGCTGGGGACAAACTCCACCACCACCCCTTTTTGCCTGAGATTTGTAAACGGATACGTATTTGCCGGGAACTCCACGTCGGGGAGAAGAATCTTATCGCCGGTTTTCAAATCCAGGCCCCAGGCCGCCACGTTCAGCCCGTAGGAGGTGTTGGTGGCAAAAGCGATCTCCTCCGGCTTGGCTTTGATCATCGTCGCGACCATAACTCTGATTTCATCGAGTTTCCTGAAAGCTTCGGCATCAAGGTCTCCTAGCTTCTCCAGTCTGAGGTGCCTGTAGTATTCCTCGGTGGCCTTCCAGCTCCTTTCCGGAAGCGGCCCGAAGCTGGCGTGATTGAGAAAGATGAGTCTGTCGGTAAAAGGAAATTCAGATCGGTACTTGGATAAGTCAGTCTCAACTTGGCTCATCTAGACTCCCCTTCCTCGTTGTCGTAGGGACAGGGTTTATCCCTGTCCGAAGAGCTCTCTCAATTGATCTCACCTCTTGGTCTCCTTCTCCGCAAGCGGAGCGGGGCAAACAGGGGGAGAGGTAAGATTTTGGTTCATAAGAAAATACGCCCAGAGGGATTCGAACCCCCAACCGTCTGATCCGTAGTCAGGCGCTCTATCCAGTTGAGCTATGGGCGCAGGTTTCTCACATTCTCTACGCGAAGAATATAAACAAAATTTCAGCAAAATAAAGACAAAATTCGACGGGAAAGAAACGGGCTAAAGCTGAAGCCCCACCCCTACACGCCTTTCTCAAGAAGCGGTCGAGATCATCTATAGACGGACGGTCTGGTCCCGTCTGTTGCCGGTGGATATCATGAAAATCGGGGCATCAAGTTGCTTGGAGATGTAATCCACGTATCTCTTTGCCTCGTCCGGCAATTCCTTCAGCCTGGTTGTGCCGCTGGTGCCGCCCTTCCAACCAGCAAGCTCTCTGTAGACCGGCCGGCAATTCTGCAGTACGCGCAGGTCGGGCACGAAGTCGGTCAAGGTCTTTCCTCTGTACTTGTAAGCCACGCAGACCTTGATCTTGTCCAGCCCGTCCAGCACGTCCAGCTTGGTCAAGGCGATCTTGGATACGCCATTGATGCGAAACGAGTATTTCAGAAGCAGCAGATCCAACCAGCCGCATCTTCTGGGTCTGCCGGTGGTGGCTCCAAACTCGTTGCCGTTCTCCCTCAGGGTTTCTCCCAGCTTGGTCTTCTCCTCGCTGGGGAAGGGACCATCGCCCACCCTGGTGGTGTAGGCCTTCACCACCCCTATGACCTCGCCGATCAAGGTCGGGCTGATTCCCAAGCCGGTGCAGACCCCGCCGATGGTGGTGTTGCTGGAGGTACAATAGGGGTAGGTGCCGAAGTCTATATCCAGCAAGGTCCCCTGGGCTCCCTCAAACAGAACGCTCTTCCCTTTCCTGATCGACTCGTGCAGATGCCGACCCACATCCGTCAAAAGGGGCTTCACTTTCCTTGCCAGTCTCAGCAGGTCAAGGCTCTTGTTCTTGAGGTTTATCAGCTCATGTTCCGCCAGCAGGGAAAACAATCCTTCCTTGACTCTCAG
>JABAOC010000733.1_pt1 | contig 18042 bp, 17 predicted proteins | sample 7062161 | NCBI WGS metagenome assembly JABAOC01 (sample SAMN14538625, study PRJNA623070) | marine sediment metagenome | biome: marine biome [ENVO:00000428]; feature: marine pelagic biome [ENVO:01000023]; material: deep marine sediment [ENVO:00002113] | place: India: Gulf of Khambhat ... | reverse complement strand
GAGGTGAGGGGACAGAGGATCAACCTGTAGGCCAGCCGCCAGAACGGCTTGTCCCAGTGGTCGTCTATGAATCGGCACTGCGTCTCGAGATCGGTGAACGTGAACAGTTCCTCGATGGCGCGCGGCCTGAGACAACGGGCCAGCATCGCGATTCGTTTGAAGTGCCGCTCGAAACGCCCCTGGTAAAGCACTCCGCGGGCGACGGTGCGGCGGTGAGCCTTCCAGAAGGCCAGCCCGTCCCTCGGTAGGGAGGGGGTCAGGTGGTCGAGGACCTCGAGCCGCCAGCCGGGCTCGGCTTGGTTCAGGCCGAGGAACGCGGTGTAATCCTCGAACGGCAACGTCATAATTGCCGCGGCCTTGAGACTCAGCAGGTGGTTCTGAGCCGGGTTGAGGTCGATAGCCACGAGCTGGGTGGGTGCGGCAGCCAGGAGATCGAGCGGGCGGTCCCCGCTGCCGGTCACGCAGAGGACTCGGTCACCCTCACGCGGCTGCAGCGCGGCGATCTCGGTCCGCCAATCCTCGTTGACGGACGAGTAGTTGATAGTGCGGAAGAAACGCTCCGTCACGGTCGTCAGCTCTCCGTCGGGTGAACGGTGCCGTCCACTATCGATAGCCGGCGGTCCGCGAATTTTCGGAGACGCACATCGTGCGTGGCCACGATCACCGCTACCGCGTCCGCCCTGGTGAGCTCGGATAACGCTTCGGCTACCGCTTGGCCAGACGCGCCGTCGAGGTTGCCGGTGGGCTCGTCGGCGAAAACGACAGCGGGCTGGTGAACGAGGGCGCGTGCGACGGCTACGCGGTGTTCTTCGCCGCCGGAAAGCTCGTCGGGGCGTCGCTCGGCCAGGTCATCCACGCCCAAGGCGGCCAGGAGCTTGTCAGCGTCCTCTTCTCCTACCTGCCTGGGGATTCCTGCAATCTCCGCGGCCACCAGAACGTTCTCTCTGACGTTCAGACCGCTCAAGAGGTTTCCGCGCTGGAACACGAACCCCACGTTTCGCGCACGGTACGAGCGACGTTGAGCGGCAGACAGCTTGTTCAGCGATTGGCCCGCGAGGGTCACATCCCCCGCGTCGGGCGTCAGAAGCCCAGCAGCGATGGAGAGCAACGTGGTCTTGCCGGAGCCGCTCGGACCCTCGAGGAGCACGAATTCGCCCGGCTGAACTGCCAGAGTCACCGCGTGGAGCGCCTGCACCGCATGGCGGCCAGCGCCGCGTACCTTACTCACATCGCGAAGTCGTAGCGCGCTCACGGTCGGAAAGCCTCGATCGGGTCGATACGGCGAAGGCGAAGCAACGGCAGGGACGCGGCGAGTACTCCGCTGGCGATGAACAGGGGGAGAACGACGGCCAGATCGTGAACGCGGGGTGTGATCTCCACCGTCGGGACCCAGGAGCGGAGCGCGGTGTGGAGCGCCGCGGTCAGAAGTGCCCCGGCGATAGCGCCGAGCACGACAAGCCGGGTCGCGTGCACCACGACGCCACGACCTACGGCGTGGGCCGAGGCCCCCATCGCCAGCAGCACGGATATATCATGGCGTCGGTCCTCAACGGCCGCCTGCACGAGGAGGGCCACGAGGACCGCCGCCGCCAGGATGCCGACACCCGAGACCAGGAGCTGCATGGGGCGAAAGCCGGCGGCCACTTCGCGTACGTTGTTCTCGACGAACGCTTCCCGAGTGTAGACGGCGGATTGCGGGAAGCGGTTCGTGATTCGCCGAGCCACCTCCTCCGCCACGGCTTCGGGGTGCAGCCGCACCGCGACAAACGAGACCCGCCCATGTAGACCGGAGGTTTGCGCACCGGCGGTCGCGTCGAAGAAGGCGAACTGGGTCGCGATCAGGTTGGTACCACTCGTGACGCCGCTCAGCTCGAACCAGCGATCGTTGATAGAAACGGTGTCGCCGATCTGCAGACCGAGCCGGTGCGCCGCCGCCCGGTCCAGCGCGACCTGCGACGCGCCTCGCGGTGCCGCGCCCTCCTGTATACGCGGTGGCCCACCCAGGCCATCGGGAGCGCGATAACCGATAGACAGGAGGTTAATGGTCGGGCCGCCGCCGCTCGTCGCGTCGGCTTCGGGAGGAGCACCGCCGCCACCCGGCCGCACCGCTACGAAGCCGCGGAGCAAGGGCGCCGCCTCCCGGACACCCGGGAGGACGGCGATGCTGTCCACGATGCTGGCGGGCAGCAGCGCGGAGGAGCGAATCAGGTTGTCCGTGCCCAGTGGCGCTACCCAGAGGTCGATTCGCTCCGGCCCGACGTAGGATCGCACGCCGGTTGTCAGAGCGCGATAGACGCCCATAAGCACGAGTACCATGAGCGTGCTTATCGCGATGCCCGAGGCAGCGACGCTCGCACGCAAGAGCCGGTGGCGCAGCGCTTTGCCGATCAGGCGCATCGAGGCTCGCCCACGCCTGTCGGAATACAGGCCATCGCTTGGGAGGCGGCGCTGTGAAGTGCTCATGCCGACCGACGCACCGTTGCTGTGCAAGAAGCGGCTCTAGCCACTGTCAAAGTTAGTGCTCCGTGGCGTGAGCTGCACACTCGGCTTGGGAGACGATTCGGCTTCGCCACGATGTCCCGTGTAACCGGGGCAGCAGTAGCACGAGCAGCGCGGGAGTTGCGGCGCGTTGCTAGCGAGATAGTCCGTCCGCATCTTTGAGCGGAGCCGGGTGCCCCAACACCCACGTATCTCTCAGGCCGCAGGTCGCAGCCATGTCCCGTCTCGAGCGGCTCATCAGCGAGATTCACCGCCGGTCCCTCTGGCAGGTGCTGCTGATCTACGTCGGTGCAGCTTGGGCGTGCTTCGAGCTCATCGATGCCGTCACCTCGAGGCTGGGGCTGCCTGACTGGCTGCCGGGTTTGGCCATCGTGCTCTTCCTGCTCGGTCTGCCGTTCGTCGTGGCGACGGCCTTCGTGCGCGAGGTGCAACTGCCCGCTGCGATTCCCGAAGCCGAGCCGCAGATCGTGGAGGCAGATGCCGCTGCCGCCCGCCTGGAAGCGAGACGGCGGCGTCGCTTTCTGACCTGGCGGGCTGCTGGCCTGGCGTTCCTGAGCGCGTTCGCTCTGTGGGGCGTTGTCGCGGCGGGCTGGCTGATCTTCGGCGAGCGAGGCACGGTCCCGGGGACAGAGCGGGAGATGGTCGCGGTTTTGTCGTTCGAGAATCTGGGGGCGGCGGAGGACGAGTATTTCGCCGACGGCCTGACCGACGAGATCACGGCCCGGCTGGCCAGGGTCGGTGGCCTTGGCGTCATCGGCCGGACGAGCGCGGTCAGGTACAAGAACACCGATAAGGGCATCAGGCAGATCGGCGAGGAATTGAATGTCGATTATGTCCTGGGAGGCACCGTCCGCTGGCAGCGAAGGCAGGATGGACCGGACCGAGTCCGGGTGACGCCTCAGCTGGTCAGGGTCTCGGACGAGATGTACATGTGGGCGGACGTATACGAGGAGGAACTGGCGGACATCTTCGCGGTCCAGGAGGGCATCGCGCAGCAGGTCACGCAGGCATTGAACGTCACACTGCTGGAATCCGAGCGCCGGGCCCTGGCAGCCAGGCCGACCGAGAATCTCGCGGCGTACGACCACTACCTGCGGGGACTGTCGTACTTTCACCAGCGCACGTCGGACGGCCTGCAGCGAGCCATCGAAGCGTACGGAAGAGCGATAGAGCTGGACACAGCCTTTGCGGCCGCCTACGCTGGCCTGGCGTCCGTCCACGCGGTCTCGATGCTGTTCGATTATCGCTTTGTGTCCGATCCTTACGTGGCGGCCGCTCGAGCTCTTTCCATGGCCGACGCCGCTCTCGCATTGGACCCCAACCTGGCAGAGGCCTACGCGGCTCGGGCTTACGTTAAGACGTTTCTCTGGGCCCCGTTCGAAGATGTCGTGGTCGATGCGAGACAGGCGATTCGATTGGAGCCGAGCTCCGCCGACGCTCACGGCTGGTACGCCCACCTGCTGGCTAGGGAGGGGCGGATCGATGAAGCGATCCGCGAGGACTCGATCGCCATCGGCCTCGACCCTCTGGCACCGGGACGGCGAGCCGGGTTTGCCGGGAATGCGGTTATCAATGAGGGCTGGGAGCTCGCGCTCCGCGAGGCGGACCGGGCGTTGGCGCTGGTCCCGGACCTTGCCGTCGCGAAGGTGGCCAAGACGGTGTCCCTACTCATGCTGGGACGCGCGGATCAATGCGTGGAGCTGGATCTGAACCCGTTCGAGGGTCTCAGGGCTCTCTGCCTCTATGACCAGGGCGAGGTGGCCGAAGCGTCGGCGCTGATCGACTCGCTGAGCTCTATGGTTGTTAGCGGGACGTTCCCGGACTCTACATACGGCCTGGCGAACCCTGCAGCGTCCATAGCCACCTACTACGCCTGGATCGGAGACGCCTCGGCATCATTGGCCTGGTTCGAGCGGTCTCTTGCGCTGGCACCAACCACAGTGATCTTCTGGTCGTCCCTCAAGCCGGGCGTCTTCGACAAGGTCAGGCACGACGCCGCTTTCCGGGCCGGGATCGAGCGGTTGCGGCGTGACGTGTGGGCACGATTGGGCGAACGCGGGTAGGACCTCACACGTCCGGCAGTAGTCCGAGCTGCGTCAGAGCCGCGAGGTTGTCCCACGACGTCCACGTCTCGGCGACCCGGCCCTCCTCGTCGAAGCGATGCATGCCGATGATCGCCAGATCGATGCGCTTGTTCGTGGCGGGGAAAGTCCCGAAGGCGCCGCGTTGTGTGCCCGTCCCTCTCGAGCGCCAGGCGACGAAGTCGCCTTCGCTGACCAGCCACTCGAGCTCCTCCTGGTAGTCCGGGAAGGTCTCCAGAGTAGACTCGAGCCATTGGCCCATCGCGTCGCGGCCGCGAAGCTCCTGGAGGTCGGGCGGCATCGCTTGACAGTGACGGATGTAGTCCGGCGCCAGGGCATCGGTGAATGCCTCGATGTCCCGCGCGCTCAGCCGCTCGAGCATCCGTCTCACCGTTGCCTTATTCTCTTCGACTCGATCGCTGGAACGTGCTTTCCCAACCATGTGATCACTCTCTCCTCAGCGCGTGTTCATAATGCCCTTCGCCGGATCAGTCTCCTTCCAGGCTCCGGCGAATCGCCGCCTTGAGCGATGCGTTGATCTCGAGCATCGAGCGGGCGTTTGTGACCTGAAACGAGTATAGGCTGCCCATCAGTATGGTGGCGTTACGAAGCGCCGGGTCCCGGAAGAGGCCGACGCCGTCGGTGACGCGCAGCTCGGGATAGCGGCGAAGTGAAGAGGTCGACTGTGTCTCGACGTAGGCGGCCAGGGCCGCCCGCCAGTCGAGCTCGGCGTCCACGGCTCTCGCGTTGTTCTGCTCGAGTACGGGTTGCCGGTCCTCGAAATAGTAGACGACGGTGTCCCGCAGGGCAGCGTCCCGGATCAGTCCCAGGTCCCCCGAGGCCTTGAGCCCGGAGTAGGTGAGAGCCGATGGTTCGTAGGTGAAGAACATACCTCCACGGATACTGGTGAGAACGAGGTTCACGGAATCGTTGGAGGGGTACGGGGCCTGAGCCCGGTTGTTGAGCCACAGCATGGCCTCAGCGCGCGCGATGCTGTGCGGAATGATTGGGGCGATGTCCGTCGAGTCGAGAGCGAGATCGTGCAGAAGCTGGCCGAGGATCTCCCGCTCGCGACGCCGGTCGTTGAGGTAGTCGCGGTAGTCGTCGGCCAGAAACCCGGCGGTGACCCCGAGGAAGATCGCCAGGACCTCTAGGCTGAGCCGTTTGAACGGAATCTTGTTGGTCGACATCGATCGGTTACCCCATGTGATTGCTAAGGGCCGTGAGCGCTAAAGCCCGGCGAACAGGTCGTCGAGCGGCGGGCTGTGCTCTTCCTGGAAGATCTCGAAATACTGACGATCGCCGGACAAGGCGGCCGGATCGATCTTGGCGGTGACCCGCTGGTAAGAGCGATAGTAATCCAGCGCCCGACGCTGCGCCTCGCGGTCCTCGTCGGTCACCGGCACGGCGCAGTCGATGTCTTCGGGTTTTGATGCCCGGAGGTTGACGGGGCGGTCGGCGTCGGGCACCTCTTGCAACGTGGTGAAGGCCAGGCGCCGGAGGCAAGGGTTGGGCCGCTCGCGCAGCTCGCAGAAAACCCGCTTGACGACGGCGTGGGTTATCAGGTGGTCGTCGTAGCCGCTGATCCCGTAAGCCGGGTAGCTGACGATGACGGGCGGCCGCAGCTCTTCGATGTGTCGCGCCACAACCGTCTCGATCTCCCGCGGGTCCATCTCCTTGAGGCCCGAGTCGGGCAGGTCGAGCACGGTCATCGAGCTGAGATCGAGCACCCGGGCCATCTCCTCCATTTCTTCCAGCCGCAGCTGGCCCATCTGTTCGACGGTGAGCCCCAGTTCGTGCCGCACCCTGGGTGCGCCGCCGCGGGTCAGGGTGAGGAGGTGGACCTCGTGGCCCTGGCGTCGCTGCGCCGCCATGGCCGGCGCGGGGCCGAACGATTCGTCGTCGGGATGGGGGAAGACGTAGAGCGCCTGCATGCGCATTCCACGTCTGGCTAATGGTCTTCGTGAAACAGGCGGTTCGACAGGTCGAGCGATCCCTCGCCGTCGGCAGCGCGCATCTCGAGGGCGAGCGCCTTCCCGCCACTGGCTTGGAAGAACAGCACCGTGATCGGATGATAGCCCGCCTGGAGCGCGATCATCCCGGACCGCTCCGTGGCAGCATGGGGTCCGTCGTGATCGATCACCGTCGCGTCGCCGATGAGCAGGCGGCTACCGTCATCCGACGTGAGGCTGAAGGTGTAGATGGCATCGTTCGGAACCCTGATGTAGCCGTTGAAGACGAGTCCGTAGTACTCGTCGCGCTCGGCGTACTCGAGCAAGATCGACTGGGCGATGCCCTCGTGGATCGGTGATCGGCCGGCCAGCCCGTCCACCGATCGCACGTCGGCCTCGAAGTACGAGTACCGCAACCCGGTGGCCAGATCGGCCGAGTCGATCTGAACCGACGGCCGCAGTGAAGTCTTCGCGAACCGGGCCGCACTAGGCGTGCTCGCCCTACCGTTCGATAGAAAGGCGCGGGCGGTCACGGCGACGCCGGCCTCGTCGATCGGTAGTTGAACCGGGCCGGTGTACAGGGTCGATTCGCCGGTAGGATCGGCGCCGTCGGTCGTATAGCGGATCTCTGCGTCGGGGACCAGTGCCGCCAGAGTGATCGTCACGCTGTCGCCCAGCGTGATCAGGTCGCGCTCCAGGCCCGTGACGTTGGGGATGCGATAGTTCACCTCCATCGCGTCGAGCCGTTTCAGCTGGGCGGGCAACGCCGCCGCGAAGCGATCCCAGTCCCGGACCTCCTTGGGCGACCAGACTACCTCTGCCAAGGCGAGCATGCGGGGCAGGGCCATGTACTCGACGTGGTCCGGGGTCTTTATGTACTCGGTCCAGACGTTGCCCTGGGCGCCCAGCACGTGCTCCGCCTCTTGGGCCGTCAGTTCATCGGGCACGGGCTCGAACTCGTAGACCTTCTCCAGCGGTGTGAAGCCGCCGATCGCCAGCGGCTCGTACGCGCGGGGGCCCTGGTAGTAGTCGAAGTAGACGTGGCTGGTGGGCGTCATGATGACGTCGTGGCCCTGGCGGGCCGCCTCGATTCCGCCCGCCATGCCGCGCCACGACATGACCGTCGCCTGCGGCGCCAGGCCGCCCTCCAGGGTCTCGTCCCAGCCGATCAGCCGGCGATCGCGGGCCAGTAAGAAGGACTCGATGCGCTTGATGAAGTAGCTCTGCAGCTCGCCCTCGTCGGCCAGACCCTCGCGGCGAATCACCGCCTGCGCCACCTCGCTCTCCTCCCAGCGCCGCTTCGGCGCCTCGTCGCCACCGATGTGGATGTAGCGGCTGGGGAAGAGCTCCATGACTTCGATGAGCACGTCTTCCAAAAACGCGAAGGTCTCCTCCTTGGGGCAGTAGATGTCTTCGTGAACGCCCCAGCGCGTCGAGACCTCGAACGGTCCGTCGGTGCAGGCCAGCTCGGGGTAGGCGGCCAGCGCCGCGGTCGAGTGGCCGGGCAGCTCGATCTCGGGGATTACGTCCACGTAGCGGCTCGCCGCGTAGGCCACCACCTCACGCACTTCGTCCTGAGTGTAGAAGCCGCAATAGCGCACCCCGTCGCCGATGTACGGATCGAAGTTCTTCTCCAGGATGGTCTCGTCGCGGCAGGCGCCGACCTCGGTGAGGCGCGGGTACTTCTCGATCTCGATCCGCCAGCCCTGGTCCTCGGTCAGGTGCCAGTGGAACGTGTTCATCTTGTACATCGCCATGAGGTCGATGTAGCGCTTGATGAACGAGACGGGGAAGAAATGTCGGCCGACGTCGAGGTGCATGCCCCGGTAGCTGAAGCGCGGCTCGTCTTCGATGGTGACGGCGGGCACCTCCCACACGCTCTCGGTGCTCGAGCCGCCGCCCTGGCGCTGCAGCAGCTGGGCGAGCGTCTGTAGCCCATAGAACAGCCCGGCGTGCGCCGAAGCGGTGATTTGGACCGAGCGGGGCGTCGCTCGGAGACGGTAGCCCTCCGCCGCCTCGATCTCCGGGGAAAGCGTCAGCGCGATCGCCGCTTCCGCTCCCGACCTCGCCGCTTCGCTCGCCCGCTGCAACTCCACTCCGATCGACTCCTGCAGCAGGCCTACGGCGTAAGCTCCCAGAGCGCGGAGCTCGGCGTCGTCCGGGTCGGAAATCCTGATAGTCGTCGAAGGTGTGATCGTGAAGGCGCCGCCACCCGGCTCTAAATGGGCTGGGGCGGGGATCAACGGGTAATCCATGCGCTCCTCGGATGAGACCGAAGGGGTACAAGCGAAGCAGACTGTGACCAGTAAGAGCCACGAAGATCCTCCGTGCGGTTTCCTCACATCGAGCTCCCATTACCAGGTGTGCGAAACGTCGGCGGACGCGGTACTATAGTCCCCCGGTGAGAGAGCGGCCATGCCCGTTTGGGTCGCCTGCCGTATCCACACAATCGGAGGGAACGAAGGTGATCAGTCACAGGTGTGCTTTGATCGCGATAGGCCTGGTGTGCCTCGGCGCAGCGCCGCTCATGGCGCAGGAGGGTGAGTCGGAGCGCGGCAAAGAGTGGTACACGGTAGCCGGGGAACGGCACGGGGTGAGCTACTTCGCCCGGCACCAACACCCCGAGGTCGAGTACGAGGCCGGCGACGTCCTCAGCTTCGACCGCTACCACACGCAGGAAGTCATGTACACGTGGCTCGAGCGCTGGGCGGAGGAGTACCCCAACCTGGTGGAACTGTACGAGGTCGGTCGCAGCTTCGAGGGGCGTCCCATCCTCCAGGTGACGCTGACCAACAAGGAAACCGGTCCGGCGACCGACAAGCCGGCGGCGTACTTCGAGGGCGGCCGTCACAGCGGCGAAGTGACGAGCTCCGAGTCGGTCCTCTGGTTGATGCAGCACCTGCTGCAGAATTACGGTCGAGACGATGAGATCACGGCGCTGCTCGACACCAAGACGATCTACCTGAAGCCGCAGAACAACCCCGACGGCTCGAACCTCTACCTGCACACGGCGCAGCGGAATCGCAGCTCGGTGCGGCCTCACGACTCGGACCGCGACGGCCTGCTCGACGAGGATCCCAACGAGGACCTGGACGGCGACGGCGTGATCTATTCGCTGCGCTGGCGCGCTCGACCGGAAGAGCAGGAGGAGGCGAACCTGGTTCTAGACGAGCGCGATCCGACCGGTCGCTTGCTGAAGCGGGTGCCGAGGGGTGAGGGCGAGTGGATGATGGCGAGCGAGGGTATCGACAACGACGGCGACGGCGACTTCAACGAGGATGGGATCGGCGGCCTCGACTTGCACCGCAACTACCCGGAGAATTGGCGGCCCGATCGCGGGGGTGACGCGACGCGGCGCGGCTGGACCCAGTTCGGGGCCGGCGCCTTCCCGCTCAGCGAGCCGGAGACGCGGGCGACGGTGCTGTGGCTGCTCACTCACCCGCACGTGTCGGTGGCCAACTCGATGGATACACGAGTGCCGATGCACCTGCGGCCGCCGTCCACATCTAAAAGCGCCGAGCGCATGTACCCCGAGGACCTGGCCTACTACGAGTACTTCGATAGCCTCGGCATGGAGATCACCGATTATCCCTGGGCCGGCGACGTCTACGAGACCTACAGGACGCGGGTCCCGGTCAATCCGGTGACCGGCGATTCGGCGCGGCCCGGCCCGCTGTTCGGCCACAGCCCCGACTTCGGCTACTTCTACTACGGGGCCATCTGGTACGGCGACGAGCTGTGGAACGGTGGCCGGATGAAGGACTACAACGAAGACGGTCTCTACGACGAGGTCGATGCGCTCACCTGGGATGACGAGGAGAACGGCGGCCGCGGCTTCCGCGAGTGGGAGCCCTTCGAGCATCCCGAGCTAGGGTCGGTGGAGATCGGCGGCTTCCATCCCAAGTTCTTCTCGCAGAACGGACCGCCCGAGGTGCTCGAACAGTGGATCAGCGTGCAGGCGCTTTTCAACCTCGAGATGGCGAAGCACCTGCCGCAGATCGATGATGTGGAGGCCGATGTGCGGCGGCTCGATAGCTGGGATGATAGCACCGCCTACCGGGTGACCGTGAGCTGGACCAACAGCGGCAGGCTACCCACGGCCCTCAGGCAGGCGCTACTGGTGAAGATCGTTCAGGAGGATCGCGTACGGCTGGACTTCGACTCGACGCTTGTTCGCCGCGAGGCGCCGGTCGTCCGTATCGTGGATCCGTCGACCCAGGACAAGGTTATCCGCGCCGGCTTGACCCAGCCCGGCGAGCGGAAATCGGTGGACTTCGTGCTCCACACCTACGGTGTGCCGGGCGTCGAAGGTGAGGTTGAGGTACTGTCGACCCGGGGCGGCCTGGTCAAGGTCCCGCTGGTACTGGGCCGGCCACGGGACGACTAGCGCGGTGCTGAGAGAGGTTTCCCTGGGCAGGGTCTGAAGGCTCGCCGTGGGCCCGTCAGGTGCGGAAGAAGGCGAAGAGGATCCCCAGCAGGACCGCGAACTGACCCACCCAGAAGGCGAACGCCCAGCGCAGCAGCCGCGTCTCGAGCCCGGCCATGCGCTCGGTCAGCCGCGCTTCGAGCGATCCCATCTCGCCACGCAGCTTGCCGAGCTCATCGGCGAGCCGGCGCTCGAATCTCTCTTCCGCCAGGCTGAGCGTCGCGTCCCGCATGCTGAGTGCGCTCTGGTTGAGGAGCTGCGCGAGCGCCTCGGCGCCGTCGGCGCCGAGCTTTTCGCGGAGCACCTCGGGGATTATCACGATCATGCCTCACCCGCGCTTCGGTATATTCGCCTCGCCGGGGCGGTCCCGGCAAGGGTCGCAAGCAAGATACGGGGTCGGCTTCAACGTTTCGTCAACGCGGGGGAACTGCGTGGAGTGGACTCCACAGGTTTGGATTGGAGGAGTCGCGTCAGGTCCGGAAGAAGGCGAAGAGGATTCCCAGCAAGACCGCGAACTGACCCACCCAGAAGGCGAACGCCCAGCGGAGGAGCCGCGTTTCCAGGCCGGCCATGCGCTCGGTCAGCCGCAGCTCGAGCTTGCCGAGCTCATCGGCGAGCCGGCGCNNGCGCCGAGCTTTTCGCGGAGCACCTCGGGAATGGTGACGATCATGCCTCACCCGCGCTTCGCTATATTCGGCTCGCCCGGACCGTTCCGGCAAGGGTCGAGGCGAAACGTAAGGATGGGGGATCAACGTTTCGTCAAAGCCGGACCGACCCGTGGCATGACCATCAGCGATGCTGAACAGCCGGTACTCCGCTGGCGCGAGGCGCCGTCGAGGCTGAGCAGCCCGGCGACGTAGGCCTCGACGTCGCCGCCGACTTCGAGGAAGAGGTTACGCACCCGCGCCGTGTCGAGCGTCGCGGGTGCCGCCTCCTTGCCGATACCGATCCGCAGGCCGGCGTCGGATGTGGCGGCGCCGATCTCGAGCGGCGCCCAACCGCTCGCCGCCGCCGCCTCGAGGAAAGCGTCGCAGCGCGCCGCCGGAACCGTGAACAAGAGCTCGAACTCGCCGTGCGGTCCGGCCAGCATCATCCAGGGTGGGGTACCGGCCGCCTTCGACACGGCGACCGCACTTGGATGGAGAAGCTCTTCGACCGGNNTTGAGCTCCATCAACTCGTCCAACGTTGGGATCACGCCGTCGCTCGTGTCCATGCAGCAGGTGGCAAAACGACGCAGAAGCCGTCCTTCGCTCAACCGGGCGGCCGGTTGGTATTCCACGGTTACGCCTGCAGCGCGCGGGTCCCCGCCGAGCTTGAGCAGGGCGTAGGCGCTCCCCAGCCCCAGTGGCCCCGAGGCGAACANNGCCGGCAGCCGCGCCGGGTGAGCGGCCGGCCGACCGTCACGGTGCCGATGGCCGTCGCGGTCATCTGCAGGCGATCGGAGAAGTTCGTGTCACCACCCAGGACGTCCAGACCGCACGCGGTGCAGGCGTCGCGGACCCCGGCCTGCAGCCGGGCGACGAACTCATCGTCGAGGTCCGGAGCCAGGGTCTGGTTCAGCAGGACGCCTAAGGGCTCGGCGCCCACCGCCGCCAGGTCGCTGGCGTTCACCATCACCGTCATCCAGCCGATCAGGTAGGGATCGTCATAGAGGCCTACCTCGATCTCCTCTACCACCCCGTCGGTGGTCACCGCCAGCACGATACCCGTGCCCGGCAGGTGGATCAGCTCGGCGTCGCTCCCCCGCACTTTATTGAGCTGATGAGGCGACCGAGGCAGGCCCGCAGTCAACCGTTCGATCAGAGCGTTCTCCAGTATCGTCGCCATCAGGTGCACACCTGTATCAGGTCCGGGACCACCGATAGGTAGGCCCGGGACGTGGTCACCACCTCGCCGTCGCCTTCCACGGCGAACGGCCGCTCGGCCTGAATACGCAGCCGCGTCGCGCGCCAGGAACGCGTTCCGTTCCGGCCGCTGAACTTCCCGAACGCCAGCCTGGCCAGCGCGAGCACGACTGCCGGAAACGGCAGGTTCCTGAGCAGGTGGACGTAGAAGTGGCCGCCGCCCGGTTCGTACGGCGAGTCGTAGCGCAGCGCGCCGGTGAAGTGCGGGTTCTTGACGACCCCCAGGTTCCTGACCCGCGTATGCACCGAGTCGTCCCCGTCCACCGTGATCGACATCTTGAACGGCCGGTAGCCCACCAGGGTCCGCAGCGCTGCGTACACCATCCCGCGCCACGGCGAAAACCGCTTGAAGAAACGGAGCAGTGCGTTCGGGTTGTTGAAGAAGTGGTTGGCCTCCGCCGTTGTCCCGACGCTGACGTTGATCAGCCAGCGGCGCGTGTGCAGCTGGTCCTCGGCATCCCTGTAAGTCAGCAGGCCGATGTCGTGCCGTACCGTGGAGACGAAGTCGATCTTGAACGGAATGCCATCGATCGTCCGCTCACCATTCAACGGCTTGTGGAAATCGTTGCTCGAGCCGAGCCCGATGGCGCCCAGCTTGATGTGCTCGACCAGGCCGCGCGGGGCGTGCTCGAGTATCGCGTTCATCACCAGGTTCACCGTCCCGTCGCCGCCGGCGGCGACGAACTCGGTCTCGCCGTCGCGAATCGCCCGGGCCACGACCAGGTCGACGGCGGCGGCGTTCGTCGGGACGACCAGCTTGAAAGCCCCAAGACGATCGCGGATGCGCGGCTCCAACCGGTTCCACTTCGCCCGCGCGGTTCCGGCGCCGGCGTTCGGATTCAGAATGACGATCATCTTTACCTCCGCTTTCGGGATCGATGCCTCAGATCTGTTCTTTCATCGGTCTCCGCCCCATCACCGCCTTATACGCGACGTAGTAGAGGAGGAGCGCCGGCGTCCAGGCCGGCTTCTGCACGGCGGCGATCGCCGCCAGTTGCAGGATGAAGGTGTGCACCACCGGTCCGATGGCGTGGTGCGCCTCGCCCTCATCGCGCACGCGATGGAGCCGCAACTGAGCTGTGATCGCGGTCGCCACACCGGCGACGAACAGCAGCGCGGCGACGGCGTGGCCGGCCCCCAGTTCGCGGCCGGCGACCGACGCGAAGAGCGCCACGAGGCAGGCGGTCAACCCGGCGGCGGCGAATATGTCGCTCACGAGGGCAGAGACTTTCATCCCGGCGACGACCGGCAGCGTCCGGTAGCCGGTCGCCCGGTCGGCCGAGATGTCCTTGTAGTAGCCGGCCAGCACGAAGTTGGCGTAGCCGAAGAAGACGCAGAGGACGGTCGCCAGTAGGGCGGTCGACATTTCGGCCCCCGCACCGGCAGCACCGAGGGCGGCGAAGTAGCCGATGACCGTCAACAGCGCGACGATCCAGGCGTTGTAGAACGGGCCGGCCCACCACCGCCGCTTGAACGGCGTGTAGGTGGCGAGGCCCAGCACGGCGACCGCGGCCAGCGGGACGTTGAGCGCGTTGTAGAGCGCCAGGGTCACCCCGATCGCCGCCAGGCCGGCCAGGCTCACCGCCATCACATCGCGGCGCCCGATATCACCGCGCACCAGTGGCCGGTAAGGCGCCGACAGCGAGTCGGTGTCGACCTGGAAGCAGTCGGTCAGCGCCTGGCCGAACCCGTACGACAGGAAGAAGGCCGCGGCCAGGAGCAACGTGTCGGGCGCCGGGATCGGGGGCGCCAGCGCCAGTCCGACGATCCCGGCGATCCCCGACACGAAGAGCAGGTACGGCCGCATCGTGATCAGGTAGCCGCGCAGGAACCCGCGGCTGAGGACCCGCGCCGGCCTGGGGCCGGCGCGGCCCGAGCGGGCGATCATCCCGATCGCCGTCCGACACATCGCTCGCGTGCTCCAGTACATCGTCACCACGCTCCTTTGTGGGCCAGCTGGGGACCGCCCGCCCGGAGCCACTCGACCCAGGCGGCCAGCTTCCCCAGCCAATCGGAGCGCCGAAAGATCATCTCCGGCTTGGGCCGACGGATCGTCTTCACGATGGCCTCGGCGATCTCGTCGCCGGTGGGCGAACGCCCGTTCGCGCTCACCAGCGAGACGTCGATCGGCGCGTCGCGTAGCTCCTTTGCCAGCTCGGTGTAGAAGCCGTGGTCTCCGCCGCTCGGCGCCACGTTCACCAGATGACCGGCGCCGCGACGCCGGAAGTACGGCAGCAGCGCCCGCGTCGTCCGGATCGCTCCCTGGATCCCGGAGAAGTTGACCAACACATCGACGCGGCCGTAGGCCCGCAGCGCTCCCTCGACCAGCTGTTCCGCCGAGTCGGGGTCCGACACGTCGGCCGGGATCGCGACGGCCTGCGCACCGGCCGCCGCCAGCTCGCGCCGTTGCCGCTCCAGCGCCGGCTCGTTCTTGTCGGCCAGCACCAGGGCGGCGCCCGCGCCGGCCAGACGACGGACGGCCGCTGCGCCGATCGCGCTCGCCGAGCCGCTCAGCACGATCACCCGATCGCGCACGGCGTGGCGCTGAGCTTTCTCTGCGCCTGGCTGCCGTCGCGCCATGAACCTCCAGCCGAACCACAGCGCCAGCGCGCCGCCGACGACGCAGAACGCGTTGACGGCCAATTCGACGGATGCCGCGCCGGTGATCGGCCAGTAGTGGCCCTGACGCGCGTAGAAGGTCGCGTCGAGTAGCCCCAGGTAGAGGCTCACCGACCCGGCCGCGGCCAGCAGGAACGCGCCCGCGGCCTTGCCCTTGAACAGTGCGTAGGCCGCCGCGAACAGGGTGATCGCGAAGAACGCGTCGGCGATGGGGAAGGCGGCCTCGAACTCGGCGACGATCGGATGGTCCTGGCCCAGCTCGGCGGCGCCCGTGAGATAGAGGGTCCAGAAGAGGAGCACGAAGAGGCCGCCCACCAGTGTGGCCCAGCCCATCGCGCGCCTCGCATCTCTCTTGGTCCTGTGTGACATGCGAATCACCTCCTCGTTACGCGGGAATGCTACGGGCAGGGGGTCAAGGCGGAGTCAAGCGCTTCGCTTGATTTCGGCTTGATTTTCCGCGCCTAGGTTGGGCGCGAGGCTACCGAGAGGAGACGCCTGACATGAGTAAGCCGAAACTGCAGATAATCGTGCTATTCCAGAACCTGGGTGACGAGCAGGCCTACTTCGCCCGCTCACCGGCGCCGCCTCTCTCGGGGATCCTGGTGGCCGGCCAGACGCCCGACATCGTCGAAGTCGAGGTCCTGCACGAGATGGTGCGACCCATCGACTACGAGACCGACGCCGACTTCATCGCCCTCAGCTTCATGGACTTCTGCGCGCCGCACGCCTACGAGGTGGCGGCACGATTCCGGAGGCTGGGCAAGCCCGTCGTCGCCGGCGGTAAGTACCCCTCGACGTTCCCCGAGGCCTGTCTGCCCCACTTCGACGCCGTGGTCGTCGGCGAAGCGGAGCACATCTGGCCCCAGGTGGTCGAGGATCTGGTGAGCGGGGTGCTGAAGAAGATCTACCGGGCGCCGTTCGCAGCGTCGCTCGAGAATATACCGCCGCCGCGCTACGACCTGGTCGAGCCGGTTTACGCCGTGCCCATCGTGACCGAAGCGACCCGCGGCTGCCCGTTCACCTGCACGTACTGCCAGCTCACCATCGAGAGTAAGCCNNCACTGCCACGGCGAAGCTGCCGTTCCACAGGCGCAAGATGGCGATGATCTACGACAACAACCTGGGCGGCGACATGGGCTACGCGAAGGAGCTCTTGCGCGAGATCGCCAAGCTCGACCTCTGGGCCGTCGGCGCCCAGTTCAGCTTCAACTGCCTCTACGACGACGAGTTCGTCGAGCTGCTCGACCGGGCGCGCTGCGGGATGGCGTTCATCGGGCTCGAGTCGATGAACGAGGCCAGCCTACTATCGGTCAGCAAGACGCAGAACCGCGTCAAGCACTACCGAGACCAGTTCCGCAAGCTCAAGGAGCACGGCATCCTCACATTCACCGGGATGATGGTCGCGCTCGAGGAGGACACGCCCGGCTACTACGAGACCGTGCCTGCGCAGCTCGAGCACGTCGACCCCAGCGCCGTGCTCTTGTCGATCTCGATACCGATCCCCGGCACACCCTTCCACCGCCAGATGGAAGCGGAGGGCCGCATCTTCGACCACGACCTGTCGCACTACGAGGGCGACCACCTGGTCTTCCTGCCGAAGCGCGTCGCGCCGCAAGAAGTGTTCGACGCCTTCCGCATGATCAACCGCGAGTTCTACTCCTGGAAGAACATCTTTCGGAGATGGTGGCGCTTCGTCTCGACCTACGTGCGCCACGGCCACGGCAGGGTGGGGAAGCGGCTGCTCCGCGCGGCGCTCCTGTCGTCCGTCTTCTTCAAGCTGTCGATCTTCCAGCGGCACCACGCGCAAAAGAAGGTGTTCACTCTACCGCGAAGCGCACCGCCCGTCGCGCAGGTGGCGGTGGAGACGCGGCTGCAGCGGCGCGAGCTGCGCGTGGTGACCGCGTGCGGAGGCGGATAGATAGCAATTCTCGGGAGAGAAACAGGTGTTTGTCGCTTGCGCATATCCAGTCTGTGCGGCATAATGTAACGATCCGCCACGGNNCCACGGTCCCCTGCCGTAGCTTGCTTTCGCTCCAAGTTTGGTTGCCGGAGATGGTGGGACGCTGTCGCCCTACTGGGCGCCTTCTCCATCCGCGTCAACCTGAATACGAGCAATCGAGCGTCGACTCCCGCCGTTGTCGCTTAGTGCATCGTCAAGGGCTCATTGTAGCCTTTTTCATTGGAGATTCGATCCTGACCAGCGCGGTCGCAGCCGTGGGGAAGTGGGGATGAGCGGATGTTGAGCGCGACGTATGTGGCAGTGTTTGCGGCAGCGCTGTTCCTGTCGCTGGCGCTCACTCCCTTCGTGCGCCGCCTCGCCCTCGCGGTGGGCGCGGTGGACGAGCCGGGCGAGCGGAAGATCCACACCCAGCCGGTCCCGCGTCTGGGCGGTGTGGCGGTGCTGATCTCTGTGACGGCCGTCGTCCTCGGCGCGCTGTGGCTGATCCCGGAGATTCGCCCGAGCATTCTCGGCGGTCCGGGCATGGCGCGGTGGAGCGTGCTGGCCGCGGCGGCGCTTCTCATCGTGGTGATGGGCGCGGTTGACGATGTGCACGGGTTG
>JABAOC010008815.1_pt1 | contig 18050 bp, 15 predicted proteins | sample 7062161 | NCBI WGS metagenome assembly JABAOC01 (sample SAMN14538625, study PRJNA623070) | marine sediment metagenome | biome: marine biome [ENVO:00000428]; feature: marine pelagic biome [ENVO:01000023]; material: deep marine sediment [ENVO:00002113] | place: India: Gulf of Khambhat ... | reverse complement strand
GTACTCGCAGTTCACGCCCGGGAACTGGATGACGGCGATCTTAGTTTTGGCACGAGCGGTCACGGCCGCTGCCTTAAGTCTCTTCCATTTTTATTAATCCTAAAAATACCCCTTCAACGTCTCGCTCCAGGCCGCCGCCATCTCGGCCGCGGCCACGTTCAAGAGGGTCTCCTTGCCCTGCTTCACCACGAGCCTGGGTTCCTCGACGACCTCGCCCAGGCGCCACCAGTCGACGCCGGCGTCGTCCATAATGAGCTCCGCGGCTTCGGCCGAGCCCCGTCGTACCTCGACGACGAAGCCGCCGTTCTCGCAGAAGAGCGCGGCGTCCGGGGAAACGGACCCGAGTACGGCGCCGACGTCGACGTCGCAACCAAGCGCCGCCGAGCCCTTCGCGCCGATAATCATCTCGGCCAGGCAGACCGCAAGGCCGCCGTCGGCGACGTCGTGAGCCGCGGCCACGCACTTCGTCTCGACGAGCTCGAGGACCGCCTCATGCATCTGGCGCTCCTCGCCGAAGCGGGGCATGGGCGCGGGCCACCCGAGGCGCCCCCGCAATTGATAATACTGGCTCGCCCCCAACTCGCCCCAACGGCGCCCGAGGAGGTAAACCGGGTTGCCCGCCTCCTTGAACTGCATCGTGACGGCGAGGGCGAAGTCCTCCATAAAGCCGACGGCGCACACGACGGGCGACGGCTTGACGGCGACGCCACGCGTCGATTGGTTGTAGAAGGAGACGTTCCCCGATACCACCGGCAACGGCGCGTCGGTGCCGCGCAACCCCAAGCCCCGGCAGGCGTCGCCGATGCCGCGTACCGCCTCCTCGAACGTCCAGAAGACCGCCGGGTCTTCCGGGCTGCCGAAGTTCAGGCAGTCGGTCACGGCCACGGGCGTCGCGCCCACCGCGACAACGTTCCGACAGGCCTCCAACACGGCGTGTGCCCCGCCGGCGTAAGGGTCCAACGCGCCGATATAAGGGTTGCCGTCGCAAGCCAACGCGATGGCCTTGCTCTTCCCGGGCCAAGGGGCCAGGACAGCGGCATCCGCCTCGCCGGCCTCGATTACGGTGTTGCCCTGGACGTTGCGGTCGTAGTGCTCGTAAAGCGGCCCGCGCGAACATATATTGGGCGAGGCCAACAGCTCTATTAGCGTCTCGGCTAAGTCGGCTGGCGGCTTCAGGCGTACGAACTCCAACGGCGCCGCGGGCGCCTGCGCCTCGCGCCGGTAGCTCGGCGCGGTGGAGATGACCTCCAGCGGCACCTCCGCGACCACCTCGCCCCGCGCCGTCATCCGGAAATATTTCTCCTCCATTATTTCGCCGATGACCGTCGCCTGCGCCCCGGGGAACACCCGCGGCAACTCGAACTCGTCGTTATAGACCGCCAAGATCTCGTCGGCGAAGTAGGACGGCGCGGCCACGACGTAACGTTCTTGGGTTTCGCCCACGGCTACGACCGCCGGCTCGAGGCCCTCGAGCGCCACGGGGACCTTGTCGAGGTCGACGGTCCCGCCGAGCTTCGCCGCGGCGCAAAGTTCGGAGGCGGCGCCCCCAAGGCCGCCGGCGCCGAGGTCCTTTATCCCGAGCTCGACGCCCTTCGCTCGCGCCCGGGCGAGGACCTCGCGCGTCGCTACGGCGAGGACGCGCTTCAGAAAGGGGTCCGGTACCTGCACCGCGGCCCGGTTCTCCGCCCCCTCCTCCTCGTCCAGCACCGCCGAGGCGAACGACGCGCCGCCTACCCCCGAGTCGTCGGTCGGTTTCCCCACCAATACGAGGACGTAATGTTGGTAACGGGCCGCGGCGGGCGCCCGGCTCTCGACGACGTCGCCCTCGTTCACGACCCCTACGGCGACGACGTTCACCAGGCAATTGTCGTCGTAGCATTCGTCGAAATACGCGTCGCCGCCCGCGTTCGGGACGCCGATGGCGTTGGCGTAGCGCCAGATGCCCTCCACCACGCCCCGCGCGATGGCCTGCGTGCGCTTCTCGTTTTCGCCCGCGGTGGCGCCGAACCTCAGCGGGTCCAGCACCGCGACGACGTCCGCGCCCATGCAATACACGTCGCGGACGATGCCGCCTATGCCCGTCGCCGCGCCCTCGAGCGGCAACACCTGCGACGGGTGGTTGTGGCTCTCGTGAGCGATGGCGACGCAATAAGAGGTCTCGCCCTCGGTGAAAAGGCGAACGACGCCGGCGTCCTGGCCCGGGCCGAAGACGACGTTGGGCGCCCGCGTCGGCAAATAACGGCGGAGGATGCGGCGGCTCGACTTATACGAGCAGTGCTCGGACCAGGCGACGTCGAAGAGGTAGGCCTCGACCTTGGTGGGTGCCCGGCCAAGAAGTTCCCACACGCGGACGAGCTCCTGAGGCGCGATGCGGAGCCCCCACCTCGCGGCGAGTACCGCGACCTCCTTCAACTTGCGCTTATCTACGCTCGCGTCGGCCATCGCGTCCCCTGCATAATAATAAAACGCCCTCGCGGGCGCAATTAAAAAACTTAGCCGGGGAAGACATATATTCTAAGTAGGCCGCCTTTGCGGACCACCGTAGTTCGAATTTAAAATACGACAATTGATAAATACTAAATAAAACCCGCGCCGGCGTAAAGCGGCGACGGGGATTGCGTCCCTTCGCGGTTGTATCGCGGCGCGACAAGCCGCCCGCAGCGAACGCTACTTCACCTTATCCACGAACTCCTGCATCGTCTCCTTGGAGACGGCGCCCACCATCTTCTCGGCTATCTGGCCGCCCTTGAATATGAGCAACGTCGGTATCGAGCGGACGCCGTACTTGGACGCGATGCCGGGATTGTTATCGACGTTGACCTTGCCGACCTTTAAAGCTCCCGCGTTCTCGTTCGCGACCTCCTCCACCGCGGGCGCGATCATCTTGCACGGCACGCACCACTCGGCCCAGAAATCTATCAGGACCGGCTTAGCCGATTCCAGGACTTCGGCCTCGAAGTTGCCTTCCGTGAATTCGTGAATGTTCTCCGCCATACGGTTAAACCTCCTAAGCGACGCGGGGGCCGCGGCGTTTATCCCGGCCCCGGATTCAGGTAAGTTATCATAAATCAAACGGGGCGGCCGTGTCAACCTCTTAGTCACCGACGCGGCCGGCGAAGCCGAAACGACGCGGGTTGAGGCCCCACGGCCCTTATGTTAAACTCCAAAGACTTATTAACCCAAGGATATCAATTATTTGCGTCGCCTGACGGTCTTAAAAAACGTCGTCGCGCGCGAGCCGGCGGTCGCCGCGGGCGTCATCCTCGCGGCGTTGTACGTAGCGGTAGTATACGTCAAGTTGTACCACTGGCCCCCGGGCGCGTACTTCACCTCGGACCCGGCCTTCCGCTTCCGCTATATGCGGACGTTCGCCGCGGGGGAGAAGGTCCCTCGGCTGGACCGCGCGGCGCAGTGGCCCGAAGGCGTCGACACCGGCCGGTCTTTTTTCCTGACGCAAGACGCGTTCATCGGCCTGTCCTACCGCGTCCTCCGGCCCGTCATCCGCGGCGCCCACCTACAAAACTTTCTCCGGTGGCACGTCTCGATTTGGAGCAGCCTTTCGCTCTTCCTCGTCTACTTTTGGGCGCGGCGGACCTTCGGTTCGCGGGCGGGGGCTTTGCTCGCGGCGGCCGTGTACGCCTTTTCCTTGCCAATATATTTACGGACTTGCGGCAACTACCTCCGCGAGGATTTCGTCCTCCCGGTCTTATTTTTCGCCTTATACTGCGAGGCGCGAGTGCTGCAAGGAGGCGGTTGGCGGTGGGCGCTTGCGGCCGCGGCCTCTTTCGCGCTCGCGCTCGTGAGCTGGCACGCGTCCTCGTTTCTCTATTTTTTCGCGGTCCTGCCGCTAGCCGCGGCGGCCGTAACGACCGCGGAGGCCAAGAACGTCGCCCGGGCCGCGGGCGCGCTCGTGGCCGCGGCGCTCATCGCCTATCTTCACCCCGCCCTCCGCGAGAAGGCCTTCCTGGCGTCGCCATCCTTCGCGCTCGCCTGTGCCGTCGCCTTGGCCGCGCTCGTTGCGTGGCGACGCCGGCTCAAATGGTGGCAACGGCTAGCCGCGCTCGGGGCCCTCTTCGCCGTCGCCTTCGGCCTGGGGCGGCCCTTCGCCGCGGCGGGCGAATACTCGCACATCTACTTGATGATATTCTACAAAATCCGCTACCTCGGCGTAAAGCCGGCGGACCCGACGGCGTTGCCTCTTGCCGCGCGGGAAATATGGGCCGGCCCGGCGAACTCGCCGTCGCTTACGGCCGCAGCCGTGCTCCTGGGTGCGCCGCTCGCGGTCGCGGCCGCGCCTTTAGTTAGAAATTTCAAAAATTTCGCCCGCGGCTTCGCGGCGCCTGCCGGCTCGTTCGCGGCCCTGACGCTCGCGTTCTTTATCCTATTCGGCCTGCTCTACGCCGGATACAATCGCTTTAGCGTCGTCTTCATATTCTTCGTCGCGGCCTTCGCCGGGGGGTATCGCGGCCTGGCCTCGAGCCGGCGCGCCCTAGCCTGGCTCCTTGTCCCCGCGGTCCTCCTCCCGCTCGAGGCCGTGAAGGCTTTCCGCTACGAGGACCGCCCCTGGCCCTGGACCGCCCTACTCAAAGCCGCGGCCGAGTCCGAGGGCGGCTACGCTACCAACGTCGGCGACGAGGAATGGCGCGTCGTGCGGTGGTTCGGCAACCAACCGGACCGGGCCGAGGCCGCGGTCGTCGCGCCCATAGCCGCCTCGGCGACGCTTTTAACGTATGCGGGCACGCCCATCATCCTCCACCCCATATACGAGGCGCCGGGGATGCGGGCCAAGGTCGACGAGTGCTGGCGGGCCATCTTCCGCGGCGAGGAGGACTTCTACCGCGTCTGCGAAAAATACGACGCATCGTACGTAGCGTATCACGCCGCCTTCATTATGAACCGGGGGCCGGACTCCATCCGCTACGCCCGGGCCATAACCGAGGTAAAGGCCGACTCGTGCGCGTATTTGATGCAATTCGAGCCGGCCAAGCTCAGACACTTCGCGCCGGTCTTCGAGACCATATCCTGGCGCGTCTTTCTCGTCGGCGTCCCGGGCAGCGAAGCGCCGCCGCGCGGGCCGGCGTCGCCGCTGTTTACGGGCCCGGCGGAGGGGCGCGGCCTCTACGACGAAGGGCGAACGGCGCGGGCGTACGCGGTCGTCGACGAGGCCTTGGCCCTCTATAACGAAGGCGTCGAATATTACGACGCCAACGATTTAAACGCCGCCCGCGTCAAGTTCACCCGGGTGCTCGAGGTTTGCCCGCGGTTCGTCGGCGGCTGGGACGCGCTCGCCTGGCTCGAGCTCGAGGCCGGGAACCCGGCGGCCGCGGCGCGCGCCGTCGAACGGGCGTTCGCCCTCGACCCTTACGATGACGCCGCCTCGAACGTCCTGGCGACGCTGCGCGGCGATGGATAATGGCGGAATTCGTCGTCAACATCGACCGGGCGCTTTTCGCGCTCGTCAATCAAACGCTCGCCTGGCCGGCGTTCGACGGCGTCTTCGTCGTCATAACCCATAAGTTCTTTTACCTCGGCGCGGGCGTCCTCGCGGCCATATATCTCCCGGCGCGTTATCGGCGGCCGGGGCTGTACTGCGTCCTGGCCGCGGCTGCGGCGGCGGCGCTCTCGGACGCAAGCGCGGTTCGCCTCCTCAAGCCGCTCTTCGCCCGGGCGAGGCCGCCGTTCGCGCTCGAGACGGTCCGCCTTCTCCTGCCGCACCAGGCGCCGTCGCCCTCGTTCCCCTCCGCGCACGCGGCCAACGCGGTCGCTTTCGCCTTCGTCGTCTTCACCGAGTATAAGCGCGTGGGCGCGGCGCTCTTCGCCGTCGCGCTCGTCGTCTCGTATTCGCGCGTCTACGTCGGCGTCCACTACCCGCTCGACGTCGCCGGCGGCGCGGTATGGGGCATCTTCGTCGGCATCTGCGCCGTCTCGGGCCGGTTCTACCTGGGCGCGTACGCGAGGCGTTGGTGGTACCTGGCGCGGAGGCGAAAAAAAAGCAGGGCACCATGACAAAACCCGTTTTCAACCGGCGTTTTTCGAACTGTTGGAATAATACAGAATTCGCAAATGCGGCGCCGACGACCCAACTACGTTTTCCTTGACTTAATCGCTAATTATTGCCAAAATCGGCTCCGAAGACGTAGTGGCCGGATATAAATATATAATTAAAATCGTTTGTCTCTTTTTATTAACCGCGGCCGCGTCGGCGCAAATTGGGCCGCCGGACGCGAGCTGGGGCGTCGACCGCCTCGCCGCCGCGGTCAAGAGCAAGGATACCGCCTTCGCGGTCGAAGCGGTAAAAGCGCTCGCGGAAATCAAAAATAGCCCCGTCGCCTTCAACGCGCTGGCGGGGGCCGTGGAGAATAAAAGAATCGAGGCGCCGGTCCGCCTCGCCGCCATCCGCGCGCTCGAGCGTTACGGCGAGCCACGCACGGCCCCGAGCCTAATGGCGGTATTGGGAGACGACGACGTCCGCTGGGCCGCCGCGGACGCCTTGCTCCATTTTAAATCCGACGCGGTAACGGCCCAACTAGTAAACACCTTGAGCCGCGACAAAAAGTCGAAGCGTCGCGCCGCCGCGGCCTACGCGCTCGGGCGGTTCCGCGCGGCCGCGGCGTACGAGCCGCTGCTCGCCGCCCTGCGGGACGGCAACGTCGAGGTCCGGATACGGGCGTGCGCCGCCGTAGCCGCCTACGGCGACCGCGCGGGCGTCGAGCCGCTCATCGTCAACCTAAAAACGGATAAAGACTGGCGGGGGCGCCTGGCCGCGGTCCAGGCGCTGGGCCTGGTGCGCGACGACCGGTCCGTGAGGCCGCTGGGCGCCGCCCTTAACGACAAGAAGGCTGCGGTACGGGCCGGCTCGGCGGCGAGCCTCGCCGCCGTCGGCGACGTACGCGCGATGGACCTGCTGCGAGCCCGCCTGAGAAAGGAAAAGGACGCCGCGGCGCGAGAGGCGATAACGCAAGCGCTCGCGGACCTCAAATCCGCGGTCCTATCGGAGGTTAAGCCCTAATAATTCGATTGACAACAGGAGCGCGTAAATGTTAGTATTTCTACGCGATTATCGGAATTATAAACATCTTAAACCACCTAAAGGGAGGCCACGGTGAAGTTTACCTGTGACCGGAAAGAACTCGTCGACGCGCTCGCCATCGCGCAGGGCGCCGTACCGCCCAAAAGCACGCTCGCCATTCTCGGAAATATATTATTCGTCGCCGAGGCCGACGGCCTGGAGCTGACCGGTACCAATATCGACCTCTGGGCGCGGACCAAGGTCGCCGCGGAGGTCGCCGACAAAGGTGCGCTCACGCTTCCCGCGCGCCGCTTCGTCGAAATCGCCCGCCACCTAGACGCCGACGAGGTGGAAGTCGCGGTCGAGGGCACGCAGGCCACGGTGAAAGGGGGCCGCGCCACTTTTAAGCTTATGGGCCTGGACGCCGCGGATTACCCGGTCTTCCCGGAGGTCGCCCCCGAACAAACGTTGACCCTTTCCCAAGACACGCTAAAAACGCTTATCAAAAAAACCCTCTTCGCCGCCGCCGAGGACGTAACGCGCTACGCCCTCAACGGCGTCTGTATCCAGGCAGAGGGAAACGAGGTCCGCTTCGTCGCCACCGACGGCTACCGCCTCGCGCACGCCTCGCTCAAGACGGAGATCGAAATCGGCGGCATCGTGGACGTAATCCTGCCGAGCAAAGCCGCCGCGGAATTGGCCAAGGTGCTCGCGGACGAGGAGCCGGTCGAGATCGCCTTCGGCGAAAACCACATATCGTTCGACTGCGGCCGCTTCCACTTCGTGACCCGCCAGGCCGAGGGCAAGTTCCCGCCCTACCGGGAGGTAATCCCGCAGTCCTTCGAGAAGGAGGTTCGCGTCGGCCGCAACTTTTTCCTCGACGTCGTCGACCGCGTGGCGCTCATGTGCGACGAGAACAACAGGCAGATTATCATTAACGTCAGCAAAGACCAACTCGAGGTCGAGGCGAAAACGGCGGAGGTCGGCGAGGCGCGCGAACCTCTCCCCTGCGTCTACGACGGCGAGGAATTCAAAGTCAGCTACAACCCGGCCTTCCTTCACGAAATCGTCGCGTCCCTCGAGGGCGACGACCTGATATACCAGCTCAACGACCCGGGGAAACAGGGCTCATTCCGCGGCACCGGCGACGAGAACCACTTCTGCATACTCATGCCCATCAAAATTTAGCGGCGGGCCGGTGAGCCGCGTTGTTCGCGAGCCAGCTTTATTTAAAAAATTTTCGCAATTACCGGGAGGCGACCGTTTCGGCGCCGCCCGGTTTTATTTTAGTCGTCGGCGCCAACGGCGCGGGCAAAACCAACCTCCTCGAGGCCCTCCACTTCCTCGCGTTGGGCCGGTCCTTCCGGACCAACCGCGACCGCGACCTCGTACGCCACGACGCCGACGCCCTCACGGTCCGCGCGACGGTGCAAAGCCCCCGCGGCGAGCAGACGCTCGAGCTGGACTACGACGCCGCGGGCAAGCGCGGCGCGATCAACGGCGAGATCGTACCGCGCCTTATCGATTACGTCGGGACCCTCGCCGTCGTCCCGTTCGGCCCGGATGACCTCGCCCTCGTCAAAGACGAACCCGCGGCGCGCCGGCGCTTCCTGGATACCTGGCTCGGGCAACAGAGCCGCGAATACCTCTACGCGTTGCAACGTTATCACGCCGTCCTCCGCTCGCGCAACGCGCTGCTCGCGCGCGCGGCGCCACGTCCCCAACTCGAGCCGTTCGACCACGAACTCGTCACCACGGGCGCTCGCCTCACGCTCCTGAGGGCCAAAGCGGCCGCGGCGCTGGGCCCCGCGGCGGCCTCGGCCTATAGCGAAATCGTACCCCGAGGTGAAAAGCTCGTCGTAGAATACGCTCCCTCCGTACCCTTGGGCGACGGCGCCGAGCGAGGAATCGTCTCCGCATTCGAACGGAAACTACGCGCGGCAAGGGAGGAGGAGGAGCGTCGCCGCCAAACGCTCGTAGGGCCCCACCGCGACGACCTGAGCCTCGAGATAACGGCGCGCGACGCGCGACGCTACGCGAGCGAGGGGCAACAGCGGACCGCGGCGCTCTCCCTCCGCATCGCCCAATTTCGCCTCTTAAGGGAAAAGCACGGCGACCCCCCGCTCCTCCTTCTCGACGACGTCGCCTCGGAGCTCGACGACGAACGTCAACTACGGCTCGAGGGCGTCGTCGCGCGCGCGGAACAAATCTGGCTCACCGCCACGAGGCCCCCGCCGGGGATAAAGCCTGATGCGAAAATTAGTATATCACACGGCCAAATCAACGCGTAACGTAAGGCGGCGTTCAAACGAGTGGCCGCGGGTCGGGCCGACGACTAATCCCAGCGGCCTTACTATAGCGATTTCAGGGAATTACGACGCAGCATCGCGCGCTGGTTGAACCAGGATTTTCCTTGATTTTTAGCCACAATTATTATATAATTTTGCAATGAAAAACGCGTCCTAAAATATTGACGTAATGACGCATTAGGCACACCACCCAAATGGACCTTATGCCTAAGAAAAAGACAAAAAGGGAAGATAAAAAGCCGAAAAAACGGAAGAAAAACCCGGTCGGGAAAAGCGTTAGGAAGCGCGCGGTCGCCGCGCGCACCAAAACGCCCCGGAAAACCGTCGGTCAAAAGAAAGCCGCGGCGGCCCCCAAAGCTAAAAAGAAGGCCGAAACGGCTCCGGCGGTCGAACAAACGAGAAGTCCGGCCCGAGCCGAAGCCGCCGAGGTCCCCGCGCCGACGGACGTCGCGACGTACGACGCGGCGCAGATCAAGATCCTCAAGGGGCTGGAAGCGGTTCGTCGGCGGCCGGCGATGTACGTAGGCTCGACCGACCAGCGTGGCCTCCATCACCTCCTATACGAGGTGGTGGACAACTCCATCGACGAGGCGCTCGCGGGCGAATGTACGACCGTCGACGTCGTCTTACATAAAGACGGCGCGGTCACCGTTACCGACAATGGCCGGGGCATACCCGTGAAGCGCCACCCCCGGCTTCGGAAGTCGGCATTACAGATCGTAATGACGGAACTCCACGCCGGCGGCAAGTTCGACCATAAGGTCTACAAAGTGGCCGGCGGCCTCCACGGCGTCGGCGTGTCGGTCGTGAACGCGCTATCCGCACACTGCGAGGTCGAGGTGCGGCGGGACGGCGGCGTCTGGCGGCAAACGTACGAACGCGGCAAGCCGAAGGCCGCGGTCGAAAAGGTCGGGCGCGCGAAATCCACCGGCACAAAAACGACGTTCAAGCCGGACCCGCAAATATTCGAGACCGTCGAGATGGACTACGACACGGTCGCGCACCACCTCCGCGAGCTCGCATTTCTCAACAAAGGCCTTAAGATTAAAGTGTTCGACGAGCGCGACGGCCACGAGGACGTCTTCCAATATAAAGGAGGTCTTAAGGCATTCGTCGAATACCTCAACCGCGCGCGCACGCCCGTATCGCGACCCGTAATCGAGCTCGAGGGCGAGCGCGACGGCGTCGTCGTCGAGGCCGGGATTCAATACCACGACGGTTATAATGAATCCATACACACGTACGCCAACAACATCAACACTACGGAAGGCGGAACCCACCTGACCGGTTTCCGCGCCGCCCTCACCAACGCGATTAACGAATGCGCCGCCAAAAACAAACTCCTCAAGGACAACGGCCCGAGCATAACGGGCGAGGACGTCCGCGAAGGTTTGACGGCGGTCCTCTCGGTCAAACTGCCGTCGCCGCAGTTCGAAGGCCAGACGAAAACGAAGCTCGGCAACAGCGAAATGAAGGGCATCGTCCAATCGGTCGTATACGAGGGACTGGCCGAGACGTTCGAGAGGCGACCGGCGGTCCTACGGAGCATCGTCAACAAGGCCATCACCGCGGCGCGCGCGCGCGAGGCGGCCCGCAAGGCCAAAGAGCTGACCCGCCGCAAGACGGCTCTCGAGTCCGGCGGCCTGCCCGGCAAACTGGCCGATTGCTCGAGCCGCAACCCGGAAGACTGCGAGCTCTTCCTCGTGGAGGGCCCCTCCGCGGGCGGCTCCGCCAAACAGGGACGCGACCGCGCGTTTCAAGCCATACTGCCCTTGCGCGGCAAGATCCTCAACGTCGAAAAGACGCGCGTCGATAGGATGCTCCAGAACGAAGAGATATGCACCCTCATCACCGCGCTCGGCACGGGCATCGGCGAAGACGAGTTCGACCTGGGCAAGCTGAGGTACCACAAGATCATCCTGATGACCGACGCCGACGTGGACGGCGCGCACATCCGCACGCTCCTGCTCACGTTCTTCTACCGCCACTTCCCCGAGCTCATCGAAAACGGCCACCTCTACATCGCCCAACCTCCCCTCTTCGGCATCCGCGACGGCAAAGAGGAACAGTACGCCTATAACGAAAAAGAGCTCAAGGAAATCCTGAAGCGCTTCCCGAAAGACAAGAAACCGAAGATCCAACGCTACAAGGGCTTGGGGGAGATGAACCCGGATCAACTTTGGAAGACCACCATGGACCGCGAGCGCCGGACACTCGTCCAGGTGGAGATCGCGGACGCGGCCCGCGCCGACAAGATATTCACGACGCTGATGGGCGGCGCCGTCGAGCCCCGGCGGGAGTTCATCGAGCGCCACGCCAAAGACGTCAAGAACCTGGACGTTTAAAATTTAGACGCAGAATTCGGCCCGGCCAAGCCGGGTTTATTTATTTATGGACCACCCCTCCTTCGAGACCCCCGTCGCCGACGCCACGTTAGTCGTCTTCGACTTCGAGACCACGGGCCTGGACGCAACGCGGGGCGCGCGCGTCGTCGAGATCGGCGCGTTGAAGCTCGAGCGCGGCGACGTCGTCGACCACTTCCTGACGCTGGTGGACCCGGGGGTACCGATCCCGGCCGACGCCACCGCGGTCCACGGCCTGACCGACGCCGACGTCGCGGGGCAGCCCGAGCTCGCGGAAACCTTTCCGGGGTTCGTCGCCTTCGCGGGCGACGCGGCGCTCGTCGCCCACAACCTCCCGTTCGACCTGTCGTTCGCGGCGGCGGCGACGAAGGAACTCGGCCTCGCCCCCCTAAAAAACGCCACCGTCGACCTCCTGCCCCTGGCAAGACGTTATTACCCAAGCCTCGAGAGTTACAAACTCGAGAGCCTCGCCCGGGCGCTAAACGTAACTAACCCCGCCCCCCACCGGGCGATGGGGGACGTCGCGGTGGAAAGCCAACTCCTGCTAACCTTCCTCGCGTTGGGCCGCGAAAGAGGAGAAACGGAGACGGTACGAGACCTGGTTTTGCTTTCGCGGGGCATTCCCGCGACGCCGGACGTGAGCGCCGAGGCGATAGTGGAGCTGGAATGGGCCGCGGCCGCGCAGGAGGCCGTGGCGATAATCTACCGCGGGAGCAAAGGCGAGAGCTCAAGGTCGATAACTCCCTTGAGTTTGAAAATGCGCGGCGGCCGCTGCTACGTCGCCGCCCATTGCCACGCGAGCGGGGCCAAGCGCGAGTTCCGCCTCGAGCGACTGCGCCTCGCGCCTGCCGACGGCTAGCCCTCGCCGTTACGCCTTGACCTGTCGACGGCGGCGTGGTATCCTGCATTAATAGTGGGCGAAAAGGATAATAAATACCGCCTTCGCTACCTCGACGACGCCGTGCTCCGCGAGACATCCGCGCCCGTGACGGCGCTCGGCGAAGCGGAAGCCAAACTGTTAAAGGCCATGGCCGAAATAACGGTTGCCCACCGCGGCGTGGGGCTGGCGGCGCCGCAAGTGGGCGTTCTCCAACGAATCATATTAGTGTCCCCCTCGATCCTGCCCGAAGGCGCCGATACGGTGTTCATCAACCCCGTGGTGATATGGCGGTCGGACGACGAAGAGGTCGAGGAGGAGGGCTGCCTGAGCCTCTTGTCCATCGCGTCGCCGCTGGCGCGTCCGGCGCGGGTTGCCGTAAAGTACACGGACGTGCAGGGCCGGGGACAGGTGCTCGAGGCGGAGGGGCTCGGCGCCCGGGCGCTCAGCCACGAAGTCGAACATCTCGACGGCATCCTTTACATCGACCACCTCTCCCGTTTGAAAAGAAAAGCGATACGCGACCGTTTTCGTAAGCTGTATCGGGAGCTCGGCTTAGAAAACCGCTGAGCCTCCGCGTTCGCAAAAAAGGTTCGGCATGCGTTTAAGGTTTCTCAAAATCGTTCCCCGCGAAGAACAGTTCTTCGACATGTTCACCGAACTCGCCGGCCTGGCCGTCGAAGCCGCGACGGAACTGACGAAGCTGGTCAAGGACATCCGGCACGCTCCTCGCCTCGCGCGCAAGATAAAGGACATCGAGCACCGCGGCGACGACCTCACCCACGAAATCATCGATAAACTCAACCGGTCCTTCGTAACGCCCATCGAGAGGGGCGACGTACACGCCCTCGCCTGCGCTCTCGACGAAGTAATCGACTATATCGAGGTCGCAGGCCACAAGATAAACCTCTACCAACTGGACGGCGTACGGCACGAGGCGGTAATCGTCGCCGAGCTTATCCTGGCCAGCACTAAAAACGTAGAGAACGCCGTACGCAGCCTTCGACGGTTCCCGGACGTAAAGCCCCACCTCCTGGAGATAAACCGCCTCGAGGAGGAGGCGGACCACATCTGCCGCAACGCCCTCGCCAACCTCCTGAACAGCGAGAAGGACGCCGTCGCCATTATAAAATGGAAAGAAATATTAGAGGTCCTCGAGGGCGCTACGGACCGTTGCGAAGACGTCGCCAACATCGTCGACGGCGTGATCGTAAAGAACGCCTAAGCGCACCTACCCGCAAGGCTGCCTAAGTTCGATGCCCGAAACGTTCCTTCTACTCGGCGTAGTAATCGTCCTCGCCTCGGCTTACAACTTCATCAACGGCGTTAACGACTGCGCCAACGCTATCGCCACCACGGTCTCGACGCGCGCGCTCAAACCTTACCAGGCGGTCTTGATGGCCGCCGTTTTTAACACCCTCGGCGCCTTCCTCACCACGGCCGTCGCCCGAACCATCGGTAAGGGCATCGTCGACCCGGCGGATATAAATTTGTGGATCCTCATCTTCGCCCTCGTGGGCGCTACCATATGGTCCGGGGGGTGTTCTCGTCTCGGCATACCGATAAGCATAACGCACGCGATGGTCGGCGGGTTGATGGGGGCCGCCGCGGCCGCTTTCGGCTTCGGCACCTGGCAATGGGCTGGCATCCGCAAAATCCTAATCGCGATGGTACTCTCGCCCATCGCCGGCTTTATCGTAGCGTATTTTTTCATGGTGGCGGTATTGTGGCTGTCGCGGCGGGTCGCGCCCCGCAAAGCCAACAAGTTCTTTCGCGTCTCACAAATACTTTCCGCGGCCGGGATGGCTTTCAGCCACGGCGCCAACGATACGCAAAACGGGATGGGCGTCATTACCGCCGGCCTGGTCATCGCCGGCCTCCAGAGCGACTTCCACGTACCGCTATGGGTCATCCTCAGCTCCGCCCTCTTTATGGGCCTCGGGACTCAGATAGGCGGGTGGCGCATTATCAGGACGATGGGCTCGCGGATGGTTCGCCTCCACCCCTCGCACGGCTTCAGCGCCGAAACGTCCTCGGCGGTGGTTATCTTCGTCAACTCCTGGCTCGGCGCTCCGATAAGCACGACGCAAGTCATCGCCACGGCCATTATGGGCGTGGGGGCGACGGTCAACATCAACGCCGTCCGTTGGGCGCTGGCGCGGCGCATCGTCGTTACGTGGTTTCTAACCATCCCCGGCGCCGCCGCCATAAGCGCCGGGTTTTATTACGCCTTCCACTATTTATTCGGCGTAGCCTAAGCTGAGGGGAGAAGTAAATGGGAACTCGGATATTCGCAATTTCTATAGCAGCCTGCGTGGCTTTTTTCGCCGGCTGCGGCCCGTGCGCGAAAAAAGAGAAGGTCCCGCCGCCGACGCCGATAGAAGAGGTGCTGACCGAGGTCGTGAGCCAATGGGAAGTCGGCCGGTGGTGCGAATACCGCCTCGTCAGCCGCGGCGGTAAAGAATCCGACATCCTCGTCGCGCTCACGGGCAAAGAGCGCCCCTCGGGCCGAGACCACTTCTGGTTGGAGGTCGTCGTCGAGCGGGAAGGCCGCAAGGTGATATCCAAAGCGCTCGTGCCGCAGCTCGAGAGCGTCTCCTTCCTCGAAAGCGGCAAGGACCTTACGAAAGAGTCTGAGCGCCTTATCGTCAAAGCGGGCGACGCGCGGGCGGTGGAGCTCCCGCTCAAAGAACTTCGACTATTGCAGAAGGCGCTGGAGGTCGCAGGCCAAGGGCCGGACCTTAACGAGGTCTTCGGCGGCGGCGCGGGCATAAGCGCCCAGGGAGCCGGAAACGTCACGTACGAGACGCTGGCCGGTAAAAAGTTGACGTGCGAAAAAGTGGTCCTCACGAAAGCGGGCCGGGACGTGGGCTACGCGTACGTCGCCGAGGAAGTGCCCGTCTTCGGCATAGCTTTCTCCGAACACGGAAAGGGGAAGCTCGAGCTCGTGGACTACGGCGATTCCGGGGTCACCACCGCCATCACGGAAGAACCCCGGAAACTGGACTTCGTCGAAATCGCCAAGGGCCTGAAAGATATTAAAATTAAATAAGGAAGCTCATGGCGAACGCTGAACGCACCTCGGCGGGAAAGGCCGAAGCCCCTTTCGGCGGCGGCAAGGCCGTCTTCGTCGTCGGCGAGGCCGGTTCCAACTGGCGCGCGGGCGAGCTGGGGGGCGACGACGAGCGCGCCCATAAGCTCATCGACGTAGCCGCCGACGTCGGCTGCGACGCGGTCAAGTTCCAGGTCTTCCGGGCCAAGACGATATACGCCCCCGACGCCGGCGCGAGTGACTACCTCTCGGCCGCCGGCATCAAAGACGACATTATAAAAATAATCGGCGCCCTGGAGATGCCTTACGAAATGCTCGAAGGCCTCGCGGCCCACGCCCGCGAACGGGGGCTCGAGTTCATGGCCACGGCTTTTTCCGTCCGCGATGCCCGCGCCGTCGACCCGTTCGTCAACGTCCACAAAGTGGCGTCGTACGAGCTGAACCACCGCCGCCTCCTCGAGTTCCTGGCCGCTACGGGAAAACCGCTGATAATGTCCACGGGCGCCGGCACGCACGCCGACATCCGGCGCGCGCTCGACCTCGTCCGAACCAAGACCGACGCCCCGGTCGCGCTGCTGCAGTGCACCGCGGCCTATCCCGCACCGCCGGAGGCGATGAACCTCTTGACGATACCCGCGCTCGCCGAAACGTTCGGCGTCGCCGCCGGCCTCTCGGACCATTCCCGCGACCCGGTGGCCGCGCCCGCGGCCGCCGTCGCGTTGGGCGCCAAAGTCGTCGAAAAACATTTCACCCTCGAGCGCTCGCTGCCCGGGCCGGACCACGCGTACGCCGTGGAGCCGGAGGAACTCGCCGCCACGGTCCGCGTCGTCCGCCTGGTAGAAAAGATGCGGGGGAGCGGCGAGAAGGAGGTCCAGGCCGCGGAGGAGGAAATCTTCCATTACGCGCTGCGCGGCATCCAGGCCACGCGGGACGTCGCCGCGGGCGAAGTACTTAAGGAAGGGGAAAACGTCGACATCCTGCGCCCCGGTAAAAACCGCAAGGGGTTGAACCCGTTTGAAATCGATAAGGTTAACGGCCGCCGCGCGACGCGGGACATCCCCGCGGGCGACGGCATCCAGGAAGGCGACTTCGAGTAATACGATATAAGGGCGACGTTAAAGGGCCGCTATGGGCGAGAGGCATTTTTGGGAAGACCACCACGCGCGCCGCCGGATGATATACCCCGCCGAGGAGGTGGTGCGCCTCCTGGCGTACGCCTTCCCGGATGAGAAAAGCCGCCGCGGCCGCCGCGCGCTCGACGTCGGCGCCGGCTCCGGCCGCCACACGGTCCTCCTTGGCCGGTGGGGTTTTCGCGCGTACGCCGTCGACTACGCACTTCGAGCCGTTTTAAACGTGCGAACCTTCCTCGCGGAAGAAGGGCTCGAGGGGCGAGTCGCGTGCGGCGCGATGGACCGGCTGCCGTTCCGCGATAGCGTCTTCGACGTCGTGCTGCCCTGGGAGTCGATATTCTACGGCGACGAGGCCGCCGTCGCGCGAGCGGTAGCGGAGGTGCGGCGGGTCCTCGCGCCCGGGGGGCTGTGTTTCGCCAACCTTCGCTCCCCCGGCGATTCGCACGTCGCGGAGTCGGAGGCCTTGGGTCCCAACGTTTACCTCAACCGCGGCGAGTGGGACGGCCTTACCTTCACCGTTTACGACGAAGAGGCGGCGCGCAGGCTCTTCGCCGAGGGCTTCGAGCTCGTCTGGTTCGACCGTTACGTCGTAACGCGCCGCAACGAGACGGCTCGAGACGCAGGATGGATGCTCCTCGTCCGCAAAAAGTAATCGCGTTCCACCAGCCGGTCTACCTCCCCTTCGCCGGCTTCTTCCAGAAGATGGCGCGCGCCGACGAGTTCGCCTTCATGGACTTCGTCCAGCTTAGCAAACAGAGCTGGCAAGTCCGCAACCGCATCAAGACGCAGGAAGGGGCCCTTTGGCTAACGGTGCCGGTTTACGTAAAGGGGAGACACGTGCAACTGATCCGCGACGCGCGCATAGCGGAAGGCACCTGGCGCCGCAAACATTGGGAGGCCATCCGCCAAAACTACGGCAAGGCGCCTTACTTCCGCGACTACGCCGACTTCTTCGCCGACGTCTACGGCCGCTCGTGGGAATGGCTCGCGGACTTGAACCTGCACTTAATCGACGGGATGCGCCGCCTCCTGGGCGTAACGACGCCGGTGGTTGACGTCAAAGAGATGTCCTTCGAGGGAACCAAGTCGGACCTCGTCGTAGATATGTGTAAAAAACTGGGCGCCACGGCGTACCTCTCCTCGGACGGCGAGGCCGCATATATTGATAAGGAAAAATTCGACGCCGCGGGCCTAAAGCAAAGTTACCTCCGCTGGGAGCCGACGCCGTACCCGCAGCTATTCGGCGACTTCATACCCAATCTCTCGGCCATAGACCTACTCTTAAACTGCGGCCCGAAGAGCCTGGACGT
>JABAOC010007125.1_pt3 | contig 18053 bp, 37 predicted proteins | sample 7062161 | NCBI WGS metagenome assembly JABAOC01 (sample SAMN14538625, study PRJNA623070) | marine sediment metagenome | biome: marine biome [ENVO:00000428]; feature: marine pelagic biome [ENVO:01000023]; material: deep marine sediment [ENVO:00002113] | place: India: Gulf of Khambhat ... | reverse complement strand
GACAACCTTGTTGCCCTCGTCATCGATCCACTCTTTATGCTCAAATTTCAATCCGACTTTGATAATCATTAAACGTGTGCCTCTAGTTCACCATTGGCGACCTTCGCCAACTGTTTCGCGTATTTCTTGATTTTCTTACGTGCGTAGGTCATCTGCTTGTCAGTCAGTCGGCCATACTTCTGGATCGACTCTGCGAGAGATGACATAAACTCTGCGTCAACACCCGAAAAACCAACACCGTTATATTTGGTGGTAGAACGAGTAGCCTGCTCGTCAAACGTCTGCAGACTGTAGATAACGAGAATGCCACGTAACACGGCTTTGTCGTTAGTCTCTAGCAACTCGCGGATGTTTTCCCGATTCCACTGCATTATCGGTCAGCCTTCTTGATCCGGGTAATAGTAATAGGAAAGTCGAGAGGCGACTGACCAATCGCACGGACACTCTTGCGGAACAGGTGGTTGCCCTTCCGGAACCGAATGCCAACGTTTCTCTTGCTCAGTCCGTAAACTACAGATTTGACCTTGAAGGTAGGATGCACAGCCTCGATCAGGAAGTAGTACTGCCGTACCCGACCGATTTTGTGGTTCTTGCTAATGACTGCCCTAATGCGACGTTTCTTCATTTTTGTATCCTAGCTTACAAGTGCCGGTTCTATCCTCTACTCTAATATAAAGCCTTTATGGTATAAGTCAAGGACGGGTAAATGACGGCAGCACAAGGATTTGCGAGGCAGGGCGCACGATCTGCGTACTTGAATGGCGCCTCCCTAAATCCATTGCAGCATTGAAGTTGCGACCCTGCACCTGAGGCGGGCGTGCGGGGGCAGATGTAAGATAGATTACAATTCCTGTCTCCTTCTTACTGGGAGCATTAACCTGTAAATAAATGATTTATTTCCCTGAAAATAATAGCATATACCCTATGCAAGCTCTTATATTATATAGACTTAGAATTAGGGGTTTTGCAACAGGGGTGACGCCGGCGCCTGTCCGCAGAGCTTGTTGCTGCATAAGAGCTTATAGAGGCGCCCGGTAGAGAAATTCTCTCAATTTACTGGGTTTATTTACAAGATGAGTCCCGTCGCAGTTAATGTAACTTGGCGTACAAGCAATATAAATCCAGATATATAAAGGATTTATGACGTTGAATTAATGTAAACGCAACGAAACGCAGAGGTGCATGAGACGCATAGACCTTATCTTTTATTATTAACAGAATAATATGGACGAATTTGTAAGTTGTTATGCTGCTGTCACTTACAAGACCATTTTTTCCATATTATTGTGTAAATAATAAACTTTAAGGTTTTATTTATCCCGCAATCCTCAAGCAACAGACCTCGCAAATTTTGTAAGATAGATTACACTTTCTATTGCAGCATAGAGGCTTACGTCATCTCACTTACAGTTGCTTAGACGTGCGGGAGCCGCTGTAAGATAGATTACATATATTATATTATGCTATATGTTTATGTATGATATCATCCAGCTGAAGGAGAAGCCACTGGATCTCCTTCTTCAGGCGCTGATAGCAGTGATTATATACTATGGCGCAATGAATAGCATATCGGCTGCAGGCGTCTTCGAGAGGTGCACCCGCAGCAGAAGAGAAATTATAAAGGCTTTATGTTCTGAAGGAATGATGATCATCATGCTGTTGAGCGCGGAGGGAAAGCCGTTGTGGCGCATAAAAAAAGTCGGGGAGCGTGAGAGCAAGTGCTTCCCGACCTGCAGGACATGCTTATAGGGGAATTGTATATTGTTTATAGAAATTTCAAACTCATTATAGAATACATAACTATGACAGGCTTTACTTTCTTGATTCACATACCATTTTCTTCTTCACGGGCCATTCTGTTTTATATACCCACACCAAAACGTCAAGGTAGCCTGTCAGTTTGTCTACCCCCTTATCGTTCTTGGGCAATAGTATGGAAAAGTGGTTTTTATCGCGATCTATGTTTACTTCATGGTCTTCGAATAGGGTTGGTTTCTCTGTTGTGAATAGCTCTGGCGATCCTGCTCTCCAAAGACAAACCGGTTTATCTGCGTGTATCATATAAGGCATTTCTCTAGTACGTTATTCCATCAGCTATACGTTGTTCAACATCCTTGAAGTGGGTTTCATTTACCCATTCTAATGCTCCAGCTGGTCCGGTCATTCGTGCTGCACCTTTTTTATTTTCTGGTAGATATATTTCAAACTGCGTATAGTTCTCAATAAAAGTTATTTCATTATCCCTATATAATGCTGGGCGAGTGGTGACGAAATTATAGTCGCGGTCATCGGCGTGGAGGGCGGTTCCGCGGGGCCACCACAGCTTTACCTTCTTACCGGTTCTTAGTAGATATGGCATATTGTCTAACAGCGTTGACGGCGGCGAGAGTGCCGACCCAATCCTTTTTAGAGATGAAGCGAAGTCCGTTGGCTTCCCGTATGGTGATTTTCTCGGCCATCTTGTTGTTCGGTGGAAGTTTTATGGTGTAACCGTCCGCGGATGATTGGTATACTTCCCAATCTTCGTATAGTGCTGGCAGCGTTGTCGTGAACTCCTGTGGATAGTCATTTATCCATAGAAGGACTTTTTGCCCTTCGGGTAGTAGATATGGCATCTTTCCAAGTGCTCTCTGGTATGTGTATAAGATGATGCGGGGCGACTCGAATGCGTGAGAGCGTCATCATCTCTGGTAGTTGAAGTTCAACCATGTGGTGCGTACTCAATCTCATGAGCTCGCTCTCTTTCCAATACGTATCGTGTACTGTGCTGACGAGTGACATGCTCCACGCTTTTCCATCGTAAACGTGTACTGGGCTATTTCTGGGCAATTTATAGTATTTCATCTTCGCGTTGTTGAATGGTGGCGACAATCCATGCGCTGAATTCAAGTTCTTTTAGGTGTTGTGACGCGACCATCATTACGGTGTAAGGGTGGCGTTTGCGAGCGGGTTTGGGGAGAACGATAGCTACACTAAGTCCATCGATGCTAGAATTTATTTCATTGCTTGTCCAATAGGTTGTTCTATCTGTTTCATCATCACACCACTGCCCACGCATTGCATCATAAGCTCTAACAGGTGTTCCTGCGGTGACTTCAAAATATCTCATTTCTCCAACCACACTACCCGCGCGTCGCAAACAGTGATTTGGTCATACATGCTGTCGGGTACTGAAAAATAAAAGAATGAAGTTTTCTCATCGTGTCCGGTATGCTTTCGTATGAGATCCTTGCTAGTGTAAATTACTTCTTTGGTGGTGACGTAATTTTCCCATGTAGCATAAAAGCCTGGAGCATTACGGCGGCGCCGAATTAACGTGCCTACTGGAATAAGAACTTTCATCATACGTACACTACATAATCTGTACTGACAGCAATTTGATCGTAATCTTTAGCCGGTATATCAAAATATACATAGGACACATCTCTATAAGATACTTCATTGACATAATCATCGTCGTCATAATAGGCATCTTTTTGAGTGATGAACGATTCCCAATGGCCATTGTCGGTGGCAGTGAGAGGACGGTGATGGCGTCGAATAGGCGATCCCTTTGGAATTTTATATCTCATCGTTTTTCACTGAGCTTATTGAAAGGCGCCAAAGGTGCTCGTGACGAAATTCAATAAGATCGGCTCCCTTGACGCGAATCTTTTTAATTCCGTATACCGGCCTTGGCAACGGAAACTCCCACAATTGCAAGTTCAAATCTATCCACGTTGTTTCATCTTCTCTCCAATAGGTAGTTTTCGATGTAGTGAGATTGCCCCAACAGTTACTGCTGATCCAATACACCTGTACCTCGGCGCCGGCTGGAAGTTTAAAATATCTCATCGATTCTTATATATCTTTGCTAGTGAGTCAAATACGTCTTTGCTAATTTCATCGAGCTGTTCCTGGCGGACGCGAATATCGCTGATACCTTTCTTGTTGCGCGGGAGATTAATTTCATAGTCGCTATCGTGTGTAGGTTGCAGCATGCTGAGCTCATCCTCACGAAAGATTGTAATTCGTTCTGTATGCATGGTTATCCATGAGCCTGTAGCTTGACGGTAGCCTCGCACTGATGTTCCCTTATCGAGTAGATAGTATTTCAATTTCATCTCTGTGGACCGCGATCATATCAAAATCAAAATCTGTGCGGAGTGTAAAAAAGTAAAAATAATCCGTCCACCAACCTGGCTTGGTTGCTCTATCATCCTCATCGTAGATGACTTCGTAAACTGTAGTAAAATCTTCCCACACTTCTGTTTCTTGAGCCAGGCGCTTGCGTCGCGCAATTACCGTTCCCACGGGTATTTTATACTTCATCAATCTTCTCCACTAGCGCCTTTTCCACCGCGATCATATCGTATTTTGGATCATTGACGTAAAAGTAGTAATAGTATATCTCGTCTTTAAATTGATTCTTTGTCGAGAGATCGCCATTCCCTAATATTGCCTCTTTCGTAGTGACAAACGGCTCCCATCCATCCCACGGACCGGCGTTAGGAGCCGTAGCCTTTCGCCAATCGCGACGACTGATTGTTGTTCCTTTAGGAATTTTGTATCTCATGGGCTCGTATCGTATCGTCGCGGTGGACGATTAAGGTGAGCGCGTGTTTGTCGTTGTCGGGCAGACGAAATTTATATTCGGTTGGCCAATCTTTATACACATCGGGAATCATATCGGTGAGATCAAAAGTAACCTCTCGCTCAGTTGTAAATGGGAGATCGCCGGAATGAGTACCAAGCCAAACTTGCGTTCCTTTTGGAATTTTATATCTTGTCGTTTGATATGTCATTGGATATCAATCCTGCAGAAGCGCGAAACATATATTTGATCGGTACACCAATCGCATAGTAGAATATATGTGTGAGCGGCATGACAACCACATAGTAAACCAAATATGCTACAAATATGTATGACCATACGAATGGCCAAACAATACTGCTGTATCTTTTTGCCTCATGACATGCAATTGCGGAGTTCCGGCTGTAGTTACAGCTGTAGTAATTGGCCGTGATCGTACAATACGAACTGTGGCCAAGCCGAAATATAATATTGAGAGGATCTTTTCGTCCCAAAAATCTATAAGATATGCCAGCACCTGCTGCGTATGTCAATACAAAAAATATAACCCATAATAAAATCATTTGTCTATAAGCTCCACTGAAGTTCGGCGTACACTAATCAAATCAAACGTGGGATCATTAATGCGAAAATGATAAAAATGCGGCTCATCTGGTTCGGCCGCTCTGTCACTTTCATCATAGATGACTTCGTAGCGAGTGTGAAATCCGTACCACCCCCGATACGGATTTCCACTAATTTGGCTATGCTCTTTAAAATCGCGCCGGCTAATTTTAGTGCCGGCTGGAATTTTATATTTCATTTTACTTTGCCTCTTGCATAACGAGAACATGCTCTTTCCTAACACGAATCTCTGCATAATCATCATCGAATATTCTAAAATAATAATAGTCGTCCAATTCATAGTGCTCATCATCGTCGTAGACGACTTCGCGGAGCGTGATAAGTGGCTCGAAGTAATTTTCACCCATTTTGCCCCATTTGCGACGTTGAATGTAAGTGCCTGCTAGAATTTTATATTTCATTCGTCAATGTGCTCTACGTCAGATTTGTGGACTTCGATAAAATCGTATACGGAATCGCCCGTATAAAACCAATAGTAATGCCTGCGTACAGCAGGATTTTCTATACCCTTCCAATTGTGAGCCGTATAAGTGACGGTGTAGAGCGTAGTGAAAAGTTCCCATTCTTCGACGCCGTAAGGTGCATATTCACGATGGCGACGAATCAGCGTGCCTTTAGGGATGCGATATTTCATCTTTACTGACATAAACAAGCTGGTGAGTTTTCGTGAACTCAATTTTTCCATCGTTGAGTAGACGCCATATTGCATGGCGTAGTGTGTCGCGATTAAACCGTTGGCGCCCATCTCCTGTCAGACTACAGGCATCTAGCACCATTTCGGTAGGATATGGGCCCCAAAATTGTTCCATATATTTTATAATACGTTCTTCGGCCTGGCTGACATCTTCAATCATTATTTTATTTGTCGAATTTTTCATATGTCACCTTATACCTGCGAAGAGTTGTTGCGAGAGTTTCAAGTCTGCTTACCTCGACAGGTACATCATCCCGGTTGCCCCGTCGGATACTTTCTATGACATGCTCTCCGGCAAACAATTCGATCCACCACATTCTTACAATTCCATTTTCATCATAGGAACACCGTATTTTAACTTCGAGTGTACCTTTGTAAAGCGCATCGTTAACTTCTTTTACTCGTATTCTCTCGCTCACTTCATCCAAAGCTTCGGTCAGTTCTTGCGTATCTAGCGTGGGATCAGTCATCATCAACCGCCTTGTTGAGTTTGGTAGAAATCCATGCACCGAATATTGCTAAAGTAACAACTGCTCCACCAGCAGCAAAAAGAGTTGCCGCGTAGCACCATACTACAGGCAACCCATATTCATCCATCGGACACCACATAAAATTTTCTCCTATTCACTCACGTTATATCTGCCTCTCCACTCTGTCATTTCCNNATCAAGCGAGTGCTTGCGCCACCAAGCATCAACGGCATCTTGTTTTGGCCACGTATCACTCATCTGTCTCATCTCCACTGTAGAGCGTCCCGTGCAGCGACGGTGCTGTATCGTTAGACAACTCAGCGCCGCACCAGCAGTTGTACCAACCCACCAACGGGGAGCCTTCCTCGCCTTCAAGTTGGCCAGTCCAGAGGTGCGTGTCCTCGTTCCACGGCAGCGGGAAGGTTCGCAACCAGTGGGCAAGGTGTCGCAACCACTGCCACCACGTCATCTTCATGTTTGCTCATCTCCACTGTAGAGCAGGGCTTGGGCCTGCTCAGGCAAGACTTCGTGAATTTCTGCTTTTCTTTTTTCTCGTTTATCCCAAATTCTACTTTTGGATTCTGCTCTGTAATCTCTATATGTGTTCATAGTTTTATTACCTTTTCCAACAAAACGCTCAATATGCTATCTCCGCCAAATCTTCGTAAGTCAACTATAAATTCATCATAGCGAGAGTTCTTTATGTCCCTTCTAATTTCATATTCACCCGGCTCATAGATGACATCGTGCACCGTTTTATAATTGTCATCACGTTTGTATGTAGGGAAATACCGGCGAACAAGCGTTCCTTCTGGAATCATATAACGACTATACATTTGCTTCAAATTCCTCCACGAACTCATCTGAGGCCAATCTAATTTTCGTGGGCTTGCCTTTATGCCATCCCTTGTACTGCGTCAAATCAATATACCCACAGGACTTGCCATCTTTTACTTCGGGTCTGGCCATCCACGTTATTTCTTCTGGGCGATATTTTACTTCTCGCGTTGTACGTACTTCGTCCCAACCAACTACGGGTTCAAAATACGCTTCAACGATAATGTCTTTCGGGATGATATAATATTTTACTTTAAACATAGCGGCATAAACGGTCTGGCGTAGAATCTCTTTCAACCAGGCTTCATTAAAGGTAATATCGCCAATTCTCACTGCTCTTTCAAGTGGGGTCATTTATCTTCTAACTCTCCCCTACTTTCCAACAGAATTTTTAATCGTTCCTTTACAATAGGCGACATAAATTGATTATAGACGTATTTGAGCAGCTGTTCTTCGTTTGTGCTGACGTGGATACCAACTATAATTGGCTGTAATGAATCACATTCTGGACAGTTTTCCAATGTTCCGTTCATATCCACTGCATCAGCAAGCCGAAGTACGTACCTGCAGTTCGTACAGTATACACATAAATCGACCAGAATCGTGTTGTCAGGTATAGATTCTCGAAATTCTGTCATTTTCTCACTGTTATTTGTTGTATGTAATATAATAGACGAGAGCGAATTTGTCAAGAGGGCGGAACCATAATTTTAATTCTTTTATAATTTAAATATATTATTATAATTTTAAATTCTTTCTAATTCTGCGAATGACACGCGCATCCTTGTAGACTGATGTTTTTCGCGGGTCAGCTTTTGGCGTCTTGTCGTAAATTAATTTGATAGAAATTTGGGGTACTAAGATATGACTGATGTTCAACACGTTCTCCGGAATAGCAAATCCATACATGCTATTTTTAACCATAGCAAATTGATCTTCACTATTTGAATCCCATAATATTTGTGGATCTCTGGCACTGGCAAAATCAAAGATCGGCGAAAACCACACATCATCTTCGCTATAATAAACATCGTGTTCAGTACATTTATGTTCAAAATGTAAAGTCAAATCCCATCCAGCATCTATATAGTGAATCAGGACGTCAGTTTTAGCTGGAACGTAATATTGGGTCATTCTTCATCCTCCATTTCTTGACGCGCTTCTTCAATCACCTCTTTCATTTCTTCTTCGCTTAATTCAAATTCTTCGTCTGGCCCTGCGACTGTAGTTTCATCTACTTCACTTAATTGATTGATTCTCATAGGATTGATGCGATTTAACTCACCTATCGTGAGATATGCACAATTAAAACAGAGTAACAAAATATTTTCGCGTAAATGATTCGTTTTATCTCCATCCTTAAAGGCTAGCATCAATGGAACCTTATAGTCTGTTATTCTGCGTTCGTTGAATCCGCAAACCATACATTCTTCATCAAAGTAACCACTTCTGATGAGCCGTTCTTTTAGCAGTTTTAAATTATATGTTGGGTGTTCCCCGTTGAGAATATCATCGAGAGGATATTTATGACCCTTTATTCCTGATTTGGGGATTCCCTTTCCCGATGGATTGATATGTTCTTCAAACATATCATACAACTTCGCATATTTTTTATAAGTGTTATAGGCGACGCCAAGATAACGAGCCGCTTCTGCCCCCGAGCGCGTATGCGCATGGGCTTCTTCAATTTCTCGCCTGAGGATTGGTCTTGTTATGTAGCCTGATGATCGTCTAACTCTCAAAAACTTCATCGATCATCCCTTCAATAAGTTCTTATGCTTGGCGGCCAAATCTGCAGCTATTCGATCTGCTTGAGCAGTTCCTTGTTGCTGATTTACTTGAGCTAGTGCCTGTGATACTGCCGCAAAAATTATTTCATACAATTCTGCTTTGGTGAGTCCTGCGATTGTATCGTTAGGATTATTAATTTTCATTTTAGTTCTCCATTAATCGTAGTATAATTACTTCTAATGCCAATAACCATAAACCTGCTGCGAATATGTACCCTAGCAAAGCCAACCAACGTCTAAAAAATTCATCAGTTGGATACATCATCCAAATACTCTAAAATCTGCTGAGTCACATATTCCGTCAATTCTTCTTCTGTTCCATCCTGTTTATAGTATGGAACATTAAAAGTATCCAACATTGATTCTATCTCACGATCAATTCCAATTGACTCTGTGAGAGAGTGAAGCCTTCCAACCATAGAATGATGATATCCTGATTCGCGTGTTAACAATATATTAACCGATTGAAATTGATTGTGAAGATCCAACATTAGTTGACCGAACGATTCGGGTAAACCTCTCTGGTAAATGTACCCTAACAGAATGGGCGAGTCTACAATCGTAACGGTGTAATTTTTATATGCTGTAAGCACTCTGTGATATTGGTTGCAGCTGACGAATACTTGATTTTGTAACGACTCACGATTTCCTTGTAGAATTAACTCTTGAGCAAATTCCAATACCAAAAAAGTATCGATGTTATGCTTTTTGAGTGATACAAACAAATCAGATGCGGCCGTTGTCTTACCTGCTGCCGGGCCCGCAAAATAATTGATGATTATTCGTTTATCCACGGCGGTAGCTCTCCCTTTACTTTTGGACACCCAGAAAGTTTAACTCCATCATCGCCTCTCTTATCATCATCCCATTCTTCGTAAAGATATCCCTTCTCTTTTAGATTATCAATTCCAAGTTCAAAGTAAGGATAAAGAATGAACTGTTTTGATTGTGGTGGCCGTGCATGTTTAGCTATCCAACTTAGCGGCCGATCAGCGTGAGGATAAAAGCCCCACTTATGATAATAGACATCAGCGCAAATGTGCTTGTATATTTTATCTCCAATTTTCTTGTGGTCAATCTTATCTACATTCGTTGGTGGCTTTGTAACGAGAGTGCCGGGCGGCCCTATAGGATTCCATTGCTCTCCAAATGGATGGTCTGTCGTAATAGACGATCTAACTGGAGCGAACACAACAGCTGCAGTTTGATAATCTGCTTCAGCCCATGCCAAGCCGCAGTATCGTTCATCCCACATACCGATAGACTTAACTCCGGCCCACGTCCAGCTCTGAATAGTATCTCCAAAGCCGTCCATTATGTAATCGTAAGTTTGATGACCGACCAAAAGACGTTCCAACCAATCAGGATGAAAAAGTGTATCATCCTGAACGGTAATAACGAGATCAGCATCGGGTTCGTTTAGGTCACGAAACCCAAACATTAATGCTTGATTCCAATTCCGCGGCGGGTGGCCCGTAGACCAATCGGGCCGTGCGTTATTATGAATTACTTGAACATCCTCGCTAAATCGTTCGNNAAAAATTGCTGTGGTTATTAATAATGTATGTTTCTCTTTGGAAATTATAGTTCGATCTGTACTTGCTCCACGGTGTTAAAAATAGGCTCTCAAGAGTGCTGTTCAAATGATGTTCGTTATTGTAAGTTAAAATGTAGAGCTTTACTTTCATGCGCGACATCGATGATAGTGCTTGCGCATAGCAAGGGCGGGCCCCCATTACAGGAACCCGTCCCTATTGAATACAACCTTCGTATCAGATACTTCTTTCATCGTAAACCTTTCTAATGAAATTTATTCTGCTGGGGTCGTTGTGGCACCCTTCTTAATAGCCTTTCCTCCAGCGTGAAGTCCCATTGCTGAGAACCATGCCAATACTAACGTGACTGTACCTTGATCCATATCCCAAATTGCTGACGGAATTTGATCGAGGAAAGGAAAACCAATTGAGCTAAGTCCGTTTACTGCCAACATTGTGGCGCCTGTAACTACCAGTGTTAAAACACTTTTCAGGATTGGATTAGCTTCCCCAAGTACCTTCAATTTCTTAAATCCCTGAGTTACTAGGCTAGCAATAAAACCGACGCCCATAATAACCCAGCCACTGAGTTCGCCACCAATCATATCGGTTACTTCGTCAATCGGTAGCGCCGTGGTCGAATCCTGTGCAAATACCATAATAGGTACAAAGAACAGAATCAAACCAACACATGCTAAAAATTTCTTCATAAGATTCTTCTCCTTATTTACCAATTTTTATCTCTCTGGGATGTCTCCACCGTCATCCCCACTTCCGCCCTCATCACCGGGCCGTCCCAGTTTTGACCCCTGGCGATTTTTACTAATTTCAAAATAGATTATTCCGGCAGTTATTGCCAAAACGAGTGCTGCTACAACAATTATTGTCTCTGTTCCCATTATTTATCTCCTAATAATATATATCAAATAGACACTTGAAAGCGTTGTTTAGAGTTCTACAGAGTATAAATATAACTTACTATCTCTTGTTCTTCAATTTTCTTGGTTTTCTACCAACTCTTGTGTTTAGATATTTATAAAATTTCTTTATGGGCTTGGCTAACTTCTTAACCTCTGCAATTTGTGACTCATCCTCTACAGCTCCCATCTCAGTCATATCAANNCAGCTCCTGCTTCAACCATATCAATGACATATAAAATTTTGGCGTATTTAACTTCTCCCGTTTCTGTATGTCTCTGAGGAAATATGTGCTTAGTCACCTTATCAACTCGTTGTGACGCAAACCCAGGCCGTATTACTTCATACTCATCTGTAAAGTCGTCATAATAATTTTTGATGAAATTGTGGCCATCTTTATCTTCATAATGTACGGCGTCAGGGTGTATTCTCTTGTATTCTTCAACCTTCACCGCTTTATTGCTGAGCGGATACCCGATGACGGTGCCAGAATCATCTATTCCATCCTCTCCTCGCGAATGTAATCTTAAAAGAATACCTGTTTTCACAGCAAGTGGGTTTGGGCTCTCCGTTGAAGGAGTAACATTTGAATATGTCCGAGCAACACTGGGATCAGCGCTGTATCCGCAAGGCGGCAGTGTTATCACATCTCCAATTTTAAATGACTCTAAAAACTTTTTGACTTCGCCTGGATCAAGTATCATTCCGCGTTCAAGCGGATAAACAATATGTGTGGTTAGCATATCCTCTGGCTTGTCACCTCTGAGATATTTGTTGATAAACATATTTCGTACTTTTCTCACCTCAGGCTCAGCTTGCCAATATTGTGGAGCTCCCTGCCAGCGCTTTTTAATTTTTAGCCACACGTTCAATTCAGGAACTTCCAATCGGTTAAAGAATTTTTTACCTGTTTTGGCGCCATCTTTGAAATTTTCTTTCCTATTTTGTTCCGCGTCCATGGCTTCGCCCTCACGTCCCAGCTGTCCTTGTGGGCCATCCGTCCAATAGTATATCGCATTCAAAATGACTTCTCTCTGCCTCATCGTAATCGTGCCGTTATTTACGGACCCCCAACTAATATCATCCCAGAATACAATTTCTTCATTCTCTACGATTGGTTCAGCTAGTGCAAATGGATCATTGTCCGCATTAAAATCATTAAAGCTGAGTCCATTTATTGTACGTACTTTCCTTGTTTTGGTTCCTTCTGGCGTAGGAGTGACGCGAGGATGTGTACCGCCTTTAAATTTCTCCTTGTCAATTTTCATCTTTGTCCGTGGTATTCTTCTGGCCTTTTCTTTCCACAATGCACTTTTCTTTTCTGCGTCTGGCTTGGGGCCAATCCATACAAGATCGTCATCTTCAGTTCGAGCAACGATGTTCCCCTCTTTATCAGCATAATTACCAAATCCCTTGTGGGTGAGCCCGTGTTTTTTAGCTTCTTCAGATGCTTTACTTTCCAATAAAGATTTTAGTTTAATCATGCGACTTTCAGTTTAGGGTGTTTATAAAGTTTACCATAATCTTTTTTCAACTCTGGTGACGGCGATGTAGCAAACTTCTTGAGCGCTTCATAAGTTTTCTTGTCCATGCGAATTGAAATAAGATACTTGTCTATTGGCTTAATCGGGCCGATAACACTTTCTTCTGCTTCTCCCTTTTTCTTGTAACTTGGTTCTTGCGGATCGAGATCAGTGCCAACTCTCGGCTTCATTTTATATCGTTGACGTATTTTATCTGTATCAAATTGGAAAATTACAGGACTGATGTTGCCCCGAACCTTATATCGTGGGTCACGGGAAAAAGAAATTCCGCCAGGGTGAAGCACCGTTTTCAATCTGGCTGACCCAAATGGGGCTGTCTCGTCCCATTCCAATGTTGCCCTTGCGAGAGTATTTGAATTGACTATTTTTGCAGCACTAGCAAGATCCGTGCTGTGGTATATTGGGCCACGGGACATTTCAATCAATAAGTCCTGCAATTTAATCATTAACCCTATCCTGGCCAACAGTATTATTAAGATACTTCTTCATAACTGCGATATTTTTTTCGCCCAGTCGTTCTTCTATTTCTTGCTCAACGAACAGTTCAGGATCAACCTCTCCCTCTTGCTCCAATTCAATTTGATAAATAATATCTGCGCCTCTCAACTTTTCATCGTATACATCGCTTCGCGGAAACACATGCTTTTTCACTTTCGTTACTTTGTGACTGACTGTACCCGGTATGATTATCTCCTGTTCGCTGTCATATTCATCCAATCCCTCAAATATCTCAATCATTTCCGCATTCTTAAATTCCCACTCACGAAGATTCTCGTAATATTGATCCATACGTTCGTGATACTCATCACTTGTTTCTTCTTCTATATCATCTTCGCGTTGATGCATTGCTTCTTCGTAATCGTCATACATTTCAAAATCTTTAGGATCAGGCGGAGGCGGCCACCTTTCTTCCACTTCATCTCTCACATCCGATACGAGAGGCTCCTCCGGCTCTGTCTCGCGCAAATCTTCAATCTTATCATTATACGCCTCTCCTATACCAGAAAGATGAATGCCCGTGAGTTCTTTTGTTCCGGCCGCCGGCTTAACCTTAAGTATTACTCCAATTGTTCTGAATGTATCCACATCATAATCTTCTAGCGCATCAACCGTTGAATCCATACGGGAGCCTGTTTCACTTGCCAAAATATCCACCTGACGATTAAATTGGTCAGGAAAATTCTGGGAAGGGAGGGAGGAAGGAATAGAATACTCTCTTGCTTGTTTCATTTGAGCAGAAAATCCTGACGGTGGCAGAATAATTGAACTTCCAACCTTAAACGTTTTTAGAAATTCAGCTGCGTCTGTTAGATGTAAGGTCATTCCTCTCTCAAGCCACGGAAGTTTTACTTTGGGCTTTGGTATAAATCGCGTAGGTGTTTGCTGTCCGCCCGTCGCAAATTTGTTAATTGTACGATTCATGCGTGATTTACTTCCCTGAGTCCACGACGAATCTTGTTGCCATACTCGCTGAACATCTGCCAACTCTTCCTGATCCAGATCAGTTAAAGTCAATCTCCAGTAGTTAGTTTGATGCGACGCGTCCTCTTCGCAAAGATCCTTGTTTTTCTGATCTTTACGTTCAAGTTTGTTGGCATATTCTCGATTAATATTATCGCTGTGTGGACTCCACTTCAGCTGAAATAGACGACCTGTGAGCCCCATAAACATATTATATGAACGCTGATATTCAGGAGAAGTCTTGTCCAGTCGGCGCTGAGGCATTGGAGTGTTGGAAGCATAAATAATTGTTTGCTCGCCCGGAACTACTTCCTCGCGAATATACCCAAAAGGATCGTTCAAGTCGGTATAATTATCTATTGACCATTTTTCTACTTTCTTGACAGACCGTGTTTTGGATTTTTCAAGGCCAGGGAGAGCAAGCTGAGTAGGATCTGATGCTTTGGGTTTATCTTTTGATTTAACTCGGCGAGCCGGGATTCGTTCTCTGGGAGCTGAATGCCTAAGCATAACGAGTTGCTTGTTCACAGATTTTGCAACAATCCTATCGGGCTCTTGTGGATTTACATACCGACCGAATCCAACATGCTTGAGCCCCAGTTCTTTAGCTTTCTTCCCTGCTGGTGTCAGTTCGGTCAGTTTTATCATCTTGTTTTTTTCGTCTAAATCCTACAGTTCCATTGATATATTTATATAGAGCCCTTTTCAACTCTTTGAAACGCTGACGGCGTGGAACGGGGTTAGTTGCTTCCTTCCATAAATTACGTGGAACTACGCCTGAATCTTCCATCTCGATGACGTATACCACTTTTGGCGTGCCGTCTTTTTTATCCTTATCGTAAAAATCATCAATACCGTGCCGCTGACGGAAGATGTGCTTTTCTACTTTGACGACGCGTTGTCCGACTCCGCCGGGACGTATAACCTCAAATTCATCATCATATCCAGTTGGTTCTTCTATTTCATGGGCCTCATCGTACAAGTCATCGTTGCGATCTATAAGCTGTAACATCTCATCTTCTAAATCCAAAAATCGGTCATCATCCCCGGCCTCGTCCGCACGATCCATTTGTTTTTGAATCTTTGTAATTTTTTTCTCGTTTTTTCTTATTTCATCTTCAAATGGATTAGCAACATCGCGAAGCATAGATCCAACATTTGAACAATGATGACCGATCAACTGATTATTGGTTCCCTTCTTCGCCTTCAGTCTCATTACAATTGCCACTTGCCCATCTTCCGGATCAAAATCGCCACCAGGTCCAAAGGAACGTGCGATATCAGGACGTGTGCTCCAACCTGACGGTGGCAAAACAACTCGTTTGCCCATCTTGAAGTTAGCGAGAAACTTTTTAGCATCACTTCCATCAAGAACCATTCCGCGTTCTAACCCGTGAGGCGGAATTCTAACTATTGATTTTTCTTTTATACCGCGTTTGCCTAACATAAGTTCATTGAGAAACTTATTTCTTCGTTTTCGTTGTTCCGGATATTGATGGTACTGAGAATCATCCTGCCAATCGGCTTGAATCTCCATTAACTCTTTCAAATCATTGTAGCTAGCCTTTGCCAGACGAGCAATCCAATTTCTTGCGTGTTGTCTACTATATTTCTCTCCGGCATCCCTTCCCTTATTTTCCATTTTCTTAAATTTTGGATCAGGTGAATGACCTTGCAACATTCTGTCTATATTACGGACAGCTTTATTATCATCGGCATCGTCGTATATGTGAGCTACTTCTCCCTTAATGATTGGGTCTACATATCTGCGCTGTTTCTTGTTCCACTGATCGACCGTCCAGTTTGGAGTATGATGCTTATATGTTGCTCCTTTGACTTTCTCCGTCGAATATGTTTTAGAAGGGTCGGCTTTGACTTCTTTTTTCTTTGGTTTTGGCTTTGGTTGAGCCATTTTAATCGCATCTTGTGCTCTCATCACCAGCTGCCGAAGCTGGTGCCATCGCATATAGTTGGTTTCTGATGGAGCATCGTAATGTGCTAAAAATGTTTTACGAGCGATTTCAGCGTTCTTGTGCACTTGAGCAGCTGCACTTTTCTTCGTTTTAGATAACTTAATAATTTCTGCTGCAATTTTCTTGAGTTGAGCCGTGCTCTTAGTATTTAGTTTTGGTAAAGTCTTAGGCGTATGTTTAGAAATCACCTTCTGCGTAATAGGAGATACCTGAACCTTTTCTGCTTTCTTCTTTTTCTTCGTAGTTTTCTTTTTAGGTGCAATTTTTTGCCCGTACGCCTTCTTCAGTTTGTAGAGCTTTTGTCCACCTTCAGCAGACTTGTGGGTAGCCTCTCCACCTTTCTCCGGTCCATAATAGCCAAACCCAAGAGAGACAAGACCAGCCTTAGCTGCTTTTTTACCGGCCGGTGTTAATTCGATCAGTAAATCTTGAAGTTTCATTTCCACTTTTTAATGATTCCTTTTTTAAACAGATATTTTGCCGCAGGAGTGCCAGGATGAACGGCTCCTCCGGGATACGTGATAAACTTCTCTTTACATACTGCACATTTACCACCCGGCCCCATTTCATGTCCCAACTTACCCTTCGCCCAAAGTGACTTTAATTTCAAAGACATCTCCGGTGTTCCATGCGCAAATCCACCTGTCTCTGGATCGCGCGGATAATCAAACATTTCACCCGATGACTGCCCCTTCCCCTTCCAACGTGGAGAAACAGCTTCAACAATTTGAACCAAATCTTTACGAGTTTTTGCTACTCTATCATCTGGTAAGCGAATGTATATAGTGTTTCCTACAGTTGTTGAAACTGTACCTTCCACCGGTTTTGTGGCTCGTTTGAATGCTCCTGTATCAGTAATGTTGTATCCTATTCCCTTTGGAATTATCACTTTCGCGCCTGATTTGATTTCTGCATCTCCATGATGTCGTGGGGTTCGATCTATCAATTCTGTTTTAAGTCGTTTTCTTGTCGGTTCAAAATCTACCTTGTGATGAGTTAGAATTTCAATTGCTTGTTCTACATCGTCTGAGGCGATTTGCATGACTTTGTTTATACCAGGCGTTGTAGAAATTCCGGCTGCTTTAAGAACACGAATGGCTTTCGTCATATCAAGCGGATGACGAATGTAAAAACGGGCAACCTTGGCCTCAGTTACAACGGATTCTTTCATATATTTTTTAGCAAATGCTTTTGCAGCATTAACAGAAGGCTTTGTAATGTTGCGCTCTGGAGTGGTTGCTTTCGGTGAATTGTGCCAGACCTCTACTCGCGCCTCAGCACGGCCGTATGGCTTATAAAGAAATATTTTGATTTTCCACTTACCACTTTTGGAAATCCATTCTCCAGCCAGTTTTGTATCAAATGCACCTTCTTCCAACATATCACTTAACTTAATCATTCTACATTCCTCTCAGCTTTACTTTTGTTACTTGCTGAACGAGTGCCCATGCCTTCTTGTAATCTTCCTGCTTAATATATTTTTCCAACTGTTGTTTTTGTGTTGCTGACGCCTTTTTGTAGAAGTCTACTAACTCCATCACTCCCACATTCCCCTCGTAGCTAGCCTCAAATAGTGTCATTAGTCTAATCATTTCTTATCATATACGGTGAGAGGGCCGCTATCCAAAAGGGCC